>Ga0194113_10010620_pt1 | contig 10987 bp, 6 predicted proteins | sample TA2MahC200mmetaG_FD_146193 | JGI IMG/M metagenome (GOLD analysis project Ga0194113, IMG submission 146193) | Freshwater microbial communities from Lake Tanganyika, Tanzania - TA2015017 Mahale Deep Cast 200m | ecosystem: Environmental > Aquatic > Freshwater > Lake | place: Tanzania: Lake...
AAAAAGAGTGTTTTTTTATTATTTTTTGTGGTATTGCCACATCAGCTCTTCCTGGCCCTGTATACAAATCTATTTCACCAAGAGGATCAACTATAGCAGCACCAGTTGAAGCTTCTCCTCTATCACTGGTAGTTACTAATCCAGAATATAAAGATCTCGTTAATTCGGGAAAAAAGCTTTCATCTAATGAATATATTCCGCTTATCCCGGACATCCGATATATAATTAAAAACTAAATTTTAAATAGCAGTTCTTGTTTTAGTATATAAATAATTTTAAGCCATATACTTTAGTAGTATGAAGATATCGATTCTCTCCGACTTCCATTTTGGATACGCATACAATTCAGAACTAGAGAATGATAGCTTTGACAATGTTGGAGAAGCGATGGACAAGTCACTGGATTCTGACTTAATTCTTATAGCAGGAGATATTTTTGATACAAGAATGCCCAAAACACAGACATGGGCACAGACAATGAAAATTTTGACCAAGCCTTTACTAAAACCTAATCCTGACGTTAAATTAGTTGAATGTAACAAAGAATTGAAAGAAATATCAAAAAGAGTATTGAATCATCTTCCTTTGATAGCTATACACGGAAATCATGAAAGAAGATCTAAAGATGAAGCTAACCCTGTAGAAATTCTGGAAAATGCTGGAATATTGATATATTTAAATTGTAATACAATATGTTTTGAAAAAAATGGTATAAAAGTTGCTATTCATGGCATGTCATCAGTATCGGAAAGAAGTGCACATGAAGTTTTAAGTAAATGGAATCCACAGCCAATACCTGACTGCGTAAATATTTTGCTATTACATCAGAACATTGAACCATACGTATATTCACCTTTAGAGCCACCGTCTCTGAATCATTCTAATCTTCCAAAAGGATTTGACTTAATTATCGATGGCCATATTCATGGAAAGGTTGAAGAAAATATCAATGGAACCAAATTTATAATTCCAGGTAGCTTGACAATCACACAATTCCATAAAAGTGAAGCAGACAATGAAAAATACTTTCTCACAGTCGATATTGGAAACGGAAAGGAAATATCAACTAAATTTGTGCCATTAGAAAAAAGTAGGAAGTTCTTTTATGAGGAAATAAAAATTGATAGAGATGTGAGAGAACAGATTGAGAAAAAAATTAATGACATATTTTCTACAAGAGAATTCTTAAAACCTCCTGTGATCAGATTGAAAATTAGTGGAAAAGAAACAGAAGTTATAGACCAAGATTTGAGAGAACTGGAAAAGAAATATAATGGAAAAGCTATTTTGATTTTTGCAAAAGAATTGGAATCTCCAGAAATAACAGAAAAGATAGAATTCTTGAAAAACCTGAGGGAACAAAAGCTTTCTACAGAAGAGGTTGGATTGAATATTCTAAAGAAGAACCTGGATGAACTTCAGTTTGAACCTATGTTTAATTTTGAAGACTTTTTCAAGATATTGTCAGAAGGTGAAGTGGACAACGCATTTAACATCTTGATTGGAGAACAAAAAACTTTGACACAAATATTGAGGAACCCTGGAGATTAGATGATAACAAAAATTAAATTAAAAAACTGGCGTTCACACTTAGACTCAGAACTAGACTTCTCTAATGGAACTAATGCTTTATTGGGTCACATGGGATCAGGAAAGACAACAATATTAGATTCAATCTCATTCGGTCTATTTGGAACCTTTCCGAACCTTCAGGCAAAAAAAATAAAATTGGACGACATCATAATGAAGAGGCCTGTTGAAAAGGAGAGAGCAGAAATAGAGGTACAATTCCAGTCAAATGGAAAGATGTATACTGTAAAAAGAATTATAGAAAAGAAAAAGGGTACGATATATTCAGAGATAAAAGAAGAGGGTAGGATACTGGAATCAAATAACACTTCTAGAGTAACAGAAGTTGTGGAGAAGACATTGAAAGTAAATTATGAACTATTCAACAAAGCAATCTACTCTGAACAAAACGCACTGGATTATTTTCTAACAATACCAAAAGGACAGAGAATGAAAAAGATTGATGAACTGCTTATGATAGATAGATTCGAAAAGGCCAGAGCAAATACAGTGAGCTTAACAAATAAAATTGTTGAAAGAAAATTAGGGAAACAGAGTATAGTTGATCAGGTAAATACAGAAGAAATGGAAAAGATAATTGAAAAATTGAAAGATGATCTGAAGAAAACTACTGAAGAAAATTCTTTATTGGAAAAGATGTTAAATGAGATATCAGACGAAAGGAAGAACCTAGAAATAGAACTGACCAACCTACAGAAAGTTAGAAGTGATTTGGAAATTTTGAAAAGGGAAGAAAAGGGATTGTCATCAGCCATTCACGAAACATCATTCACGCTTGATAGATTGGAAAGAAATTTGAAAAACGTTGATAAGGAATCTATAGAAAAGAATCTAGGTATGCTTACACGACTAGCAAAGGAAATAGAACAGATGAAGATTGTAAAGGAAGATGAATATAGAAGACTGCATGAGCAGGTATCAAAATCAAAAGCAGAAGTTGAATTTTTAAGGAGAGAAAAGATTGAAAAATTGGAAAAGGAGATTATTGAAAAATTACAGATAAAGAAAGAATTTGAAAGGATAAGAAGTAACTTTGGGAAAGATGTGGAAAAACAAATTGAAGAAAAAAGACTTTTAATTGAAAGGTTTGTTGGGGAAGCAGAAGCTATAAGAATTAGAATAAAAGATTTGTCAGAAATACTAAAACAGTTCTCATCTGTAAAATCTCGATGTCCGGTATGTGAATCTAAGCTAACTGATGAAAGGAAAGTAGTTTTAATTAAACAAAAGAAGATGCAGATTTTAAAGTTGCAGGAAGAATTCGATAAAGCTTTAAGAAATAAAAAATTATCTGAAAAGGAATTGAAGGATCTGGAAACTGCTGTGAATAAATTGGACCAGATGCTCATGGAAATAAGAGATTTGGATAAAATCAAGACTGAAATGGAAGATTCAAAAAATATATATATTGTTTTGAATGAGAACAATGTCAAACTAGAGAAAGAACTGATGGAATTGGGGAAAGAACTTCTAAATTATCAGAATAAAATGAAAGAAAGCAACAACAAAAAACAAGAATATGAAATACTTGCTGTACAAATCGCTGATTATCAAGAGAAAAAAGCTAGAATAGAAGAACTGATAAAGAATAGAAATATTTTCATCAGGCATATAGAAGAAATGGGAATGGGAATGCTAGGTAAAGATGTGAACAGAACTGAAATGCAATTAAGAAATTCAATGGCAAAAGAGAAAGAAATTTCAACAAAAATTTCTGGGATAAATCAGATAAGTAGAGAGAAGGAGATTAGGTTAAGAGATTTTGAAGAAAACCTGAATAGAGCTGTAAGAGAAAAGGAAGAGATAAAAAAACTGGATAAGATAGTTAAGGACTTGAAAATTTTTGAAAAATCATTGGAGCAGACACAAATTGAATTGAGAAAAGAGTTTGTCGTTGCTGTAAATTATACTATGGGTCAGCTGTGGGAAACGCTCTACCCGTATCAAGATTTTGTAGGAATAAGATTGGGTGTTGAGGAAGGAGAATACATACTACAGCTTCAATCTAAAGATGGTATCTGGATCAATGTTGAAGGTGTTGTTTCTGGAGGAGAGAGAAGTATAGCGTGTTTAGCTTTAAGGATAGCATTCGCTCTTGTTCTAGCACCACAATTAAGAATTTTAATCTTGGATGAACCAACTGCAAACCTAGATGTAATGGCCATGGTAGTCTTGGCAAATACACTTAGAGAAAAGATAGGAGATTTTATTGATCAGACATTTTTAATAACGCATCAGTCAGAAATGGAAGACGCTGTAACAGGAAATGCTTACAGATTAGAGAGAGATAAAAGAAAAAATGAAGCTACTAAAATATTTCAGTTAAATTAAATAACTTTTAGACTATCATAGTATTATGATCAAATTTCTATATGAGTATCCAGTAGCATTCATTAGCGACAAGAAGATTCTGGTGGTATCTGATCTACACATTGGAATAGAAAATGAACTGTATAATAAAGGTGTAGTTATTCCTCCTCAAGTTGAAAAATTTAAAAAAACATTAGATAAATTGATTGACCAAACTAAAGCAAAAACATTAGTAATTCTGGGTGATTTAAAACATAATGTTCCAGGAATTAGTTTAAGGGAAGAGAGACAAATTCCAAAATTATTTGAAGATCTAGTGAAAAAAGTTGAGGTTGTTATTTGTAAGGGAAATCATGATACAGAATTGAAAGGATTGTTGCCTGAAAATGTGAAAATCTATAGTAGTAGAGGAGTAAAAAACGGGGAGTATGGTTTTTTTCATGGCCATGCCTGGCCAAGCAAACTATTGATGAAATGTGATTATTTATTCATGGGGCACTTGCAACCAGCTGTAGAATTCATAGACAAGCTTGGTTACAGATCTGTACAGCAAGTCTGGTTAAAGGGAGAATTGAATAAAGAAATTGTAAAAAAGAAATACAAAACCAAAAAGACAGGTAAATTAAATATAATCATCTCTCCTTCATTTAACAAATTGTCAGGAAGTTTGATTGTTAATAAGAAACTGAAGGAAGAACTCACAGGACCGCTTTTCACAAACAAAATTTTAGATATAAACAAAATGACAGCATATCTTTTGGATGGAACTTGTTTAGGAGAAGTTGGAAAGATTTAATATCTCGGTTGCCCACATTCTTCCATTGTAACTTCTCTACATTTTTCTATAGGTGTACATGGGGTACCGCACATAAAACATTTATCATCTATGATTCTAAATACAATAACCTGAGCACATACTGTTCCATCATCTGTTGGAGGATAAACAGATTCAATATTATCAAATTTCAATAGCACAAGTGATAATACTACACAAAAAACTAATAGTGAAACCATTAGAATCAAGATTTTATTCATATTTATCTATGAATATTCTTTCAATAAATCCTTTTCATCTTCATTCAATCTGTCCCAGACTTCTCTCAGAATCTTCAAATCATGATCCGATAAAACAGAAATTATTATCTCATTCTCATTCAATCCTCTACCAATAACAACATCTTCCATACTTACAGCAACTTTATCTCCCCTTTTAGCTTCAGTTACATTCTGACCTTCTTTTTGAATCTCCTTTATTTTTCCAATCCTCTTCCCATCAGTTTTTTTCATAGACACATCAGATTTTAGATACCCTCTAATAACTTCCACTCCAAATATTGCAGGATTGGACTGACGAAAAACACATCCTGGAAGAACTCTCAACTCAACAGGATGTTTAGCCTCATCTAATTTTTTCAGAATATCTCTTTCCTTCTTCTGCAAGCACCATTCTTTATACTCTTCCACAAGCCTGTATATAACTGTATTTTCAAAAATCTTTATTCCTAAATCTTTAGCCAGATTTTTAATATCTTCAGACGTTTTAACGTTGAATGCAAGAACAACTCTTTTTAACTCATCTTTCATGTTCTGAGATCCTATAACATCTTCCTTACTTATGGATCCAACTTCAGCTTTTCTTATTGACATTCCTTCTTCAGACAAAATTTTCATCATAGCTTCCAAGCTTCCAAGTGTATCAGCCCTTATCACAACACCGTCTATAGTTTTATTAAACTGAACTTCTTCCACTTCTGTCTGCACCATCTCCTTTGCATTTTCTATGTCTTCCTCATCGCTCACAGCAACCAGAGGAGAACCTGCTATAACGTTTTCCAAATCAGGTGCAGAAATTTTTATTCCAGCAGCAGCTGATATTTCATCCACTGATTCAAAGTTTTTTTCTATTCGTAATTCCTGCATTAGTCGTGGCTGTAGTAAAGCCTTAACCTTTGTAACAATAGGTTCATTCCCACCTATGATCAGATAATCTCCTTTCCTTATTTTTCCATCATAAACTATCACATCAATTGTAATTCCAAATCCTCTAGTCTCTTTTATTTCTAAGATTGTTCCACGTGCAACATCACTCAATTCTATTCTATCTTGCAAAAACTGTTGTGATAATCCGGATAAGAGCATTAACAATTCAGGAACCCCTTCTCCTGTATGACCAGAAACAGGAACTATAGCTATTTGTTTAGTAAAATCATTTATCCTGTCAAATCTTTCAGAATCAAATCCTCTTTCTGATAGCTGAGATACAATATTATAGAGTTTTTTATCAACCACATCTTTAACTTCATCTCTCTGTTTCTGAAAACTGTCTAAGAAGCAGTTGTCTTTATGAGGAAACCATCCCTGAATCTTATCTATTTTAGTTAAAGCTATTATGAAAGGTGTTTTAAATTCTTTTAATATCTTCAAGCTTTCATCAGTCTGCTCCTGAAATCCTTCCATTACATCAACAACAAGTATAGCCAGATCAGATACAGACCCACCTCTTTTTCTCAATGTAGTAAATGCAGAATGTCCTGGGGTATCCACCAACAAAAGTCCAGGTATTTTTAATTCAGTCTTGAACTTATCTAGTAATTTTCCACAAATTTTTTTCACATTATCAATAGGAATATAACTTGCTCCCACATGTTGAGTGATAGCGCCTGCTTCGCCTTTTGCAACATACGTACCTCTAATCTTGTCTAGCAAAGTAGTCTTGCCATGATCTATGTGTCCTACTGTTACTATGATTGGGCTTCTAAGATTGTCTGCCATCTTTACCACCTTTAACTTAATCAGATATTAGCTTAAATCATTTTTAAATATAATAAAATAAAGAGATGGACATATGAAAATGGACAGATATGAACTAGAAGATGAAATTGGAAGATTGAAAGCTAGAAAGATTGATATTGTGAACAAGATAAATCTAGTTAGTAGTTTTGATGAAAAGGAAGAAATGCAGAACGAAGTAAATAGAATTCAAAAGCAGATAGATACCTTGGAAAAATTCAAGTGATTATCTCTTTCTTCCAAGAATCATATTGAACATTATACCCAAGAATAATACCAAAACAATTATTCCTGCAACTATGAACCACACTGTTGGGTTTGACCACATTGTCGTGCTTGCCCATTCAAACATTCTACTCACTATTTTTCTTATATTTCTCCTTCAATTTTTCAAAATCTCTTTCTTTTTCTGAAGGTTTCAAGCTCTTAAAACTAAATCCTTGCGAACTTTTGCCTTTAGTTGGCCAAAATAGATACGCTATTCCACCCAGAACAACAACACCAATTCCTATACCAACATATAGCCATATGTTTTTCATTTTTTCCTTTGATTCGATCTCCTTTGCTTTTGTTAACTCATTCTTTGTTTCATCAATCAAGTTTTTAATCGTAGCCAACAATTGATTGGCATTGAAATAATCACCTTGTGCTATGTATTTCTCTGCTTCTGCAATTTTTGCTTTTAATTCAACAAGTTTCTGTTCTGCTATAGAAACATTTATGTTCTTGCTTTTACTCTGATTGATTTCCTCTTCAAGTTGTGTCATGTTGAGTTTGTGTTGATCTAAAGTACTATTAATCACAACTTGAGTAACTGGTGCAGGTGTTATTCTAAGAGTGAAGTTTTGTAAGATAGTTTTAGCTGAACTGCTTGCCTTGTATGACATTGGATAATCTTTTACTTCTTCAAGACCAACTGAAAATGCTACTCTAAAACCTGCCTTTGCACCTTGCACAACAAGTTCATTCGTATCGTTCAATGAATACCATGTTGAATTGACTCCATCTATACTAAATGTAACACTTAATGATGTGCTTCCTGTATTTTTTATTCCTACATCAGTATAATTAGATGAATTCTGCTGAACAATGACTAACGATTCGTACGATGTGAATTCCATATTTGATGTGGTAGTTGTTGGTGTTGTGGTACCTGTTGTAGTTGTGGTTGTGGTAGTTGTTGATGAAGTTGAAACAACGACAGGAACTGTTAAACCTCCTGGATTAAAGAATGTTCCATCCGCTTTTGCATAAGCTGTACATGTAGAAGCGTTTCCTACACTTGCTGCAGTTATTGCCCACCAGAATATGCAAGTTGTCCCATTTGCAGGAACTGTTATGTTGTAAGTATTTGCTGTGGATGAATAGGTTGAAATACTACATCCTGTGCCATAGGCATTTGTAGCTGCTCCTGAGATGGAATAATCTGCACAACTTTCTGTAAAGTTTATTGAATTCAAACTTGCGTTAGAATCAACTGGACCATAGTTCGTAATGTTTACATAAAAATTGGTTACATTTGTAGGTTGAAGACTGAAACTAGAAGAATTCGTATATCCCATATACAGACCGCTATTATTTACTACAAGATACTTTGCTGTTGTGCTTCCAAGACCTGTTCCACTAAATGTAGTGCCAGTTCTTTGATAGCTTGCAGTCAGACTCATATCATAAATTCCACCTATTGAATTCGGAGGAACAGTTGCATTAACATAATAATGATTATTACCAAACCATCCCTCACATCCAGAAGTACAATATGTTGGAGTTGATGGACTCCAATTCGATATGTTTCCAAGCGATATTGTATTACTGATATTAATGTTGCTCAATGATATCGAACTTATGTCGCTGTAATTTAATGCAGACGGATTCTCTAAAGCAGTTCCATTTATGTACGTTATATCAAAACCAAATGTAACATTCTCAATCGATGTACTTCTAGTTGTATTAGTATCAGCATTTGTCTTTACACCAAGAAAAGTAATTGTTAAAGAATTTGATAAAGCTACTCTTAGAGATAAATTGAAATTAGAAGATGGACGTGATTCATTTGCAATTAGAAATATCCAACCATCATAATTTCCTTGTGTATCTCCTGTATTTGCAGTGTTTATGTTTATTGTCACATTAATTGTTCCACTACTGTTGGCAGGAATTGTAGATGGGACACTATAAGTGAAACTGATATTTTTATTTGATGAAGAGAGACTTAAAATTCCACTTGAGTTGCTATGTAAAATTGAAATAGGTAGATTGCCTGTATTGTTATAAGTTATATTCATTGTTCTTGTTAAGGTCGTGTTTATGTTTTCATTCAATGTGATTGAAGATGATTGAAAACTATTGTTGACAATCAAAGACGCGGTGTTTGTTGAGACTTCGATAGGAACTCTTAGAATTGAACCGGAACTGCTCCTATATTGCACATGCCCCTCATATTTTCCGTGAATTGTATCATTTGGAACAGTTAAATTATATTGAACTGTATACGTGGAGTTTGTTTCTCCTGTAGAATTGAAATTGAATGTTGAAAAATTGGTCGTGATCCAACTTGATGAATTGGCATATATCAGAGCTGACAATGTATAGACATCATTGGTCACATTTGTATTATTTGTTATATGTACTCTCCAGAAACCACCATTTCCTATGCTTGTAGTTTCATTATACTCTTCTTGCATAGCACCTGTAATGTTTGCATAATTGTGCTTATTCCTTGAACTCATTATCAAACTCCCACTTGGATTATAGACATCAAATGAGTAGTTGCTCGCACCTGTCCAATTCAAAATGACTTTCATTTTTGAAACAACGGTTGAATTTGGAACAATGAAAGAAATATTTTGACTACCTGAAAGAGCAAATCTCTGAATATTATACAAATCTATAGATTCTACTGTGTTTGTAAGATTAATTCTACCTTCATTCTTTAAAGTAACATTAATTCTAGATGTGTTAGAAACATTCAAAACAGTTTCCACACCAAGTCCTTTCGCAAAAGCGGATGTGAAATTGATTAAACTAACTTGTCTATTTGTATCAGACGCATTTGTCATGTTAAGCGTATTGAAAATAATATATCCATAATAAGGAATTCCACTTGTGTTCGTCGTATTTCCATATAATCTTATTTCCCACACCTGATTAGATGATGTTAGATAACTATAGACAATCTGTTCACTTGTATTTTTGTTTATAGATTTTGCCTTCAGATTTCCAGAACTGTCAAACAGAAACATATCAATATCTTGCGAAGAAGCCCATCCTGTTAGATTAATCACAACGCTTGTAGCATTTCTTATATACGACTCGGTTGTTGAGGTTGTATTAAAGAAGTATGAATGATATTGAGTTGCGTTTGTTGGGATTTTTGAATAGCCGTTAGAACCAAAACTCCCTAAGCCAGTTTCGCTATTCAATTTATTATTTATCGAGTCCCCAGATATCGGTATATCTAAAATTACTGATACATATGTCTGTTCAGAAGAATTTGTATAATTTCTTATTGTCAGATTTCCAAGCCAGTATCTTCCAGGAGAACATGGATGTATAGAAGAGCTTGTATTATATACCAAAGTCAAATTCACATTATTGTTGTTCAAGTCTGTACCATTAAAAGTCCCACTAATATTGCTATAGGTAGATGCATTGTGAACAAGCAAATAATTAGCACTATTTGAACAAGAAGCATAATCATTAAATTGAGAATAATTTGCAGTAAAACTTTGTGTTGCATTATAAATTTCTATTGTAAGACTGTTGTTTGTAGACTGATTTCCAATAATCGTGATGTTCTCTTGGTAGTTATTAGTCCAATTTATATAGACTGGTGATGGTAATGCACCGAAATTTCTGGTCGTGCTCACAGAATTCGGTTCTATTGTTATTGTGACATTCTTAGTTTCAACATTACCAGTCATATTCAGAGTAGCAATACTTATGTTGACTGTTGTAAAAACTAGAGACGTATTTACTTTGAAATAGAACCATGAACTGACATTGACTATACCTCTTACACTTGTATTAGTCCAGTTAAGACTTGAACTGCTATAATAGAAATTCCAGTTTGTAGAATTTGTCATATTTGTACCAAAAACATATAGAAGTTGTGATGGAAGTGTAATATTTACATGTGTGAGATTTCCACTTGTGTCAAGATTGTTCTGTATTGTTATGTTGATTGTCTGATTGCGAGAACTAGTTTTTACTGTACCTGTGGTTGCTGATGGAGTAAAGTTAGCGAAAACTGATGCTAAGTAGATAGAAACAACTACAAGGAAGGCCATCAACAGCA
>Ga0194113_10010624_pt1 | contig 10986 bp, 11 predicted proteins | sample TA2MahC200mmetaG_FD_146193 | JGI IMG/M metagenome (GOLD analysis project Ga0194113, IMG submission 146193) | Freshwater microbial communities from Lake Tanganyika, Tanzania - TA2015017 Mahale Deep Cast 200m | ecosystem: Environmental > Aquatic > Freshwater > Lake | place: Tanzania: Lake...
AGAGATGCGCTCAAGGTATGGAATGAGAAATGAACTCCGGGCATGGATAGTCCATTGAACGCGTCCGATTATATTTGATATATAGCCTTTAAACATTTTATAATTGTGTTATAATAAAAACATAAATTTTTTCAAATTAAAATTCATTCTATGAACAAGTTTACAACGAGTATCCCAACGAAGGCACAGGATATTATACAAAAAGCCTTACAAAATAAGCGATATGAATTACTCGAACCAGAGGCCAAGGAATTAATCGAAGCCTTTGGGATAACAACCACCAGGCACACCGTCACATCTTCTGTTACAGATGCACTCCAAGCTGCGACCGCTCTAGGATATCCTGTTGTCCTGAAGATTGTCTCACCTGATATCAGTCACAAAACCGATGTTGGAGGCGTAAAGGTTGACATAAAGGATAACGAGGGTATTAAGGCTGCATACGAAGAAATTATGAAAAACGTAAACATGAAGATGCCAGATGCAAGGATTCATGGAATTATTGTGGAAGAAATGGCGGCACCCTCAACAGAAGTTATTGTAGGGGGGCTTCGAGACCCTCAATTTGGCCCGGCTGTGATGTTTGGGCTGGGCGGTATTTTTGTCGAGATTTATAAAGACGTATCCTTTCGTATCGCCCCGCTTGAGGAATACGAGGCGCTGGATATGATTCATGAAATAAAAGGATCAAAAGTTTTGAAGGGTTTTAGAAACACCGAGGCATTGGATATTACCGCATTGGCTCAAACTATTTTAAAAGTATCAAATATCATGATTTCTCTGGAAGAAATTAAGGAAATCGACCTGAATCCGGTCATTGTGTATCCAAAAGGCGTAAAGGCCGTGGATGCAAGGATTATTCTGAGTCGGTTGTAGATGGAAGTCCTCTGAACCACAGACTTCATCGTGAGCGCTCAGTCGAACGATTACGCAGATTTCAAGGACCTCCCCCTATCCCCCTCCAGAGGGGGACAAAGGGGGAGGAATTTCACAGATTATTGAGATTTTTAACGGAGTTCATAATTTAAGTGAAACTAAAAGACACTGCATTTACCGTAAGGGCTGAGCGAGCCGTCCTTTTCAGGGTTATGCTGTCAGAAGATCGCAATAGTAGCGAAGAACCATTAGAAGAACTGCGTCGTTTGGCAGAAACTGCCGGCGCAAACATTGTATACACGGTAGTTCAAAACAGGGTAAGCATAGACCCTGTGTACTATATTGGAAAGGGAAAAGCCTTAGAATTATCCAGGCTGGCAAAAGAAATGGACGTCGATGTGCTTATTTGTGACGACGACCTCACCCCGGCACAGGTCAAAAACCTGGAGAAGGTCATCGATGAAAAAGTAATTGACAGGAGTGAATTAATCCTGGACATATTTGCCACCCGCGCGAAGACATTTCAGGCAAAACTCCAGGTGGAGCTGGCTCAATTAGAGTATACAAAACCCCGGTTAAAGCGGATGTGGACGCACCTTTCCAGGATCGAAGGAGGTATCGGAACGAGGGGGCCTGGTGAAAAACAACTGGAAGTCGATAAACGCATCGTATCGAAAAAGATTCACGAACTCAGAAAAAAACTGCATGAAATTGAAAAGAGGCAGGAGCGGCTGGTCGCATCGCGGAAAGAATTTTTTACGGTATCCATTGTGGGATATACCAATGCCGGAAAGTCCACATTAATGAACGCATTGACGGAGATCGATACCTTTGTGGAAGACAAATTATTTGCAACCCTTGACACAAAAACAAGTGTATGCAAATTGGAAAACGGGAAAAGATTTTTGGTGAGTGATACCGTCGGTTTTATTAAGAAATTACCACACCATCTCGTTTCATCGTTCAAAGCAACCCTTGAAGAAGCCCGTCACGCCGACCTTCTCCTCCATGTTGTAGATACAAGCTCTCCTGCGATTCATAATCAGATAGAGGCTGTTAACACGGTATTGAAGGAACTGGGGTGTGACAATAAACCGACCATTATGGTATTTAATAAAATAGACGCCTTAAAGGACGAGTCCGTCATCCCGCTGCTTCGCACCCGTTACAGAGATTGTATTATAATCTCCGCAAAGACACATCAGGGAATAGAAGACCTGAAACAAAAAATTCTGGAAATGCTGGAAAAGAACTTCGTTGACGTAGAACTTTCCTGCAGCGCTGGCAATGGAAAATTAATTGCGTATCTTCATGAACACGCCAATATCATAAACAGCCGATTTGACGAAGAACGGGCGACGTTCCGGCTGCTCATGGAAGACAAACTCGTTCAGAAATTGCGTACGATGGAGGATGGCATTCAGATAAAAGAACATTTATGAAAGAAAAAGAGTATGATTTTGACAATGCAGAACAGGGTGCAATAGTGAAACCTGCAAGAGGAAAGACGGATATTGCCGAAGACCTCTTATCCGAACAGTTAGTGCGAGAAGTCCGCCCACTGACGGCAGCATTGTAACCCCAAAGCCAAAGCCAGCCAAGTTGAGGACAAGTCTGGATTCCCGCCAAAGCTTGTCCTCGCATGAAGTTAGCGGGGAGCATGCGGGAATGACATGCCTTATATTTATGTTTTGGAAATACTTCTCGCCGGTTTAATCCTGGAGATGACAAAAAGCGGCACGGATATTACAAACATAGCGATGCTGATAATCTGAGCTATGGTGAAAAGATTAAAGAACAGCGGGTTATCACTTCGGAGCGCTTCCATGCAAAATCTTATGATGGGGTACATTATTCCAAAGAGCAAAAAGACCTCTCCATTCCTCTTCCGATACTTGAAGAACACACTGAGGATAAAGAAAAGCACAACATCCGAAAGAAATGAATACAATTGGGTGGGATGGATGGGAAGTGCATGCGTATCGGTAAGGTGAACCAATCCGAGTTCGTACTGATGGAGAAAGGCAGGACTGCCATCGACCATACCCGTTTTGTCCATTGTTCTTGGAAATTGAATTGCCCAGGGAATATGAGGCGCAACTTTCCCGAAACAGCATCCGTTCAGAAAACATCCGATGCGGCCAAAACCAAGTCCTAATATGGTGGAGGGTGTAACAATGTCGAGAATTTTTAAAAAGGATAGTTGGTATTTCCTGGAGAAAACAAACAGGGTAACGATAGCAGCAAACAGTCCCCCGTAATAAACCAAACCCCCTTCATACACCTTAAAAATGCTTAACAGATTGTCTTTATAATTCTCAAAGTACTGAATAATATAAAAAATCCGCGCCCCCAGAATTCCAGCGCAGACAAGATAGATACCCAGGTCAGTAATCCTATTGGGGTCAATACCTTCTTTCCTGGCCCTCCAGCGTGCGATGGTAATGGCCAGAAAAAAAGCAACCATCAGCATGAATCCGTAAGAATAAACAGGAAAACTCTTGTGTAAAAAAGGCAGGGGGATTTCGAATAAGATTCTTCTCATAACTGGAGAGTTTTGGTAAGCTTGTTGTTCCCATCTACCAAAATAATCTTTGGTTTCCAGTTCCTTGCGTCTTTATCTTCAATGAGGCAATAAGATATGATAATGACCTTATCACCTGGCTGTGCCCATCGTGCTGCGGCTCCGTTTAAGCAGATGACGCCTGAATCACGTTCACCTTCAATAACATAGGTCTCAACACGCGTCCCGTTGTTGATGTTAAGCACCTGTACCCGTTCGTAATGCAGGATATCTACCGCATCGAGAAGGGCTTTATCTATGGTGATACTCCCGTTATAATTCAGATTGGTTTCGGTTACCGTTGCGGCGTGGATCTTGGCCTTGCACATCTCCCGTAACATTGTTTCTCCAATAGCTGGTGTTTAGCTTCTAACAGAAATATTTGTACGTAGGGGTTGAAGATTTTCAACCCCTGCATTGAAATTCCCAAACATTGAATATAGGACAAATTCTACCTTTTAGCACTGCAAAATCAATAGTAATCCTTAAGGCATACTCTGTAAAAAGACTTCTTTTTTGTAAGTTATTAGAAATGGTGACGTGTGTCGAATGGCGCGTGACAGGGAAAAACGTCACCCGTCACATGCCACACGTCACTTGCCTTATCTGCATTACTTTGGTTGCGGCTATGCTGCCCTAGGGTTTCGCCGGCGGATAGTAACTTCTAACACATATCTTGACGAGGTCTACGATCTCTTCGTCCTTTAGCTTGCCTTTAAAACCCGGCATCTTCCTCTTGCCATTGGCTATCGCTATAATTAATCGTGAATCAGAGGCATTATCCTGCCATTTGATATCGGTGAAATTAGGAGTCTTGAATATCCATCGCCCGATAAAACAGCCTTTCCCATTTACCTTGTGACATTTCCGGCATTCCCTGTCATAGACAGCCCAGATACCGCCTTTGTCGGATAACGCCGTCTGTTTAGGATTGCAGCCGTAAGATAACAAGGCGCAAAAAACAATACCAATTACAACAGAACTAATTTTTTTCATCTCTTTATCTCCTGTCATTTTGAAATTTATTATGCATAACTACCACAAAAAGTTTACCATAAAACCACCCATATTCAAGTTTCTTATCATTTCATAATTATAGTTTTATAAAATCTTAAAACCCTTTCTCTGAATCCTACCGGTTAATTTCATTTCCGTTTTATATCGAATTTTTTATTTGATTTCGTTGTGTCATAAATGGCATAATGAAAAACCAAAAATACAGCAGTTCTTTTAATGCTTCTGGAGAGTTAAATAAGAAGCATTAAAATTTTTATTTTCAGAAAAAAACTTGACGAAAATTGAGTATTTTTATATTGTCTACTAATTCTATAGACTTTATAGACGGTATCGTGATAGTTCCTCTATACAATACTTTTTCTAGAAAGGGAGAGAGTCAGGATGCATAACAAATGGCACAAATATATCTTATCGTTGATAATAGTATTTTTCATACACACGAACAATGTATTACATAACGTTTTTGCTGAGCAAAGTGATCGGAACAAAGAGATACAGGGAAGCGAGTTGGCTGATTTAAAATGGCAGTTGAAGCAGATGGAGGAATTGACTTTGAAGCAACAAAAACAGATACAGGTTTTAAAAAACCATCTGGATAAAATTAGCACCGCAACACCACCGATTGCAACCCAGCAAGAACAGACAGAGGTTTTAGAAAATCGCATAAATACAGGAGATGCCGAGACTGCACAGATTGCAAAGGAAGAAGCCGATCATGCAGTAGAAGATTATTTATCCTCTGATGAGGCACGGGAAAAGACGGGGTTGGGCTTGCCGAGTGCTAATAAATATACTCCTGTTGACGGATATTATTTCCCCGATAAAGAGAAGGCATCGATAGGTTTTAAAACAAGCGATGAAAAATATTCTTTATACTTGGGTTTCAGAATGCAAACACGATTCACTTATAGGGACAATGACGAAGATTTGGGAGAAAGAGATAAAACGGACATTGATGTCCGCAGGGCAAGGCTGTGCTTTGGCGGCAATATCTATAGCAAGGATGTGAATTACTATGTGGAACTCGATGGAGATAGTTTTGAGGTGAATCTGAGAGATTATTATGTCTACTGGACGCCGTCTACAGATTTAATGGCAAAGATTGGATATTTTAAGGTTCCCGCCAACCGGCAATGGATTTCATCGGGTTTCAAGCTCTTATTCCAGGACAGGTCTATTGCCAGCGATGCCTTTAAACAGGACCGTGATTACGGATTGGATATCTTTGGACTGCCTTTTGATAAACATCTGGAATATCATGCAGCAGTTTTTCGCGGTGTTGGCCAGAATCCCGCAAAGGCAATCGGAAAGGATGAAAATATCGACAATGAACTCCTGTATGTGCTTACTGCACGGTATTATCCTTTTGGAGACTATAAATCTTATTCAATAGTAGGGGGTTGGGATGAGACCGACGTGAAATACGAAGAGAAATTTAACGCCGTCATTGGCGCATCGGTAATCTATAATGCAAAAGAGCGAGATATCAAACCGGTGGATACCGATACAATCATTGGAAACATTGAGTTGGGAATGAGATATAAAGGGGTTACCTGGGATAGCGAATACTACGTAAGGTCGAAAGACCCTGAGTCCGATGATGGCGGCGACACCGTAAATTCGGATGGCTTCTATACCCAGGCAGGTTATTTTGTAATATCCAAAAAACTGGAACTTGCAACCCGTTACTCCCTGCTTGACCCTAACAAGGATTTGCCGGAAGACCTTCAGAGGGAGTATGCATTGGGCATCAATTATTACTTCCGGGGTCATCGCTCAAAAGTACAAACGGACTTTAGTCACTTTGTAACTGATGGTGAAGAAAGAGAGAGAAACGAAAATAGATTCAAAATACAATATCAATTAATATTTTAAACTTATCAGAAATTTAACAATTCCTTAGCATTGCCTTAATGTTCAAACTTTATGATATTTTCATGATACCCCTTCATGTAAATCAATAATAAGGGCAACCGTATCTTGCGGGGAGAGAGATTATTAACTTTCTCCCTCAGTTATTGAATTACGAGGAGTGCATGATATGAAATTAGAGGTTTTGAACGGCTTCCTTAAAAATAGATGGATGGAATTCAATCCCTCTCTGTTTTATGAAAGGCTGGCTCGATGGATACTGAGTATATTAATCCTTGCCATCCTTTCGGGCATGCTAGGCGGTGTTATTATAACAATTCTCCATCTACGACTTCTCTTCTCAATGGATATAGAGCATGCCTTACGTATTATTATCATAGACGTTCTTACCATCCTTGCCGTTCTGGAGATGTTTAAAACTACTCTTGCGTATTTTTCAGAAGGGCGCGTAAAGGTTACTTACATTATTGACACGGTTATTGTGGTAATGGTTACAGAAATAATGGCCTGTTGGTTCAAAGAGTTCGATCTGTATAAAATGGGCACGTTGACCTTTCTCGTCCTGACATTATGCGTCATGAGGGTCTTTTCCGTTAAATACTCTCCCAGCATTAAGCACCCATAATCAGTTTTGATTTAACACAAAATTAACAATTCCTTAATAATTCATTAACAAAGAAATTTTATTATGGCAACAGGTGTATTTTAGATAAAGTTTTTGAGAAAAGGAGGTTTTTCGTATGAGTAGAAAATGGTATAAATATGTATTATCGTCCGCTGTGGTAGCGTGCAGTATTTACACGCAGGGCTTGCTTAACGATACCTTTGCCCAGCAGGCTGTACAGACAACAGAGAGTGAGACAGAGGATTTAAAGTGGCAATTGAAGCAGATGGAAGAATCGGTGCTCAGGCAGCAAGAGCAAATACAGGCATTGAAAAATCGTGTTGAGGGTGCACCAACTACAAAGGAAGAGATTAAGCATGAGATAGAAGACTACCTATCAACATACGAGGCAAGGAAAAAGATGTCGCTCGGCATGCCAGGGCTTACCGCTCTCTACACTCCTGACGAAGAGAAGTATTCGATTGTATTCCGGTCACCTGACGACAAATATTCATTAGGCATTGGCGGCAGGCTGCAATTCCGGTATACTTATAAAGATAATGACGCAGATTATGGCTATAGAGATACAAACAATATCGACGTCCGCAGGGCAAGGCTTTGTTTTGGTGGAAACGTCTATAGCAAACTGGTGCATTATTATATTGAATTGGATGGAGACAGCTTTGATGTGGGCATAAGGGATTTTTATGTGTACTGGACGCCACTTGAAGAATTAAACGCCAAGATGGGATACTTTAAAGTGCCATTTAACCAGCAAAGGATGACAACCTCTGCAAAGCTCCTGTTCCAGGACAGGGCCATTGCCAGTGAGGCATTCGATCAGGACCGTGATTATGGTGTGGATATTTACGGAAAACCTTTTGACGGACATATGGAATACCATGCCGCCGTCTTTCAGGGGGCCGGCGAGGACCCTGCCGAAAGGGAAGATCAGGTGAAGGCATTGAGTAAAGGAAAAGCGGATGATAACCTCGATAATGAACTTATGTATGTGCTTAATCTGAGATACAACCCGTTTGGGAAGTATGACACTATTGATGAAACAGACGTGAAGTATACGGAAAAATTTAAGATGTCGGTTGCAGGCTCCGTGGTTTTTAACGCAAAGAGGAAAGATGAAAAACTTGAGGATACAGACACGATAGCAGGGGTTGCTGAATTAAGCATGAAATACAGAGGTCTCTCATGGCATAATGAGTATTTCGTAATGACTGAGGACCCTGAATCAGACGGCGATACGGTGGACTCAGACGGGTTCTTTACCCAGGCCGGCTATTTCGTAATACCAAAAAAACTGGAAGTTGCTGCTCGTTATTCTTTACTTGATCCCAATAATGATGTAAACGACGATTTTGAAAGAGAATATTCGGCTGGTATAAACTATTACTTTCGCGGTCATCGTTCAAAGATACAGGCTGACGTCAGTCACCTTGTAACAGAAGAGGGCGAAGAACAGGATAAGAAAGATAATCTGGTGCGTGTGCAATATCAGATTGTGTTTTAATATTTAGAGCAAGAAAAAACACAACCCCCCTGAATCCCCCTTTTCTAAGGGGGACTTAAACGGAATAAATTAGAGGAGGCAAACATGAAAATCGTGGAAAATTTTACTAAAAAGAGTGCAAATCTCGGTTTGATACTGGGTCTCGCAGGCATGGCGCTCTGCGCAAATGTGCAGATAACCGCATCAGCATCGGATGCATCAAAGGAAAGCGCTTACCAGGAAGTCGAGAAAGAAGGAAGACTGTACGTATTTGCTTCGCCTGCGCGCAAGGCGGATTTTGAGAAATCGGGGGAACTTGGCAAGGGTATTATTAAGATAGGATACGGACGGAAGGGCGAAACGGTCGTCTTCGATTCAGAAGATGCGGTAATTGAGTATGAAGCCCGCATTGTAAAAGAGATACTTGGAAAGGCCAATATCAAGGCATATCGAGAGGCAAAAATAAACGGCAGGTTATATGTCTTTACCTCGCCGACACGCAAGGAGAATTTTGAAAAATCAGGGGAACTGGGGGTGTCCATTATCAAGATAGGATATGGACCAAATGGCGAAACGGTAGTTTTTGATTCGGATGAGGCCGTAAAGGAATACGATAACCGTCATGCAAAAAATAACAGCAATAATTGATAAATATTTCCAGAATATCCCAGCAAGGAGGAAGGCGCATGTTAAAAAAAATAATGTTGACAACCGTAATTTTTAATTTAAGCTTTATGGGCATACTTTTGGCCAGTGAAGCAGTCAAAGTGGATACCAATATCAAGCCCTATGTCAAGGTGGGTGGCGTTTCGGGAAACCTGAACAGCATAGGTTCAGACACCATGAATAACCTCATGACGTATTGGGCTGAGGGGTTTAACAAGGCGTATCCGAACGTGAAGATTCAGATAGAGGGCAAAGGTTCTACGACTGCGCCGCCTGCATTGATTTCCAGCACTGCACAGATAGGTCCGATGAGCAGGGCAATGAAGCCCACCGAAATCGATGCCTTTGAGAAGAAATACGGTTACAAGCCCACGGAGATAAAGACTTCGCTGGACGCCCTCGCTGTGTATGTAAACAAGGACAATCCTGTAAAAGGCTTGAGTTTTCCGCAGGTAGATGCCATTTTTTCGAAGACACGAAAAGGAGGACACAAGACTGATATTACGACATGGGGACAGATTGGCTTAACCGGAGATTGGACAACCAGGCCAATGAGTCTCTATGGCCGTAACTCTGCATCAGGCACCTATGGGTATTTCAAGGAACATGCGCTCTTTAAGGGAGATTATAAAAATGAGGTAAAGGAGCAACCGGGATCAGCCTCGGTGGTACAGGGGGTAACCGAAGACAGATATGCCATAGGGTACAGCGGCATTGGTTACAGGACATCCGGAGTTCGCGCCTTGCCTCTTTCCTTTAAAGAAGGAGAACCTTATAAAGAGGCTGAGATGGAGAACGTCCTCAATGGTTCTTACCCGCTGGCAAGGTTTCTTTACATATATATCAATAAAAAACCAGGACAGCCGCTTGACCCTCTGGTCAGGGAATTTGTAAAATTTATTTTGAGTAAAGAAGGTCAGGCAGTCGTTGTAAAGGATGGATTTTTACCTTTACCAGCATCGGTTGTTGAAAAGGAACTTAAAAAAATAGAATAATCCGTATACATGAAGAGTTTGAGACAAAGAAGGTTAACTGATAAGGCCGCCCACTGGGTTATTACGCTCGGTGGTGCGGCCACAATTTTTGTAATACTCGCCTTATTTGTATTCATCTTTTTGGAGGTTTATCCACTCCTGAAAGGCGCCAAGGTATTAAAGGAAAATACCTATTTACTCCGTGATAACGTTGTCTCCGCAGGAGTAGACGAGTATCAAGAAGTGGCTTACGTCATTTATAAAAACGGTGATGTAGAGTTTATCTCTCTCTCAAATGGAGAGGTCTTGAAGAGATATACTATAGCGGGTATTAAGGATTCTTCCATAATAACAAATTTACCGGGTAATACGATAACATCAGTCAGTAAAGATAATAATCACCTTGCTTTGGGAATGAATGACGGAAGGATTATAACGGTTTCCATTAACTTTTCTGAATCATTTGATGATGGAAAAAGAACCGTTCTTCCTGTGGTATCAGAAGAGGAAGTAGCGCAGATTGACGATGAAAAAAGGGCTTTCAAATGCATTACGTCTAAAAAAGATGATAGCACAACAGTCACTGCAGTCAGCACAGAAGACAGCAGGTTAATACTGAAGTCTACAGAGATAAAAGAAACTCTTTTGGGTGAGGCTGAAAGCAAGGAAATTAAAAAAGATATTACGGAACTCATAGCGCCGCGCAGCTTAAACCAAATTACTCCCCCCGTTTCCCCCCCTTTGCAAGGGGGGGATGAAGGGGGGGTAGGAAGACCGGAACCCGGTACAACGCTTGCGACACATAACCCGATAAATTTGACAGAGCAGGAAAACACATTAGAAATAACTTCTCTGGCGCTCGATCTTTTTATGGAAAATCTTTATGTTGGCACAGCTTCCGGGGAGTTGT
>Ga0194113_10010629_pt1 | contig 10983 bp, 2 predicted proteins | sample TA2MahC200mmetaG_FD_146193 | JGI IMG/M metagenome (GOLD analysis project Ga0194113, IMG submission 146193) | Freshwater microbial communities from Lake Tanganyika, Tanzania - TA2015017 Mahale Deep Cast 200m | ecosystem: Environmental > Aquatic > Freshwater > Lake | place: Tanzania: Lake...
CCGAGGGTCTCGAACGCGTCATCCATCCAGATCGCGTTCCCCCAGCTCTTGTGCATCGCCTGGCCGTCCTCGGCCAGGACGCGGTCATAGGTCAGGCACTGGCGGTAGGGCGCGCGCCCGTCGATCGCGACCGCCATGATCAGCAGCGCGTAGAACCAGAGCCGCACCTGCTCTTGCATCTCGACCACAAGGTCGGCGGGGAACCACGTGTTGAAGTACTCGTCATCGACACCGTGGTGTAGCGTCGAGAACGGCACGATCCCTGCATCCAGCCAACAGTCCCCCACTTCCGGCACGCGCTCGACCGACCCGCCGCACTTCGGGCAGCGGATGCGGATCGCGTCGATCCACGGGCGGTGCAGCTCCGGCAGGTCGCTGATCGGCTCGGTGGCGAGCGACTCCAACTCCGCGCGGCTGCCGACGACCGTCGTCTCGCCGCAGCCGCAGCGGTAAAACGGCAGCGGCAGGCCCCAGTAGCGCTTCCGTGAGATGCACCAGTCGCCCATGCCGGTCAGCCAGTCGGCCATCCGCGCGCCGCAGTGCGGCGGGTGCCAGGTGACCGTCTCGTTGGCGGCGAGCAGCTTCGCCCGCAGCGACTCGACGCCGATGAACCACTCGCCGACCAGCCGGAAGATCAGCTCCTCCTTGCAGCGCCAGCAGTTGGGGTAGCGGTGCTCGTACTCCTCGGTCTTGTAGAGAAGGCCCTTCTCCTCAAGGCTCGTGAAGATGTCCGGGGCGACCGTGCCGACGTACTTCCCGGACATCGGGCCAAACGTGTCGAGATAGAGACCCGCCTCGTCGGTCGCCGCGACAACGTCGAGCCCGATGGCCTTGGAGAGTTCGTAGTCCTCTAGACCGCACCCCGGCGCGATATGTACGACGCCCGTGCCCTCCTCGGCGGAGACCTGGTCCCAGAGCACGACGCGGTGGTTCACGCCCTGCTGTGCGGGCAGGTCATCGAACGGACCGCGGTAGGTCTTCCCTTCCAGCTCCCGTCCCTTAACCACGCCCAGCGTCTCGTAGCCGCCCTGCAGCACATCCAGCCGTTCCGTCGCGACGTAGAGCACGTCCTCGCCCTGCCGGACGCGCGTGTACTCCATGTTCTCGCCGACCGCCAAGGCCACGTTCGCGGCCAGCGTCCAGGGCGTTGTGGTCCAGACGAGGATCTTCTCACCCGATCCGTCGGTCAGGGGCAGCTTCAGGAAGACGGCTGCGTGGGTCACCTCGCGGTAGGAGTCCAGCATCTCGTGCTGCGACAGGCTCGTGCCGCAGCGCGGGCACCAGGGCATCGGCCGGTCGGAGCGGTACAACCAACCCCGCTCGTGGCAGAGCCTCAGGAAGCCCCAGATGTACTCGATGTTCGTGTCGCTGAGGGTGTAGTAATCGTTCCCCCAGTCCATCCACTGGCCCAGCTCGACGGACTGGCGCATCTGCATGGCCGCGTACTTCTCGACCCGCGCCCGGCACGCGCGGATGAACTCCGCCAACCCGAAGGCCTCGATGTCCCGCTTGCTGCGCAGGCCCAGCTCCTTCTCGACCTCCACCTCCACCCACAGGCCGTGGCAGTCGAACCCGTTCTGGTAGCGCTGGCGGCACCCCTGCATGGCCCTGTAGCGCAGGTAGACGTCCTTGTACGTCCGCCCGCGCGCGTGATGCACGCCCATCGAGTCGTTCGCGGTGATCGGGCCATCGATGAAGGAGTGAATCGGCCCGTTCGCGTTCTTCTCGACGAGCTTCCCAAAGGCGTCGCTCGCCTCCCACAGCTTGAGCATCTCAAGCTGCATCTGCCGGAAATCCGGCTCCTCCCTCACCGGCTCAAACAGCATGGCAAACACTCCTGCGGTCGGCGCCTCACACGCGCGACTTCGTCAGACCGAAACCGGGGAAGCACTTCAGGGCCACAGTATAGGCACGCGGGGATGGTGCGTCAACCGGACGAACGCCGGGGCTGTCGGCGGCGTAGGCGAAGGTATCGCCAGGCGCAGTGGCCAAGGAGACAGAGGCCTGGCCTGATCGACGGGCCAGTTCCACAAGGCCGGAGGGAGGACTCTCGCCATGTGCGCCGCCACCATGCTCCTGCTGGCCCTGCTGCCGATGCGTTCGGCGCCGACCCAGGAGGCCTCCTGGCGGGAGGCCATTCTGCTGTACGCGCCGATGGACGGCGCCGCGGATGCCATGCAGTCGCGCGGCGACGGTCGCGCGGCGCTTGTCGGCCCGACCGCCTTCCTCCCCGGCCGCCGAGGCCAGGCGCTGTCTCTGCCGGAGGGCGCCGGCTGCTCGTATGCGGTCGAGGGCAACTTCAACCGCGAGGGCGGCAGCCTCTGCGCCTGGGTCTCGCTGAACCGCGACACCGCCGCCTGGGACATGCAGAAGGGGAGCTGGTACCAGTGGCTCCTGGGCGTTCGCGACGTCCCGGCCGACCCGGCCAACCGCAGCGACCTGCGGGTCTTCTTCGATCGCACACTGACGCTGCAGTTCGCGACCCCCAAGCCAGCGCCAAGCCACGGGATGATCGCCGTCCCCGACCTGGGCTGGACGGCCGGCACTTGGCACCATGCCGGCCTGACGTGGCGCGAGAGAGAGATGCGTTTCTTCGTAGACGGCGAACCGCGCGAGCAACCGCTCACCACTTGTGACGTGATGGCTGCCGCCTCCGGGCGACTGCTGCTGGGCTGCTCGGATGAGGCCGGGCACGGTGCGTTGGATGGGTTGGTGGACGAAGTGTACGTGCTCTCCCGCCCGCTGACGCCGGCTGAGATGAAGACGGTGTACTTGGCCACGGGGGCGTTGGCAGAGCAGAGCGACCAGCTTGTGCTGCCGGAGCCCGTGCTCGCCGCGCCGCTGGATGGCGCGACGGCCGCGCGGGTTGCAGGCGGCGGCACGGTTGAGGCCCAGGCGCAGGCCGTGCAGCCCGCGCCGTGGCCGCGCGGTCGCGCGATCGTCGTGCAGCGTCGCGCCTATGACCAGAAGGCCTCCTGCGCCTACGTGAACGTACCCGGCCCGGGGCTCGAACAGGGCACCTGCATGTTCTGGCTGCGTCCCGACGGGCCCAAGCCGTGGGATGGCACGGAGCGCGGCGTGCGACGACCGTTGGCCATCATCAGGTCATCGTCGTTCGCCCTGGAGATCATCCGCTCGCCGGAGCAGCAGGTGGCCGCCGTCCTCAAGCAGCCCGCCGCGGCGCAGGCGGCCACCGACATCGCGCGGTGGAGCAGCCAGGATGCGCATCATGTGGCCGTCTCGTGGGACTTCGGCCCGCGCACGCTGGCGCTGTTCCTGGACGGTCGTCAGGTGGCCGCGACCGCGATCCCGGGCGATACGACGCCGGCGGCAGACCCGACCTTCGACCTGTGGCTCGGAGCCGATGACGCCGACCGGTACACGGGTGATTGCGCCGACGCGGCCTTCCGCGACCTCCGCCTCTTCGCCGAGGCCCTGCCCGGCGAGCAGATCGCCGCCGTCGCCGCCAGCCGCGAGGGGCGAGCGCTTCGCCCCATCGGGTTGGCCGACCGGCCCGTGACGACGGAGGTTCCGCAATGGCGCCCCGAGTTCGCCGGCACCGGCCTCGTCGATGGCATCGACGAGTATGTTGCCCAGAGTGCCCCGAACGCCCCCCGTCTCGCGGCGGCCGGAGCGGATCAGTACCTGGTGGGCTCCGGCCCGACCCCGGCCCGGACCTATGCGCTGTGGTTCCGGCTACCGGCGCGGCCGATTGTGGCAACCAAGGCGCGGGTGCTCAGCCTGCGCTTCCGCGAGCCGGCGGGCGCGGTTGCCAACTTCGAGGATGATGCCCTGTCGCAGCGCCTGACAACCGCCGCGACCGATGGGGCGCAGCTCTTCGGCGGCAGCCCCTCCACGTACCGGGTATGCGCCGACGCCTGGCACCAGATCGTGCTGGTCTGCGAGGCCAGCCGCACGCTGCTGTACCTTGACGGCGTGCTGCAGGAGGAGATGAACGCCACGCTCGCCCTGAAGGGCCTCGCCGAGGCCTCCTGCGCCGGCGAGACCACAGGCCTGGCCGAGGCGATCAGTTGGACCCGCGCGCTCTCGCCCGCCGAGGTCCTCGCCCTGTTCAACTACGGCGCTGCAGGTGCCACGGGCGGCTCGCCCGTGATAGGGGCGGAGCAGCCGTACTGGGACACGCGCACCGCCTACCGCGACACGCGGGGCGGCGTTGACCGCCTGTGCCTGAACGGGCTCTGGCGCTTCCTGCCGGCAGACGGCATCGAAGGCGCCCCGCCCAGCGAGAGAGCCTGGGGCTACTCGCGCCTCCCGGGGGCCTTCTCGGCGGTGCACCTCTGGAAGCTCTACGACGAGAACCTGAAGCTCATCCCCACCGAGTCCTGGACGGATGGCCGCTGGCTGACCCGCTGGGGCGAGCCGCGATACGACGCCGGCTGGTACGAGCGCTTCGTGGCTGTGCCCGCCGAGTGGAAGGGGCGGCGGATCAGCCTGCAGTTCGATCACCTCGCCTCCTACGTCGCGCGCGTGCACGTCAACGGGGCCTTGGCCGGCCACTGGGAGCAGACCCGCCCCGGCGAGGCGCTGCTCTACCCCCCGAGGCGCGTGGACGTCTCGCGGCACGCCGGCGAGACGATCCGCGTCTCCCTCGAACTCGGCTGGGACAACGCGGGCGCCGGGGACTTCCTGGCGGTGGGCGATTCCTGGTTGCTGGCGGAGAACGGTTGGGTGGACATCGACAGCGTCATGCCGATCACGAAGCTCGCGCCCGAGAAGACGGTCGAGGTCCGCGCGATGCTGCGCAACAGTGGTTCTGAGCCGACCGACGTCGCCCTCACGGCGAGCATCGCCGACCAGGGCCGCGAGGCCCTCGCCTTCCCCGCGCAGACGGTGCACTTCGCGCCCGGCGAATCGCGCGAGGTCCGCTGGCAGAAGCCCTGGCCCGACGCGCACCTCTGGTCGCCGGATGACCCATACCTATACTCGCTCACGGTCAGCGTGAAGACCCCCGCGGGCGCGCTGCTCAAGGAGTCCCAGCGGCGGATGGGCTTCCGCGAGTTTGGGATTCGCGGCCGCGACTTCATGCTGAACGGGAAGCCGGTGCACCTGCGCGGCACGAACACGAACCTGCCGTATGCGTACCTCTTCACCGACCCCGACTACCTGCGCGGGATGTACCGTGCGCGGAAGGCGCTCGGCTACAACCTCATTCAGTATTGGGCCGACTCGAGCGTGTCCGGCATGGGCGGACAAAGCTGGGCGCTGGACACGATGCTCGACTGGTGCGACGAGTTGGGCTTCATCGTCTCCGCCGGTAACATCACCCATCTGCAGGAGGTGCAGGACGAGGCCGTCTACGAGCAGACCGTGGACGCCTTCACCCGCAAGTACGGGGCGCATCCGTCGGTGTGTCTGTGGTTCGTGAACCCGAACACCTGCTGGTACAACTACGGGATGCACCCGGGCAATCTCGACTGCACTTACGCGCCGCAGGAGGGCGAGCCGGGCTTCGCCAACCAGGCGCTCGCGCGACGCGCCGAGGAGGTCGTGGCGGCGAGCGATCCGCAGCAGCGCCCGGTCTACACGTATGCCTCGGGCAACTTCGGCCCGCTGTACAGCGCCATGCAGTACTTCGCGCTGGGCCTGCCGCTACAGGAGGAGGCGGACTGGCCGTCGGTGTGGGCGGAGGCGGCGCCCAAGCCCCTGATTCCCGTCGAGACGGACCTGAAGTGGACGCCCCACTGGCAGGACTTCGAGGCGGTCGAGCGTTCGTGGATGGACCGGAGCCCCATCCCGATCTACTACGTCGAGCACGCGGCGCGGTACCTCGGCGACGCGCCCTACCGGCAGACCGACCACCCGGCCGTCAACGGTCTCGCCTTCCAGCGCCCCGAAGGCACGCTCTGGAACAACCTCGCCGCCGAGCCGTACGTCCTGGAGGCGCGCGCCCTCGCCGCCCGCGACATCCTGCGCGGCTGGCGCGGGTACGGGATGTCGGGCATGACTCTCCACGCTGAGGAGGACGACCTCTTCGAGACTTGGTCGCGCAACGGCGAGACCTTCCCTGCACGCACCCCCGCCGAGCTGCAGACACCCGGCCCCAAGCCCGAGCTGAAGTACCAGTGGTTCCCACGCTACTACTACGCCGACCGCCCGCTGCAGCCGTTCAACGAGGCGTTCCGTCGCAACTTCCGGCCCCTGCTCGCCTTCATCGGCGGCGCGACGCTGGAGCCGGAGCGCAAGCTGGGCGACTTCACCGCGAAGGACCACGCGTATTACGTCGGTGAGACCGTCGCGAAGCAGGCCGTCATCGTCAACGACCGCACCGACCGCGACCTGAAGGGCCGCTACGAGTGGTGCGTCACGCAGGCGAGCAAGGTGGTGGCCTCAGGCGACGGCGCGGCCAACGTGGGCTCGGGGGAGATCGCGCGCTTGCCCATCCGCTTCCCCGCACCCCCGGCGCCGGCGCGGACCGATCTGAAGATCGAGCTGAAGGTGACCGAGGGCAACGAGACGCTGGCCGACGACACCTTCGACCTGCAGGTCTACCCGCAGCCCAAGGCCGCTCCGGCCGCCGAGCCGGTGGCGCTGCTCGATACCTCGGACGGCCGAACGGGCAAGGCCCTGAAGGCGGCCGGCGTGTCCTTCGTGCCCGTGACCTCCGCTGCGGAGCTGGCGACCCGACGCAGCATCATCGTCGGTCAGGGCGCGCTGCCGGAGGTCGCAGCGACGTTGGCCGACCTGGAGACGTCCGGCCGCCTCGCGCAGGGGGTCAACATCCTCGTCCTCGCGCAACCGCCCTGTGCGCTGCTGAATCTCATCCACGAACCGGCCTACGAGCGATACGTGTGGCCCCGGGAGACCGGCCACCCGGTGCTCGCCGGAATCGGCGGTGAGGAGCTGGCGAACTGGCGCGGGGCCTCGACGATGTGCGCCGCCTACCCCCCGCCCGACCCGGCCACGAAGAACAGCCCGCACTACCCCGGTCTGAAGTGGCACTGGGGCAACCGGGGTATCGTCTCGACCTATCCCTTGCGCAAGCCGACCTACGGCAACTTCCGCATCCTCGCCGATGACGGCTTCGACCTCACGCTCTCCCCGCTCATCGAGTGGCTCGACGGGCCGAGCCGCATTGTGCTGTGCCAACTCGACCTGGCCGAGCGCGCGGGCGTAGACCCGGTGGCGAGCGAACTCCTCCGGCGCCTCTGCGCCTACGTTCGCTCCGCCGAGGCCCCGGCATGGCGCGCGGCGACCTACATCGGCTCAGAGGAGGGGCGCAAGTGCCTGGCTCCGCATCTCATGCAGGATTCGGCGAGTGTGCCGAAGGACGGCGTGATCCTCAGCGACGGCGACGTTGCGCCGGGGCAGCGCGATGTCTTGCTCGGCTACGCCGACGGCGGCGGAACCGTGCTGCTGGTGAATCCGAGTGTCGAGTCGCTTCAGGCGCTCGGGCTTCCCGCCGAGGAGCAGAAGGTCTGGCACGCGGCCCTGCCCGAGGGCGACTGGCCGCTGCTGGCAGGTGTCAGCCCAGCGGACCTCTACTGGCGGGACGAGCGGCCGGCCCCCGTGCTGACCAGCCTGCCGCCGGGGTCGCGTGCCACCAACCCGGCCGTGGTCGCGGAGATACCGCGCGGGCGGGGCCGACTCGTGGTGTGGACCGTCAGCGCGACGCTGTACGACGACCTCCTGACTGCCTACGAGAACAACCGCTGGAACACTCACCGCGCCTACTACGCGAAGACCTCGAACCATGACAAGATCCACCGCGCGCTGAGCCTGATCCTGACGAACCTCGGCGTGCAGATGCGCCATCCGCAGCTCACGGTCTTCCGCGGGGAGTATGGCCAAAACAGCCGGGTCGCGAACCCGATGTTCCGAATCGCGCTGCCACAGTGGCGCTTCCGCACCGACCCCGACGACGTCGGCAAGGCGCAGGGCTGGGAGCGGCCCGACGCCGACGACGCCGCATGGAAGACCCTCCGCGCGCCGGGCATGTGGCAGGATCAGGGGATCACCGACGACAACCCGCAGTGGCAGTACGACGACCCGACGATGAAGCATCCGTACAACGGCGTGGCGTGGTACCGCGTGCGGGTGACGGTTCCAGAGGTGCTGCGGGGCCGCGAGCTATACTTCGACGCGGCCTGCATCGACGACTATGATGAGGTGTACCTCAACGGCACTCTCATCGGGAGGACCGGCAAGGAGACGCCGAACTGGTGGTCCGTGCCGCGCCACTATCGGTTGCCGGCCGACGCCATCCGCTTCGGCGCCGAGAACACGCTGGCTGTCCGGGTGACGGACACCGCCGGGAGTGGCGGCTTCGGGGGCAAGCAGCCGCCGCGCATCCAGGCTCCCGCCTCGCCCGATGCCTTCTCACCGTACCTGGCGGGGCTTTCGGACTACGACATCAACGCCTTCCACAACTGGTAAGGGGGGTCGGGCCTACCGACCTTCGCAGAGACTACAAAGCGGTGGGGCGGGCATTCTTGCCCGCCAAGGGCTGTGGCGGGCAAGAATGCCCGCCCCACCGCTCTTGTGTCTGCCAGGAACTCCCCTAGCGCGCCCTCAGCCGCTGCAGCGCCTCTTTGGCCCGCCTTCGGATGTCGCCCATGTCGCGCAGCAGGTTGATCACGTCGGCATCCGGCTGCTGGACGGAAGCCGTGGCCTGCACGCGCGCGGCGGCCTCGCTGTCCGCCTGCTGCAGGGCGGCGATCGCCTCGGCATTCCGCGCGATGGTGGGGTCACTGAGGATGAGGCCCTGCTGCAGCAGGAACTCCGGCCGGTCATCCGGCTTCGCAGCCTGGACGAGCTTCCCGACAACCGTCAGGGCGTCCGGCAGGTTCGCGCCTCCGGGAGCCGACGGATCGGTGAGCTTCATCAGCAGCTCGCGGCCTGCGTCCATGGCCGAGAGAGACCCCGGATAGGCGTCCAGCAATCGATCGACGGCCGCGCGCGCCTCCTGCAGGCGTCCCGCAGCGGCGTACGTCGCGGACAACCGCTCCAACGCCGGCGGGGCGAAGGGACTTGACGGATACTGGGTCACCAGTTGCTCGAGGCATTGGACGCTGAAGCGCGCATCCCCCTCGTTCGAGCCCGGATCCTGCGCGGTGAGCCGTCCGAGTTCGTACAGCGCGTTATCGGCCCAGCGGCTGTTCGGGTAGCCGAAGGCCGCGACCTTCAGTTGCTCGATGTCCCGGCCGCGCTCGATGACCAGGCCGGTCGCTGAACCGGAACTCGCCTTCACGAAGAACCCCTGCCGCCCTGTGAAGGGCGGGAACGCGGGGCCGAGGAGATACGCAACCGGCAGTGGCCCGTAGGGCTGAAGCGCGGTCCGGTAGTAGAGCCGCGAGTGGTTGAGCAGTTGCTCCTCGTGCGCTTCCCCCCACCGGACCTTGTACACAACCCCCGTGCACGTGTAGGCCACGAGGATTACGGTCAGCGCAACGGCCGTCTGCACGTACCGGCGTACGCTCCGCTGGATGGCCGGGCGGGCCGCCGCCTTCCCCGCCAGAACGATGAGAATCAGCCCGGCGACCAGCACCGCCAGTTTCCCCCACACCCACGCGCCGAACTCGGCCTCCGGCTGTGCCAGGTGGGCGGAGTACCCGCGCAGCGTGAACAGCGGGTTGAGGCTCGGGCCGAGCAGGAGGTCCAGCACCCAGAATGCGGCCGCCGCCACGAACCCGAAGGTCGGGCTGCGCCACGCCGCGGCCACCGCAACCGCCAGCGCCGTGAGGAAGACCATCGAGGCGCCTGCCGCCAGAAGGCCGGCGCCCGCGCTGAACGGCTTGTGCATCACGGTCTGCATGAACAGCGCGAGCAGCGCCTGCAGGGCCAGGACCGCCAGAGCGCCCAGGAACACGCGGACCGTGAGGATGACGCGGAACGAGACCGGCCGCGTCAGCACCGTCTCGAGCGCGTTGTACTGGTACTCCGGCCGCAGCAGGTTCACGCCCACAAAGGCCATGAGGATCGGGCCGAGGGTCTCGAGGATGAGAACCGGCGTCGCCTCCCGGATGAGCGAGGTCATCGCCATCAGCGCGAACAGCACGAGCATCGTCGCGGCGACCGGCACCACGATGAGCCACGGGCCCAGCCCGGTGCAGATGCGTGCGTTGTAGCGCAGGAGTTGGCGGTAGACCATGACGCGCTTCCGGATCAGTCGATGACCGGGGGCACCGGCGTTGCCAGCGCCTGCCGAACGGTGGCACGGACCTGATCGATGGTGGCCCCGCTGATGTTCCCGGGATCGGCGACGACCCTGCGCGCGCGATCCGTTACGAACAGACGGGGCACGTCGGTGACCAGGCAGGCTTCCGCGATCGGGCTGCAGCCCTCCACGCGCCCCGCGTAGTGAGTACCCACATCCGTCACCATCGGGAAGCGGTACCGCCCCTCCGAGGCGACGTGCGCTGATATCGCGTGGTCGTTGCTGAGGCAGACCGCCACGCACGCAACCTGATCGGCCGGGAACTCCGCTGAGAGGGTGCGCAGCATCTCCAGAGCCGTGGCCGAGCCGGGCCGGTGGGGCGACCAGAAGCAGACCACGAGCACTCGCCCGTTGGTCTGCGACAGGCTGAAGCCGCGCCCATGCTGGTCGGGAAGCCAGAACCCCGGCATGCGAGGGCTGCCGTCGGGGTGCTGCGCCGCCATCTCCAGCATCAGGGCGTCCTGGTGCAAGGGCTTGTCGTGGCCATGCGCCGTGCGCTGCCAGGCGTCTCCCACGCCCAACAGCAGCATCACGACCGCCGCCACGGGCAGCAACGCCGGCCACCGCCCGCCCGGCGCCCGCTCGAGGCGGCGCTGGATGGCGAGCGTGCCCAGGACTGCGGCCAGGCCGACCGCCGCATAGGTGGGCCAGTTCTGGGTGAGGGCGAAGTTGAAGATGCGTGCCAGGAAGTCGCCCCAGAGCTGAATGAACAGCCAGTAGACGGCCACCACGGCCGCCGCGAGAGCGTTGCGCGCCAGCGCAACCGCACAGTACGTGAGGGCCGCGATGTACAGCAGCGGCACGATCCC
>Ga0194113_10010642_pt1 | contig 10972 bp, 10 predicted proteins | sample TA2MahC200mmetaG_FD_146193 | JGI IMG/M metagenome (GOLD analysis project Ga0194113, IMG submission 146193) | Freshwater microbial communities from Lake Tanganyika, Tanzania - TA2015017 Mahale Deep Cast 200m | ecosystem: Environmental > Aquatic > Freshwater > Lake | place: Tanzania: Lake...
GAACAATGAAAGCGACTTGGGTGCGTCGTGGGCCGTCGCGGGCCCCGTGGTGCCAAGGGCGGTTAGAATAGCGGCGACTGCGATCCCTATCAGCGTTGGTGTTGGTCTCATCGTCACGGTCTCCTGCGAACAAGGGGTGGGAATTCAAGGCGTGTCTCGCTCGTCACGATACAACGCGGGGCGGGCCAAGTCAAACGGCGCGGTCGGCGGGCCGTTGAGCGCGCGGGCGAAAGGCCGATCCTAGCCTGACACGAGACAAACGAGACGGCCCCGTGTGCCGCTCACCAGCGTTTGCCGCCATGTTTCTGCTGGGTCGGAGGCACAAGCTGTCCCCACCGCCGCATGCGGTACTTGCAGATCGCGTGGAAAAGAACGTAGTACGTCGGATAGGCCAACAACAGGCCGACGACGACGCACCCGACCGACAGCGGCGCGGCAATCTCCATCAGGCGCGCCCAGTACGCGCAAAACGCGGGTCCCCAACCCGGTGGGTGCTGCGAAAACCGCTGCCACCAACCCTCGCCAACATGCTGCTGGCCGAGTATCCAGCGGCCCACGCAGTAACACCAATAATAGATGGGAACCAAGGTGGCCGGGTTCGAGATCCAGACGACAGGCAGCCCCACAACCTTGTTGGCGCGCAACAGCCACGCCAGAAAGACCGCGATCATCATCTGGAAGCCGATCGTGGGCGTGAACGCCACGAAGACGCCGATTGCCACACCTAACGCAAGCCGATGCGGAGGATCGTCCGCGTGCAGGATGTTGTGCAGGACGAATCGCCGCACGCGATGCACGTACAGTCGAAATCGGGTCCGGAGATGGCGAAGGAATTCCAAGGATGTGTCCTCATCACACTCGGGCACCCGACGAACCGAAACGGCAAACCGGTGGTGTGGAAACGGCCAACCAAGCTCCCGGATTGTAAGGCCCCGCGCACCTCAGAGCGACACGGGACGAACCGGTTTGACGCCGGTCGCCGCTCCCACTGGGTGCCAACGGATTGCGCCTCGCCCCGCGATCCGTTCGCCGCGCCATCCCGTGGTGAGTTGCACGACGGGGTCGGGTCGTGGACCACGGTGGAGCATGACGGTACCGGACCGCACATCCCCACGAATGCAACGCGTCTGCCAGGCCGCGCGATCGCGCGCCGCGGTCCTGACAAGCATGGAATCATGAAGAGCAACGGCCGTTTTGTCAATCGTCGTGGTCTGGATCCGTGGCACGCAACGGGCGCATTGCGTTACTGGCGGCGACCCGCCGGCTACCGACCGTGGCGTTCACCCGACGGCCTCGGCGCGTGAAAACCCGCGTCCCTGCCACGTGCCGCGGCGGTCGAACTCCGCGTCGATGGCTTGGCGAACGGCCGTTTTGTCGAGGCACCACGCGGGTCCCACCAGGAATTCCCGCGGGGCGTCGCCGCCGAGACGTTGGATGACGGTGTGAGGAGGAAGCACTTCCAGCATGTCCACCACGCGCCGCACGTACGTGGCCCGGTCGATGAGTTCCACGCGGCCGGTGCGCGTCCACTCGGCCAACGGGGTGCCTTCCACCGCGTACAGGTTGTGGAGCTTAACGGCATGAACGTTGAGCCTGGCCAGTTCCCGCGCGGTGGCCAGATTGTCCTCGCCACTCTCTCCGGGTAACCCGACGATCACGTGCGTGCCGATTTCAAAACCTCGACCGCGACTCCGCTCAATCGCGTCCACCGTCGCCGCGTGACCGTGACCGCGGTGCATCCACTCGAGCGTTCGGTCGTGCATCGTCTGCATGCCGAACTCCACGGACAGGTGCGTGCGAGCCGCGATTTCGGTCAGGAGATCCAGAGCGTCGTCTCCCACGCAATCGGGCCGCGTGCCGATGGCGACGGCCACCACGTTCGCATGATTGACCGCCTGCTCGTACACCTCCCGCAAACGGCAAATGGGTCCGAACGTGTTGGTCGACGGCTGGAAGTACGCGACGAAATGCGCGCAGCCGGGGTAACGCCGCTGCAGTCGCGCAATCCCCGCGTCCAACTGCTGGGCGATTCCAGGCTCGATGAGTCCTTCAGTCCGCAGCCTCCGGCTGGGACTGAAACTCCGGTTGTCACAGAACACGCATCCCGCGGACGTGCCGGTGGCGTTGGGACAGGAGAGCCCCGCATCGACGCTCACGCGCTGCACGGGGTGCCCGAAACGCTGCCGCAAATAAAAGCGGTAGGCGAAGAACCGCAAACCGGCAGACCGCCAGGCAAACCGTTCGCCCCAGCGTTCGGGTGATGTGTACGTTGACGGCGACAAGGTGCTCTACTACAGTAAAGGCAATGCTACTCGGCACTTCGGGTGCAGTGAGGCAGGTCATGCTACGACAGGCGCGTACCCAAAGCAAGGGACGAACCAATGTTTGGCGAACTCATTCCGGTGGGCGGCGGCGATCCGATTCCGCTGCTGAAAAAGAGGCTCCTTGTCGGGCGGCGCGAGGGTTGCGATATCACCCTTCGCTTCTCCAACGTCTCGGCACACCACTGCCAGTTATCGGTCGAACGCGGCTATTGGTTCGTCAAGGACCTCAAGAGCCGCAACGGCACGAAGGTCAACGGGACTCGCGTGTCGAGGAAGAGGATTGACCCGGGAGGCGTGCTGGAGATTGCCAAGCACGAGTACACGCTGCAGTACTCGCCGTCTGACCTGGGCGCCTCGGGCGCGCCGCCGTCCGACGAGGAGGAAGCGGACGACATCCTCCGGCGTTCGCTGCTTGACCGAGCCGGCTTGGTCCGCCGCAAGCGCGACGCGTAAACCCGTGTCGATATTCGCCAGGATTCCGGCGGTGTCGATCGGCGCTCATCGTCTGGCGACTTCGCGTGCGGGCCAATCGCCCTGGACTCCAGGACAGGACGTGCTTCGCGGCGTTGCCCTTGCGGGCGGTTGTCGAACTGCCCGTGTTGCCTTACGATCACTCTGTAAGGCGAGCGGCAGCCGAGAAAGTTGCCGGTGGGACGGGCACTCTTGCCCGTCGAACACGCACAGGACGGGCAAGAGTGCCCGTCCTACGGGTAAACGAATTCCTGCCGCTCGCCTACGAACAAGTGTCAAGCGACTGTCGTCCCGTCTTGGGGCGAATGCGGCAAGCGGACCCACGCGAATGAACTGTCAGCGGATTTACCTGGACAACGCGGCGACGAGCTGGCCCAAGCCTGAGACCGTGTACGACGCCGTGGATTACTCCATGCGCACCCTGGGCGCCACCGCGGGCCGCAGCGTCTATCGCGAAGCCGAGGAGGTGGAACGTCGCGTGGCACAGACACGCACTCAGTTGGCAAAGCTGCTGGGAACCACCGACCCGACCCGGATCATTTTCACTGCCAACGGCACCGAGTCGCTGAATCTGGCCATCCACGGTACCGTCCGAGCGGGCGACCATGTGATCACGTCCGTCGTGGATCACAATTCGGTCCTGCGCCCGCTGCGGTTCCTGGAAGATCGCCGGCTGATCGAGGTGGACCGCGTCGCCTGCGATGCCCGCGGCTTCGTGGACCCGGACGCGATACGGAGGGCGATTCGGACCAATACCCGCCTGATTGTCTTGGTCCACGCATCCAATGTGACCGGTGCCCTGCAGCCGATCGAAGAAGTCGGACGCTTGGCACGAGAGCACGAGTTGCTGTATCTGGTCGATGCTGCTCAGTCGTTGGGTCACATGCCGTTCGACGTGCGCGCGGTGGGAGCCCACATGGTGGCAGCGCCGGCCCACAAGGGACTGCTCGGCCCGTCGGGACTCGGCATCCTGTACGTGGCGCCGGGCTGCGAATCGCAGCTAAATCCGCTGCGGCAGGGCGGCACCGGCACTCAAAGCGATATCGATCGACAGCCCGATTCACTGCCCGACAAATACGAACCGGGGAACTTGAATGTGCCTGCCGTGCTTGGCCTCGGTGCAGCCGTGGAGTTCCTCGCCCAACGTGGCTTGGAGTCCGTTCGCCAGCACGCCCGCGCGTTGACCGGGCAACTGCTGGATGGGTTCGCCTCCGTCGACGGCGTCACACTCTACGGACCGCGCGACCCACAACGACAACTGGGCGTCGTCAGCATCAATGTGCGCGGCGCTGACCCGCGCGAGGTGGCCTCCATGCTGGACGCTGCCCACTACGTCCAAGTCCGCGCTGGCATTCACTGTGCGCCGCTCATGCATCAGGCCCTGAAGACCACCGGTTTGGGTGGGTCTGTGCGATTCAGCCTCAGCGTGTTCACTTCGCCGGAAGAGGTGGACGCGGCCGTGGCGGCCGTCCGTGAAATCGTGCATGCCGGAGCTGGCGCGTGAATCGTCCGAAGTCCATGGTCGCGTGTTGGATGAGACATTCGGTGGCGGCGTTTTCTCGGCAGCGGGTCATTCGCGTTGGAGGCCGATGATGTCGAAATCGCCCTGGTATCGGGACGGGCTCAGCTTTCGCTGTACGGCATGCGGGCTATGCTGCACGGGAGCGCCCGGCTACGTCTGGGTCAACAGCCAGGAGATTCACGACCTGGCAGCTGCCCTGGGTCTTTCGCCTGACGAGTTTGAGGCACGCCACGTCCGCATTGTCGGCGTTCGCCGCAGTTTGAAAGAGCGGGCCGACTATGACTGCGTCTTGCTGGACAGTACGACCCGCAAGTGCCTTGCCTACCAAGCGCGACCTCGCCAGTGCCGCACGTGGCCATTCTGGGACTCCAACCTGCGGACGCCCGACGCCTGGGAGGCGACTTGTCACGTCTGTCCCGGAGCGGGACGCGGCGACCTTCACGACGCCGCGTTCATCGATGAGCAGCGCCGTGTGATCTCGGTATAAGCCCGGGCCGGCATTGGTCGCCTTCAGCCGGCGTCGTGGAAGCACATTGTGGCAATTAGTGGGAGTTTGCGGATTGGCTGAAGTTAGCCGGCTGCGCAGCCGATATTGGCATCATGGCAAAAACGGCGCGGCCAGCGGCAGGCCCACACTTTTCGCTGGAAATGCTTTTCAGTTATGGAGTTACGGAACCCAGCGCCGGTGGTTGTGGGGGACGGTGATCGTAAGTGGTTCTCCTAAAATGACTTAAACTCGGCATTTCGGAAGTCCGCGGCGAGATCGTGAATGCTGGTATTTAGCGTCTGGTTGTCGAGAACGCGGACGCGAAATGGACGGGTGAGCTTGACTCTAATGCTTGTGGCATTTACACTTGGAGCAACCAAGAGGTAGGTCGACGGAGCGACATCTGCCGACCTTTTGCGTGCCCCGCGAGGAGTCGAGTCGTGACGAAGAAAGAGATTGTCAAGACGATTTCCGATGAGATCGGTTTGACCCAACTTCGAACGAAGGAAATCGTCCAGAAGACGTTCGATGCGATCGTCGACGCGCTGGTGGACGAGAAGCGCATCGAGCTGCGAAATTTTGGCGTATTCGAGGTGAAAAAACGCGCTGCCCGCAAAGCGCGTAATCCTCGTACAGGGCAACGAGTCGACGTGCCTGAGAAGTACGTCGTCACGTTCAAACCGGGCAAGGAAATGGAAGAACGCGTGCGGGAATTGGAGCGTGCGGCGGCAGAGGCCGCACGTGCCAAAATGGCGGTGGATACCGCGGAACCGGCGATTTCCGATTAGGCTGGTTTGAAGCGGCCGATCCACTCCGTCCCTCGGGCGCACGTCCCGTTTGAATGTTGTGAGGATGCAGGCAGGCAAGGCGGCGGAGAAATGTTCACGGATGACAGCCGAGTTGCCCCCATGACAGCGGCTCAGTTGTGAAAATCGCGGGTTTTGCACGTCAAGCAGGCCGTTCGGCCATCTGAGCCTGGGTGGAGAGACGTTCTCCACACGACCTGATTTGGGACAGACACAGTATTGTTGGCTCGCGCGATCTGACGGGCCGGCGCCTAACTTGTTTTCGGCGCTGGTCACGGGCGTCGATCGTGGAGCGACTTGTTCACGGAGGAATGTCTCGATGCGTCGACTTCTCTACGCGGCATTACTGAGCGCGCTGCTTAGTTCTTACGTGGGGTGCGCATTGCCCATCTATTCGGGTGATCCAGGCCAACGCACACGACAACTCATTTTCACCTCCGAGGACAGCCGCGCCCTTTTGAATACTTGGGAGCGGATCTGGTTCCTGGACATGCCGGACCACATGACGCCCCAGCGCATTCATGGCGGCGTGATCTAGAGGATCGCGTCCTTCGGAATCCGCGCCCGCGAATTCCCTATCGACCGCATGGTCTGCCGCGTGGTGCGGCAGACCCAATGGTCGTGTGAGGGTTCGCGAGGTTCACGGAGCCCGAAGCAACGTCTGTGCCGCGCAGCGGCCGCGCATGTAGCGCGCGCGACGTGCCCATCCGCGTTCGAGGCTCTCTGTCCGCGCATTCGTCCCGACGGGTCCCGTCCCGTTCTCGCCTGGCATCACTCTGCCTGTGAGCCTTTCGCTTTTCGCACCTCCGCCGGTTCCGCCAGGACCGCGGGTGTCTGCGCGGCGACGCGGCAGGGAGCGGCCCTTTCGGCGTGCGGCAGTTGAGAAGCTACCCGTAGGACGGGCACTCTTGCCCGTCCGGTGCGTGTTCGACGGGCAAGAGTGCCCGTCCTACTGGTAAATCCATTCCTGCCGCTCGCCTTGTGGCGTCAACGGGCCGCGAAGGCGGCCGGACGATCGTTTGAGGGTCGACCCTGTCCTGTGAACTGAAATGCCGCTAGACTGCGTCCTTGGCGGCGGTTGGAACTTGGTTGCCGCGGCAACGCACGGGACGTCGGGCGACAAGGCGGTGGGCGTTTGGGTACCAACGGAACCAATGTGGACACGCACGTGCGGTTGGGGCGGCTGGAGCTGTCCAACCCGATCCTCGTCGCCAGCGGGACGTTTGGGTACGCACGGGAGATGGAGGGGATTGTCAACGTCGCGCGTCTGGGCGGCGTGTTACCGAAGACGATCACGCGGGAGCCTCGAGCGGGCAATCCACCGCCGCGAACGGTCGAGACGTCGGCCGGCCTGTTGAACTCGATCGGGTTGGACAACGACGGGATCGAAGCGTTCCTGGAAAAGCACCTGCCTTATCTGCGTGGCATGGGCACGCGCGTCATTGTCAGCGTTGCCGGTCGCGACGCCGAGGAATACGTGCGGATGGCCTGTCGCCTGGAGGAGGCCGGCGGCGTGGACGCGTTGGAGCTGAACATCTCGTGCCCGAACGTTGCCGGCGGCGTGGATCATGGCACGGATCCGGTGCTCTGTGCGCGGCTCGTGAGCGCCGTCCGCACGGCGTGCGACCTGCCGATCCTGGCCAAGTTGACTCCGAACGTGACGCGACTCGTGCCCGTGGCAGCGGCCGCCGCGGAGGCCGGTGCCGACGCGGTGACGCTGATCAATACGGTTCTGGGCATGGCCGTGGATTGGCGCCGCCGGCGGCCCGTTCTGGGCAACGTGTTGGGAGGTCTGAGCGGTCCGGCGATCAAGCCGATTGCATTGCGGTGCGTGTACCAGGTGGCGCGCGCGGTGAGCGTTCCCATCGTGGGTGTCGGGGGAATTGCCACGATCGACGACGTGATGGAGTTTCTGGTGTGCGGTGCCTCCGCCGTGCAGATCGGCACGGCCAACTACTATGATCCCACCGTGTCGGAACGACTGGTCGAGCAACTGCCGGCCGCGTTGGCGGCGGCGGGCGCGCGTCGGGTGGCGGAGATTGTGGGAACGCTTGAGCGATGAGGGATACGACGGACTGACACCGGCCGAGTCCGCCACAGACACGGGGCTCGTGCGGGCGCCGCCAGCGGCCCGCAGTTGCACGGCCTCGCGAACTGGGCACGTACGAGGAGACAGCAGGCAGAACCATGCGAGTACTATCGGGCATCCAGCCAACCGGCCGTTTTCATTGGGGCAATTACTTCGGCGCCATCCGGCAATACATCGCGTTGCAGAACGAGGACGAAGCGTATTACTTCATTGCCAACCTGCACGCGCTGACCACGGTGCGCGATCCTGAGCGGCTTCGCCAGGCCACGCTGGATTCCGCCATGGACTTGCTCGCGCTCGGCCTCGACCCAGCCCGCGCGACACTGTTCGTGCAATCCGATGTGCCGGAAGTGTCGGAACTCTGCTGGCTGTTGATGACCGGCGCGCCGCTGGGGTTGTTGGAACGATGCCACGCGTTCAAGGAAAAGAAGGCCAAGGGACTGGTCGCCGACGCCGGACTGTTCACGTATCCCGTCCTGATGGCGGCCGACATCCTGGCCTATGATGCCAACTGGGTCCCCGTCGGCGAGGACCAGGTGCAGCATATTGAAGTCTGCCGCGACCTGGCGCGCGGTTTCAACCACGAGTTCGGCGAGGTGTTCGTGATGCCCGAAGCACGCGTGCTGACGCAGTCCGCCAGAGTGCCGGGGACCGATGGCGAGAAGATGTCCAAGAGCTACAACAACACGATCGAGATATTCGAGGAGCCGCAGTCGGTCCGCCGCAAAGTCATGCGCATTACGACCGACTCGCGACCGGTCGACCAGCCGAAGGACCCGGACAGCGATCACCTGTACCAGTTGTTCTCGCTGTTCGTGGACGACCAGCGGCGTGAGGAGATGGCAGCCACCTATCGGCGAGGCGGATTCGGCTACGGGGCGGTCAAGAAGGAACTTGCCGCGGTCTCGGAGGCCTATTTCGCGGCGGCGAGGCAGAAGCGGCGGGAACTGGAGGCTGACCCGGACCATGTGCGCGAGGTTCTCGCCGACGGGGCTTGCCGGGCGCGCGAAAAGGCCGCGCAGGTGCTGCGCCGCGCGCAGCAGGCATGCGGCGTCAAACAGTGAGGTCCGCACATGAATGTGATCGGCATCGGGACGGACATCGTCGAATGCCTGCGCATCGCGCGGATGATCGAGAAGCACGGGGAGCTCTTCCTCACGCGCGTTTACACGGCCCGCGAGATCGAGTACTGCAGTGCCCGCAAGGCGGCCACGCAGCACTATGCCGGCCGATGGGCCGCCAAGGAAGCCGTTCTCAAGGCGCTCGGCACCGGCTTGGCACGGAGCATCCGCTGGAGAGACTTGGAGATCCGCAACGATCGAGCGGGCAAACCGACCGTGGCGCTGGCCGGGGAAGCGCGGGAACTCTGCGAGCAACTTGGCATCGGTCAGATGGTGGTGAGCATCTCCCACTGCCGCTCCCATGCCACCGCGTTCGCCATCGCTCTGGGGGCAACGGAGCCGTGAACGTCGGCGAGGCGGCGCTGCTGCCGGCCCGCGGTCGGCGGATGGCCTGCGCGGGCTCGCCGCCGATTTCCCGACGGTCGCTCAGCCGGTGGCGCCCTTGCCGCCCGCCGGTTTCCGGCCCGATGTCCGCTTGGCGGCTCCTGACGTTTTTCCAGTCCCGCGCTTAGCCGGCCGAGTGGCGGCATCCTGTGGGGCTGCCGTTTTGGTCCTGCCCCGTCCCCGAGCCCGCACGCGGCCCGTGCCGCTTGCCGCACGGTCCGCCAGGAGCCGCACGGCCTGATCGAAGGCCAACTCGTCCGGAGGAACGTCCTTCGGGACCGAGGCGTTGGTGGCCCCGTCGGTCACGTACGGTCCGTAACGCCCGATCAGTAACTTGATCGGCTCGCCAGTGACCGGCGACGGGTCGAAGAGGCGCACCGGTTCCGCCGGCGCGGCCCGCCGGCGTCCACCGGATTTCGGTTGGGCCAAGAGCGCCAACGCCTGGTCCAGTGAGACGTCGTGCGGCGAAACGCCCTCCGGCAGCGAACGCGTCTCGGCTCCGCACTTGATGTACGGTCCGTACCGCCCGTTGGACGCGACAACCGTCTCGCCCGACTGCGGATGCTCGCCCACCCCCCGGGGCAGCGCGAGGAGTTTGAGTGCCGCTTCGAGATCCACGGCGCCCGGTTCCATGCCCTTCAGCAGCGAAGCGTTACGCTTCTGAGGGTCGTCGTTCTCGCCCGCCTGCACGTACGGCCCGAACCGGCCCTTCTTCAGATACACGAGCTTGTTCGTGGCGGGACACGTCCCCAGCGGCTTCTCGGATTGCTGCCCGTGTTCCAGCAGCTCCAAGGCTCGGTCGAGCGTCAGTTCGTCGGGAGCCAACCCGTCCGGAAGACTGACGCGCCGTTGGCCGTGTTCCAGAAACGGGCCGTATCGGCCCACGCGAACATACACCTCGGCGGCGCCGGCAGTCTCGCCCGATCTGCCGATCTGAAACCGGCTCACGCTCCGCGCATCCACGTCCTTGATCTTCGTCGCAACTTGCTCCTTGAGCCCCGGTCGATCATTGCCGAAGAAGAACTCCCGCAAATACTCCACGTGAGGCCTCTCGTGCCGGCTGATCGCGTCCAGGAAATCCTCCATCTGGGCCGTGAACCGGTAATCCACTAAGTCGGACAGATGTTCCGTGAGCAGCCGGACCACCGAGAACGCAACCCACGTCGGCACCAGCGAGTTGCCCTTCTTGAAGACGTAGTTGCGGTCCTGGATCGTGTCGATGATCGTCGCATACGTGCTCGGACGCCCAATCCCCATTTCCTCGAGCGCGCGGGTGAGCGCCGCCTCGCTGAACCGCGACGGCGACTGCGTCGTGTGGCCCTTGGGCTCCAAGGCCTGACACTCCAACCGATCACGCGGCTTGACCGCCGGGAGAATCGTCTCCTTGTCGGCGAGTTCCATTTCGGGATCGTCCGAGCCCTCCACATAGGCCCGCAGAAAGCCGGGGAATTCAATCGACTTGCCGCTCACCTGAAACACCGCCCCGTCGCCCTCGATCGTGATCGTCATGCGGCGCCCCCGCGCATCGGCCATTTGACTGGCAATCGTACGCTTCCAAATCAACTCGAACAGGCGAAACTGCTCGCCGTCAAGCTCCCCGCGCACCGATTCGGGCAGCCTGAACGGATGGCCGGCCGGCCGGATCGCCTCGTGAGCCTCCTGAGCGTTCTTGACCTTCGATACGTACGTCCGCGGCTGCGCCGGCAGGAACTCCGGGCCGTATTCCGAACGGACGAGTTCGCGGGCTGCTTCCACCGCCACCTGAGCC
>Ga0194113_10010644_pt1 | contig 10971 bp, 5 predicted proteins | sample TA2MahC200mmetaG_FD_146193 | JGI IMG/M metagenome (GOLD analysis project Ga0194113, IMG submission 146193) | Freshwater microbial communities from Lake Tanganyika, Tanzania - TA2015017 Mahale Deep Cast 200m | ecosystem: Environmental > Aquatic > Freshwater > Lake | place: Tanzania: Lake...
CAATGGTATTTACTTATTGCACCATCGGTAGCCCCCACGACCAGTTTTATTTCAAACATCCTGGATTGATGGTTTCGGGAGCAGTCGCGCCACCCAGAATCGATATGACGAATGAGGATCTAATACGCAGCCATGTCCAGGCAATTTGGCTGGCAGAATCTGGGTTAAGCCTGGGTGCTTCCTTGAAAGATTTGCTTGTTCTTTCCGACTCATCCAAGTTATCCTGTCTTGATTTTGTTCAGGATGCGTTAAATTCACAAGGTAACCGTACCAAAGCAAAACTGAAAGCTCATGCAGCTCTTAGTGACATTGAATCAGAATTAATTCAAACTGATTGGTGGAATGAGGGTTGGCTGGATAGCGTATTTTCACAAATTGACCTTCAATTCAACCAGGCTTGTGAACGATGGCGAAATCTTTATCGAGCTGCAATGAACCAACTAGAAGTGCAGCATAAAATTATCAAGGATGCCAGCCGATCTATTCAGGATAAACGTCAGGCTGAACGGTTGTATCAAGAGGCGAAAAGTCAATTGGAATTATTAACTGAGGCGGAAAATATTGTTCAATCTGACTTTTATTCGTATCGCTATTTTGCCAGCGAAGGTTTCTTGCCGGGTTACAGTTTCCCCCGCCTGCCACTTTCGGCATATATTCCTGCCCGGCGTATCCGAAGTCAGGATGATGAATTCTTGTCGCGGCCACGTTTTCTGGCTATCTCGGAGTTCGGCCCGCGTTCAATTATTTACCATGAGGGATCCCGCTACATCATCAACAAGGTGAACCTACCCGTTTCAGACACGGGTGAAGGGTTTGCTGTATTACGCGCCAAACAATGTCCAATCTGCGGATACCTGCATCCGATTACAACAGGTGATGGATTAGACCGTTGTGAGCGCTGCGGATCCTTGTTAGAAAATTCAATGGATAATCTTTTCCGCTTGCAGAATGTATCCACCAAGCGAAGGGATCGTATCTCCTCAGATGAAGAAGAACGCTTGCGTCAAGGGTACGAACTGCGCACAGCCATTCGATTTGCCGATCATGGCGGCGTCATCTCAGCCCGTAATTCGGAAATTCATTTCCAAAGCAAATTAATTGGTAAATTGACTTATGGTAATTCAGCTACGCTTTGGCGTATCAATTTAAGCTGGCGAAGACGCGCTAATCCACTGCTATACGGATTTATTCTCGACACCGAGCGAGGCTACTGGGCACGCAAGGAAGATGATAAAACGACACTCGACGCGGACGATCCCATGTCTCCGCAGACAATGCGGGTTGTTCCTTTCGTCGAGGATCACAAGAACTGCTTACTGTTCGAGCCGAATGAAGGTTTAGAGCTTGCGCAGATGGTGTCCTTGCAAGCTGCATTGAAGAATGCAATTCAAGTGGAATACCAGCTTGAAGACAGCGAAGTCGCTGCGGAACCTTTGCCAAGCGGTGATGTACGGCATTCAATTCTATTTTACGAATCTGCCGAAGGAGGCGCTGGAGTTTTGCGGCGTCTGGTCGATGATCCAGGTGCGTTTGCCAGAGTAGCAGCCCAGGCATTACATGTCTGCCATTTTGATCCGCAGACCGGCGAAGATTTGCGACATGCGCCAAATGCGAACGAAGATTGTGAAGCCGCCTGTTATGACTGCCTGATGAGTTATTACAATCAAATGGATCACCGGCATTTAGACCGGCAGACGATCAAAGATTATCTACTGCAATGCAGTCAAAGTACATCAACATCCTCTCCACAGACCATCTCCAGAGCCGAACATTGTCAACACTTACTGAATCTCTGCCAATCGGATCTTGAGAGAGAATGGTTAACTTTCATTGAAAAAAGCAATTTTCGATTACCGAGCCATGCACAACTTCTGTTGGAGACCTGTCATACACATCCTGATTTCTTTTATGAGCAGGAACACGCCGCGATCTATGTGGATGGTTCCCATCACATATATCCCGAAAGGCAACAACGTGATCAGACTCAAAAAGATTGTATGGAAGATACCGGATACACTGTCATTCGTTTCTCAATAAAAGATGATTGGGATCAAATAATTAAGCGATACCCCTCCATCTTTGGAGGGTATGCATCATCATGACTTACACTGTTGGTTCCCTCGTCAAAGCGCGCGGCCGTGAATGGGTTGTTCTGCCAGACTCCACTGATGATCTTTTGGTTTTACGACCACTGGGTGGTTCGGATGACGAAATTGCTGGCATCTATATCCCATTGGAGCCAATAACCCCTGCCACTTTTGATCTTCCCGACCCAATGCAAGTTGGAGATTATCGTTCAGCACGATTGTTGCGCAATGCGGTCAGGCTTGGTTTTCGCTCCAGTGCTGGTCCGTTCCGCTCTTTTGCACGGGTCGGCTTTGAACCTCGTCCCTATCAGCTTGTTCCATTGCTAATGGCACTCAAACTAGACCCGATCCGATTGTTAGTAGCGGATGATGTCGGTATTGGTAAAACCATTGAAGCGGGCTTAATTGCGCGCGAATTACTGGATCGTGGTGAGCTTTCACGCCTGGCGGTTCTCTGTCCACCCCCTCTAGCCGAGCAATGGCAATCTGAACTTCGAGAGAAGTTTCATATCGAAGCGGAATTGGTTCTACCATCCACCGCAGCACGGTTGGAACGCAATCTCAGTTTGGGCGAATCACTTTTCGAACGTTATCCCTTCGTAATCGTCTCGATGGACTATATTAAATCCGATCGTCGGCGAGAAGAATTCAAGCGTGCCTGCCCCGAATTTATCATTGTTGATGAAGCCCACACTTGTGCTTACGGCGCCGAAAGAGGTGGACGCCACCAGCGATTTGAAATGGTGAGGGGGTTGGCTCAGAATCCTGACCGGCACATCGTTCTCGTAACCGCCACACCTCACAGTGGAAAAGAAGAAGCTTTCCGTTCTTTACTCACCTTTCTGGATAAAGAATTTGATGATCTGCCCGAAGACCTGACCGGCGAGGAAAATCTACGTCATCGCAAACGCCTCGCCCAGCATTTTCTCCAGCGCCGGCGTGGTGACATTCAGAACTACCTGGACTCCAAAACCCCCTTTCCCAAGCGTGAAGATCGTGAAGACTCCTACAAACTCAGTCCGGACTACAAACGATTATTTGAACGGGTGCTGGATTATGCCCGAGAATCTGTTATAGATGCCACAGGTGGGCAATTCCATCAGCGAGTACGCTGGTGGTCCGCTTTGGCATTGTTACGCTCTCTAGCCTCCAGCCCGGCAGCGGCGGCGGCAACCTTGCGCAATCGTGCCGCGCCAGCCCAAGCGGAAAATCCAGAAGAAGCTGACGAAATTGGTCGCCGTACGATTCTCGATATCATTGTGGATGAATCTGCAGATGGCTCTGATGTCACCCCCGGCTCTGACCCTGGTGGAGAAGAGGATGAAGGACAACGAAACCGCCGCCGTTTATTGGATATGGCCCGAGCTGCTGATGATTTATTAGGTGAGAAAGACGTAAAGTTAACAAAAGCCGTTGACCTGATCAAAGGTCTGATAAGCGAAGGTTACCATCCGATACTATTCTGCCGCTTCATCCCTACCGCCGAGTATGTTGCTGCTGAACTTCGCAAGCGGTTACCAAAAGGCGTAGAGGTAATGGCGGTGACCGGGTTATTGCCTCCTGAATCACGCGTGGATACCATCCGACAGCTATGTGAAGCTAATAAACATGTTTTGGTTGCAACCGACTGCCTTAGCGAAGGTATCAACCTGCAGGAGCATTTTGATGCAATCCTGCATTATGACCTATCCTGGAATCCCACTCGCCACGAACAACGCGATGGCCGGATAGATCGTTATGGTCAGCCCAGTCCAACTGTACGTGTATTAACTTATTATGGTTTGGATAACCAGATCGACGGAGTTGTTCTGGATGTATTGCTGCGAAAACATCGGACAATTCGCAGCTCATTAGGCATATCCGTGCCAGTCCCCGTAAATACAGAACAAGTAGTAGAAGCGATCTTCGAGGGATTGCTTCTGAAATCCAATCCGAATGTGTTGCAAGGCTATCTGCCTGGTTTCGATGAGTACATCAAACCGCAAAAAGAAGACTTGTACGGAAAATGGGAAGCCGCCTCGGAACGTGAAAAACGTTCGCGAACTCTATTTGCGCAAGAAACGATTAAAGTAGATGAAGTAGCCCGTGAATTGCACGCTGTGCAGGCGGCTATCGGGTGCGGAGTGGATGTTGCCGATTTCACCCGCAGAACACTGGCTGTATTTGGCGCTCAAACCACTGGAACTGATCCTCTGGATACAAACCTGGCAGAGGCATCCTCGGCGCTAAAAGACGTTTTGGCACAATCTTCAGGATTTGATCTCACCAAACCGAAATTCAGATTCCGGTTTAACCAGCCTGTTCAAGAAGATGAACACTACCTGCAACGCACCCATCCTTTTGTGGAAACGCTTGCAAATCATGTTCTTGAAACTGCCCTCGATCCTCTTTCGGGTGATGCGGTGCGTTACCCGGCTGCCCGACGCTGCGGAGCCATCCGTACCAATGCAGTGGATAAACGTACCACACTGCTGTTGGTACGTTTCCGTTATCACATCATCCAAACTCAGAATAACGTTGAAAGACCTCTACTTGCTGAAGACTGCCGGCTGCTCGCTTTCTCTGGGAGTCCACAAAGCGCGGTCTGGATAGATGAAAACGAAGCTGAAAAACTTCTTTTGGCTCAACCGGATGGCAATATCGCTGCTGATCAGGCTGCCGAGTTTGTTGGTAGAGTGATCGATGGATTTGAGCTTCTTCGCTCTCACCTGGACCAAGCTGCCATGCAGCGGGGCGAGGAATTGCTGGAAGCACACCGGAGGGTACGGTTGGCGACCAGAACCCGAAATGTGCACTATCGAGTGGAACCGCAGTTGCCTCCAGATGTCTTGGGAATTTTCATTTTCTTGCCCGCGATTTCACCGCAAAGCCGCTAAGGACGCCATAAAATTGGAATATGAGATGAGTGAAGGAAGAAACACCTCCCGTTATTATTTCGTAGATGAAGCCGGCGACCCAAACCTGTTTGGCAGCCGGGGGAAAGTAATCATTGGCACGGAAGGGTGTTCCCAATATTTTATCCTGGGTATGTTGGATCTACATGACGAACCTGGTGTAACCAGCGCTTTTAATGAGTTGCGCATCAGACTTTTGGCAGATCCCTACTTTAAAAAAGTTCCTTCCATGCAGCCAGCGGCGCGCAAGACAGCGCTGGCATTTCATGCCAAAGATGATCTTCCTGAAGTGCGGCGTGAAGTTTTTTCGTTATTGAAAAACCATACGATGCGCTTCCTGGCAGTTGTGCGAAACAAGCATAAAGTACTTGAGTATGTGCGCCAGCGTAATGAACATGATCAGGCTTATCGTTATAAAGACCATGATCTTTATGATTACATGGTGAGAGTTTTGTTTAAGAACTTGCTCCACAAGGATGATCAATACGAAATTTGTTTTTCAAAACGCTGGAAACAGGACCGGACTGAAGCATTAAAACAAGCCTTGGAAACAGCCCGGCAGCGGTTTTCTCAACAGGCAGGGATTATTACCACCCCAGCCTTAAATGTTTTTCCCAAAACGCCTCCCGAAAGCGGCGGTTTGCAGGCAGTGGATTATTTTTTGTGGAGCCTACAGCGTTTTTATGAACGAAAAGAGGATCGTTTTTTGGAATTGCTCTGGCCATCCATCAAGTTGGTGCACGATCTGGATGATACACGCCAGACGTCTTATGGCGTGTATTACACACACAAAAGACCGCTAACAGTAGCGGCCTTGAATAATGACACGCCAGGGATATAGGATGAACCACACCGCAGTGGGAACATCACACGGCTTGGAGCCGAACTTTGTCCACTGGCATTTATATTATACCATGATCTGCAATACTTTGTGGTATTTTCAGGAATTTCACCGCAAAGCCGCTAAGGACGCAAAGAAGATGGATATTGAAGAAATCGGAAAACAAATTATCGACGCAGCCATCAAAGTACATCGTGCTTTGGGAGCTGGCTTGTTGGAATCTGCATACCAAACTTGTCTGGCTTTTGAACTTCGGAAAAGAGGGTTGACTGTAGAATGTGAAGTTCCTCAACCGGTAAACTATGAAGGTCTCGAAATTGACGCAGGATACCGCCTGGATATGCTGATTGAGGATGTAATTATTATTGAGAATAAAGCGGTCGAGCAAATTCTACCGATCCATGAAGCACAACTGCTGACTTACCTTAAGTTGAGTGATCGCCGTCTGGGTTATTTAATCAATTGGAATGTTCCACTAATCAAAAACGGTGTCCGCCGCATGGTGAATAACTTATGAAACTTTTTCCTAACTTGGCGCACTTTGCCACTCTGCGGTGAAAATTATGCAAACTCGTAACCGAAACACCTTCACCACCATCCATACCGAGGGAGCCTTGCTCCCTGTTGATTTGCTTCAGCGCATCCGTTCAAACGACAAAAACCTGGAAGGGCTCAACCCGGAGAGTTATCACCTTGCGCCGGGCGAAAAAATAAACGAAGCGATCAACCGCTCCTGGAACAGGTTGAATGGGTTGTGGGGTGGATTCCAAGCGGCGCGTGGCCGGCTGGGTTCAACTGACGCAGGCACGACATTGACACGCGAGCGCTGGCTGCTGCCATTGTTTCAGGAATTAGGTTTCGGTCGTTTGAGCACTTCAAAAGCCGTTGAAATGGAAGGGAAATCTTATCCGATCTCTCATCGCTGGCAAAATGTTCCCCTTCATTTAGTTGGCTGTGGGATCGAATTGGATAAACGCACGCCAGGCGCGGCTGGCGCTTCCAGAACCAGTCCTCACAGCTTGATGCAGGAATACCTCAACCGGTCAGAGGATGTTCAGTGGGGTGTTATTTCGAATGGGTTAGGACTGCGTATCTTACGTGATAATGCCACCCTCACCCGCCAGGCATATATTGAATTTGACCTTGAATCGATGTTTGATGGTGAGATCTACTCCGACTTTGTCTTATTATGGCTGATTTGTCATCAATCCCGTTTCGAAGCCGAAGTAATTTACCGCAAAGACGCGGAGAACGCGAAGGAATCTATACAAAAAGAAAAGAACTTGGCGTCCTTTGCGTCTTCGCGGTTCAAAGATTGTATCCTTGAGCGCTGGTCAAAGAGCGCCCAGGAGAGCGGCACGCGTGCGCTGGATGACCTGCGTCGCGGGGTGGAAGAAGCCATTGTCAGCTTTGGGCAGGGTTTTTTGCGGCACCCGCTGAATGGAGCGCTACGCAACCGGCTAAAAAATGGCGATCTTTCCGCCCAGGATACCTATCGCCAGCTCTTGCGCCTGGTGTATCGGTTGATATTCCTCTTTGCCGCTGAGGACCGCGACCTGCTGCTTCTACCGGGGGCGGCAGTCGAAGCCCGGCAGCGATTCCAGAATTACTATTCCACAACCCGTTTACGAGCTTTAGCCCAAAAGCAACGCGGCAGCCGGCACCACGACCGCTATGAAGCACTGCGTCTTGTAATGACCTTGCTGGGTTCTGATTCAGGCTGTCCGGAGCTGGCCATCCCGGCTTTGGGCGGGTTCTTGTTCGATGCCTGTTCTACACCTGACCTCAATGACGCCAAGCTGGATAACCAGGCTTTATTGAGCGCCGTACGCAGCCTGGCTTTCATCACGGAAGGGAATACCCGCCGGGCAGTCGATTATCGCAACCTGGGTCCAGAAGAACTGGGCAGCGTGTATGAGGCGCTGCTGGAGCTGCATCCCTTGCTGAATACCGATGCCGGCACTTTCCAGTTAACCAGCGCCGCCGGTAATGAACGGAAAACAACTGGAAGTTATTACACACCATCCAGTTTGATCCAGGTTCTGTTGGACTCGGCTTTGGATCCAGTTATTCAAGATCGTTTGAAGGGTAAACAGGATGCTGCACATCAGGAACTAACATTGCTCAATCTGAAAGTCTGCGACCCTGCCTGCGGCAGCGGGCATTTCTTGATTGCCGCTGCACACCGCATTGCTGGATGGCTGGCAGAGGTACGTGCAGGTGACAACGAACCCTCACCTAACGAGACCCGTCGGGCATTGCGGGATGTGATTCGATATTGTATTTACGGAGTGGACATCAACCCAATGGCGGTGGAACTGTGTAAGGTGAATTTGTGGCTCGAGTCGCTCGAACCGGGCAAACCGCTCTCCTTCCTGGATGCCCACATCAAGTGCGGCAACAGCCTGGTGGGTGTGGGTCCGAAGATGAAACTGAAAGACCTGGAAATCCCTGATGAAGCCTTCACCCCGGTCACCGGCGACCATAAACCCACCGCGGCACTCTTGAAAAAGCGCAACAAACAGGAACGCGCCGGGCAGGAAAGCCTGTTTGTGACGGTATTGAAAACCCGCGAAGACTTAGACGCATGGCTGGCAGAGCGTACTCGCACGGTGGAGGCCATGCCCGAAGACAATGCCGCCGAAGTTCAGGTTAAAGCGGAAGCTTATCAAAAAGTCAATGAATCAAACGAATTTCGCACCCAGCGACAGATTGCTGACCTGTGGACGTCCGCTTTCTTCTGGAATATTGCAGAACCAACTGGTAGGTCGCTAGAAATAGTCGCTCCCACCCAGGGGCAGTTACGACGGCTGCGGGGTGGCAGCCAAACTCAAGGTGGCTTATTGGATCAGGTGCAGAAGCTTAGCCAGGCAGAAAGTTTCTTCCACTGGCCGCTGGAATTTGCGGAAGTGGCTGCCGGGGGCGGCTTCGACTGCGTGCTGGGCAACCCGCCGTGGGAGCGGATTAAACTGCAAGAAGAAGAGTTTTTCGCCAGCCGCGAGCCGGAGATTGCAAAAGCGCCCAACAAAGCCGCCCGGCAGCGGTTGATTGACCAATTGACTCAAACCAACCCCGCGCTGGCGCAGTCATTTGAAGACGCCAAACACGGGGCGGAATGCGCCAGCAAATTCGTGCGCCAGTCAGGCCGCTACCCCCTGACCGCGGTGGGCGATGTGAACACCTACGCCCTGTTCGCCGAGCATTTCCGCCAGCTAACCAGTGCAATCGGTCGCGCCGGGGTGATTGTGCCCACCGGAATCGCCACCGATGACACCACAAAAGATTTCTTTGGCGACCTGGTTGAAAAACGCGCCATCGCCAGCCTGTTCGATTTTGAGAACAAAGGAGAAATCTTTAAGATACACCGCAGCTATAAATTCTGTTTGCTGACACTTTCCGGCGCGCCGGTGAAGCAAGCCCAGTTCGTCTTCTTCGCCACTCGTGTGGAGCACCTACGCGATGAACGCCGCCGCTTTACCCTCGATCCGGAGGAGATCGCCCTGTTCAACCCCAACACGCGCACCATGCCGGTCTTCCGCACGCGCGCCGACGCCGAGCTGACCCGCAGCATTTACCAGCGCGTGCCGGTGCTGGTCAACGAGCGCACGGGTGAGAACCCCTGGGGGGTAAGCTTCTTGCGCATGTTTGATATGTCCAACGACAGCCATCTGTTCGTCACCGAGCCGCGCGAGGGGTATGTGCGGTTGTATGAAGCGAAGATGATATGGGTACTTGATCATCGATATGGAGATTTTAAAGGTGCAACGCAAGCAAATCTTAATCAAGGCACATTACCTCAAGTTTCATTAGAAGATAAAAAAAATCCAAAGTTTCAAGTATCCACGAGATACTATGTTTCCCAACTAGAAACATCCAATAGACTTGCTTTTACGAATCAAAAATGGCTACTAGGATTTCGGGACGTTACAAATAGTGCATCTGAAAGAACTGCAATCTTTTCAATAATTCCTAGAGTGGGTGTTGGAAATAATCTACCTCTAATATTCCTTGATAACAATCACAATGATCTTTTCCCGTTAATATTAGGTTGTATAACCTCATTGGTTTTTGATTTCGTCGTAAGACAAAAAATTGCTGGTTTACACATGAACTTCTTCTTTGTAAAGCAGCTTCCAGTTTTACTACCAAGTAAGTATCATCAATCGGACCTTGATTTTGTAACACCGAGGATTCTTGAACTTGTTTACACTTCATATGACCTAAAATCCTTTACTGAACAAATGGAATATCATGGTAAACCATTCTCGTGGAATGAGGATCGTCGCGCCTTATTACGTGCTGAATTAGATGCCTATTATGCAAAGCTCTATGGATTGACCCGTGATGAGCTGCGTTACATCCTCGACCCGCAGGATGTCTATGGTCCCGACTTCCCCGGTGAAACGTTCCGTGTGCTGAAAGATAAGGAGATCCGACAGTATGGTGAGTACCGCACGCGCCGGTTGGTTCTAGAAGCCTGGGATCGACTGGAAGGTGTCGAAGTTGGCAATCCAGATGGCTACCCATCACAAGATTCTGCAGTTACAACAAAACAGGAAACGATTATCGTCGCGCAGCCCAGATCGGAAAGCCGGCCAGCGGCAGTTCAGACCCAGCTTCCCGCATCAGCGAAGCCGAATTCACCAGTGACCCCGCCAGCTAAGGTGGTAAAAGAGATCGATCCGCCTGCAGGTCAGCCGACATTCACTGATTTCGGATTGTACAAGTGCGAAGTCTGCGGGAAGATGGTGATGGGGTTTGAGAAGGAGAATCACCAGTCCGAGGTGCATCGAGGCCAAGAGGTGAAGTGGAGAAAAATAATGTGAAAAGGTTTAGGGATGACTCGTGGAAACTTGTCAAAGTAGTATTGGCTGTTATCGTATTCAAAAATTAGCGAACGCGTAAAGGTCGCCAGGTACCAACGGTAAAATTTGATCAGCTTGTCAAAGACATCCGTCAAATTCTTGAAGGCAACAGGGGGGACAGCAGTATTCTCAGCGTGAGATTGCCACCCCATTTGGGATTCCATCCCTCTATGCTATAATTTTACCAAGTTGGTGTTTTTGTGGAGGGGTGGATCAATCAACCGGCCGTATTCGAGATACAACCAATCACGATCGAATAAACCTTCATCGCTGCCACCTGGAAT
>Ga0194113_10010655_pt1 | contig 10964 bp, 13 predicted proteins | sample TA2MahC200mmetaG_FD_146193 | JGI IMG/M metagenome (GOLD analysis project Ga0194113, IMG submission 146193) | Freshwater microbial communities from Lake Tanganyika, Tanzania - TA2015017 Mahale Deep Cast 200m | ecosystem: Environmental > Aquatic > Freshwater > Lake | place: Tanzania: Lake...
GCGCCCAGTAGCCCTAAATACAGCAGTGGGCATAATCGCAGCCCAAAGCATCGGCGAGCCAGGAACCCAGCTAACCCTCCGTACCTTCCATACCGGTGGCGTGGTCGGACTCGATATCACGAGTGGTCTGCCCCGCGTAGAGGAACTCTTTGAAGCGAGAACACCAAAAGCTCAAGCCGTAATTTCCGAATTAGACGGCGTGGCTGAAGTTATTCAGACTGAAGAGGGAAGAAAGGTTAAGGTTACAAGCTCTCAAGAATACCGCGATGAATATTCGCTGCCCGATGGCTGGAAAGTCAAAGTTGATGATGGTCAAAGGGTAGATATAGGAGATGTACTGGCTGTTCCCTCTCCTAAAGCCAAAGCCAAAACCAAAGCTAAAGCAAAAGCCTCTTCTGATACCACTGTCTTAACTCCCGAACCTATTCTTGCCCGTGTAGCCGGCAAAGTTAGTATCGAAAATGGTCAGCTTTTTATCCGCTATGAGGAGATAGAAGAACGAGAGTATACCATCCCCGCTGCCGCCAGCATTGGCGTTCAAACTGGAAGCCAGATAAAAGCAGGGCAGCCCATTACCGACGGCTCTATTAACCCCCAGGACTACCTTCATATTCTGGGTAGAGAGGCTGTTCAGCGTTATTTAGTGGATGAAGTGCAGAAGGTATACCGGTCTCAGGGGGTGAACATAAACGACAAGCATATTGAAGTTATCGTACACCAGATGCTGGCGAAGGTCCGTGTTGACACCTCAGGTGATACCGAGCTCGTAGCCGGAGAGCTTATAGACCGATTCCGCTATGAGGAAATCAATGCCAAGGTTCTGGCTGAAGGTGGGGAGCCAGCCACGGCACACACCGTACTTCTGGGCATAACCAGAGCCTCGTTAAACACGGAGAGCTGGTTAGCTGCTGCGTCCTTTCAAGAAACTACCAGAGTGCTTGCCGAAGCCGCTGTCTACGGCAGGGTAGATAAGCTGGTTGGACTTAAGGAGAACGTAATTATTGGCAAACTCATACCAGCACGCAGCGTAGTTGTTGCCGAGGTACCAAAGCTAGAGACGCTACCGCAGTTAGAAGCTGGGGAAAGTAAGGAGGAACCGACTCCAACACTCTAAACTGCAATTTGACTACGTTAACGAAAAAAGAATCGCCCACCTTAATGGGCGATTCTTTTTTAATGGTATAATTCATGTCTTGGCTTAAAATAAGATATGCTATAATTACTTACCAAGGAGGTGAGCCGAAATAGCTCGAATCGTATCAGGTAAGCCAAGCGACGAGGACTCACCGCTCGATACCAGTCTCCGTCCCAAGTCCCTCCAGGACTTTATCGGGCAAACTCGCATAATAGAAAATCTTCAGATTGCCATCGCTGCAGCGAAGGGCAGGGGTGAACCTCTCGACCATATCCTTTTTTACGGTCCGCCGGGTCTCGGTAAGACTACTTTGGCCTATATCATTGCTTCCGAGATGGGCGTCAATATCCGAATTACTTCAGGACCAGCAATAGAACGCACTGGAGACCTGGCTGCCATTCTGACCAATCTGCGCAGTCAGGATATACTTTTTATTGATGAAATTCACCGCCTTAACCGGACGGTGGAAGAGATACTATACCCGGCTATGGAAGACTTTGCTCTAGATATTATTATCGGCAAGGGACCGGGGGCGAAAAGCCTGCGCTTGAGCCTGCCTCCCTTCACTCTCATCGGAGCCACCACTCGCTTTGCCCTGCTCAGCCCGCCGCTCCGCGACCGATTCGGCGCCGTATACCGCCTTGATTTCTATGACCCGGCATCGCTAGAAACAATCCTGAAACGGTCAGCACGCATTCTGCAGACAAAAGCCGATGAGGATGGATTGAGAGAGATAGCCCAGCGGGCTCGCGGCACGCCCCGCGTCGCCAACCGACTGCTAAAGCGGGTCAGAGACTATGCTCAGGTAAAAGCAAATAGCAAGATAACAAAAGCGGTAGCCGTCGAGGCATTAGCTAAACTGGAAGTCGACCACATCGGTCTGGATGAGGTTGACCACAAGCTGCTGCATTCCATAATTGACAAATTCAACGGCGGACCTGTGGGGCTAGAGACGATTGCCGCCTCTATAAGCGAAGAGCCGGATACAATCATGGACGTCTACGAGCCCTATCTTCTACAGCTCGGCTTTTTGGACCGGACACCCCGCGGGAGACTGGCAACACATCTGGCTTATCAACACCTCGGCTTACCCTATAATAAGGAAAAACCAGCTCAGCCAACCCTGTGGCAAAACAACAACAGTGAAGAACAAGCTTCTGATTCATAGCTGCTGTGCGCACTGCACCGCCTATACCGCTGATTACTGGCAGAAGCAAGGATACGAAGTCAGCCTTTTCTGGTACAACCCCAATATTCACCCCTACACAGAACACCAGCATCGTTTAGAAGCAATAAAATCCCTAGCCCAAGAACTGAAGCTGCCCATACTGATAGAGAAAGGCTACGATATAGTTGCTTATTTCCGTCAGGTAGCAGGGCATGAAACGGAGAGGTGCCGGTATTGCTTCGGTCTTCGCCTGTCAAAAGCGGCTGAAATAGCACGTAAGAAAGGCTTCGGCGCTTTTACCACCACCCTGCTAATAAGTCCCCACCAGAAGCATGATTTGCTCAGGGAAATCGGCAGCGCTATTGCCGAGGAAAAGGGGATAGAGTTCTTATATGCAGACCTCAGGAAACGCTACTCAGACAGCCGACATATAACCAAAGGGATGAATCTTTACCGACAGCAATACTGCGGCTGCATCTATAGCGAGTGGGAACGCTTTGCTGAATCAGACGCCAAGCATGAGCACTAGATTCCTGGTTATCGCTCTTCTGAGACATACTGGCATTGACGTCGGGGGAAATCATGGGTTATTCCAAAGCCTCAATGGCTCTCTGGTAACGCTCCTCGGCTATAGCAATTGCCCGCTGCAGGGCGGGTTTCGCTGATTCCGGCGCCTTGTCCAGCGCAGCCTGCAGAGCTGCTATATTGTCGGCAGCAGATTGTTCTACAGTCACCTTTAATTCATCCTGCTTATTTAGCTGGCCACGCCCGCTGCCACTATCCATTCCCAGAACTGGTTCTTCCTCTGGCAACGGTGCCTGTGGTGGCACTGGTGCTGGCGTTGGAGCTATCGTTGGTGCTGGTGCCATTAAAGCCTTCGGTGCTTCAGCCGCCTCTCCGGCCGAGGTACGGCTAGCCAGCATCGTCAAATCTTCATCCAGCCGCTGAGTAACGTCATCTATTCTTCCATCATAGCCTTTATTGGCTAGATAGACTATTTCTGTCACCCGCCTGTCGGCAAACTTGGCGTTCAGCTCCGCCTTGCCCAGATCAGAACGAGTCAAAGCAATCTGAGCATTCTCCGTGGCAATCTTAAGCGAGTAAAGGGGGCTATCCGGCATGCTATAGCCAGACGCTGCCACCACGCCGCTTCCAAGCAACAGAATGCCGATAACTATAGCCGTCACCGTTGCCCAGTGGGGAAGCCACCCAAAGACAGGGCGGCTCTTTCGGGACGCAGCTTCTTGAAGCGCAGAACGGAACTGGTACCTGGCTCTGGCTTTAAACTCAGGCCGGGGCTGAATAGCCGATGCCTTCTTAACTACCAGAGCAGTCTGAAGCAATGGTCTGAGTTCGTCTGCCTGCTCAGGGTAACTTTGAAGACACTGGTCTATGGTTTCACCCGTAGCCAGCCGTTCCAGACATTCATTTAAAATTTCATCAAATTCGTTAACCATTTTCGCTCTCGCTTATTAGAGCTTTACGCAGCGCTACTATAGCGCTGTGCTGCAAGGCTTTTATTGCCCCCTCGCTTTTCCCCATAACCTTAGCTGCTTCGGCAACCGATAACTCGCTGGCAAAGCGGAGAGAAATTACCTCACGCTGTGCCTCGGTTAACCGCTTGGTTGCCAGAAGCACCTGCTCGATATCAACCTTGCGTTCAAGTTCCATCTGCGGGTTATCGTTACTCACAACTGCCTTCACCATCCCGTCCAGAGACTCGGTGGCATGCTTAGCCTTTTTCCTCAGATAGTCAACTACCTGGTTGTGAGCGATGCGGTAGAGCCAGGCTGAGAATGGAACTCCCCTCCATTTGAAGGAGGAAAGAGACTTAAGCGCATTGAGAAAAACCTGCTGCGTCAAGTCCTCTGCCTCCGCTTCGCTCCCAATCCGGACAACTATATAGCGATAAATCTTATCGAAATATGCCTCATATATCTGAGCAAAAGCCTCTGGCTCCTGCTGAGCTCGCCTTACGAGCCCCTCTTCATTTTGCACCTGACAACCCTTTCTATTGGCAGCTATGGTTATCCTGTGCATATATTATAACGAACGAATGGGTTAAAAGATAGCCTGAGAAGCCTCACGCCACTATAGCACTTCGAAATATCCACCTAGAAATGGAATGTGTTACAATGATTTCAAAAGATGGCTTTTTTTATAATAGGTGAGAACTTGGCGTTTTACGTGCGCCCCCTAGATAAAGGAGACATTTCTCAGGTCACCGAGATTGACCACGAAGCCTTCCCCAACGAGTGGCCTGCACCTAACTATTACCGCGAGCTAAAAAACCCGCTAGCCCACTATGTTGTAGCCTGCGATGCGGAAAGAAAGATTGAAGTGCCTAAAGCTGTTGAGCCGAAGGGCTTCTCTCGCTTAGCACTAAAGCTGAAGCAATTTCTTACAGGCAATAGCTCGCAAGAGAATGAATCTGCTCATTCGCAAAGAGAATACATTGTGGGTTTTGGCGGTATCTGGATGATGGCTAACGAAGCCCACATCATCAATATCGCAGTAAGAAAAGACTATCAGCGAAAGGGAATAGGAGAACTACTGCTGATGGCTATAATAGACGTGGCTATGAAGCTGGATGGGCGCGCCATTATTCTTGAGGTGCGTGCTTCAAATACTCCCGCACAAAGACTCTACTACAAGTATGGCTTCGTCAAGATAGGGGTGCGACGTGGTTACTATAAAGATAACGGAGAGGACGGAATAATGATGTCCTTGATAAACATCGGTTCTGCGTCGGTTCAGGAAAACCTCCGGCGATTAAAGGAGAGCTACACACAAAAATGGGGGCTTTCAACTACAGGATGGGGTACTGCTACTGGAATCGCCCCAGTTCAGCCAGACAATCAATAATCCTGGGTATAGTATATGTCGCTATGGCTCTACCCGAGCCGCCACACAGGATAACGGTAAGTCTGCCATTACAGACCTCGTCGGCAACCCCCTTGATAATCTTTGCCAGCCTGGGATGGCAATCTCTCGTCAAACCTTTATCGCCGTACTCACCCTGCGTTGCGTCATAGCCGAATTCCCAGAAAATATACTCTGGCTTAAATGCCACAGCCCGGGGAACAAACTCCCGCTTCATTTTAGCCAGATATTCCTCATCTGAGGTGCGCCAAGGAACCACGATATCCACATTGTTATGCTCATCTTCATAGTTTTGATAGCAAAAACACACGTGAAGCACATTGTCATCGCCAGCAAATATGTCTCTCGTGCCGTCAGCGTGATGGCTATCGGTATCCACAATAGCAAACCGTTTCACACCCTTCTCTTTGAGAGCGGCTATAGCCAAGGCAGCACCGTTGAAATAACACATCCCACCAAAAAAGTCCCTGCCGGCATGATGATCACCAAAAGAGGTAAAGACGAAGGCGTTACCAATCTTGCCCTGCCACATTTCCCCAGCCGCCTGCACCGTACCACCGGCGGAGTATAAAGCGGCTTCATAATCTCCGGTTCGTTTAACCGCCTCTACCATCCTTCGGGAATGCACCTTAAACAGCACTTCCTCAGAAACGGGTGCCAAGTAATAGAGCCCATTACGAGAGTTATAAACAGCATCGTAATAGAGCACATTCTCCTTATCCAGAATGCCAGCCAGTGCCTCAGGAAAGTCCTTTAACCTTTCCCCTTGAAAATAGGTGAAAAAAATTCCGGTCCTCATTTTTTCAAATTAAGCACCACGCCGAATTCAATTAAATCATAGACACTAAATTTTGTCTAAATATCTACCGAGCAAGATTTGATAATCTGTGCCTGCAGCCGCCCCACTTGACAATTGAGGTAAAGGTAGTTTATATTCTTAACAATATACAGGGGGGCGATGTGCCTCCTAAGAAAGCGAATCTCGGATAATCAATAATTACTTATGCAAAACAAAGGATTACTTTTAAGCTTCGACCAGCTAGTTACCGGTTACGAGTTCCCCATGACTAGCTACACATTGGATTTATCTATTATCTCAAAATATCTTATGGCGGTGGGCCTACAAAGTGCAGAGTTTGTGCCGCCGCTGGCGATAGCTGCATATGCTATGTCCGCTCTATCAAAGTCGTTGGTACTACCAGCCGGTACTATCCACGCCTCACAAGAGCTTGAGTTCTTCCAGCCGGTTCCCATGGGAGCTACCATATACTGCCAGGGCAGGGTAGCACAAAAGCTAAGTCGTGGTAAACTGAATCTGCTCACCATTGAACTTAGTGCTTTGAACCAAGCCAAAGAAAAGGTATTATCCGGAAAAGCTACCTTAGTTTTACAGAACTAGGAATTGAGGAGCAATGCCTATTTTGGACCAAGAGTTAAGTCTGTCTGAAATTCGCCAAGGGGTTAACTTACCTCCGGTGATAAAAAACATCACCCAGAAGGAAATTAACCTTTACGCTGAGGCGAGCGGAGATTTCAACCCCATTCATATTGATGAAGCATTCGCCGCCAAAACGCCCCTTGGGGGCACAATTGCTCATGGTATGCTCATTCTGGCTTACGTATCAGAAATGATGACAAAAGCTTTCGGGCAGAAATGGATTTCAACAGGTAAGATGGCAATACGCTTTAAGGCACCAGCCCGCCCGAAAGATATCATAACTATTGGTGGTATTATTAATTCCATCGAGCATAGGGGAGATACCCCTTATGCCGCCTGTAACGTGGAAGCCCATAATCAAAACGGGGAAATTGTGGTTACAGGTGAAACGATGGTTAAGCTTTAATCCTGCCCAATTCAAGGGACAAAAAATAGAGAGGTACTTTATGAAAGAAGCTGACCATAAGGTAAAAATAGCCGTAGATGCGATGGGTGGTGATTTTGCCCCCAGCGAGATTGTTGAAGGCTCCGTTTTGGCAGCGAAAAAAGATGGTGTGGAATTAATCCTAGCCGGTTCTACCGATGTTTTGGCTGGGGAGCTAGATAAACATACTAATGGACATCGTCTACCTATCCAGTGTGTTGAGGCTAGCGAGTTTGTTACGGAAAACGAGGCGCTTGCCTTGACTGCCCTTCGTCGAGCGAATACGTCTATATCCGTAGCTACGAGGTTGGTGAAGGCGGGAGAGGCAGAAGCGGTAGTCAGTGCCGGTCCTACAGGAGCACTGGTTGCGAGCGCCGTTCAACACCTGGGCATGATAGACGGAATAGAACGCCCGGTAATCGGCGGTGCGCTTGCTACCTTCGCTCCAAATACAGTTTTAATGGATTGCGGAGTGAATGTTGATTGCAAGCCCCACCACTTGGTGACTTTCGCTGTCGTTGGAACCATTTACGCCAAAAAGTTATTGAACATCAAAAATCCTACAGTGGGTCTCCTAAATATTGGAACCGAGGTCGGGAAGGGCAACGATTTAACCCGACAGAGTTACGCCCTCCTGGAGAAAAGCGGGCTGAACTTCATCGGCAACATTGAGGGCAACGGAATCCTCAGAGGAGACGCTAACGTCATTGTCTGCGACGGTTTTACAGGCAACGTGATGTTTAAGTTCTGTGAAGGCGGATTTGAGGTGATTGATAGCTGGCTAAAAAGAAAGGTAAAGGGGTTCCCCCTAGCAGGCCTTCTCAAGAACTTATCCAAGGATTTGACCTCACTAACCAGCATACCCCAGAGTGTTGGTAGCGGTCTCATCTGGGGGGTCAATGGCGTAGCTCTGAAAATGCACGGGGCTAGTCGAGCTAAAGCAGTAGCTGACAAAATAACACAAGCTAAGCTCGTGGTGGATATGGATGTAGTCGAATCCCTCAAATCGGAGCTAGCCGCAATTAGAGAAAAGCTAAATTTCTGAAAGGAGTAACCTTGTCGGTTGAAAAGACTTTAAAAGATATAGTTATTAAGATTGTACACTGTGAAGAAAAAGACCTCGCTCCGGGGAACACATGGAAAGATTTAAAGGCGGATTCACTGGACTTGGTTCAAATACTGGTCGCCGTAGAGGATACTTTCGGGATTGAAATTCCGGATGAGGATACCGAAAATTTCCAAAACTTCGGCGATTTTGTTGCCTACATTGAAAAACGCATGGCAGAGAAAGACAAGGGCAAAGCCTAAAAGTGCCAGCCCAACTTTGAAAGCGAATTGAAAGAGGCTGGCATAAGCGATTTCTCCTACCGCTATGCCAAACAAACGACAAAAGGCAGCAACACTGTACGAAAGCATTTTCTTCAGTTTTTCCCATGAGGAGGTGGAAAATTGGATAGGCGTCGAGTTGTAATTACCGGGATGGGTGTCACTACCCCCCTCGGCCTAAACATCGAGGATTTCTGGGCAGGACTATCTACTGGCAAGTCAAGCATCAAACGCATCAGCCGCTTTGATGTCAGCAATTATCCGGTAAAAGTGGCTGCTGAGATTAACGGCTTCGAGCCGACAAAATATGTAGATCCCAAAGTGGTTGACCGCAATCCAAGATGCGTTCCCATCGGCTTAGCCGCAGCAAAAGAAGCAATGACTATGGCCAAGCTGGACATGACCAAAGAGGACACCAAGAGGGTGGGCGTTGTCACCGCTAACTCCATAGAGAACGAGTATATAGTGAAACAGAACGAGGTGTTCAAGGAGCGAGGCGCAAGAAGAGCCGACCCATTATTTATTACCAAAGCAAGCCCCACGGTAATGTCACTACAGGTGGGTATGTTTGCCGGGGCTAACGGACCCAACATAAGCGTAAATAGCCTCTGTGCCAGCGGGACCGATGCTATGGGCAATGCCCTCAACCAAATATACCTAGACAATGCCGATGTAATGATAGCGGGGGGTTCTGACGCTTCTCTTGAGGCAATAAGCATCGCCGGACTTAATGTCTTGGGAGCTCTAACGCGAGAGGAAGACCCGACTAAGGCGTGCCGTCCCTTCGACCTCAACCGCAGCGGCTTTGTCTACGGGGAGGGAGCAGGAATGGTGATCCTAGAAACCCTAGAGCACGCTAAGAAGCGAGGCGCACCCATTCTGGCAGAGCTGGCTAGCGTCGCCTGGTCCTTTGATGCCTATGATTCCACAGCTCCTTTCTTCGAGACAGAAGCCTTAGCTATAAGCCGGGCTCTGCAAATTGCCGGTGTAAAGCCTGAAGAGATTGATTACATCAATGCCCATGGTACCAGCACCAAGCTTAATGACGTCAGCGAAACCAAGGCAATCAAACTTGTCCTTAAGGACTACGCTTACAAAGTACCCATAAGCTCAAGCAAGTCCATGTTTGGACACATGATAGCAGCGGCTGGTGCAGTTGAAGCCATCGCCACAGTTCTGGCTATAAATAACAACCTTATCCCGCCAACGATAAACTACACCACACCTGACCCAGAGTGTGACCTCGATTATGTTCCTAATAAAGCTCGCCCCGCCCAGTTAAATGTCTGTCTGAAAAATAGCTTCGGTCTCGGCGGGCAGAACTGCTGCATGATTTTAAAGCGTTTCAGAGATTAATAACATGACATCAAAAGAATTAGATGGCAGAGTATCTCTCGTAACCGGTGCTTCACGCGGCATAGGTAGAGCTATTGCCCTCAAGCTTTCGAGCCTGGGCTCTAAGGTGGCTATCAACCATATAGCGCCGGAAAAAGACAATGCGGCTAAGGTGGTAGAGGCAATAACGAGCCAGGGCGGTGAAGCAATGCCGGTTGAAGCTGACATCCGGAACTCAGAAGCCGTCAAAGCTATGGTTCAGGTAGTAACCGACCGGTGGGGCAAGATTGACATTCTGGTAAACAATGCCGGCATCACCCGTGATAACCTGCTCTTGAGGATGTCAGACGAAGCGTGGGATGACGTTATCAATACCAACCTGAGAGGAGCATACCTCTGCACCAAGTTTGCCCTACGCTCAATGATGAAGCAGCAATGGGGACGCATTATCAGCATGTCCTCTATTTCCGGAATAATCGGCACCGCCGGGCAGGGCAACTACTCAGCCTCCAAGGGAGGGCTGATTGCCTTTACCAAAAGCGTCGCCCGAGAGGTGGGCGCGCTCAATATAACCGTCAACGCAATCGCCCCGGGCTTTATCATGACCGATATGACGGATAGACTGCCTGAAGAACGGAAAAAAGCCATCCTGTCAATGATTTCGCTACAGCGTTTCGGCAAGCCCGAAGAAGTAGCCGAACTAATAGCTTTCTTAGCCAGCGATAGAGCCGCCTATATCAGCGGTCAGGTTATTGGTATAGACGGCGGGATGTAACCAAACCTCATTGCCCCGCCAAGACACTCAGAGTTCCGCAACTCCCGCTCTCTTTAAAGCTGACCCCTTCACCCTACCTGCGATAGTATATCCTCATTCACGAAGCTGCGTAGGCGCTGGAATAGCATTACCTGTTACTTCTTTAGCTATGGCTCTGAGCAGAGCTTTCCGCCGATTGCCCAGTTATGCTTGGGATTATCCTTTAGAAGAACATGAATGTGCTCAGGACTTATGCCCAATTTCAGAAATGTCGCCGTTATGTCTTTTATTATCTGCTTCTTCTGCTCCATGGTTTTTCCTTCCCACAGCTCCACAGTAACTATCGGCATGATGACACCTCCATATTTTTATTGATTAGCGCCGTTTTAATTTCGTTTTTAAAGATTCAATTTTCTGTTTCCGTTCGAATTCCGCCTCGCTCAAAGGTTTGCAAGACTTGACCACATTATTCTCAATATTGAGTGTGAAAAGCGCCCTGCA
>Ga0194113_10010656_pt1 | contig 10962 bp, 11 predicted proteins | sample TA2MahC200mmetaG_FD_146193 | JGI IMG/M metagenome (GOLD analysis project Ga0194113, IMG submission 146193) | Freshwater microbial communities from Lake Tanganyika, Tanzania - TA2015017 Mahale Deep Cast 200m | ecosystem: Environmental > Aquatic > Freshwater > Lake | place: Tanzania: Lake...
TGTGGGCCTTGGTGTGGGGGAATGCCGCCGACCACAACGAGATGGACATGGCCTCAATGGATGTCGACCACATATATATGGAAGTCTCCGTTGCCGTCACGATCTTCTTGCTCGCCGGTCGCTACTTCGAGGCTCGCGCCAAGCGGCGTGCGGGTGACGCACTGCGTTCGCTTTTGGCGCTCGGCGCCCGCCATGCCACCGTGTTGCGTGATGGCGAGGAGGTGCTGGTCGACGCTGCGCAGATTCGTGTCGGTGACGTGTTCGTGGTGCGGCCAGGGGAGATCATCGCCGCCGACGGGGTGGTGCGAGAGGGAAGTTCATCCTTGGATGCATCGATGCTCACCGGCGAGAGTGTGCCGGTTGATGTAACGGTCGGCATGAACGTCACCGGTACCACCGTGAACCTCACCGGGCGACTCGTGGTGCAAGCCACACGCGTTGGTGCCGAATCGACGTTCGCCCAGATGACGCGACTCGTGCGCGATGCCCAAGCAACCAAGGCACCGGTGCAGAAACTTGCGGATCGCGTGAGCAGTGTGTTCGTGCCGACGGTGATTGCCATTGCTCTCGCGACGTTCGCTGTCTGGTGGTGGCGTGGCGACCTCTCGCAAGCGTTCACTGCCGCGGTTGCGGTGTTGATCATCGCGTGTCCGTGTGCACTCGGGTTGGCGACACCCACTGCATTGATGGTCGGCAGCGGCCGTGCCGCCCAGATGGGCATCGTCATCAAGGGCGCCGACGTGTTGCAGGGCACCCGTCGTGTCGACACTGTGGTGTTCGACAAAACGGGCACGATCACCACGGGGTCGATGCAATTGGTGGATGTCGTGTGTGTCGAGGGTCGTTCACGACACGAGGTGCTGGGATATGCCGGGGCGCTTGAGCATGCAAGCGAGCACCCGGTCGCGCGGGCCATTGCCTCTGCCGCCCGAGCGGAACTCGGCTCGCTTGCCGCCGTGGAGTCATTCGAGAACCTGCCAGGCATGGGCACCATCGGCACCGTGCAGGGAGCCAGTGTGCTCGTCGGCAACGAAACATTGTTGCGTCGCAAACTGGTGCTGATTCCGGCTGCGATGTCGAACGCCATCGACGCGGCTCGCGCCGACGGCAACATCGGGGTGTTGGTTGCGATAAACGGTGCAGTGCACGGCGTATGCATCGTCGCTGATCGACCGAAGGCGAATAGTGCGGCTGCCGTTGCGGCGTTGCGCGACCTTGGTCTGCGTCCGATCCTGCTGACGGGCGACAGCCGGGTGACTGCAGTGGCCGTGGCCAAGCAAGTCGGCATTGAGGCCGACGAGCAACACGTGATCGCCGGAGTGCTGCCTGAAGAAAAGGTGCAGGTAGTTGCCGACCTGCAGCAACGTGGTTACGCAGTGGCGATGGTGGGCGACGGGGTCAACGATGCTGCGGCACTCGCGCAAGCCAACGTAGGCATTGCGATGGGTACCGGCACCGATGTGGCGATGAATGCCAGCGACCTCACCATCGTGAGTGGCGACCTGCGACTCGTGTCTGATGCGATACTGCTCTCGCGGGCCACCTTGCGCACGATCAGTGCCAACGTGTTCTGGGCCTTCATCTACAACACGGCGGCGATTCCGATTGCGGCCCTCGGATTACTCAATCCGATGTGGGCCGGGCTCGCGATGGCATTCTCCAGCGTTTTCGTGGTGCTGAACAGCCTGCGCTTGCGCACCACGAAACTTACGCCGCACACCGCATTCGTGCACGCAACTCGTTGATTGCGTCGCGCCGCCACATTCGGGCGGTGCGCACGCTGATGCCGTGATATTGGGCGAACTCATCGATGCTGCGGTTGCTCAGCGACTCCAGCACGGCGAGCGTGTGGGGTGACACCCGGTCTTCGCGAGCGTCATTGAGTATTTCTCGCAGGAAGTCCTCCGCGTACGGCTCGGCTTCCCGTGCCCCACGATCGATTGCGGTACCCCGCGAGTCGGTGGTGTAGCAGTCGACGATCAAATCGAGACAGTCGTCGAGGCGTTCGTGCGTTGGTCGTCGGCGCTCGCGACGCACGAACGCGAAGTACTCGATGTCGCGCACGATGTTGGCCGCAATCTTGCGCGGTCGTCGCTCTATGGGGTAGGTGCGAATCACTTCCCAAGCGTGCGAGAGCACCAGGCTGAATGCGTAGTCGAAGCCGAGCGAACGAATCTTGCCGCGCCGCTTGGCAATTGCCAGCATCGGCGGGAACACCCGTTGCAGCACGATGCGTGCGGCGAGCTGATCGGTCGCCGCACGTCGCACGATGGTGGCCAGCACTTGATCGGCCTCTTGGTCACACTTGTGGCCGTCGAACCCGGCTGCCTTCAACACCTCATCGAGTGAGTGAAATCGCTCGCTGCGCAGTTGCCAGGAGTTGACATCGTGCAGGCTGCGCTGGCAGTAGTTGATTCGTTGCCATTCGTCCCGCAGGAGCGTGATCGGGTTGCAACGGACAGTGATATCTCGGTCGTAGGTGGTCATGCCACCCGAGCGTGGGAATCGACCTCACCGCTACCCTCACCGCGCCGTCACCGTCCCCACACCGTCATCGTCCGCAAGACCCTTTGTCGGCAAGACTTGGAGAGTGCGCATCGTGCTTCCGTCTGGCACCCCTGCTGAAATCGACACCACCGTGCCGTCGCCCACGATGGGTCTGGTGATTGCGCCAGACATCTGGTCGCTACGACCGCTGTACGACGACATGGTCGCCCGGCTCGCCCGCGAATGGAACATGGCGGTGTGCGCGGTGGAGCCGTTTCCGGGTCGCACGATCCCACAGGAGATGGAGCCGCGTATGGCGGCGGTGCCCACGCTCGATGATGCGACACATCTGCGCGATCTGCACGAGGCTGCCGATGCGCTCGGCATGGCCCGTATGGGGCTGATGGGATTTTGTCTCGGCGGAATGTATTGCTTCAAGTCAGCAGTCAGCGATCGATTCGTGCGCATCGCGAGCTTCTACGGGATGATTCGGGTTCCGATCAACTGGCGCTCAGCGACGCAAGGTGAACCACTCGATGCGCTGTCCCGTGGTGAGGCAGGCAAAGTGTTGGCCATCATCGGAACGAAGGATCCGTACACGCCTGCTGCAGATGTCGCCGAGTTGCGACAGCGAGGTTGCAGCGTCGTGGAGTACGAAGGCGCCGAGCACGCATTCGCACACGACGCATCACGACCGGCGCACCGAAAGGATGACGCCGCCGACGCGTTCACGCGGGCGCGGGCGTGGTTACGTGGCGAGTGACCGCGAGCAGCGCAGCAGGCGAGTAACTACGACGAGCGGGCGCTCATCTTGGCCCGCTCCTTGATGCGGTAGCGCCGATCAGACTGCTCGAGCCAACCGAGACGAATGAAGCTCGCGATTGCCTTGTTCACGCGTTCGCGCGAGGCGCCCACCATGCCGGCGAGTTCTTCTTGCGTCACGGGCAGGACGAACTCGTCCTTGCCATCCGAGAGTTCGAGCAGTCGCTTGGCGGTGCGACCGGTGACATCGAGGAACACGCTGTCGGAGAGCACTTCATCCATCACCCGCAAACGGCTGGCGAGCAACTTGGTGACGCCCCACAGCATCGATGGGGTGGATTGCAACTCCGCCTTCACTGCGTCGTAGGGAATCTGGAGCACACTCGACGGCTCGAGCGCACGGGCGAGGGCACTGCGGGCTCCGTCATCCAAGAGTCCGAGTTCGCCGAACAAGTCACCAGCTTCCATCAAGGCGAGCATGCTTTCGCGGGAGTCGAGCGGGCGGTTGCCGATCGCAATTGCGATACGTCCGGAGAGCACGACGAACATTGCGTCCGGAACTTCACCTTCGTTGAACAGAACATCACCACGTTGCAGTGCGCGTACGACACCAGCTGCCGCAATCTTCTTCAATGATGCGGGTGGCGTTGCAGCGAAGAATGAATTCTTGCCAAGGAGTTCTTCGTGAGTCATAAGCAACACGGTACTACCCTGAATGACGATGCCCACGGGAGAACTTCGCAGACCTGGCGAAGTGATTTGGACGATCGTTGTTGCCGCGGGCGCCGGAACACGGTTCGGTGGCCCGAAGCAATTCGAGACATTGGGCGACCGGCGCGTCATGGACTGGTCGGTGACCATTGCCCGTGAGGCGAGCGATGGCGTAGTAGTCGTTCTTCCCCCGGATGTGGCAGAAAGTGAAGGTGGCATTGCCGGTGGCGCCACTCGCAGCGAATCAGTTCGCCACGGCTTGGCGGCCGTGCCCAAGAATGCGACCATCATCTGCGTGCACGATGCGGCGCGACCGTTCGCGAATGAAGACGACTTCGCGCGGGTGATTGATGCGATTGCCAACGGCGCCGATGGTGCAGTGCCGGCGATTCCGGTTGCCGACACCATCAAGGTGGTCGACGACACGGGCCAAGTGATTCGCACCCCGTCGCGTGGATCGTTGCGCGCGGTGCAGACACCGCAAGCATTTCGCGCCGAGATGTTGCGCCGCGCGCATGCTTCGCGCGGCGAGAGCACCGACGATGCTGCCCTCGTCGAAGCGGAGGGCGGCAAGGTCGTTGTCGTTGACGGTGATGTATTGAATCGCAAGATCACCACGCGTGACGATCTCGAGTGGGCACGCTCCCAACAGCGTGGAGGGCAATGAAGCCGCAGGGCAAGATTGTCGTTCGCACATGACCACCATGCGCATTGGTCAGGGTTTTGACATTCACCGATTTGCCGACGATGATCGGCCGCTCGTGCTTGCGGGCGTGCGCTTCGCAGGCGAGCGCGGCCTGCTCGGGCACAGTGATGCCGACGCCGTTGCGCATGCGGTGAGCGACGCACTGCTTGGTGCGGCAGGTCTCGGCGACATCGGTCAGCACTTTCCGGATACCGACCCGCAGTGGAAGGGTGCCGACTCGATGCAGATTCTGCGCGCGGTCGTGGAGAAAGTGCGGGCTGCAGGGTGGAGCATCAGCAACGTTGATGTAAATGTCGTGTGTGAGCGACCGAAGATTGCGCCGCATCGCGAGGCGATGCAGACAAATCTGGCTGCCGCACTCGACGCACCAGCCAGTGTGAAGGGGCGTCGCGCTGAACAGTTGGGCAGCATCGGTCGCGGAGAGGGCATCATGTGTCTGGCCGTTGCGTTGCTTACGGCATGACGCGTCGTCGACCACAGCGCGGGAGACCGCATGGCCCGCAACACGGTGCAAGCAAGGGTGCACGTCGCGGTCAGCGCAGCGATGTGCGTGACAGCCGACCGCCGCGACCACGCAACGACGACCGCACGCTCGGCGGTGAACAAATCGAAGGACGTCAGGCAGTTCGTGAGTTGTTGATTGCGTCTCGCCGTGCGGTTCGTGAGATTTTGATCGCCGACGACAGCGACCGCAACCCGGTAATCAACGAGATCATGGATCTTGCTCGCTCGCAACGCGTCGTGATGCGACAGGTCGACCGTCGTGATATCGACGAACAAGCCCGCAGTGAGGCGCCACAGGGCGTGATTGCGTTTGCCGCCCCGCTCGAGGAAGTGTTGCTCGACGAAGTGTTGGCCGGTGCTACCGAGAAATTGTTCCTCGTAGCGATTGATGGCGTCACTGACCCGGGCAATCTTGGTGCAATTTTGCGTTCTTGCGAGGGAGCTGGTGTAGATGCGGTGATTCTCCCGCGGCATCGCGCCGTGCACATCACGCCGAGTGCCGCCAAAGCGGCAGCCGGTGCAGTCGAATATCTCACGATGTGTGTCGTACCCGGTTTGCCGACGGCGATTCAGCAACTCCGCGACAACAATGTGTGGGTTGTGGGGCTCGATGATGCAGCAGACAAGCCAGTGTTTGGTCTCGGTGATCTGGCACGCGAGCACGTGTGTCTCGTGCTCGGCGCCGAGGGCCCCGGTTTGTCGCGACTCGTGCGCGAGCGTTGCGACTTGCTCGTCTCAATCCCGATGCGCGGTGCATTGTCATCGTTGAATGTTTCTGCTGCTGCAGCGCTCGCGACCTATGAAGTCGTGCGTGCACGACAGTAGACATCGTCGTGATTCGCTGACCGCCGTCGCAAAGACTGTCGCTCGTAGTATTGAACACCGTCGCAATGCGACATGCCGAGGTAGCTCAGTGGCAGAGCAGCCGCCTTGTAAGCGGCAGGTCGTGGGTTCAATCCCCACCCTCGGCTCGTTGAACTTTCTGCGCGGGCCGCATGACTACTCTGGATGACATGAGTCAAGAGCAACGACGTCCGCGTCCCGCCCCCGAGCCCCGAGCGGCCAATGTCAACTCGGTGCTCTCGATAGCGGTGGCGGTGTTGGCGGTGCTGTTGGGCTTTTTCATCCTGCGCGACCTGCGCAATGACTCAGGGGTGGCGGTACCAGAAGAAACCGCTCCTTCCGGGGACGCAGCCACCGACACCACCGTTGAGGTGCTTCCCGTCGAAACGACGGTTGCCTCGGTGCAGTTGACGGCATTCAAAGTGCAGATCGCCAACGCGTCGGGCGTAAGTGGCAGCGCTGGTCTGCTCACCACCGAAATGCAAGGCAAGGGCTACATCGTGCAGCCGGCCATCAACAAGAGTGAAATCACACCGAAGCAAACGGTGACGGTGGTGTACTACCTGCTTGGTAGCGAGGCTGCCGCTGCACGCGTCGCGCAAGAGCTCGGTGGTGTCGCAACTGCCCCGATGCCGACCCCGATCCCAACTGAAACCGGCAGCCTCGGTGAGGCGAGCGTGTTGATTCTGTTGGGCACCGACCTGGCAGGTAAGCCACTGGCGATCATCGCCGGCGGAGCAGCGCCCGCGCCGGCCATCGTTACGACGACGACCACCGGCTGAGCAACTGCTCGGCAGCCTCGCGCACACAGCGCGTGGTGAAGGACATGGCGTCGTCGCCGTACATGTGGTGCAGGCTCACCGCGGTGATACCGAGTTTGGCCACCTTCTCTTCCACACCGCCTGCAATGTCGCCACAGATGGCGAGAACCGGTTTGTGATGCTCGCGGGCAAGTGCTGTGACACCGCCGACGACTTTGCCCGAAAAACTCGATACATCAAGGCGACCTTCTCCCGTCACCACCACATCGCAGTTGGCGACGGCGTCGTGCAGCCCAAGTTCGTCGGCGACGAGCGAGAAGCCGGGCACGAGTTCTGCTCCGAGTGCAAAGAGTCCGCCTGCGAGTCCGCCCGCGGAGCCGCCTCCCTTCACTCGCGTGACATCAACACCGAAGCGCTCGCGGTAGTGCGTGGCAGTGCCGGCGAGTCGCGAAGCGAGAAACTTGGTCTGTGCCGCAGTCGCACCCTTTTGCGGAGCGAATACTTCGGCGGCATCGAGGAACAACGTCTCCACATCACACGCCACGAGAAACTCAACCCGCTTGAGTCGCGCCGGTGTGCTGATTGCCTGCACCGCGCCGAGCCCACCGTCGGTCGTCGCCGAACCACCGAGACACACGATGATCCGCTCAGCCCCGAGATTGAGCGCCGCGTCAATCAATTGTCCGGTGCCGATCGTTGAGGCAGCAAGCGGGTCGTTGTTCGCTGCACCACCGACGAGTTGAATACCGGAAGCCAACGCCATCTCGATGACCGCCGTACCGCGATGCAAGCGCCACGCCGCCTCAACCGAATGACCGAGCGGGCCTTCCACCGGCAGCGTGCGGTTGGGTCCGCCGAGCACCGCCAGCGTGCCTTCGCCGCCGTCTGCCATCGGCAGTTCGACGCATTCATGTCCGGTCGTCCAACAGGCGTCGGCAATCGAGCGCGCTACTTCGTGGGCGGTGGCCGTGCCGCGAAACTTGTCGACTGCCGCCACGACCCGCACGGCTTCTAGTGTGGCGGAACATGAGCGACCCACTGCACCTCGACGCCACTGCCCAAGCCGAACTCGTGCGCACGAAACAGATTTCTGCCCGCGAACTTGTCGACGCAGCAATCGCTGCAGTCGAGCGTGTGAACCCGCAGATCAATGCGGTGATTCATCCGCGTTACGAGCGTGCTCGTGCCGAAGCAGATGCGACTGCCACGAGCAGTGCAGACCGCACATCGCCCGCCGCGGCTCGCGGTGGTGCGTTCGCCGGCGTGCCGATCGTGGTGAAAGACCTCAATTGTCAGATCAAGGGTGAGCCGTACCACCTTGGCACACGGTTCCTGAAGAACCGCAAGTTCGTCGCGACCGAAGACTCGTATCTCTACGAGCGACTGCGTCGTGCGGGCTTCATCACGATTGGTCGCACGAACACTCCGGAGTTCGGTAGCACGATCACCACCGAGCCGCTGGCCTATGGTCCCGCGCGAAACCCATGGAACACGGAGCACTCCACGGGCGGCAGCAGCGGTGGCAGTGCGGCGACGGTGGCGGCGGGTTGCGTGGCGGTTGCGCATGCCAACGACGGCGGCGGATCCATTCGAATTCCGGCCAGCGAGTGCGGGCTCGTCGGTTTGAAGCCAAGCAAGGGTCGCATAAGTCTCGGACCCGCCCTCGGCGAATCGTGGATCGGTGGCGTCGTCGAAGGTTGCGTCACGCGCACGGTGCGCGATACCGCCGCCGTGATGGATGTGTTGGCGGGGTACGAGTCGGGTGATCCGAACACTCCGCCGCCACCCGCGCGACCATACGCGAGTGAAGTTGGCGCCAAGGTGGAGAAGTTGCGTATCGGGTTGTTGTCGGGTGCCCTCCTGCCTGGTGGGCTCGATCATCCCGACGCGCGTGAATCGGTGTCGGCCACCGGCAAGTTGCTGGAGGGTCTCGGTCATCACGTCGAGATCGCGCACCCGGTGGCGCTGAACGAGGCTGAATTCGGCGACATGTTCCTCGCGATCGTCATCGCGCACATCGCCAACGATGTTGTCGCGCTGGAGAAATCATTCGGCGTCACGCTCACCACCGACGACATTGAGCCGGGTAATCATCTGATGGCACAGTTCGGCAATGCCACGAACGTGGTTACCTACCTCAGTGCGGTCACCTGGATGCACTCGTGGACGCGACGGGTGGTGTCGTGGTGGTTGCCGCGCGACGGCAAACCTGCATTCGACGTGCTCGTCACCCCGACACTGGCCGGGCCACCACCAAGGATCGGTGCACTGTCCGGAGACGACTCCACCGAGCGAATCCGCGAGATCATGCAATACACCGCGCAGTTCAACATGACGGGTCAGCCGGGCATCAGCCTGCCGATGCACATGAGCAAAGACGGTTTGCCGATGGGCGTGCAGTTCGTCGGCGCACCGTATCGGGAAGACGTGCTCATACGCCTGGCCGCACAGCTCGAATCGGCTGCGCCGTGGGCAGCACGGCGCCCGACCGTGCGTGCGTGAGCAACTCGTTGCTCTGGTTGCTGTTCGCCGCTGAACTCGTTGCATTCGTCATCGTTGCTCCGCGACTGTGGCGGTCGGCGCGCGGTGCGCCGATGCTCGTGCCGACACTTGACCAGGGCCCGACCATCAGTGTCATCGTCCCGGCACGCAACGAGGCGACGCGCATTGGTGAGTGTCTTGCCCCACTCCGCGATGCACCTGGTGTCGTGGAGGTCATCGTCGTGGATGACGAGAGCACCGATACAACGGCAACCATTGCGCGCGAGTTTGGTGCCACCGTTCTGTCGGGTCAGGCGTTGCCTGCAGGGTGGGTGGGAAAGATCTGGGCGTTGCAGCAAGGCATCACCGCTGCCAAGGGAGACATAGTCGTCACGCTGGATGCCGATGCGCGCCCCGCGGCCGAGTTGCCGAGTGCTGCAGCCGCGCAGCTGCTGGTGTCAGGTGCCGTGCTGGCCACCGTCGCTCCGCGTTTTCGCACTACTTCGCACTCTGCGCGATGGTTGCATGCCGCGATGCTCACGTCGCTGGTGTATCGCCATGGTGCCGGTGCGGGTCGTGCAACGAAGGATGCCGTCGCCAACGGGCAGTGCATGGTGTTTCGACGCAGCGACGCAGTGCACGGCGATTGGTGCACGAAAGTGCGGGGGGAGATCATCGAAGACGTCGCACTCGTGCGCTGGTTGTTGCGCAACGGCAACGACGTACGAATGTTTGACGGCACTCGGCTACTCGTCGTGCAGATGTACGAAGGATTCGTCGACACCTTTCGCGGGTGGGGTCGCTCGCTCGCACTGACCGGCGTAGATCGCACGGCGCGGCAGTGGCTGGATGTGTTGACGACGGCACTCACGCTCGCGGCACCGCTCTGGCTCTTGTTCGTGGGCATCGCCACGCCAGTCACCGCACTACTCGTGCTGATGCGACTCGGCACATTGATCGGCACCGCACGCACCTATGAGCGACGTGGTTTTGGGTATTGGCTCTCGCCGCTGGCCGACCTACTCGTGTGGTTCGTCGTCGTGCGTGGCGTGGTTTCGCCATCGCGCGAATGGCGTGGCCGCCAGTACTGAATCGATTCCCCACGCCATCGCAAACCGCACACCGATGATGCACATCAGCACACCCGTGGCGGCGGCAAACCAGATGCCGTCGGAGTACCACTGGGCAAACGGATACAGCACCACACCAATCTTCACGCCGTGGCTGAAGTCGCGTGTCGCCGCCCAGAACAAGACGCACAGCAGCAAACAGAAGGCGGCGGGCAACGGGCTCAACACGATGGCGGCACCTGCCCACGTGAGCACGCTGCGACCACCGCGGAATCTCGCAAAGAGCGGCCAGGCGTGCCCGATCATCGCCGCTCCTGCACCAAGAAACCACACACGCCAATCAGTCGAGAGCTCCTGGGCGATGAGCACGGCGATGGAACCCTTCAGCAAGTCGCCGACGAAGACCACCAGCGACTGATTGCGGGTCAAGACCGACCGTGAATTCCAGAATCCGGGGTTCTTGTCACCGACCTCTCGAAGGTTGGGTGCACCAGCCCGGCGGGCCACGACATCGGCGATGGGCAATGAACCGAGAAGGTAGCCAATCAGCATGGCAAGCAGCGGCGCAATCACGCAGACACACTGTAAGGCAGGGATGAGTGCGGTCGCGACGTTTCACGTGCTGAAGTGGCGCAGC
>Ga0194113_10010672_pt1 | contig 10950 bp, 8 predicted proteins | sample TA2MahC200mmetaG_FD_146193 | JGI IMG/M metagenome (GOLD analysis project Ga0194113, IMG submission 146193) | Freshwater microbial communities from Lake Tanganyika, Tanzania - TA2015017 Mahale Deep Cast 200m | ecosystem: Environmental > Aquatic > Freshwater > Lake | place: Tanzania: Lake...
AAAGTGAAAGCCCTCGGCCTTTTTCTCAGCACGCTTGGCAGAACACCGGCAGAACAGGATGTGGCGCTGAAAGAACTCAGAGCGGCCATTGATAATCGAGCATTGACCCTGAGTTATTTCAGCAAAAAAACCTGGGAAATGCCCCTGAATGCAATAGAGTACCACAAAAGCGAACTGAAAAAGGTGTTTCTGTTTACTTCTTCAGGAAGTCGCAGCACATCAGCTATCAGCGGAGATTTTCGTGAGGTTGTCCGGTATCTGTATCCCGGAATCGTTGTCGAAGAGATCCGGCCTGGCGGTATGGATTTTGAAAATGTTGAATCGGTATTCAATTCCGTAGAGGATTTTTATAAAAGAGCCGAACAGGACGGATATAAGGATCAGGATATGCTTGTTGATATTACCGGTGGTCAGAAAACAAACAGCATTGCCGCTTCGATAGCCACTCTTGCTGCCGGAAGGAATTTTCAGTACATCAGCACAGAAACCAAGGATGTTCGAGCCTTCGATGTGCGGTATATGGAATGAGCGCAGGTTGTTTAATTATTGCGTTGTTTTTCGGCATCATAACAAAATCAGTGATGACTTCAACATCAATGGTAGATAGAGTCACAACGGGGTTTGTCCTGAATTATTCCGGACACCCGGTTTTACCCGGTCAGAAGCTGGAAATCGAAAAGCTCATGTACTGGACATCCTGCGATGTGATCAATGTGATGTTTGGTAACGTACCTGAAGACCATAACTTTGCGACCACAATCATACAAGCAGTAGAAGGTACAAGTTTATCACCGGAGGAGTGGCAGACAACACCACTGGTTGTTATACCTCCCGGATACTCTGCAATCTGGTCTGTTGTTCTTGCAGAACTGCACGGACGACTCGGATACTTCCCTGACGTTGTCCGTTTACGACCTGCTCCTTCTGGATCAGCCGAAAAATTTGAAGTCGCAGAAATCTTGAATCTCGGAGAAATTCGGCATTTATCACGCCATAAGCGATAAATTAGCCGTATAATCCCCCGTGATCAATATAAATTCTTCAGAAATAACTTGGATTAGACTGTGATGATACGTACAATTTATTAGTGATGATGTTGATGATTGAGATTCTCTTGTTACCCTCAGATTTCTGTACGTACACCCTTGTCCCTGTAGCCTCGATTCATAGAGTCCCTTTCTTGCTGTTGTTCCTGTTCTCAATGTTCGGCAGTTCGGTTGTTTTGGAGTAACCCTTAACTCAGAACCAATGTCCGCTCAGCAGTACCTTTTTCTGTTCACTATAACTCTCCAGAAAGCCTTTTTGAGAATATCACATTATAAGAGGCTTGCAATGACTTCTTCTGAAAGGAGGTCGTTGATATGAGTGAACAACCATTATTCTGCGAGCAACTTCTTCTTCTTGTTGGTTCCAATTCCCTTCCAAACTTTATTGCGTCTCTTATTCTTAAGCCGAAATCTATACGCCTATTTTACAGTCCTGAATCAGAACCTGTAAAAGATTATCTACAGAAAAAATTAATAGATAGACTGGGAAATATAGAAATTGTTGATATACGTATTGATAATGCAACTGACCCATCCAAAGTAAGGACAGCTTTTGCCTCAATTTCTTCAGATGCTCATCTCCACTATACAGGAGGCACCAAGACTATGGCGGCACATGCCCGTATGGCTTTTCGTGATGCCGGTGGGACAGACGAACAAGCCTCTTACCTTGATGAACGAAATGCTGTTCTGCGCTTTGACCATGGGTATGAAATACCTGAAACGAAGTGGGATTTTGAGTTGAGCTTAGATGAGATTCTTGGATTGCATGGAATTACCATACTGCCTACACGGGCCGTACAAGTATTGTCTCCAGCTAATCTTAATTTACCGATTGCAGCAGATGCTAACAAAATTGCAGAGGCTGTTCTTAAAGACCAATGTTTAGCTAACCGACTTTACAATGTTAATCGTGTAGATGGTGAGCCACAATCATTTTCTGATGCAAAGAAATGTCCGGTAAATCTGGATGATTTGGTTTCAGGTTTGACAATAAAGCAACTTCCTGAAAGTGACTGGCAAAAAAGTACATTCAAGCATTGGTGTAAATTTTTGGAGGGTGGTTGGTTGGAATACTGGTGTGGGGGTTTTGTGCAGGATATTGCGAAGAAATCGGAGGTCCGAGTCGGTGTCAACTGCATGAGAGAGAATGGTAGAAAGTTGGAAATTGATTTGGCGTTCATTCGAAAACATCGTCTTTATGTGATTTCTTGTACTACAGATATAAAGATAAAGCTATGTAAATCAAAGCTATTCGAGGTTGCTATGCGTGCACGCCAGTTAGGTGGGGATTTGGCTCGATCTGCTCTTGTGTGCCTTATATACGATAGCAATGAAGACGGCCTTTATGTGGATCAACTGCGTAATGACGTTAACGATATCTGGGTTGCGTCAAATACTCCGAAGGTCTTTGGGTTGGACGATCTGAGGGAGTGGGCGGGAATTCATAGTGAACCGAATTCGGGCACTCTTCAACAATGGCTTGAATCATAGGAGGATTATCTCATGCCTGTTTTGACCGGCATTGACGTTTTGGGAATACAGCGGTTCATTTTTGCATCGAACCGTTTGCGGGATGTTGTGACGGGTTCGTTTCTTGTTCACTGGAGCACCTCATACCAAGGGGCTTTGTCCGGTCTGGTTGCAGAAAATAATATTCTGCTTGCGGGAGGAGGGAATGCTATTGTTGAGTTCAATACACTTGACGAGGCAAAAGTTTTTGCTGCCCAATATACTCGTCTTCTTTATGATGAAGTTCCGGGGATTGAAGTCCTTTTAGTACACGAGATATTTGAAAACGAAGCCTTGGCTTTTGCGCTTCAAAATCTTCAGATCAAACTGGCGAGAGCGAAGACGGAACGAGTCCCATCAGTACCTCTTTCAGGTCTTTCAGTAACAGCGTCCTGCATGGAAACAGGTTTGCCTGCCACAAGTGTGGATCGAGATGAAAAGACAGTTACAATTTCCCAAAATATCTATAACCGTAGAAACAAAAAGGACGAAGCAAACAGGTATTGGGAAAAATATTTGGAGGATAAAGATTTTTATGACTTTCCGCTGGAACTCGATAAGATTGGTCGAGACAAGGGGGATACCAGTCTGATAGGAATCGTTCATGTGGACGGAAATGGGGTAGGGAAAAAGATCAAAAAATGGCTTACTGAAAAGATTGATAATGCCGCTGATGATGATACGGTGCGTTTGGAATACAAAGAGTGGTCACAGGCCATAGATCGACTTGGTCATGAAGCATTGCAGGCTGTTATGGGTCGTATTTATCAAAGATTGGAGATAAGCGGTGACGGTCAAAAAGTCAAGGTCAGCGGAAGACCAGGTAGACTATGTTTTGAATTAGAGGACGAAAAAGGTAAGTGGATGCTTCCAATTCGGCCAATATTGCTTGGGGGTGATGATCTGACATTTGTTTGTGATGGACGCATTGCTCTGGATTTGGCTGAAACCGCCATTGGTGTATTTGAACACAGCGATATTCCGCATCTCAGTAACATAACCGCAAGCGCAGGTGTCGCAATCGTTCGAGTTCATGCACCATTTGCAAGGGGTTATGAACTTGCTGAAAAATTGTGCGGATCGGCAAAAGGCAAGCTGAAAGAAGAAAATGATTCCGGTTGTGCCCTGGATTGGCATATCGGTATCGCTCGACCAGGAGAGTCTGTATCTGGTATCAGAGAGCGGCAATATCACGCAAACAACAGTAATCTGTTAACTTGCAGGCCTTATCGGTTGGGTATTGGAAAAGATGATAACAATGAAACATGGCGTTGGCTTAGCAGGATGCTTCTTGATGACAATAATTGCGGTTTAAGAGGTAGCGTATGGTCAGAGCGACGAAATAAAGTCAAGGCATTTGCCGAGTTGATACGTGAAGATCCGGATGAAGTGGGTTCAGCCCTTGCTGCATGGAGTAGGGTCGATGATAAACTTCAACTGCCGCATCCTATTGCAATTGATGGTTTTATCTCGAATAGAACGCCTTTGCTGGATGCCGTGGAGATCATGGATTTGCACCTTGTACTGGATGATGCTGACATGACAAAAATAGTAGAGGAGAAGTTGCCATGAACGGGAGTCAGGTGATTCAAGTTGAACTTCTTTCAGATGCTGCCTTCAGCCGGGGCGACGGAACTGCAGGTGTTGTTGATGTTGAGGTGGAGCATGATGAATTGGGGTTACCGTTTCTTGGCGGTAAAACGCTTCGTGGATTGCTTCTCGACTCCTGGCTTTCCATGCAACACTGTTTTCCTGAGTTGTCTGAATCAGCTCGGCGGGTATTTGGAATCGAAGCTGATTTCGAAGAGTGTTGCATTTTGCGTATCGGGGATGCTGTAGTGGATAGTGAAACCCGCAAATGGATTGAGGCTGCAGAATTTCGGTCAGAACAACGAATTTCTCCCATGAACGTACTTGAAGCCCTGACTGATATCAGGAAACAAACTTCGGAGGAGCGGAGTACAGGGGCGCCTGCAGAGACTACTTTACGTTCAGTTCGTGTTGTTATCCGGGATTTGAAGTTGCAGTCAACGCTGTGTTGGCTGAACGAACCGACTGATGCTGATCTTCGTTGCCTGTCTTTGGCTCTTCTGGCGACCCGACATGCAGGTCTTGGACGCAATCGTGGTCGAGGCAATATCCGCTTGACTCTCAATGGCGATATTGAAAATACGAAGCAGTTGGCAACAGGAGGTGCAGTATGAGTCATTATCGCTACCTGCCCTATGGTCTCAGGTTGAATTCTCCAGCGGTTATCACAACACTGGGTGGTGATCCGAACAGCTCTTCGACCCTCTCATACATTCCAGGAGCGGCTGTACGAGGGGCAATAGCAAAAGCATTGGGTGATCCGGGGGGTGACAACGCCAGAAAACAGGATTTCCATGACCTTGTACTTGGCGGTATGGTTCGTTATCTGAACGCTTATCCAATTATAAATGGATGGCGAGCACTGCCAACCCCTGTCAGTCTGAAGCTGAAGAAGGATGAGCCCGAAAACACTCACGATGTAACAGACCTATCAGCCTGTGATTTGGAAAGTTGGCCGGACGAGGAATTGATACCGGTTAGTGAAGATTTTATCACCATTGGATCCGCCCAACCAGCTCTGTACAGCCCGAAAATAAATTCCCGGATACACAATCAGCGTGATCGTGAGAAAGGGCGAGCTTGGAAAGAAAAAGGTGCAATTTTCACTTTTGAATTTCTTCAATCCGATCAAATGTTTGGGGGATTGATTCAATTGTGTTCTGAGCAAGAGGATGAACTGGATAAAATCGAGAGCCGTGTAAAGAAGCTACTCGGAGAGACGTTACTTGTCGGAAGATCCCGACGGTCGGGCTATGGTGGGCTGGCATCTATTGGGTGGGGAGTAAGACAAGACCAAGAGTCGGTAGGCGGCGGAAAGGAGGGTTTACGACCTTTAACCCGGGATATTGTTCAAGGCGAGCAATTTCGTCTGTTGCTGACTTCACCGTGTATTGTGAGGAACCCATCGACTGGTCAGCCAGACCCTGCGGCATTGATGGAGTGGATGGCGAATCGGTTAGCCAATCGGGTGGAAGTGATGCGAAAAGTGTGGACATTCGAACTGGTAGGTGGGTTTAACCGAAAATGGCGATTGGAATTGCCACAAACTTTAGCTGTTTCTGCCGGGTCGGCTTTTGTGCTCAAAGCAAATCAAAATATTTCTCTCGACGAACTAAACGAAATCGAACATGAGGGTTTCGGGGAACGAAAAGTTGAAGGATATGGACGGCTGCGGTTTCTTGATAAGCCACTGAAAAAAAATTCCTTTCAGAAATTTACGGACAATCCTGTCGAAGCGGTGGTTTCCGGTCAGCCACCAGGCATTGTTACAACAATCGAATCACGAATTGTTCAAACTCAACTTACAAGAAAGATTGAGGAGAAGGCAGCGGAATTAGCCGGGACTGCCAAGAAACCGTTCCCAAAGAACAGCCTGATAGGACGGTTGAGGACACCGTTGCGAGGCGAGGCTCATGAGGCAATCAGTGTCTTGAGGCTTTGGTTGGGGAGCAATGAAGCTGCGCAATTGAAGCGGCCTGCCATGGATCAATTAGAGCGTTGCAAGATTGATGATGGGAGGAATCTGCGTAAGTGGATACTGGATGTGATGGATAGAGGCGCGATCCTCAAACTTCTGACGGTTGATGTACTGGCACAACGTTTTTATGTGGTCTCTGAACAATCGGTAAAAAGTGGAGTTGACGTGAAATTCGAAGAGCTATCTGTCAGATTGATCGATGCCGTTCTTGCTGATCTTGCCATACGAAATAAAACGCAGGAGGACAATGATGGTCATTAAACCGGATATATCTGGGTATGCCGGTGGTATTCGGCCAATGATTGCCCGCTGGATCATTACAGGTGATATGATTCTGGAAACGGCAGCTCACTTTGGAGGTGAAAGTGAGAGCTTGGCTGATATGATGATTTTATGCGACCCTTTGGATGGCGCGACACCACTACTCCCTGGAACATCCCTGGCCGGTGCATTGCGCAGTCATCTGGCCGATGTTTTACGTGGATACCGTTCTGAGGAGCATCGAGATGTGACCGTGTTATTCGGAGCTTCCAGGAAAAATGATGATGAAGGTGCACAAAGTCCTTTAATAGTTTTTGATTCTCTCGGTCGTATACCCGCTAATCTGCAAGTTGAAATTCGGGATGGTGTAGCAATTGATCCGAAAACTGGTACAGCCGAGAAGAATAAAAAATTCGATATGGAGGTTCTCCCGGGAGGCACAATTTTTCAGATAAGAGTTGAGCTTATTGTTGAAAAGAGCGAGCAGGAGTCAAAACTCGTAGCATTGCTGGTTAAAGCACTTGAAGGTCTCAACGGGGAGATTTCTCTCGGCATGAGGCGTTCCCGTGGTCTTGGTTCCGTCAAGGTCCAGGACTGGAAAGCAATGCGGTTTGATTTGAACTCACAAGCAGGCTGGATGCAATGGTTGACAACGGATCACGTAAATCCCTTCGATGATGAGGTTCCGGTATTCAATAGCGCTCGTGAAGCTATACACGCAGCACAACCTGCATTGGACATCACAGAGATTTCTGATGCCAGAATGAGGGTGGCTGTTGAACTTTGTCTCCGGATCAAAGGTGATTTGCTGGTTAGAAGCCCTGGGGACGATCCAATGGCACCAGATGTTGTTCATCTGCATAGCGCTGGTAATCCTGTCTTGCCGGGAACAAGTTTAGCCGGAGCAATGAGGGCTCAGGCTCTGAGGATTGCCCGATGCGTGCGTGATGCTCAGGGTGACGGTGATGAGTGGATCAATCGTCTTTTTGGGCCACGGATTGAAAAAAAACAGAATTCAAGCGCAGTACCAACAGCATCCAAATTGCGGATTTCGGAAAATTTCATCAGCGATAGCTATGCTCGCCGACAGACACGTATTGCCATTGACCGTTTTACTGGTGGGGTTGTATCAGGGGCACTTTTCGATGAGCAGGTTCAGGCTGGAGGTGAACTCACCGTAAGACTTGAATTTCGAAACCCGTCTGATGCTGAAATCGGCTTGCTTCTACTTTTGCTTAAAGACTTGCTTGCAGGAGAAATTCCGGTTGGTGGTGCGGTTTCGGTTGGCAGGGGAGTTTTCGAAGGGACAGCAACTGTTTGGTTAAAACATGGTAAGCCGTACGAAATCGGCCATGATTTGCAGGTGCAAGAAGAGGTTGTGGATGATTTCAACTTCTATATTAAAAGCTTTCGAGAATATCCTTTAAGCACTGAGGAGGTTCCTGCATGAGCCAACAGGAAATAATTGAAGGGTGTACAATTGAAACGCTCGATCATGTTGCATGTCAGGCTTATTTAAGCTGGGTGATCGGTAGTGTGGCGCCGGGTGAAAACCTTAAAGATATTGCATGGTTGCTGGCTCATTGTCATGATGGTGTGACGTGGGGTTGCATAAACGACGATCAATCATGGAGGACATCTTCTATGTATTTTTCTGACCTATGTCCATGCGTTTCAGAATCCAATCTTCTTGAAATTCGCTTGTTCGGGGCTGAACGGGAAATAATGATATGGCGTACAGAGAGTGGTTTTTCAGGAAGGAGTATGGTAGATAAGCCGGGTCAGAAAAAAAATGACCCTTGCAGACCCGATGACGAAATACGGATTTTACTTGGTGATCAGGTTATGGAGACAGCGAAAGATGGATTTACTCGAGTTCGTACAAAAAGTGGTATGGAACAGGCTATTCCGCTGGTATGTGCTGACAACGATTACGCAGAAGGGCGTATGCCTTGCCTCCTGATGAGGCATTATTTCGCGCAAGATAAGGAAACTGGTGCGGTACGTGTTGCCGCAAGTCGTTTGGTAAAAATTTTCAAGGAGGATTAAGATGCCTCGTCATATCAATCCGAATGATCCTGCGAGAACGGCAACTGCTCCATACAACTTTGTTCCATTGCCGAACAAAATTTTTTCAGTAGAACAGGGTATTGAGGTGAACGGTAAAAAAATTCATCCATGGAAGATGCATGATCGGTTTGTTCCAGGAACTCATAGCGGGTGGATTGATCTTAAAATAACGACGCTTACACCTTTGTTCGTCAGAGGTCCGATAACACAAACTGATGGAGAATGGGACAAGCGAGATGCTCGGTTAAGATACGAACCATATGTCAACAAAGATGGTGTACCGGTTATTCCCGGTTCCAGTCTTCGAGGGATGATTCGAAACATAGTCGAGACACTTTCTTTCAGTAAAATTAGTCCAGTGACAGATGAAAAGCCTTTTTTCAGAACAGTTGCTGCAGATCGGATTGGAATAGCATACCGTAACAGAATGATCCGGAGTGATCAAAAACCACGAGGTGGTTATGTAAGAAAGAGACAAAATCAATGGGATATAGTCCCTGCAGTTGAGGTATTGCGGGTTCACCAAGATAAGCTGAACAACTGCGATTTAAATGTTCCTGCTAGTCAGAGTCCAAACTACTATCCAAACTGGAATGGGCAGCAAAAGCCTTGCTGGTATAAACGAAATAGTTTAAAAAGCTGGATGGTTGAAGATATTTCCCTTGAATATCAAGCTGATTGTGAAGAGGGAGTGCTGGTTCTTACCGGCAGCGCTCCGAACAAACAGTATGAATTTGTTTTTTTTGGTGAATTACCAGGAAAACGTATTAAGATTCCTGAAGAGATTTGGTTGCGTTTTCATGATGATGATCAATTAACTCAATGGCAAGAAAATGCTTTTTTAAAAGACAAGCCGACAACTGGTTGCCGCAAAGCCAAAGGGTATTTAAGGGATGGTGAACCCGTTTTTTATCTTACTGATAACTTAGCAAAAAGTGAAGAAAATCCTGAAGGTCTTTTGTTTTTTGGTCGGGCACAGATGTTTCGATACCCATACGATCAAAGTCCATTGGATTTAATACCTGAGGACTTAAAAAATGCCAAATTCGATATTGCTGAGATTTTATTTGGTAAGGTATCTCAAGCTGGAAATATAAAAGGAAGGGTTTTTTTTGAGAATTTGGTTGCAACCGGTAATGACTCAGAATGGCTCGAAAACATTATTGTTCCGCATATTCTCACGACACCGAAAGTTACATGCTTTCAGCACTACTTGACTCAGGATGGCACCAAAAGCAAAGAGAATCTTACAACGTATCTTGCTGGTGACCATACGACAATTCGTGGTACTAAGTATTACTGGCATCGTTGGGATAATATTCAACATCTTGAAGCAGCCAAAGAACCTCGTAACCAAGAAGCTTTGCTGAAAGATCTTATGTCAACAAACCCAAGAGACAGTCAACATACTCTAATCCAGTCAGTTAAAGATAATGTTGTCTTTATTGGTCGAATTTGTTTTGAGAATCTCTGTGATGTTGAGCTTGGCGCTTTGCTAGCGGCATTGAGTCTCCCGGATGGCTGTGCGCATAAGTTGGGAATGGGTAAACCTTTAGGATTTGGTAGTATTCGAGTCAATCCACAACTTTATCTCCTAGACCTTAAAGCTCGTTATTCGAGTTGGGAAAAAAATGGAGCTCAAGGCTTTAATGCCCATGATTTTATAAATGCTTTTGAGGCGGAGATGCTCGCACATGCTCGAAGCTCTGACGAGACCATTGATGAAAATAAGTCAGGTTTGCAGTCAATCAGTAGGCTTCAGGTTCTGTTTTGCTTGCTAAGTTGGCAAACAAGACCACAGTATTCGGCTACAGCATATCAACAGTTGGGGCAGTTTCGAGCAAGACCAGTTCTGCCTACTCCACATAAGGTTGTTGGACAACAGGAGCCTGTTTGGCAGGAAGACCCTCCCCTGCCAAGTCAACAGGAAACCGATACAAAGAGCAAGAAATCTTTAAACCCGTCTACTTCTTGCATATTTACCACAAAAGTACCTCAAAGTGTAAAGCCTATTGGAAAAGGGCAAACCCGCGAAGGCACACTCATTAGTAAAGATAAAATATGGGTTGCCATGTTCGAGGGAGATCATCGCGAGGCTGTTATTGTTAATAGTGATAAAATACCAAAAAATGCAAATGGGAGTATGGGAGAATTTTATATAATGGAGCAAAGTAAAAAAGCGGGAATAAGAGTTCGTTTCGAAAAACTCGTAATAAAGAAATGAGATTATTTCATGCGTATAACCCTTACCCTCTCCCACCGCAAGCCGGAAATAACACTGCCGGTGAATAATTTTCATCTGCTTTCTTCCCTTATCTACAACATCGTAGATCACAGTTCCAGCGAGTATGCCGAACGCCTCCATGCAGAGGGTTACCGGTTGCTGAACCGGTCGTTCAAGCTGTTTACGTTTTCGCCGGTTTTCATTGCCGGAAAGGGGAAAAAGTGGCAGATGCATGAGGATGGTACCATGAGTACACGGGAGAGGATGCT
>Ga0194113_10010677_pt1 | contig 10947 bp, 15 predicted proteins | sample TA2MahC200mmetaG_FD_146193 | JGI IMG/M metagenome (GOLD analysis project Ga0194113, IMG submission 146193) | Freshwater microbial communities from Lake Tanganyika, Tanzania - TA2015017 Mahale Deep Cast 200m | ecosystem: Environmental > Aquatic > Freshwater > Lake | place: Tanzania: Lake...
CAGATGGTTCTGTAGAGCTCCTGAACAACAGGAGAAATATAATCCCCATATTGAATAACGAAAATGTAGGATATGGGAAAGCCGTCAACAGAGGTGTTGAGATGGCTAATAGTAAGTATATCTGCGTGCTGAATACAGATCTCATATTAAACGAAGAATCGCTTGTAACCATATGGAATTATTTGGAACAAAATCCTGAGATTCATGTGTGTTCTCCTGTTGTATGCTACCCTGATGGGAGAATTCAGGGCTTCTTTTTTAAATTTCATATCCTTTTTCTGTATTCAGATCTCATGAAAAAAATCTACTCTACGTTCAAGAAAAAAATTATTTCCTTATCAAAATCACCTGTGACAGTTGACGGAATTGCAGGCGCATTTATTTTTCTGAGATCATCGATCCTTGAAAATCAGAAACTCTTTGATGAAGATTTTTTTTTCTATTACGAAGACACCGATTTAGCTCATAGATTGAAAGAACAAAAAATAATTACAAAAGTTTTACCCTGTTGCAAAATAATCCATATAGGTGGACAGTCAAGTAATGGAAAGCTCGGGCAACTGTTTTTTAAGAGTAAGTATCTTTATTTAAAAAAACATTATGGAGTCAGACATGTAGAAAACATATTTTTTTTAGATTATTTAAAAACACTCATCAAAGCAGTAAAATATAAACTTGTGTTTCTTTTCTTTCCTTCACAGAAAGTTAAGAAAAAAGGTCATTTTTATTCTGAATTGTTAAAACATTTCATGTCATTCTTCCCCTGTCTTCTCATATTTCTCCCACAGCTTTATGTATTTTATGAATGTGTAATATGCATAAAGCATTGAAATGATTAACCCAACCTTACCATCAAGAAACCCTCGCTTCAGGATATAGATCTTTACGAACATGGAAAGAGGATGTGTTATGATTTGATGTATCTTGAATCTCCTGCCTTCCCTGAACATATCTTCTGCGCGAAGGGTGGAATATCTTTCCATCTTTCTGAAGAACTGGTCAAGATTCAAAAACGGATATTGAATAATATGCCCTTTGAGGTATGAGAGCATTCCTCCTTTGAGGACAAATCCTTCATGAACTAACTGGTCACTGTATTGCATCTTTTCCTTATGAAAAAACTGGGGCTGGCGATAATCTGGATACCATCCACAATACCTTACCCTGTGACCAAGGAAATAGTTTATCCTTGGCACAAAATAGGCATCAGCATCAGGTCCATTTTTTAGCTTTTCAAGGATTTCATCCCTGAGCTCCCCTGTCACCCTTTCATCTGCATCAACACTTAGAATCCAGTCATGACTTGTATGTTTTACAGCTATATTCCTTAAGTTTCCAAACCCGGCAAATTCATGTTGTATAATCTTATCTGTGTATTCACGGCATATTTCAACAGTCTTATCAGTGCTGAAGGAGTCCAGAACAACAATCTCATCAGCCCACTTCACACTTTCAAGACAATCACGAATCTTTGCCTCCTCATTGAAAGTAATTATATATGCCGAGATTTTCTTTCTAATCAAAAACTCCCTCCCTTGGTTGTACTGTAATCTGATAAATTATACCTCAGATGATTTTATCCTTACACTTGTTTTCATCTATTGCCATGTGATACAATTTTGTATTACATATAACAACTGGAGGAATATATGCCTGTAAGTGTCAGATTGGACGAGGAGACAGAAGAATTGCTTAAGGAAACATCAAGACTTCTTGGGATAACGAAAACTAAGGTTATAAGGGAATCAATAAAGCAATATTGTTCTCCATTGATAAAAGAAAAAAAACAGACTCTATATGGATTTATCAAAGAGCGTATTGATAAATGGCCAGGCAGTGGCAGAGGAGATCTTGCCATCAGACATGAAGAGATATTGAGGGAAATGTTAAAGGAAAAACACAGGAGAAGGTCTTGATACTCATAGATACAGGTCCCTTAGTTGCTTCCTTTGATAAAAATGATGCCCATCATAACATCTGCCTCGGTCTCTTGAAAAACTTTAAAATGCCTCTCATTACAACAATTCCTGTCCTTACAGAGACACTATATCTTTTGAGTTATTCATGGTATGTACAGGATAGTTTATGGGAGGCGTTAGAAGAAGATATCGTGCGGATTTATAATATGGATAAAGGTATATTTAAAAGATGCCGTGAACTCATGAATAAATATCAGGACCTTCCCATGGACTTTGCAGATGCCTCACTGGTAGTGGTAGCAGAAAGGGAAAATATATCTACCGTTTTTACTCTTGATCATAAAGATTTCGAGGTTTACAGAACAAAACATAGGAAAGGCTTTAAATTACTGCCTTCTAAATTATGATTAAAAAGATATAAAAATTTTGGAGGAGACATGCATATTGGAATTATTGGAACAGGATATGTTGGACTTGTAACAGGAGCGTGCTTTGCAGAATTCGGGATATTTGTTACCTGTGTTGATAAGGATGAGAAAAAGATAAAATCCCTTAAAAAAGGAATTGTTCCCTTTTATGAGCCGGGACTTGAAGCGCTTGTCCAGAGAAACACTAAAGAGGGAAGACTTAACTTCACTACAAAGATTGCAGATACGATTGATTCTTCTCTCGTGATATTCATAGCTGTTGGCACACCTCCAAGGGGTGATGGCTCAGCAGACCTGAAATATGTTGAAGAGGTAGCCAGAGAAATAGCCATAAATCTGGATAGTTATAAGGTTATAGTCACCAAGAGCACAGTACCTGTTGGTACAGGTAACAGGATTAAGGAGATAATTTCCAGGAACCTGAAGAAAAAGGTTGATTTCGATATCGTCTCAAATCCTGAATTTCTCAGGGAAGGTTCAGCAATAGAGGATTTCATGAGGCCTAACAGGGTCATCATTGGTGCGGATCCCGAATCTAATTCAGGACAGCAGGCTATTGCAATAATAAAAGACCTCTATAAACCACTCTATCTCATAGAGACACCATTTGTCATAACAGACATCAAAACTTCGGAGCTGATAAAGTATGCATCTAACTCTTTTCTTGCTACAAAGATCTCTTTTATTAATGAGATTGCGAACCTCTGTGAAAAGGTTGGTGCAGATGTTCACATGGTTGCAAAGGGGATGGGACTTGACCAGAGGATAGGACCAAAATTCCTTCACCCGGGCCCTGGTTTTGGTGGCTCCTGTCTTCCAAAGGACATAAAGGCCCTTTTAAAGGTCTCTGAGGATTATGGTGTTCAAATGGGCATTGTTGAAGCAGTTGTCAGGGCAAATGAGAGGCAAAGGGAAACAATGGCAATAAAGATAAAGGATGTTATGGGTATTTTAAAAGGCAGAACAATTGCCGTCCTTGGACTCTCTTTTAAGCCAAATACAAATGACCTCCGGGACGCCCCTTCTCTTCATATAATCCGGTCTCTTCTGAAGGAGAAAGCAAAGATCAGGGCATATGATCCTGTTTCCATGAAGGATGCTGAGTCTATATTGCCTGAAGTAAAATACTGCAAAGACCCGTATGATGCTGTCAAGGGCGCTGATGCACTTGTAATCGTTACAGAATGGAATCAGTTCAGGAACCTTGATCTTGCGAAGGTAAAGAGCTTACTTAAAGAACCCCTTTTCTTTGATCTGAGAAACATATACGACCCACAGAGACTCAGGGGAAAGGGATTTAGATATTTCTGTGTAGGTCGAGTTTAGAAATGGGCTCTTCAGACTTTTTGTGGATATTTTAACAACAAATGGCGCAAAAACCTGTTTGTCATTCCGACTTGTTCGGAATCTTTCTTCAGATTGCTTTGTTTCTTTAATATACCTTTCAGAAGGATTCCCGACAAGCGGGAATGACAAACAGGGAGCCATAATTCCACACAATCCCCTGAAGAACCAGAAAATGTTATAATAATAAATGAAGGTAGTCTGTCAGAACAGAAAGGCATATCATGACTACTCTATAGAGGAAACCTTAGAAGCAGGCATTGCCCTTTTAGGAACAGAGATTAAATCTCTCAGGGAAGGAAGGGCAAACCTGAAGGATAGTTATGTAATTGTTAAAGATGCTGAGGGTTTCCTGCTTAACTGTCATATTAGTCCTTATAGTCATGGAAACATTATGAATCATGATCCATTGAGGATGAGGAAACTCCTTCTTCACAGGAAAGAGATAGACAGGCTGGCTGGGAAGGTAGTGACAAAGGGATTTACGCTCATCCCTTTAAAAATATACTTTAAAGGGGCTTTTGCAAAGGTTGAGATTGGTCTTGCAAGGGGGAAGAAACTCTTTGAAAAAAGAGATGCAATAAAGGAGAGAGAGGCGAAGCGAGAGATAGCTAAGGCATTAAAAACCGTAAGTCGTAAAGCGTGAGACGAAAGGAGATAAAGCAAAATCCCCTAACGCTTCACTGCTTACGCCTTACGCTCAGAAAGGGGGCGAAAGGGCTCGACGGGGGTTATGAGGCTCAGTTAGCATGTCGTGGCTCCGTCACCACGTAAAAAGGCGGAAACAAACACAAAAGCCAATAACGAACTGGCACTCGCTGCTTAATTAACTAAGCAGCCGCTGCCCTGAAATTGTCTGTGTCTCAGGGGACAGCGTCGGCAAGCAGGCTGGCCTTAAGGAGCTTCTCCCGACCTTAAGGTAAGAACAAGGGGGATGGGATAATGAAAAGCCTGTCTGCTGGCGGTTCATTATCCGAGATGAAAAAGACAGAATAAACATGTAGAAGCCTGAGTGTAGTGCTTTCGGACGCGGGTTCAATTCCCGCCGCCTCCACCAGGATTGAAAATTTTTCCATGGTCCCTCCCTTAAAAACAGCAGACAGTCGTCAGTGAAAAGTGAATAGTTACTAATACGGTCATAAGTATTAAGACATTGATTATAAAATCCCTCCTCACCTCCCTTTGCTAAAGGGAGGCAATGTACCCCTCTTTGGCAAAGAGGGGCAAGGGGAGATTTTTCAATAATGATGCCTTACTTATGCACTTCTTAGTAAAGGTGTTTGTTTTTATTACTATTCACTATTTATAGTCAACGCACTTAATACTGTTACATTGTCATTGCGAGCCCGAAGGGCGTGGCAATCTCGTCTTTGGGATTGCGGAGCCTGTTCCGAGCAAAGCGAGGAATCTCCGAGTTTGCTTCGGCTTCACCTCGCAACCGCTCTGCTCCTCGCAATGACACTTCATTTAATGCGTTTATATTAATTTATATCATATCTTTTATATCGTCAATATTGATACCATTTGTTTCAAGGAGATATCCTAAAAATATAAACCCACCACAAGGTGAAGGAGTATCTTTTTTATCTGAAAATCCCCCCTTCCCCCCTTTATTAAAGGGGGGAAGGGGGGATTACTTTGCTGTTTGTTCTTTACAAAGTCACAGTCATGTTTATAAAAAGTACAGGCAGGGCACATATGCTGTAAAAGCTTCCCCTCTGTCAATTCATTGAGCCGCTTATGTGAACTCTCAAAGTGAAGTTCCTTTCCATTCTTTATCAATCTTTCTACTACAAGGAAACCCCTGCAGGCAAGTTCTTCATTTTTAGATGGTTTGTAATAGGGGCAGAAATTCTGACAAAGCCTTTTCTGTAATGTTCTCTCTCCCATTCTTATGATGATACCAAAACCAGTGGTGTTTTATAATAAATAATGCGGCAGTTGAGCAGTGCCCCGGAGGGGCATCTGTTTCGAACTCCTGGTTCTCCCCGCAGCGTAGCGGAGGGGAGGTTCAGGAGTTCGCTGCTCAACTGCCGCATTCCCCCCGGAGCGAAGCGGAGGGGGGAATAACTGCATTATGAAATATTTTCTCACGCAAGAAGCTGTTCTTAAATGGCTTGAAATGCCATCGGTTTATCATATCAAAAAAGATGAACTTTATGAGCTTGACGATGATTCATTCCCATTCCTTAAAAAGTGCATGTCTGAAAGTGGATGCAATACCGAAGACAGCGAATTTATGGGGCACTATCAAAATAGTGCTCCATTTATTGAATATTGTCTGAAAGAAGGAATATTGACGAAAGACAAAATTGCAGTAAAACGTCCTCCCCTCATAAAATCTTCCCAGCCTTCTTTACGTTATCTTGAATTACAGATTACTGATCGGTGTAATCTCAAATGCAGACATTGTTATATTGGAGATACAAGTGAAGCTCCCCGACTTTTAGTCGGGGCTTCCATGCAAGGAAAATTTTTTCCGGAGAAAATTTTTAAGGAACTCTCATTAAATCAGATTAAGAAAGATTTTGCATGAGTTTGAAGATATGCAGGGATTAAGGGTACTTATTACAGGCGGTGAGCCACTGCTTCATAGCGAGTTTGTCCAGATAAACAGATACTCCCTGATTTTTTCATAAGGAGGGTCTTATTTACAAACGGCTTATTATTAAGCAAAAAAATCGTCAAAACCCTTCATGTTGATGAGATTCAGATTAGCATAGACGGACTTGAAGATGCCCATGATTCAATAAGGGGCAGGGGAACCTTTAAAAAAGCAATGAAGGCTCTTGCCATCGCTCTTGATTCCGGTCTTGAAGTCTCGGTTGCAACAATGGTGCATCCTAAAAATCTTAAAGACTTTGATGAGATGGAAAAACTCTTTCAGAATATGGGAGTAAAGGAGTGGACTGTTGATGTCCCCTGTATAACCGGCAGGTTAGAAAGAAATGTTGAATTTCAAATAAGTCCAGAGATTGGCGGAAGGTATCTCAAATATGGATATGGTGGTGGACTTCATGCAGGAGCATCCCAACGGGGCGTAGACAGTTTTGCCTGTGGTCTCTATTTGATGGCAGTCATGGCAGACGGAAGGGTTGCAAAATGTACCTTTTACGCAGATAGCGCTGTTGGCAGAATCGAAGAAGGTCTCAGAGAATGCTGGCAGAGAATAAAACCCATCCGATTGGATGAGCTTGCCTGTGACTGTGAATATATCGAATCATGCAGAGGTGGTTGTAGATACAGGGCAGAAATTTTAGATGATCCCCGTGGTAAAGACCTTTACAAATGTTCGTTTTTTGGTATAATAAATAAATAATTTTATATAATAAATCGGGCATGAAGCCCGGATTTCTCCTATGAAAGGGGGGAGTGCTCATGACAATTAAGAAGGTATCCAAAAAGGTTGCAATGACCTGTAAGTGTAAGAGTTCCTGCTAATTATTTTTAAGCGGAAAGCTGAAGAGTTGTGATAGAAAGAAAGGGCGTGCATAGAAATGTACACCCTTTCTTTTCTCCATAATATTAATCAACAAATTTTATTGCCTGATCAGGGCACATATTTGCAGCTTCCTGACAGTTACAGGTGTTGCATTTGTCAGGACCAATAACATGTGCCTTGCCATTATCCATTACTTTGAATACCTCAGGGCAGAGTTCCTCGCAGGTGCTGCAGCCTTCACAGGCATCCCAATCTACTTCTGGTTTTGACATAATAATCTCCCTTGGCTTTATATGAAAATGGAGAATATAGTATTTGAGCGGTTTCTTCTGCCTCAGCCATCGGAACTCTTAACTCGGAACTCGTTAAGCCCATGGTGTGCCACCGTCAACTATGCTATGTTCTTCCCACATATACCAGCTTCCTGTGTCTGACATGAAGAAATATGTATTTGCAAAAACATTGTAATGCTGTTGCTCTTCCTTCACGAGTCTCTCAAATAATGCCTTCTCCTTTTCTGTTCTCGCATCTGCTCCAGCCTTTTTGTAGAATTCGATCCCTTCTTTCTCCATCTGCATCGCGATCTTGAATGCCTCAAGTTCATCTGATGTTGCTTCAACCCTCTTTATCATGGTGTCTTTCATGGATTGAAAGATTGTCTTGATATTTTTCATAGGACTAACATCTTGAGGCTCTATGTTCATTCCTTTGAGTATTTGCAAGAGCAGCTCAAGATGTCTTTTTTCATCCTCTACTACGCTGAGAAACATCTTTTTCCCCACAGGATGCTGTGTCTTTTCAGCAGCCTCTCGGTAAAAATTTATTGCATCTGTTTCCATTCTTTTAGCAATTTCAATAGCATTCATTTTTTAACCCTCACTTCTACGGGATTCCAATCAATGTTCTTAAAAAATGCCTCTATGTAATCAGCCCGTTTCAGGCCATAATCAAGCATAAAGGCATGCTCAAATACATCCATTACCAAAATTGGGTTACATCCTGTTGGATGTGAGACATCATGCTCATTGACCCAGAAGTTCATAATCTTACCACTGCTCATGTCCTGATACAGCACAACCCATCCTATCCCCCTCATGGTCCCTGTCGCCTTGAAGTCCTTTTCCCATGCTTCGTAGCTACCGAAGCTCTCGTTCAGCTTTTTTGCAAGTATCCCGTCTTTGTTGATTCCACTCTTTCCCCCAAGGTTTTCAAAATAATACTCGTGAAGCCGCATACCATTGAATTCCCATCCCAGTCTTCTCTTTAATTCAGCAAATTCAGGAATTCCTGTTTTCCCGTCTTTCAAAAGCTGCGCAAGGGTGTCGAGTACCTTGTTTGTATTTGTGACATATCCCTGATAGAGGATAAAATGATTTTTTAACAGTATCTCGCTGAATCCCTCAATTCCGATGAGTCTTGAATAATCTTTTGCTGTGTATGCCATAATCCTCCCCTCCTTAATTTATAAGACGTTCAAAAAACTACTATACACCATATATAAGAATTTCGTAATCCCCCCTTTATCCCCTTTAGAAAAGGGGGAACAGGATACACATTTACAAACTATTTAGTTTATAAAATAAGGTTATCACGCAGGTTTATTAGTGTCAATAGGTGATCCAGCAAAAAAAGTCGGGTTCAGTCATGAGGCCCTGGGCGACCGGGGGCTTCTTTCCAAACGGTCATTTATTGACTTTAGACGTATTTTTTTATATTCTAACTGTTGGTTAGGATTAAAATAAAATGAAACTATTCCCAAAAGAAACCGACTTTTTTGTGATTTTTGAAAAAGCTGCGGCAAATGTCACCCATGCAGCAACTCTCCTCGTCGGCATCATGGAACACTTCACCACCTTAGATGCCTGGGCAAGAGAAGTGCACGAATTGGAGCAGGAAGGTGATTTGTACACCCATGATATTATGAGGAAACTGCATAAAACCTTTGTCACCCCCATAGACAGGGAAGATATCCATGCCCTTGCTTCAACGTTGGATGACATCATAGACCTTATCTGGGCTGCGGTTGACAGACTCAACGTCTTCAAATTAAAAGAACCTACAAAGTGGGCGATTACAATGTCAAAAGACCTTCTCATAACTGTGGAATTTGTAGAAAAGGCAATAAAAGAACTGAAAGAAAAGAATTATCCCCATATCCAGGAACATTGTATTGAAATCAACAAGCTCGAAAACAGGATAGACAGGGGGTTCAGAGATGCACTCGGGAGCTTATTCGAAGAAATGAAAGACCCTATCCTCATTATTAAATGGAAAGAAATATATGAGCACCTTGAGGATGCATCTGATAAATGTGAGGATGTTGCCAACATACTGGAAGCCATAGTCCTCAAGCATGCCTGAGATAATTATCCTTGTAATTATACTTGCCTTACTTTTTGACATAAGCAATGGATACAATGATGCTGCAAATGCAATCGCAACCGTTGTTTCAACGAGGGTATTAAAACCTCACCAGGCAGTTCTGCTTGCAGTTGTGATGAATATCCTCGGAGCATTTTTAACAACCGCTGTCGCAAAAACAATCGGTAAGGGAGTTGTTGATCCAAAGGCGATTACGGAAGTGGTTGTGGCTTCTGCACTCTTTTCTGGATTTCTCTGGAACACTTTAATGACCAAACTCGGACTCCCCGTAAGCGCCTCTCACGCCCTCATAGGGGGTTTAATTGGTGCGTCTGTGTCATATGGTGGTATAGAGATTCTCAACATTTCAGGACTGAAGAAAATATTCTCATCCCTGCTTATCTCCCCTATAGTAGGGATTATATTTGGATACACCTTTATGCGACTTATATTAAAATTCTACGGAACATTACCAGTGTCTACTATAAATAAATATTTTGGAAAACTTCAGATTTTATCAGCAAGTTTTATGGCATTCAGTCATGGTTCGAATGATGCACAGAAGGTTATGGGCATCATTACCCTTTCCCTCGTAAGCGGCGGCTATCTCCATTCTGTCGAAGTGCCATTTTGGGTGATATTGATATGCGCCCTTGCGATGGGCTTGGGAACAGCTTTCGGGGGATGGAAGGTAATCAAAACAATGGGGGTTCAGATGTTAAAGTTGGAGCCGGTCCATGGCTTTGCTGCAGAGACGTCTGCCACTGCTGTTATTTTAGGCGCGAGCCATTTAGGTCTTCCTGTTAGCACAACACATGTAATAGCGACTGCGATTATGGGTGTAGGTGCATCAAAGAGATTGTCTGCTGTCAGATGGGGAATTGGTAAAAAGATTGTTAATGCATGGATATTTACATTACCAGTATGTGCACTGCTTGCATGGATAATATGCACTGTAACTAAATTCATTATCTAATCGTTATACATTGAATCTGAAATTAATAATATCACCATCTTTAACCTCATATGTCTTACCCTCAAGCCTCAATAGCCCTTTTTCTCTCACTGCAGGTATACTTCCTGATGAGATAAATTCTTCAAAAGCAATAACCTCTGCTCTTATGAACCCTCTCTCAATGTCTGTGTGTACCTTACCCGCAGCCTTTAAAGCACTTGTGCCTTTTGGTATAGTCCATGCCTTCACCTCATCTCCTGCGTATGTAAAAAATGAGATAAGACCAAGGATGTCGTAACAGGCATGAATCAGTTTGTTCAATACAGGCTCCTCAATCCCCAAATCATCAAGGAAGGGCTTTGCATCTTCAGGAGAGAGTCGGGCAAGCTCCATCTCAATTTTCCCGCATAAAGAAAGTAATGAGTGATGGGTTTTTAATCCCCCCATGCCCCCCTTTAGTAAAGGGGGGTTAAGGGGGATTTGCTTACTCTAAAAATA
>Ga0194113_10010680_pt1 | contig 10945 bp, 10 predicted proteins | sample TA2MahC200mmetaG_FD_146193 | JGI IMG/M metagenome (GOLD analysis project Ga0194113, IMG submission 146193) | Freshwater microbial communities from Lake Tanganyika, Tanzania - TA2015017 Mahale Deep Cast 200m | ecosystem: Environmental > Aquatic > Freshwater > Lake | place: Tanzania: Lake...
GTTGGCTCATGTGGGTCTCCCGATGTTCGCCTTTCGGCGGTATAGAGACATCGAGGATACTCGCAGGAGCCAATTTTCATCAAGGGCGCATCCCATCACTTTGGCGCGCTAACAACTTTTTTGACCAGCATATTTACGTTCATCGGCATGGTACCCCCCAATATCTGGGGGGTGACTTTTCGGTTGTCAAAAAATTACCCAAAATTCGGTTAACTTTGGCGATGCTGGCAGGAAAAATCGACGTGGCTAAGTTTTTTATCATCAGCAACAGCCAAATATCGCCTAAAAAGTTGCTTTTTAATGTCGATTTTTGCATCTTCGGCTCTATTTGCACAAAAGTTACGTTAAGGTACTGATTTATTCGCTATGGCCCGTCGAAACCTTGCGCCTGCAGGCAACCCTGGCACCCACGGTGTTCATAGAACCGTAGCTTACAAAGAAATCACTGACCAAGGAGATAACTATGTCTGATCCCCGTGTATCGAGATTAGCCCAAGTTCTCGTACAGTATTCCCTCGACCTTCAACCCGGCGATCAATTCGTCCTGCGTACCAGCCCGCTGGCAGAAGAGCTCAACCTGGAAGTATACAAAGAAGCCATCCTGGCCGGCGCGCACGTGACCCTTCAAGTGGGTCTACCCGGCGCGGCGGAAATATTCTTCAAGAGCGCCAGCGACGCCCAACTGGAATTTATCTCCCCGGTGCGTCGCTTGATCACCGAAACCTTCGACGCCAGCCTGTACATAGACGCCGAACACAACACCCGCGAGCTTTCCGGGGTCGAACCAGAACGCCAGGCGCTCTTCAGAAAGGCCAGCGCAGAACTAAACAAGATCTTCCACGAGCGCGCTGCCAGGAAAGAGTTGAAATGGTCCCTGACGGTCTACCCGACCCATGCTATGGCCCAGGAAGCCGATATGAGCCTGAGCGAATATCAGGAGTTCGTTTACTCAGCTGGCATGCTGCACCTGGATGACCCGGTCGCCTTCTGGATGAAAGAAGGCCAGCGTCAGCGCGAGCTGATTCGCTGGCTGGAAGGGCGAGACCAGGTCGTCATCAAGGGGAGCAATGTTGATCTGACCTTCTCCATCGAAGGGCGCGCCTTCGAGCCTGCCGATGGCAGATACAACTTCCCGGATGGCGAGATCTTCACCGGCCCGGTGGAGGATACGGCCAATGGATATATCCGCTTCTCCTACCCGGCCATCTACGGCGGGCAGGAAGTCGAGGATATCGAGCTATGGTTCGAGAATGGCAGAGTCGTCGAAGAGAAGGCCAGCAAGGGTCAGGAGTTGTTGACCAGGATGCTCGAGACCGATGAGGGCGCGCGCTACCTGGGCGAGTGGGGCATCGGCACCAACTACGGCATCCAACGTTTTACCAAGAATATGCTCTTCGACGAGAAGATCGGCGGCACCATCCATCTGGCTGTCGGCTCCGGATACCCCGAGACCGGCAGCAAGAACAATTCCGGCATCCATTGGGATATGCTCTGCGACATGGCCGAGAACGAGATCGTCGTGGATGGCGAGTTGATGTACAAGGATGGGAAGTTCGTCATTGGCAAGCAATAATTCCAGTCAGCGCCCAATATATGTAGATATGACGACAATACGAATAACAGAACAGGTTACTTGCTGCGCACTTTGGCAATGCCAATGAACAGGACGCCAAGGTCTAAGAAGAATACGCCCAGGCCAATCGGGCTACCCCAGTAGAGTGAAAGCCACAAGTCCATGATTTTTCTCCTTTCGTAAAAAAAATCTATCGGGCGCTGACATAGCGCGGCTTCCAGCCGCGCGCTGCCCGCGCCCCGGCAGCCGGGAACCCCACCCTGCGCCAGATGTCGGCCGCCATCCTGGGCAATCCGCAGGCGCGGCGCTTCTTCGTCTACCTGCTGCTGCTCCTGGCGGCCATCCCCAGCCAGGACGTACTGCTCGAACCCTTCGCCGCCGAGGCCTTCGGCTGGGCCGTGACACAGACCACCCGCCTGATTTCGCTATGGGGCGGATTCGTTTTGATTGCCATTCTGCTTGCCGGTTTTTTGGAACGGCGCCTGCCCCGTCGGGTTGTAGCCCAGGCCGGCAATCGGGGCGCGCTGGCGGGCTTCCTGTTGATCCTGGTCGGAGGCGGATTGCGATCGACGGGGACCTTCTATGCCGGGGTGATTCTGCTCGGGGCCCGAACGGGCCTTTCGACTGTCGCCAACCTGGCTCTGATGTTCGACCTGACCCTGCCAGGGCAAGTCGGTCTGTTCATCGGGGCTTGGGGCTTCTCCAATGCCCTCTCACGCCTAACTGGCACTGTGCTGGGCGGTGCGATGCGCGACCTGGTCACGGCGGCCAGTTCAGATCCTTTGACGGGTTACCTGGTTGTATTTGCCATCGAGACGTCGATGCTGCTGACGGCGGTCCTTCTGCTCGGGCGCATCGATGTTACAGCGTTCCGCGGTGCGGCAACGCCTCATCCCGTAGAACGAATCGCCATGACAAAAGCGGTCAGCTTGTCTCCCAGCAATCCCTCCACGGTCGGGCAGGTCACCTTCGTTGCCTTTCCTGCGGTGGCCAGAAGCGGCGATTCCAGTTCGATCTCCTGCAGGCGGGGATAGGGGTTCGCTTCGAAGAGAATGTCCAGCAGGATGTGACTTTCCTTGTCCTGGATCACCGAATGGAAGAAGAACTTGTAATGCTGCTTCGGCAGGTCGCCGGTGAAGGCGGCGCCCTCGTCGAGCAGGAGCGAGACGCTATCCGGGGAATGCCCCGGCGTGGAGAGGATTTCGCCGGCGATCCCGATCTGCTCCAGCAGGGCGCGGCTTTCGGTAAATTGGATGGTTACGTTGCCATCCAGCGTGATCTCGGTGTAGCGATCCTGCGGCTTGGCCCACTGCTTCATCAGCGGAATTGCCGCGACCTGCGTCTCCATCACGAGAAGCGGCGCGCCGGACTGCTTGAAGTCCTGCGCTAGGCCGGCATGGTCAATGTGATAGTGGCTGGCGAGGGCGTAGCAGATCTCGGCCAGCGGCACGTCCATGCGCTTCAGGTTCGCCAGCATCATCCCCATCGTGCCGGGCCAGCCGATATCGAAGAGCAGCCGCGAGCGACCTGCGCTGACCACCCAATAGTTGGTGGAAAGTAACCGACGTTGACGATGGTCAGAGGCATCATTGTTGGCCCATACTGGAGTTTCGCTTTTGTAGAAAATCAAGGGGAGCGGAAGTTATTTCTACATACACTCTTCGTGCAGTGCTACCTACGGCTTATATGTGGTAGAGAAATCCAAATCATGTGCCGATCCGCTGCCCAGAGAGGCCAATGGAAGGGCTGTCACGTTTCCGGCGAGAGGATAAGCAAGGCTGCCCGGGTAGATCACGTACAGCCAGTCGAGTTCCAAATCCGCGAGAGCGGTGCGCATCGAGGGCGTCAGGCGCGGCGCGTCCACCCGCTTGCACTCCACGCCGATGCGCCGCCCTTCCTTGAGGAGCAGCAAATCCAATTCGGCCCCGCCATGGGTAGCCCAGTAATACGCCTCGTCTGGTGCGAAGGCTTTGAGCGTCTCTTCCACTGCATAACCTTCCCACGAGGCGCCGCTCTTGGGGTGGGTGTGCAGGTCCAGATCGGAGCGGATGCCGAGAAGGTAATGCAGCAGGCCGGAATCTCGAAAGTACATCTTCGGAGATTTGACCTGACGTTTCCTGAGATTGGCGTGCCAGGGTTGCAACACGCGCGCCATGAATACCCCTTCCAGCACATCGAGATAGTGACGGGCAGTGGGCTCACTGACGCCCAGCACGCGCGCCGGCTCGGCTGTCTTCCAGATTTGGCCATGGTAATGCGCCAGCATCGTCCAGAAGCGCAGTAGCGTCGCGGCCGGAATGCGCATGCCCCACTGCGGCAGGTCACGCTCCAGGAACATCTGGATGAAATTCCTGCGCCAGGCCAGGCTGTCTGTCTCGCTTGCGGCCAGGAAGGACAGGGGGAAGCCGCCGCGCAGCCAGTGCCAGGACTGCGCCTCCACACCGACCTCTGCCAGGCTGAGCCCATTGACCGGCACCACCTCCACCCTTCCTGCCAGCGACTCGGATGAGGCGCGCAGAAGGTTGGGAGAAGCGCTGCCCAGGATGAGAAAATGGGCTGGGAGCGGGTCGCGGTCGCAAAGGACGCGCAGCAGTGGGAACAGGTCTGGCCGGCGCTGGATTTCGTCAATCACCACCAGGCCGCGCAGGTCGCGCAGGGCGGTCATCGGCTCCTGCAAACGCGTCAGGCTGGTCAGGTCTTCCAGGTCGAAATAATTGAGCGAGTCGGCAGACAGGAATTGGCGGGCCAGGGTGGTTTTCCCGCACTGGCGCGGCCCTATCAACGCCACTACCCGGCTGCGGCTCAAGGCGTTGCGAATGGACTGGAGCAGGGCTTCTCTTGGGATCATGGAGGCAGTATACCATGAAAAAGAAAAAGAAATATTGTGAATTTCATGGCGTATTCCCCTCGGACCGGTTCTTCATTCTGCAATCCTGCCTGGGACGGAAAACGATGCCAGGCAGACAGCAGTTAACTCATTACCGCTTCCACACTAGGGAACATATCGAACACTTTGTCCAGCATGGTCAATTTGAAGACGCTCTGCACCTGCGCGGTGAGGTTGGCCAGCCGCACCCAGCCCCCGCCCTCGCGGGTGGCTTTCAAAGCCGAGACGAGCGCCGCCAGCCCGGAACTGTCCATGAACGGGACACCCGCCAGATCGAAGATGAGTTCGACGCGCCCGGCGTCGGTCAGTCTTTTGATGTGTGCCTTCAGTTACGGCGCGCTGACTGCATTGAGCCGCCCCTTGACAACCATCAGGGCGCGGGTTGGGGTGAGTTGTTTTTCGCTGATTTCGATTTCCATGAGGTTCCTCCAAATGCACTGCCGAGAACGCCGCAGGCGGAAAGTTCCTGGCTCATCTATCGAAAGAGTGCGCGTCTTTGCGATTGAGCGTTCTCCAGCGAGCGACATCGTACCCGAAGGGTAAGCAATCTCACTGTGCTATGAGGGGATTGCTTCGTCGGGTCTCGAGACGGACTTCGTTCGGTTAGAGAGTGTTTTGAAACTCAAATCGGCCACAGATGAACACAGATAAAAGGGATTTCGGCGGTAAAAAGACGGCTGTTCATCAAAAGAATCAGTGTTCATCTGTGTTTATCTGTGGTTTCTGACGACTTTTAAAACAGTCTCTTAGGGCTGCGGGGAGAATTCCGGCGGACGCGGGGTCCAGTTGGCGGGCGGCCTATAGACCGCAGCCCGCACGATAACTGAAAGCATGAGGATATTGTATATGCCCCAGAACACGTTGACCAGCAGCCCTTCCCACTGCAAGTTCCAGCCGAGCGCGAAGGCCGCCAGGCCGTAGACCACCGCCAGCCCGGTCAGCCAGATGGCCAATACCTGCGGCCAGACGAGAGGCAGGAAGTTGCCGCTCTGCCTCTGCTTGGGCGTGACAACGAAGCGCAACTTCGCGCCGGTAAAGACGCTGACCACCGCCTGGATCCAAAGCGGGAAGAGCGCCAGGCTATATTGCTCGCCGCGCCGCACGTCAATCCCCCAGGCCACGTAGCGGAACATCAGTTTGTTGAGCAGCAGGAAGGGCAGCAGCCGCCAGAGGAACTCCGCCGACCAGGCCGCCACCGGCGGAATGCCGCTGAACAGGTAGATAATGGGCGAAAGGATGAACACCAGGCTGAAGAAGCCGCTGAAATATGAGTACATGGTGGTGAAGTATTGCAAGCGCTGCGGCAGTGAGAGACCCTTCTTGAAGAGCGGATTCTCGCGCAGCAGCACCTGGATCGTCCCCTGCGCCCAGCGCAGGCGTTGGCTGAGTGCCGAGCCGAGATCCTCCGGCGCCAACCCGTAGGCCAGGATCTCAGGATGGAACAGGCTCTTCTAGCCCATTTCGTGCAGGCGCATGGCGGTAGCCATATCCTCGGTGATGCTGATGGTGGCTAGGGGCAGGATGGGCTGGGCTTCGTCAGCGCGCGTCAGGCTCAGGTCAGAGAGGGCCTGCTCTGGAAGGCCGAGCGCCTCCAGGTCTGTGCCGATCTTCTGCGAGAGCTCGGGCATGTTTTCGAGGATGTGCTGCCGCGCCAGGGCGGCCCTGGCGTCGCCGCTTGCGCCTAGTTCACCGAGGGCTGCTGAGATGGCAGATATGTCTTCATGGGTGACTGCTTTCTGCACAGCACTGACCGAACCGCGCACGATGTTGCTGACGGCTTCGAGCGACTGGCCTCCCTTAAATTACAGGATTCCGCAACCCATTGTGAGCGCAATCGAACCATCCGCAAGCTGATCGCGCCTCTGTCGAAATTTTTGGTCGCGTACCCGTCTGCGGGTGCGCTGCCCCGAAGACGGGGCTTCGATCAGGGGGGGTGCAGCGCCCCGCGGACGGGGCTTCGATCAGGGGGGAACGGGACTTGGATCGAAATCCGCAATCTCCAATCTCAAATCTGCAATCTGCAATCTCAAATCTGCAATCGTAAGAACGCCTCCACCACGCGCGGATCGAAGTGCGTTCCGGCCTCGGAACGGATATGCTCCAGCGCCTTTTCCTTCGCCCAGGCTTTACGGTAGGGCCGGTCGGAGGTCAGGGCGTCGTAGACATCCACCACCGCGAAGATGCGCGCCGGCAGGGGGATCTGCTCGCCTTTCAGGCCAGCCGGGTAGCCGGAGCCATCCCATTTTTCGTGATGTCCGTAGGGGATATCCAGCGCCGGGCGCAGATAGGCGATGGGCGCGAGCATGTCGAAGGCGAACTGGGGATGCATGCGCATGACGACCCATTCCTCGTCGGACAGTTTGCCCGGTTTGAGCAGGATGGCATCCGGCACGCCCATCTTGCCGATGTCGTGCAGCAGCGCGCCGCGGCGCACATGGACCAACTTCTCCTCGCTCATGCCCAGGGCGCGGGCGATGTTCAGCGTCATCTCAGTCACGCGCTGCGAGTGACCTTCGGTCTCCCTGTCGCGCAGGTCGAGGGCGCGCGACCAGCCTTCGATCGTGGCGTCGTAGGCCATGATCAGATCGGTGTTGGCGCGCTGCAAGCCCTCGAACAGGTTGGCGTTATCCACGGCAATCGCCATCTGTCCGGCGAGGGTTTCGAAGAAATCCAGCCACTCCTGATCCAGGGAACGGTGGGCGCGCTGATAGACCTCCAGCACGCCTTTGACCTGTCCCTTGGCGACGAGCGGGGCGACGTGGTAGCAGACGAAGCCCTCCCCAACCAACAGGTCAGCGCACATGAACTCATTGATCGCCTTGTCCAGGTCATGCACGCTGACCAGCTGCCGCTCCAGCGCGGCGCGCCCGGCGTGACCCTGGCCCAGGCGCAGGCGTGAGCGCTGGATGTTATCGGAGCGGAAACCACGCCCGGCGGCGTATTCCAGCATTTGGGTATAAGGATCGAGCAGCAGCACCGCCGCGGCGTCCACGGCCAGTTGTTTCATCGCCTGTTCGAGGGTGATGTTCAGCGTCAGGCGCAGGTCGAGGCTGCTGGCGATGGCCTGGTCAATGGCGCGCAGACCTTCGATATTCCGCAACCGGCGGCGGGTTTCCTCGAGCAGCATGGCGCGGTGGAGCGCGCCGGCGGCCTGATCGGCTATGCTACGCGCCAGGCGCATCTTCTCCTCCGTGAAAGGCTCGCGGACGCCGTTGCGCACTTCTCCCAACATCAGGAGCCCCAACGAGAGATCATGTGCACGGAGCGGAACTACGCACAGAGTTTGGGCAATGCCAAGAAAAAAGGGCGTGCAATCTGCTGCTTCCAGGCTTTCGCTGTGGAGAAGCCGCGGCGCGTTCTCATCCATGATTTGCTGGCAAACAAGATGATTGGCGAGCGGCTCGCGCTGCCCCGCTTGCAGATCCTGGTCGAGCACGCGGACGGGGAAGACCACCCGCGCAACCAGATCATGATCCTCCAGGAGCAGGACGCGGGCAAAGGTGACATGGGTGATCTCGACGGCGCGGCGCGCCACCGCCTCCAGTGTGGCATCGAAATCCTCCATCTCCGTTATCGAACGCGAGAGGTCGTAGAGCGCGCCCAGGGTTTCCAATTGCTTCTCGATCTGCTGTTCCGCGCCCTTGCGGTCGGTGATGTCACGCGCCGCCCAGATGACGGAATTAGCCGATAGCGGCGAGACATTCGCTGCAAACCAGACATTCTTTCCACCGATGCGCAAACTATACTCCACGCTGGTCAATTGGCCTGTATCCAGCGACCATCGGCGTCGAAAACGATGATCGCATCGGTCATGGCCGCAAAGATGGCGCGCAATTTGGATTCCGACTCACGCAGCGCTTCTTCTGCCTGCGTGCGTTCGGTGACGTCGCGGGCGTTGATCACGATGCCGCCCACGGCCTGGTTCTCCAGCAGGTTGTTGCCGATCACCTCCATTATTCTGTACGAGCCATCCTTGTGGCGGACGCGAAATTCGGCTGGGCTATCCGCCAGGCCGGGGGTTTGCAGACGAATAGCAACCGCCTCCAGCGCGGCGGAAAGGTCATCGGGGTGGACGAAATCGGCGATGCTCTTGCCAACCAACTCATCCTGCCGATAGCCGAGGATTCGTTCCACCGATGGGCTGATGTACCTGCCCACGCCATCCTGGTTCAACACGATGACCAGGTCGGTGGCGTTCTCGATCAGGGCGCGGAAGCGTTCCTCACTTTCGAGTTGAGCTTGCTCTGCCTGCTTGCGCCCGGTGATATCTTGAGAAAGGATGAAAATCCCCTCCGGGACGGGCTGGATGCTCAGTTCGAACCAACCTCTTGTCCCATCGGGAAAGTCGAAAGGTCAAATGGAAGGTCGGGTTCTTGTTTATCGGGAGAGGGAGGAATCCCCTGATGAATTAGGGGAAAAAACCTCTACGTTTAACTTGTTTTAATCTCTAGAATACAGCTATGGCATCCTGCTCTACGCAGTTCGTCGAGGATGTTCCAAACTTGAAGGACGCTATGGCTTCGAATCACTCGAACAAGGAGAACGACATGAACCGAAAAACTATTTTGCTATCGGTAGGCATTATTTTGATCATGCTTACCCTGGCCTCCTGCGCAGGTCAGGCTGGCCCTGCCGGCCCTCAAGGCGAACCGGGATTGCAAGGTCCCGCCGGACCAGCCGGCGAGGTAGGACCGCAAGGCCCTGCCGGGCTGGCAGGCGAGCCGAAAGCCGCGGAATACGCTGGCGCGGCCGCCTGCGCGGAATGCCACAAGACAATCTATGACTCTTTCATGATGTCTGGCCATCCCTGGAAACTGAACAAGGTTGTAGACGGAAAACAACCCGCCTATCCGTTCGCAGAGAATAACGGTGAATTGCCGCTGCCCGAGGGCTATACCTGGGAAGATATTTCCTATGTCATCGGCGGTTACAAGTGGAAAGCCCGCTTCATGGACCAAAACGGCTTCATCATCACCTCGCCCAAGGGGGAAGCGCCAGATGCAGAAAAGCACAAGGAATATGAGAACCAGTGGAACTACGCCAATGAATACGTTGGCAAGGAGGCCGGCTGGGTGCTCTACAACTCCGGCAAGACCACCACGGATCAGCCCGGCCTGGTATATGACTGCGGGCGTTGCCACACCACCGGTTACTCCTCCTGGCCCGCCGACGCGCACCAGGACGATATGCCCGGCATCAAAGGCACCTGGGCTGAAGCCGGCATCCAATGCGAAGCCTGCCATGGCCCGGCCAGCCTTCATGTAGAGAATCCACAAGGGTACGGCCTGGAGGTCGAACGTTCCTCTGCGCTGTGCGGTGAATGCCACGACCGCAGCGCGAAGGAATTCGTAGACGCCAAAGGCGGCTTCATCGAACACCACGAGCAGTACGAGGAGCTATTCCAGTCCAAGCACATCACCCTCGACTGCGTAATCTGTCACGACCCGCATGTCGGTGTGGAGCAATTGCGCCAGGCCGGCAAACCCACCACGCGCACAACTTGCGAAGGATGTCACTACAAGGAAGCCCAAAATCGCAAGAGCATGGCTAATGTAGCCTGTGTGGACTGCCATATGCCCTATGTCGGCAAGAGCGCCTGGGGCAACGCCGATACCTTCCGCGGCGACGTCCGCACTCACCTGATGGCGATAGACGTCGCCACCTTCGACCAGTTCTACACGGTCAAGGAAGGCGACGCCGAGAAATCCTATTCGCTTTCACAACTTGGCTTGAACTTTGCGTGCAAATCCTGCCATGGCCCGTCGGGCGTCATACCGTTGGATGACGCTGCGATCCAAGAAGAGGCGACTGGGTTCCATACCGCCCCAACCCCTTAACGAAACCCACATCTGACCAGCCAAAGGCGTCCAGATTCGAAGAACAAGCCCCGGGACGATCGTTCCGGGGCCTGTTTTTATTCTTTATGGCCGAATCGCTCGAACAGGTGATGTTCATAAGCGTAGGCGGCCAATTCGATGCGATTCTTCAACCCCAGCTTACCGAACATATTGCCCACGTAATTCCCCACCGTCTTTTCGCTCAAATTCAGGCTTCGCCCGATCTCGGCGTTGGTTTTTCCACGCGCCAGGTGGATCAACACGTCCATCTCGCGGTCGGTGAGATCGCTAAACGCGTCCTCCTCGGCTTTGCGCTCAGCCTGGCGGACGCGCGTCAGCAGGCGCGCTGTCGTGGACGGGTCGAGGACCGCTTCGCCCCGCGCCGCAGCCCGGATCGCTCGAATCAGCTCCTCGTTCCCGACCTGTTTGAGAACATAACCAACCACCCCGGCGCGGATGGCGCGCACAACCAATTCATCGTCGGCAAAGGAAGTCAACATGACTACTCTGCTGTTCGGGTACTTTGAGCATATCTGACGTGCAGCTTCGATGCCGCCCTCGCCCGGCAGGCGGATATCCATCAGCACCACTTCAGGTTGGAGTTTTTCTACAGCTTTCACCGCCTCGCCTGCGTCGTTGGCCTCGCCC
>Ga0194113_10010682_pt1 | contig 10942 bp, 9 predicted proteins | sample TA2MahC200mmetaG_FD_146193 | JGI IMG/M metagenome (GOLD analysis project Ga0194113, IMG submission 146193) | Freshwater microbial communities from Lake Tanganyika, Tanzania - TA2015017 Mahale Deep Cast 200m | ecosystem: Environmental > Aquatic > Freshwater > Lake | place: Tanzania: Lake...
CGCCTCACACAAGTCAGTTAGAAAGCAAAAAACGGTGGATGCTCAGCCGGCTGGCTTCAAGAGGAAAACTGATAGTAGATAGCGGAGCTGTCAAGGCACTCAAGCAACAAAACAGAAGCCTGCTGCCAGCAGGGATAGTTGACGTAGAAGGCAGATTTAAGCGTGGCGATGTGGTTGATATCCACGATACAGACGATGTCCACATCGGCTGCGGCATATCCAACTACAGCTCCAAAGACGTCACGGCTATCCGCGGAGCACATTCAGAGGATATACCAAAGCTCCTCGGCTATGAGTACGGCGACGAGGTAATCCACCGCAACAACATGGTGCTGGTATAGAAAATGATGTATGGGCAGATTTCACGGTCAGTAATTATTTGGGTTGCCATTACGAGCATACTTTTTGTCATTGCGAGCACACTTTTGTCATTGCGAGCGAAGCGAAGCAATCTCATTGGTCTGCCTTCAACTAAGGGATTGCCACGTCGCCCCGATTACATCGGAGCTCCTCGCAATGACAATATGAGTATAATCATGTTTTATCAAATACAAGCAGTTTCGGGGTGGGTAACATGGATAAATTAAAAACTAACGTTCTATACTACGGCGACAACCTGGAAATCCTGCGCAAATATATCCCAGACAACTCCATAGACCTGATATACCTCGACCCGCCGTTCAACAGCAAGAAAGACTACAACATCCTGTTCAAGGAAAACGGCGGCGTCGAGTCCGAAGCCCAGATAAAAGCCTTCACCGACACCTGGCACTGGACTCAGAGCGCACAAAACACCTATCACGATATCGTCACCAACGGGCCGTTGAAAGTCGCCCAATTGATTGGTGCCTTGCACGACGCCATAGGTCAGAATGACGTCATGGCATATCTGGTAATGATGACTGCAAGGTTAATTGAGTTGCATCGTGTGCTTAAATCAACAGGCTCGCTGTACCTCCACTGCGACCCCACCGCTAGCCACTATTTGAAGCTGGTGTTGGACCAGATCTTTGGCCCAGCCAATTTCCGTAATGAGATTGTGTGGCGGAGGACTACTTCCCACGGAGATTGGAAACAAGGGGCTAAACATTTTGGACGTGTACATGACCATCTATTATTTTACTCCAAGACTAGCAATCCAACTTGGAATCCACAATTTGTCGCCTTCTCTTCCGAGCAGATTGCTCAGCAGTACTACAAGGTAGATGAAAATGGCAGAAGTTACAGATTGGTGACTCCCACTGCAAAAAAGCCAGGTGGTGACACTTTATATGAATGGAAGGGAGTCAGACCGCCAAAGGGACGATATTGGGCTTATACTCGTGAAAAAATGACGGAAATGGATACAAAGGGGCTGTTGTACTATAGCAGTACTGGCCAGCCGTATATCAAATACTATCTTGACGAGAGGCCAGGGGTGGCGGCGCAATCCATTTGGACTGACATCCCGCCTATCAGCCCAACCGCCAAAGAACGGCTTGGCTATCAGACCCAAAAACCTCTCGCTTTACTAGAGCGTATCATTAAGGCAAGCTCTAAGGAAGGCAATATTGTTCTTGACCCCTTCTGTGGCTGTGGCACTGCTATTGTGGCAGCTCACGAACTCAAGCGCCGCTGGATAGGCATTGACGTCACCCACCTGGCTATTACCCTGATGCGCGCTCGCCTTCAGGACAGCTTTGGCAACATCAAATTCGAAGTTATCGGCGAACCTAGGGATTTGGCAGGAGCTCGCGCCCTGGCACACCAGGACAGGTATCAGTTCCAATACTGGGCGCTTGGCCTGATTAAAGCCAGGCCTCTTGGAGAACAGAAGAAAGGAGCTGATAAAGGTATTGATGGCGTCATCCAGTTCATAGATGATGCCACTGGCAAGCCCAAGCGAGCAATCATACAGGTCAAAAGTGGACATGTTGGTGTTAATGCCATAAGAGAGTTGAAGTCTGTAGCCGCTAATGAGGCGGTTGGCATTTTCATAACCCTTGAGCCGCCCACGCAACCTATGCAAACTGAGGCGGTAAGCGCTGGCTTCTACCACTCCCCAGGCTGGGATAAGGACTACCCCAAAATGCAGATACTGACCATAGAGGAACTGCTACAGGGTAAGACCGTTGACATGCCGCCACAGACACAGACCAGCATTACTTTCACCAAAGCACCAAAGGTCTCAACAGAAGAAGGCGAACAGCTACCTATGGGTAATGGCTAGAAGCCATGAATACCAAGGGAGGAAAAATGCAAGCGGCAATAAAGGAACTGGAAGAGAAATGTAAAGCAGCCAAGGCGGCTTCCAGGAAGCTCGCCTTCCTGAACACCGAAACCAAGAACAAGGCGATACTAGCCATAGCCGATGCCTTGGTGGCAAACCAGAAGACGATACTGGCAGCCAACGAACTGGACTACAAAGAGTCAGAGGCATCTGGCATGAGTACAGCTATGCTCGACCGCCTCATGCTGTCGCCAGGCCGCCTGGAAGCCATAGCCAACGACGTGAAGACCGTAGCCACTCTTCCTGACCCCGTAGGTGAAGTTTTCGAGGAACGCACTTTGCCTAACGGGCTGAAACTGAGCAAGAAGCGCGTGCCGCTCGGAGTCATCGGTGCCATTTACGAAAGCCGACCCAACGTCACGGTTGACATCGCCGTGCTCTGCCTCAAAGCAGGCAATGCCGTTGTCCTCCGCGGTGGCAAGGAGGCACTGCGCTCTAACAAAGCCCTCGCCAGCACAGTTCAGCAAGCCGCCTACAAAGCTGGAATACCACAGGGAGCAGTGCAGTTCATCGAGTCCACGGATAAGGCTCTGGTTGACCACATGCTAAAGATGAGAGAAGCCATTGACCTGGTCATACCCCGCGGCGGTGCTGGCCTGATCAAGTTCGTGGCTGAGAACGCCAGCATGCCCGTGGTCACCGGTGGCATAGGCGTCTGCCATACCTATGTAGACAAGGACGCAAACCTTGACAAGGCGGTAGCCATCGCCTACAACGCCAAGGTGCAACGGCCTACCGTATGCAATGCGCTGGACACCCTACTGGTACACTCTGAAATCGCCGAACGTTATCTTCCCATGATAGCCAGGGAGTGGGCTAAGGCCAACGTGGAGATGCACTGCGATAAGCACAGCCTGGCAATACTCAAGCAGGTACCCTCGCTGAAGCTTGTCCCCGCCAAAGATGACGACTGGGGCAAGGAATTCCTGGCACTAATAGCAGCAATAAAAGTAGTGGACTCTTTGGACGAGGCGCTGGAACACATCGAGCGCTATGGCTCAGGTCACTCCGAAGCTATCGTCACAGAAGATAAGAAGGCCATCGAGCGATTCCTCAACGAAATCGACGCCGCCTGCGTCTATGCCAACGCCAGCACTCGTTTCACCGACGGTGGACAATTCGGCCTCGGCGCAGAGATAGGCATCAGTACTCAGAAGATGCACGCTCGTGGCCCGATGGCATTGAGAGAGTTGACCAGCTATAAATGGCTCATCATCGGCGATGGCCATGTCCGTCCTTAGCGCAAAATCGCTACTGCTGCTTTCTGAGCTTCAAACAGGCGCTTAATCCCTAGCTGAGCCAGGAGCAGCAAAGCGTCAACAGTCTCTTTGGAGAAGGGCTTGCCCTCGGCTGTGCCCTGGATTTCGACAAACTGCCCAGCGTCAGTCATCACCACGTTGAAATCTACACCAGCGCGGGAATCCTCCTCGTAGCACAGGTCCAGCAGCTTTTCACCCAGGACAACTCCCACACTGGTAGCAGCAACTGCATTTCTCAGCGGCATCAATTTGAGCACGCCTTGTCTCTTGAGGTTGTACAACGCGTGGTACAGAGCCACATATCCGCCGGTAATGGCTGCGGTTCGAGTGCCGCCATCGGCCTGTAACACATCACAATCAACGGTAAAAGTTCTTTCGCCCAAGGCACGGAGGTCTGTGACTGCCCGAAGAGCACGCCCGATAAGACGTTGAATTTCCTGGCTGCGACCGGCTGAACTGTCAGGTAAAATCCTGCGCGGGGTACGAGTATGAGTTGAGCGCGGCAGCATGGCATACTCAGCAGTAACCCAACCACTCGATTCACCCTTCAGGAAAGCAGGCACTTTGTCATCCACGCTTACAGCGCAGAGCACCTTAGTCTGCCCCAGCTCAATCAAGGCTGAGCCTTCGGCAAAAGCCTGGTAGCCCAGTGCAATACTCACCGGACGAAGTTCATCATTGGCACGACCATCAATTCTCGCCATGAAAATCAAGCCTCAAGCAATTAGGCCAAAGTATAACATTGATTCAGATGGCCTCACAATAATTCGAGAAATGCGCCACCGAAATAGGGGCGATTCGTTGACCGGCTGTTGCAGCCGATGTTACCATGTCGAACAATGGAATTAACCATTGCAAATATCTCCGCACTGGTCGGCATAGGGCTGTTCGCTGGCTTGCTAGGCTCGATGCTGGGCGTAGGCGGCGGTTTCATTATCGTGCCCGTGCTCACCCTGGCACTTAAACTGCCGATGCAGGTAGCTGTCGGCAGCAGCCTGGTAGCGATAGTCGCCAACTCATGCACCGCGGCTAGCGCTTACCTGAAAACACGGATGACCAACGTAAGACTGGGCCTGCTTCTGGAAACCACAACCGTCCCCGGAGCCATTATCGGCGCCATAGCGGTTACACTGCTTACTTCATCAACGTTAGGCATATTATTCGGCATCGCCCTGCTCTACGTCTCCTATTCCATGATATCTCGCCGGCCAGTAATAACAGACAGCATCGCGTCAACAAGCAATTCAGCAAATTCAGACGACACCTCTACCAGCTTCCCCAGCCAGTCGCAGAACATGTACTACGACATTAGCCAACACAGGTCTGTTACCTACGAAATTAAAAGAATCCCCTCGGGTCTGATAGCTAGCTTCCTCGCCGGCATCCTATCCAGCATGCTAGGCATCGGGGGCGGCATTATCAAGGTGCCTGTAATGCACTCGCTCATGGGGATACCGATTAAAGTGGCCATCGGTACCAGCAGCTTTATGATAGCCATCACCACTGCCGCTGGCGCTCTAATCTATTACCGCAACGGATATGTAAACCCTTCCATTGTAACACCACTGATAGTGGGAGTAGTCGGAGGCGCCTTGCTCGGAACTTCGTTGGCCCAGAAAATTAAAGGAGCGTGGCTCAGAAGAGGCTTCGGCGGGCTACTTTTAGTTACGGCAATCCTCATGTTCCTCAGGGCCGCCAACGTGATGTGAAAATGAAGGAAAAACAGAAGGACGGTAAGCTCTACACGTGGATCAGCCTTGGCTTTCAGTCAGGTGTATTTATTTCGTTAGGGTTAGTGGCTATCGGACTAATTACGCTCTCCATTTCCGGAGATAAAATAGCGGATGCTGTAATCCCACTCAGTGAATTGCCGCAGCGGTTGTTCAGCCCTGATGCTAAAGTTATCAGCAGTCTGGGAATAGCCATCCTCTTGCTCACTCCCATCCTGCAGGTGGTGATTGCAGCGACGAGATTCGCCAGTTACAGAGACAGGCGTTACCTGGGCATCAGTCTGGCGCTTTTATGTATGTTAGCACTCAGCTTATTCCTGTCTGCCACATAGATTGACCAGCAAAAAACGCTATGCTATGATTGCCTCAGATGACAGCGCTGACCGACCTTCACGAGCAAATCAAACGCTGCCAAGACTGCGATTTAGCCAAAAACCGCACCAAGGTAGTTCCAGGAGAAGGCCCAGATAACGCCGCACTTCTCTTCATCGGTGAAGCCCCGGGATGGCATGAAGACCAGCAAGGACGCCCCTTTGTCGGCCCCGCTGGCCAATTCCTTGAGGAGCTATTATCCACCATTGGCTTAAAAAGAGACCAGGTCTTCATAGCCAATGTCATCAAGTGCCGCCCGCCGGCAAACCGTGACCCGCTCCCCGGAGAGATCCAGTCCTGTAAGAAATGGCTCGACCGCCAGATTGAGCTAATACAGCCCAAAGTTGTTATCACTTTAGGCCGTTACTCCATGGCACGATACTTCCCCAATCAGAGCATCAGCAAAATCCACGGCAAAGCCAAGAAAGAAGGAGAGCTCACGTACTACGCGATGTACCATCCCGCCGCCGCCCTGCACCAGGGAAGCTTGCGCAAAATCATCGAAGCCGATATGCTAAAGATACCACAACTGCTAGTGCAAGCAGGCAAACTCACCGAAACAGAAACAGAAACACAACAGCTTAGTCTGTTCTAACCAAAAGACATGGGTAAACATAAGCTTAGAATAATCCCCCTGGGCGGATTGGGCGAAATCGGCAAGAACATGATGGCCATCGAGTATGCCAACGACATCATCGTCGTTGATGCTGGGCTTATGTTCCCCGAAGAAGACATGCACGGGGTAGACATGGTCATCCCCGAAATAAGCTACCTGCTGGAGAGACGCGAGAAACTCAAGGGAATCGTTCTAACCCACGGACACGAAGACCACATCGGTGCTTTGCCCTACATCCTGCCACAACTGGATACACCGCTCTATGGCACCAAGCTCACCCAGGGACTGGTCACAGTGAAGCTGAAAGAGCATCGCTATTCCGACAAAGCCACCACCAAGGTAATTCAGCCGGGTCAGAAGTACCCACTCGGCAACCTCACCATCGAGCCTTTTTCAGTGTGCCACAGCATCCCAGATTCAATAGGGCTTATCATCCATACACCTATCGGTGCAGTCGTTCATAGCGGCGATTTCAAGATCGACTACACTCCAGTGGACAGCAAACCGACTGACCTGGCCAGACTAGCCCAGCTGGGAGCACAGGGAGTGCTACTACTGCTCGCCGATTCCACTTATGCGGAGCTTTCAGGATATACACCATCAGAAACCGTAGTCGGGGAGACACTAGACCACATCATAGCCGACGCCCCAGGAAGAGTAATCATCGCCACCTTTTCATCATTGATTTCACGCATCCAGCAGGTAATCGATGCCGCCGCCAGGCATGACCGCCATGTATTCATCATCGGCCGCAGCATGAAGAACACGACGAAGATGGCAGCAGAATTGGGTTACCTCAACATCCCAACTGGTGTGGTGCGCCAACCTGACGAGCTACACCGCTTTCCCCATGACAAGATTGTACTCCTAACAACCGGCAGCCAGGGAGAACCCACATCGGCACTGGTGAGAATCGCCAACCATGATAACAGCCAGGTTCGCATCACACGCGGAGACACAGTGGTCATGTCGGCAACCCCTGTCCCAGGCAATGAGACGCTGGTTCACCGGACAGTAGATACTCTTTTCCGCCAGGGCGCCCAGGTGATTTATGAGAAACTGGCACAGGTTCACGTCCACGGCCATGGCAGCCAGGAAGAGCTAAAGCTGCTACTCAACCTGGTCAAGCCCAAGTTCTTCATGCCTATCCATGGTGAATATCGTCACTTAAGCCTACATGCCAAACTGGCAAAGTCCTTAGGCATGCCAGAGAGCAATGTCTTCATCATCGAGAACGGGAACATACTTGAGCTTGACCGCAATAAGGCCAGGATAACCGACAAGGTGCCAGCAGGCAATGTCTACGTCGATGGCCTGGTTATGGGTGACCTGGCAAACGTGGTTTTGCGAGACCGAAAGATGCTCTCCAGAGATGGCATCGTGGTCGTGATAGTCGCCATCGACAAGAAGAAGGGCAAGATAATAGGCCGACCAGACATCGTATCTCGCGGCTTTGTGGACACGACAGAAGAAGAAACCATATTGGAACAAGGCCGTGACCTGGTGGCAACTACGTTGGAACGCAGCAGTGGACGCCCCCTTGAGTGGAGCTTCATCAATGCCAAAGTTAAGGATACACTGGGCAAGTTTTTTTACGAGCAGACTAAGCGCCGCCCTATGATTTTGACCACCACCATGGAGGTATAATAAGGCTTTGCCCAAGAAAAAGAAGGCCTCTAAGCCAGCCTCGGCCCAAACCAAAAAGGGAAAACCCCTTTGGAAGCAATTCTTCGGCTTCCTCTTCTCCCCCCCAGTTTTAAGGCTGATAGCAGCACTAATCGTAGCTGGTCTTATTTACTGGTTTTGGCCAGACATCTCTTACTGGGCAATAAACACCTGGCAAGGTCTGCTTGAGCTACTGGGAATAGGACTTCTTATAGTTGCAGTATTTTTGGGACTGCTACTCTGGATAATCCTGGCAGGAAAGTTCTCTCTGCTCTCTCGCTATTGGAACTTTTGGCTGGGTGGAATTTGCCTGGCCATAGCCGCCTGGGGCATTGCAGCTTTCTTCAGCCCCGGCAGTGGCATCGCAAGCCGGTCAACACTGGGCGGTGAGACCGGCCAGAGCATTATAGGAAGCACAGATATCGTTGGAATACTTAAGATGGCTGGACTTATTGTCCTGGCCATCATATTCATGGCCCCGAGGTGGTCTGGCCGTATGGCTGTCAGCACTGCCAAAGGAACGGGAGGCCTTGTCAAACGCGGTTGGCAAGCCGCTACCACGCCAAAACCAGAAGAACCAAAAATAACAATCAAGCCAGATGCAAAGCCCTACCAAATCGAAGGCCCAATGATAAAAGAGGAAGTCAAACCTCCTCCAACCATAACGCCGATTTCACCCCCAGTACCAATTAAGACACCCACCGCTGAGACATGGGGCCCGGACAGACACCGTCCTATACTAACCATCGGAGGGTGGCAATTGCCCCCCATCGACATCCTGGACAGACCAACTGAGGTCGAACTAAGCCAATCAGATATCAAGGAACGAGCTCAACTCATCAAAGACGCCCTGGCCAGCTATGGGGTTGAGATTGAGCTTGGCAACATAAATGTCGGCCCTACCGTGACGCAGTTTGAGGTTATCCCTGGCTGGGACTACAAATACAAAGAGGTCAAGGAACGAGACAAGGATGGCAGCATAAGAGCACGTCGAGAAGAGATGGCGAGAACCAGGGTCAAGGTAGAGCGCATTAGCTCACTGGCCAGTGACCTCGCCTTAGTTCTGGCTGTACCCAGCATTAGAATCGAAGCCCCTATACCTGGAAAATCGGCAGTGGGCATCGAGGTTCCCAACATCACTTTCGGCCTGGTGAATCTGCGCAGCGTGATAGAAAGCACTTCTTTCCAAAAAATCGGTGCTAAGTCCAAGCTAGCCATAGCCCTGGGTAAAGGCGCCGGCGGCGAGACAGTTGCCGCAGACCTGGCCAGAATGCCCCATTTGCTCGTAGCCGGGGCAACAGGCAGCGGCAAAACCGCCTGTCTCAACTCCATAATCTGCTCCCTGCTTGTACACAATACCCCTGACGATGTGCAATTCATCATGATCGACCCCAAGCGAGTAGAACTGGTCAACTTCAATCAATTGCCACACCTAATTGCACCGGTCGTTGTAGAAAGCGACAAGGCAGTCATGGCGCTGCGCTGGCTTAGCCTGGAGATGGACAATCGCTACCGCAAATTCGCGCAGGTGGGAGCACGCAACATAGACGGCTACAATAAGGAAAAGCACCCCGTTGATGCCTTGCCTTACATCGTGGTCCTAATCGATGAATTGGCCGACTTGATGATGACAGCTTTCGACGAGGTTGAGCGGAACCTTTGTCGCCTGGCACAACTGGCACGCGCCACCGGCATACACCTCATTGTAGCCACCCAGCGTCCATCGGTTGACGTCGTGACCGGCCTCATAAAAGCCAACTTCCCCACTCGCATCAGCTTCGCCCTCACCTCGCAGGTGGATTCTCGGACTATCCTTGATTCTGCCGGGGCTGAGAAGCTGCTGGGCCGAGGCGACATGCTCTACATGCCCACGGATGCCAGCAAGCCCAAGAGGCTTCAGGGCACTTTTGTCTCCGATGCTGAAATTGATCGGCTGGTGAACTTCTGGGGCAACCAGCCGAAGCCAGAAACAGCACCGGTGAAGTTTGAGGACATGGCCCAGCCCACCACCAGCGAAAAGAGCGCCGATGATTCCCTGCTCGATGCAGCCAGACAGTTAGCACAGGAACATAAGGAAATATCCGCCTCTTTTCTGCAGCGCCGCCTGCGCATCGGCTATCCACGCGCTGCCAGGCTATTCGACCAGCTCCAGGAAGAAGGCTACGGCAAAAAGGCTACAGACCAACCACCCCCAGACATCACCCCCCACTAATCAAATCGCCCAAATGTCATTGCGAGGCACGAAGTGTCGTGGCAATCTCCAACCCAGTCATCCTTGAATCCCGATGTAATCGGGCGAAGAATCTCTCAACCCTTCCCTGTCATTGCGAATCCCGCTAGCTCTCCTCTCCCTCGAGGGAGAGGCCAGGTGAGGGTGGCTCAAATCGTCACCCGAGTCCCTTGTGATTGTCATTCTCGGACACCCTCTCCTTATTGTCATTCTGAAGGAGCGAAGCGACTGAAGAATCTCTCAACCATTCCCCGTCATTGCGAATCCTTCCGCTGAAGGATGTGGCAATCTCTCAGAGCAACCATCGTTCCCACTGAACCTTTTTGTGACCAGTCCCCTTTCCCTCGAGGCGAAAAAACCAATGCCAGTTTGCAACAGTCGCTAACTATTCGCCTGCTACCCACCAGGTAACACATTACGATGAATTGTGTATCGGCTAATGGTGCTATTCTTGCCCGGCTGAAAATCGGATTAGGGGTACTTCAAGTCAGCTTAGACAGTGTAGACTCCGTTATATTGTAAGTATGCCATCGCACTGACGTCGCCCATTCGCCAGCGTCAGGAGCCAGGGCAAGAAGTATTGACCTCAGACTCACACAGGGGTATGATTGCACCAACTCGCAGCAATCACTCACAAGTCTGAACAGCTAGACGTGCTAATGAAGCTAGTGGGAGATGAGCAGTGTTTGAATCGTTCCAGGGCAGCCGGTACAAGGTCGCAAAGAAGCTGGGAGAGGGCGGCAAGGGCATTGTCTTCAAGGCTGAGGACACCAGGCTCGGCCGCACCGTAGCCATCAAGGT
>Ga0194113_10010685_pt1 | contig 10942 bp, 10 predicted proteins | sample TA2MahC200mmetaG_FD_146193 | JGI IMG/M metagenome (GOLD analysis project Ga0194113, IMG submission 146193) | Freshwater microbial communities from Lake Tanganyika, Tanzania - TA2015017 Mahale Deep Cast 200m | ecosystem: Environmental > Aquatic > Freshwater > Lake | place: Tanzania: Lake...
CGCCAAAAGACATGTCTTGCAGCTTGTTTTTACCAAAAGAATCAGTTGGTCACACTGCTGCACAGATTTACCGGTTTTCAGGCCTGATGCAGCTCAGCAGCTGCCAATTTCCCAAAGGCTTTCTTAAGCAAAGGATCTATTATTTTCTCCTCGAAAAAAGGTAAGCAGTTTTTAATTTTTGGGTCACATTTATTTCTTATTTTCCTCATTTTTAGTAAATAAAGAGACTCGAACTTTGGTTTTGTAAAAAGTCACTTTCACAAAGGCTTTGACAATCCACTATTTCCTTCTCAAAAAAAGGTAAGCAGATTTTAACTATTGGGTCACAGTTATTTCTCATTTGTCTCATTTTTTAGTAAATTAGAAGACTCAAACTTTGGCAGGGTGACCAGATTGGGCGATTTGTCGCCGTTTGGGCGATTTTTGAGAAGCCTGGGCGACAAAATTTAGGAACAAAATCGCCAAATTTTTGGCTACTTTTTGGGCGATTTCCGGAATATATGAAAATCTTCTAAAAAAGCTTAAAATCGGCAACTTTAAGCTACTTTTGGGAGATTTCTCAGAAAATATCAAAATCTACTAAAAAAGTTGAAAATCGCTAGTATGGCCTCATATTCTACACTACAGTTTCTTCAACCAGTAATTACTCCTGGCCTTTGATTGTTTTGTTTTAATTAATAATTATGTAAACAAATCAGGGTTGGCAATGGTTCAGCACGATTTTGAGAGTACAAAATGCCAAAGTGGGAAAAATATAAGAAAAGTTTTCGAAAGTGTTGGTTAGACCTGCCTGAATGTAAGGGTTGGTTACTAGAAAGAGGTGATTCAGCTTATTGTAGATTGTGCATGGTGGTTTTGAGACCCCAGCTTGCTGACTTAAAAAAGCATGGGAAGACAGAGAAGCACAGGAAAATAGTCTCAGGAATTAAAATTCAAGACCCTGTTCATGCAAATGTCCAGAACAGGATTTCAACAGCAGACATTAAAAAACGAACCCTTGAGCTTCGTCTTGCCCTACACTGTGCAGTTTCTTCCTCATTTAGATCCAATTTGAGAGGATTTCCGCAGGGAATCCTCTCAAATTTCCTGATTTTCCTCCGAAAATTGCGTGAATATACACAACAACTCGATCCATGAGACAATCCGCACTGGAAAAGACAAAGGCCTGACCACAAATAGAAACATCCACCTCGGCGACTAAAAATGCTTTTAATAAAATTTTGTGGTGGAATTGTGGTGGAGGAATAAAGAATAAGATTGAATACATATGTATGTAACAAATGAACCGAAATATATCATCTGAATCTGAATCTGAATTAAATACACTTTATCGACATTAAATCCAATTGCACTTTTCATTTCTGAAGCTGAGATTGGCAAATTTGATGATCTAGGGGTGATCACGGTTGAAAATTATGACCTTTTAACATCAAAAAACCTCGAATTTGGCAAATCTAGATCCGCTGTTTATGTACGATCTGAAATCAAATATAAAAGGCTGGAAAGATCAGAAAAAGATTCTGCTGAAATAGTCTCACTCTTGATTGATGGTAATGTTCTTCTCGGGATCTACAGACCATTTAAACCCACTGTTGAGGGTGAATCCTTGGTTGAAAACTTTGATCGTCTTGTGAACGCCCTTAAGAAGGTTGAAATAGACTGCAACAACATCTATATTGGCGGAGACTTTAATGTAGACTGGAGAGCAGACTCTACAATGAAAGAAAAATTAGTGGAATTATCAGTTGAACTGAATCTGTGTCAATTGATAAATGAAATCACCAGAACAAGGTTAGTCCGGATGGATTCCGGATTCAGGTTGGAAGAATCCAGCCTGGACCATATCTTCTCAAATGATTGCCAAGCAGATACCAAAGTCATACAGGGGCAACCGAGTGATCATCATATGCTCCAACTCACGATCCCAGAAATCAGACCACCTGAAAAGAAAAAAACTCTTATAAGAGACTGGAGAGCTTATTCAAAAGAAGATCTACTGACTAATATCAGGCTGGTGAAAGAAAATTACAATGACTGGATTGAAAAAGGCCCATTCACACTTCTTGACAGAATCATCATCATCCTACTAACCATCTACGATGAGATGGTACCCCTCCGAGTAGCCAAGGTCACCAATGAAAGCACAATTAATGCAAAAATTGAAGCACTGCGAAAAAGAAGAGACAGGTTTCTAAAAAAGTTTAAGAAGACTGAAAACCCTGAGCATGCAATCAAAGCGAGAACTTTCTCAAATACTCTTAAAAAAGTCATAAAAAAAGAAAACAGAAGAACAATAAAGGTCAAGTCTACCTCGGGTAATCCTAAATGCTTTTGGTCAATGATCAACAGACTACAAGGCAAGTTTAAGAAGAAAATACCTGGTTTAACCATCAACGATCAATTCACTGAAGATCCTAACTTGATTTCGGAAGCTTTCGCCGACGGTTTTCTAAAGAAGATATCCACTCTCTCTGAACATCAAAATCCAATTGCAGAAGTTGAGGATAATGAGGCTAGAATGGAGGACTTCACAATCACAGAACTGGAAAATACAATCATTAAAATTAAATCGAAGAAATCGTGCGGCCTTGACTCACTTCCCACCTGTGTCATGAAAGATGCCTTCTCCGAACTAAAGGACTATTATCTTAGGATTTTCAACGGCATACTTAGCGATGGACTCCCAGCTTCTTGGAAAATTGCAGTAATTACCCCCCTTCACAAAAAGGGGGCGACAGATGATGTTGGTAACTTCCGTCCCATTTCTAACCTCTCGTCACTAGGAAAGTTCTTTGAAAAATGCGTCCTAAACAGATTGAACACCTATGAGGAATTAGTGGGTGAAAATCAACATGGCTTCAGGAAGGGCTACTCTACAGTCTCAGCTATGCTTGAAATACAAAGTCACCTGGCGACCTCCTTAGACCAAGGCCTTCTAACATGCATATACTCGGTCGATATGTCCGCGGCTTTTGATCTGCTCCGTGTGGATACCTTCAACGAACTCCTGAAGGACACCCTGGACCCTGGCCTGATGTGGACCCTAATAGACTTCCTGAAAGATCGAAAATTCATTGTCAGACATGAGAACGTTGATTCGCAAATCCGAAATCTTGATCGAGGTTGTGTGCAGGGCTCGGTTCTTGGACCGGCCCTATTTTCTGCCTATTGTAAAAACCTGACAACCATTCTCTCAGACACTACAGTAACTAGTTACGCAGATGACACATATGTTATTATTAATGCCTCGACTGTGGATGATCTTGTTTATAAAACAACCTCTACAATGTCTAAACACTTTGACTACCTGAGCTCACTGGGGATGGTAGTCAACAAGTCTAAGACAGAACTAATGTTTATGAGAAATAGAAACAAGATTTTACCTGGAAGTATCACTGTGGACTTGGAGGAAATCAAGGCTCAAAACAGTATCAAAATCCTAGGTATCCAGTTTGACCATGATCTAGGATGGAACACTCACATTGGTCTTCTGAATGAAAAGGCTCGGAAAATGATTAATGGATTGAAAGTTATAAGACAATCTCTCAACTAGGATGATACAATGAAGGTCATAACATCCCAATTCTATGGAAGACTCTTCTATGGCATATCGGTATGGCATCCGGCGCTGACAGTGAAACAACAGAAGAAGATGGACATCCTACATTATAAAGCTCTACGTGTTGCAGTGAAGGACTACATGAGAATATTTCCTAGAGAGATGCTTGACCTCCTAGGAAGACAAAAACCACATGTTATAGCACAATACATGACTGGTTCATTTCTCATAAATTGCTACAACTCTCGCGTACCTTCAAGACTCTTCGCAATGATAAAAACCAATGAGTACGTCATCAGAAGATCAGGAAAAATACGTTTCTACGACTCTTCGAAGAAGCGTATTGGTAGCCAAGCCATCTTCAACAGACTGGACACCATTGTACAAAGGTTTGATGACAACTGGACAAAGCTAAAGAAAAAAGACTGCATTAGAATTTACCTGAAGAAGATATTTTTTAAATAACGTATCTGTGATAATCCAGACCAATTTAGTCATGACAATTTTATTGACAATTATTTAATTTGACAAATGATTTTAAAAAGCTTTGTGACTGTCAACTCAGCATCAGGATTTTTGTAAAGTCTCTTTGTCATATTTGTGATATTGCAGATAATGAATCCTTAATAAAAGATTTGAATTGAATTGAATAGGTTACTCGTTTTTTCTTGTGTTTGTTAATTTGTCCATAGGGGTCTCTCTTGTTTAGGTCCACATGATCACATTGAGGGAGGAGGCGGTTTCAGTGAGTGGGCGAATTGCTGCGGAGATGGAAAATCTGGGGCTGCCACCCCAGTGTTTTGAGCTTCTGTACGGCCAGCATGTAGTAAATTCTTAGAGTGTCCAGTTTGAGGTAGCTTTTTTGTAATTTGTCTTTTTGACCTTTTGTTAGAGTCTTTTTCTTGCTTTTAGGATTTTAGGATTTACCCTCATCCTGGATCCCTTCATCAGGATTTATATGGATGCATTCATCAGAATTTATATAGAGGAGTTTATATGGAAGAATTTATAAGAGCTTATTTGGATACCCCTTTTTTTGTTTAGAATATAGCGGGTTTTTTTGGTGACTTTCTTTTGGTTTCACGTTGTGGGGTTTCTGGACGTGATCCGGATGATAAAAAACATATTTCCGGACTCGGGGCGCAATCTTGGGGTGCTTGCTGGTATTTTCCTTGAGTCGTTGGGTGATTTTTCAGATTTTGATGCTACTTCGTTGATATTTTAACTTTCATGTGTTGTTTGATCTTTTTGCTTTAGTTTTCCGGATCCTAATTTGGCAAAACGAAGTTTATCAGGAACAGACGCGAGCCCCCGAGCCGGGGTTTGTTCTTCCCCGGCCCACAAGCCCGCGACCCGCTCCCAACGAATCCCGAGTTTCTCCTTCGTTTTCTTGCTGGTTTGTTTCTTTCGGTGCTAGTGTTGGTAAAAAACACAAAATGTTTCTCCGGTGTCGGGGCGCGACCTCGGGTTTTTTTGGGTTGGTATTTTCATTGGGTCTGATTTGGCATTTTGAGTCTGATTATTGGTGGTACTTTTTGTTTTTATTTTTGTGTTGTAGGGTCTTTTGTTTTTAGGTATTGACTTGTTTTTTTGTTTGGTGATGCGGGTTCTGGTTAGTGCAAAATGAGGTTTACCAAGAACAGACGCCAGACCCTTGGCCGGGAGACTTCAACCGTCCCCAGTAGGCCTCGAGGTTTTTATGTTCGTGTTTTGTTATTTATTCTGACTTGTTTTTGCGGGACCAATTTCGACAAAACGAAGTATACCAAGAACAAGCGCGAGCCCACCGGCCGGGGTTTATCACCCCCCAGGCCCGCAGGCCCGTGCATTGTTCTCGGCGTACCCCGAGGCTGTTCCTGTGATTTCAGTGTGGTAGTTGCGTGGGTGATTTGGTTGGTGATGCGGCCTCATTTTGTCAAAAAAGAGAGGTCTACCAAGAGCAGACGCCTTGGCTCTGGCTGGGACTTGGAGTCTCCAGGTCAACGCCTCAGCGACCACTCCTAGCAGGCCTCAGGGTTTTATATGTCGTTTTTTCTGTGTTATTCAGTTTGGTTTTTCCTTGTTGTTTTAACCCATGGGTGTTGGCTCGTGTTTTTGTACTTCATGAGGCCCCCCTTTTTGGAGGGGCCTGATGTTTGCACCCGCTCCGTCATGACTGTCCCGGGTGGGACGACGGCAGCGGGCTCCAGGACAAAGTCTGTCCTGGACTGTTCCTTTTTCCTTCTTAGCCCTTCAATTGTGAAGGGGGCCGAAGGCTTGGGGTTCAGGCAAAATAAAGTTCTTTTTATTTTACATTTAGAGGTCATTATTTGACCTCTGTTTTATTTTACAAATCTGTGGTCCATCTTTAGGGCCACCAACCCGCCCTCCCGCCTAGGTTGGCCCTTACGGATTTCTAGATTCCGGTTGTCTCATCCGGTTTTGTTGATTCTGGTTGTGTCTGCACGTGGTGACCACATGTTGCTTCATCTGCATCTGATCGACCTGCTTCTAACTCAACTTCCACTGCCTCATCTACCGTGAAGATCTATCCTTCAACCCGCGTGTTAGTCTTGACTGATCAGGGGTTTCTTGACCACAAGTCTAAAGTGCCTCAGGATGCTCTCCGTGTGAAATCTCATCAGGTTCAGTACGTCAAGGTATGTTGTTGTGTGTTTTTTCCATTTGCTTGTTTTGATTCCAATATGTTTTGGTTCTTGTTCGTGTATATTACATCTGCAGCCCTTCCCACCCGCCTTGCAGATAGTTTTCCACATATTTGTCTTAAATCCTTATGTCATTTGGTGTTTAGGTGACTACTTTTAAGTCTTTTTGGGCCTTGTATGATTCACGAGTGAGCTTATCGTCTGTGCAGACGTTATTTCTGGCCTGTCTGTCCCCGATGTTGGTCAGTCCTCCGCCAGTTTCTCCTGTTTCTCGTGAGCGAGATATCGGTGAGTTTTTGGATCTCTTTTTTTTTTTTTGAGGTTCTTTTGGGTAATGGCCTTTTGCCCTTCGGGGGTCCAGGCCTGGTTGCGATTTTGGTCCTTCACCCCTTGGAGGTCCGGATCTAATTACTTGTGGGTACTGTCATGAGTTTTAATTCTGTTTTTTTTTTTAATTCTAGAATCTTTGGTTGAATCCGTACTCCACATTTTGCGAAAGTGGCTTTCCGAGTATAAAGAGCTTAGAGTCTTGGTTGTTCCTCCGGTGTACCGCGGTACGCCGGAACGATTTAGCGACGACATTGCTACTGCTATGGTATTTAGATTTACATTTTGATGGTGTTTTTGAGGTTGGATTTGGTTTCCCCTTTTTAAAGCGTTTCAAATACCCCCTTTTTAGATTACCATAAAGGAGTACTGTGACAAGCAGCGGCGTATGGTTCCGTTGCTTCACACAAGTTTGAATTCGTCGTTATTGGAGTCAGACAAAGTCCGGCTGACTCGTGCTGGCTTTGATAGGTATCGGTTATCTGTGGTGGGTGTCAGTTTTCCATTTTACTTTGGGTGTTTTAGGTATGTGGAGACAACATTTTCCAGTGCAGTTCTTGCATTGTCTGAGATTGGTAAGCGGTTGGATGCTGCAGGGGATGATATCTCGGTGAGTTTATTCTATTGTAGGGTTACATTCGGTTTTTAATATTTTCGATTTTTTTTTCTAGGATTTTGAGGAAGATGAGCAATCTCTGGAGCCTGATTTGACGACTGGTTCAATTTCAGAGCCAAATTCAAGTGCACCAGTCCGTTGGTCAGAGCTTGTGCCTACCCCTCCGATGAAACCGACCGGGAGTCGTGGTTATCTGACATCTGGTCTTCGTCCTGTTGTTGTTGGTTCAGGTGATGGATCTCATGGGGCACCGAGCGGTGGTCCTCAGAATGTAGTGCCACGAGGCGTTACTACAGGTGTTCCTGGCGGTGAGGGTGGCGGTGATGGTCCAGCGGATAAAAAAAGTCAGAGAGTATTATTGTGGATTAATCAGTTCGAAGAGTTCAACTTCTAAAGGATTCCACTGATAATTCTGGAGTTGGTGATCGTAGTAGGGGCCGTTCAAACTATGACGATTTGCTCAGTGATGAGGTGAGTTTTTTTATTTTATTTTATTTTACTTTCTTTCCAGTTGTTTGGGTGGATTTGATGTCGGGTGTTATGTTTTAGCCATGTTACTCGCGTGCTGCTGTTGATCCTGACTTGCCGCAGTTAAGTCCTACTGTCACGCATGAGGATCTTGTTAGTCATGTCAACAAGTTGACTGACAAATTCATCAAGTCTTGTATAGAGCGTTACCACGATGTTGCCGCAAGTTATGAAGCTGAGGATTGGGCTCAGAATGTTCAAATGCAGAAGCGGGTGAGCTTGTCTTTTTCATTGGTGGTTGTTGAAATGATGTGACGATGTTGTTATCATCTAGGTGGTGGTTAACGGATTCCAGGGGTCCGAATATTCATCTAGTCAGTCCGTGCGAAATGAGATCTTCCGTCCGAAAGTTTCTGCCATCATTGATATTGTTCTTGGTCGTACTGTGTCCTATTCTGTCCAGGGGCGAGCTGGGGAGGTGAGTTACCTCATTTTTTCCTTTTCCTTTTCTTCATTATGTATTGATTTCTTTATTTTCAGTCACGTCGCGGGTTTCTTCCCCCTGTAGAGGTTATATTCGAGGTTCAAGAAGACGCAGACGAGTTCAGGTTTCAGGGACAGAAGTTGGCTAAGCAGAGACGTGAGGGTGTGAGTCACCTGTATTTCAATGCTTGTCAGACGTTGGGTACTCGGTGGGTATTTTCTCTATTTGTGTTTTGTTACATGGTTGGTTTTTGATTTTGCTTTTATTTATTTTAGTGTTCGTATTGAGGTTTTGCGTGCTATCGCTACCCGTATATCTAGTCAGGACATTACCGCTTATTGTGTTGCGAATCTTCCAAAGCCCTATCTATCAGTCGGGCCCCCAGGCGGATGCGGTGGTGGCCGAACCTCTTTTAAGTATATTGAAGCGCTTGAAACTTACGGTGAGCGTTTGGTGGAGGCTGATCTGTTGAAGGCTTATGAGAGGGCTGGGGGAAAGTTTATTGGTAAGCATTTTATTCATTATTTTGGTCTTTTGCATGTGTCTTTAATCACAGTTGTCGTTTTTCCTTACAGGTAAGCTCCAAAAAATGTTTCTTGTCCTCGATGATGCTACCGCAACCGCTATTCAACAGCGTCGTCAGGATGGGTGGAATAATAATAATGCTAATTCATCTGGTCGGGCTTCTGCTAGTCAGGCTTCCGCAAAGCTTATGCCGACGCCACTCCGGAAGTGGTAGTAGCTCACAATCTCAAATATCGGTGGTGGACGGCTGACCTCCAGGCCAAGAAGAGGGAACTTCGCCAAGCCTACCTAGCGGCAGGTCGATCTACACAGGACGAAACCTACCTTTCTTTGAAACGGGAATATGCACTCCTCATCAAGAAAACCAGGAGATGCAAATGGCAAGAATACACGTCTAGCTCTGTTACGATACCTCTCCAGGCCAAACTATTACGGGTAATATCACAGGAACCCCGACCTGCCCTGGGAGCCATGCGCATAGGGGACGGGACGACCTACACGGACAGTGTGCTAGACTCCTTAGGGATATTACTAGATGAGCACTTCCCCGAACACATCAGAGGCCTCCCAACACGACCGGTCAAGGGGCCCCATATGCTCCACGACATTGCATGGATCACCCCGGAGTTGGTTAAGAAAGCGATCCGACTGTTTGCGAAAGGTAAAAGGGCGGGACCGGACGATATCACCCCGGAGATGCTCAAACACCTACCCGAAGAAGCGTTGACACATCTCACGTCCCTACTACAGATGACAATCTCATCTGGGTACACCCCCATATGCTGGAAAGAAGCCAATGTCATCTTCCTTCCCAAACCGGCCAAAACGGACTACGCGGATCCCAGAAGCTTCCGCCCCATCACCTTATCATCGTTCATCCTCAAAACACTAGAACGACTGGTACTGTGGCACGTAAATAGGACGACCTTACAGACGGCACCCCTATCAAAAGCGCAAACAGGCTTACGCCGGGGTCACAGCACGGACCTAGCTCTCTCGCGACTTACCCTTCACCTGGAACAGGCCCGATCGACCAGACAGACGGTGACAGGGTTGTTCATGGACATCAAGGGCGCCTTCGATAATGTACCATATCGCGACCTCATCGACATTCTCCGCAGCAAGGGCCTCCCGGAAGACATAGTGTACTGGTACAGCCAAATGCTTACCTCCAGATGCTCGTTTACGCAAGATGCCAACTCCGGCGACCGTATCCTCATGACCCACACAAGAGGGGTCCCGCAAGGAGGTATCCTCAGCCCACTAATGTGGAATCTCTTCTTTGACCCGGTACTCCTAGGGGTACAAACTCCCACAAACATAGTGATCGGCTACGCGGACAACCTTTGCGTCCTCCAAGCCCATGAGGCACATCTGGAAACCATTCTCCAAGCACAAATGGCACTGTCCGTTATGGAAATATGGAGTCGCAGGACTGGCATGCAATTCTGCCCAAAGAAATCGGAATCACTGATATTCCAATGGAGCAGAAAACGGGTCACTGACCTCCCACAACTACAAATATACGGTCGCCCCATCACGCGCTCGACCTCAGTGAGATACCTGGGTCTTGATATCACAGATCGGCTGAACTGGTGGCCACACATACAGAACAAGCTGAAGTCAGCAAAACGTCTACTTAAACGAACAAACGACGTCCTGGGCCGCCTATGGGGCCCCAAGCCGACCCTGGTGAAATGGACTCTTGACGCCGTAGTCAACCCGAAAGTCCTCTACGGCAGCCACGTCTGGCACAGTCTCCTTCGGAAACAGAAACTGCAGGACGGGCTACGAAGAATCAACCGCTTAGGGGTCCTCTCCATGGCACCATGCAGACTGAATACACCCTCCCGAGGGCTGGAAATTCTAACGGGGGCTGTACCGTTACACATAAAAGCAGCCCGAAAGAACATTCTCACGCTGGCAAGGTTCCGTCTCCATCACCCTGACACACCGATACTGGGACATACTCTAGACATATACAATTCCATGCGCGACACTGGTCTGGCAGACTTCCCGATGGACGATATCCCGTCTACGGAAACTCCTACCCTATTCCAGTCGTACATTGACACCCCACTCCCGGCGTTATTAACAGACCCCTGGATCCACATCAACGGAGACGAGGGAGTAGACCCGACAGCACCGGTGATCTCAATATATACGGACGGGAGTAAGCTGGATAACCAGAGGGACAAGAAAGTCATTGCCTAGAAAGTTACCAAACAAAACAAAAATGACTGGAATTTGTGAAATGCTACTGGTGATTCAATGGATTGGGATTAGACAAGCCATGGGCGGTGGAAAGAAGGAAATGA
>Ga0194113_10010688_pt1 | contig 10940 bp, 12 predicted proteins | sample TA2MahC200mmetaG_FD_146193 | JGI IMG/M metagenome (GOLD analysis project Ga0194113, IMG submission 146193) | Freshwater microbial communities from Lake Tanganyika, Tanzania - TA2015017 Mahale Deep Cast 200m | ecosystem: Environmental > Aquatic > Freshwater > Lake | place: Tanzania: Lake...
TTTAGCTTTAATTTTGGTAGCGGGGGTTGGACTCGAACCAACGACCTTCGGGTTATGAGCCCGACGAGCTTCCACTGCTCCACCCCGCGACAATTTTTAAGTATAATCTCTAGTGACGTAGAGTGTCAAGCTCATGTAAGCACCACTTAATCTGATAAATTCAAAAACTCTAAATTTTACTCTTTTATTTTTCAATTTTATATTGTTTAGGATTTAGATAACAGGATTTTTTGTAAAGCGGGGTGTTTAAGAGGGGCGTCAGCACCTCTTAATAAATAAAAAATCCCCTTCCCCATACTAACTTCCTTGAGGAAGGGAAAAAGGAGATAGGACTTCCTCATAAATAATTAATTCACCAACAAACTCTATAACTCTAGAAGCTCTATGAACTCTTTTTCTTGGGTTTTGCCTTATATCTCTCCGGCCACCAAGCCCTCAGCCTCTCCTCGACCTCTTTCTCATACCCCTGGTCGCTCGGCGTATAAAATCGCTTCCCCTCCAGAGCATCCGGCAGGTTCTGCTGCCTGACGAAGTGTCCGGGGTAATCATGGGCATACTTATATCCCTTCCCGTAGCCTATCCCCTCCATCAAAGGCGTTACCGGATTGCGCAGGTGCAACGGCACTGGCTGGTCAGCTCCTTGCTTCACCTCCATCTGTACCTTCGCATAAGCCGCATATAATGAGTTACTTTTCGGAGCGGTCGCCAGATATACGGCAGCCTCGGCTAAAGCCAGATTTGCCTCGGGCATCCCGACGAAGTGCACCGCTTGCTGTGCTGCCATCGCCACCACCAGCGCCTGCGGGTCAGCCATTCCCACATCCTCCGACGCAAACCGCACTAGCCTACGGGCAATATAGAGCGGGTCTTCCCCAGCCTCCAGCATCCTCGCCAGCCAGTAAAGCGCCGCATCGGGGTCTGAGCCGCGCAGCGTTTTATGCAGAGCTGATATCAGGTCATAATGCTGGTCTCCGGCTCTATCGTAGCGCGGTGCTCTACGTTGCAGAGCATCTTCGATTGTCGCTAATGTGATGCGCCTCCTCCCATCGGCATCGAGTGCTGTCGCCAGGACCGCTATCTCCAGAGTATTAAGAGCAATTCTGGCATCGTTATTCGACATCGTAATCAGGTAGTCCATCGCCTCCTCATCTACCTCTGCATTCAGCCCGCCCAGCCCCTTCAGTTTGTCCTTCAATGCCCGGATGATTATCACCCGTAGCTCGTCACTGCTGAGGGGCTTCAAGGTAAGCACCTTGCTGCGCGAGAGCAGTGGTAAAATAACCTCGAAGGACGGGTTCTCCGTCGTTGCCCCAATCAGTGTCACCGTCCCATCCTCGACAAAAGGCAGGACGGCATCCTGCTGGGCTTTGTTGAAGCGGTGAATCTCATCTATGAAAAGTATCGTTCTCTGCTGGTGCAGCTTGCGCCGTTCCCTGGCTTCCTCGATTATCTTACGCAGGTCGCTCACGCCGGCGCTCACGGCGCTTATCGGGCTGAAGTGCGACCGCGTGACATTGGCAATCACAAAAGCCAGTGTCGTCTTACCGCTTCCCGGCGGTCCCCACAGAATCACCGACGGTATCTGGTCGGCATCGATTGCCTTCCTCAGCACGCGCCCCTTCCCCACCAGGTGCTCCTGCCCGACGAACTCATCGAAGGTCGTCGGTCTCATCCGCGTCGCCAGCGACGCCTCTTTACTTAACTGCTTCTCAAACTGATACTCAAACATGTCCATAGCGAGCCTTTACTTCTGGTTAAAATTTAATTCTATCTTATAGTAAATCTTCTTATTTCTGACCAATACCCTTGAATTGTAGCTACTATTGGTCTTACTTACCAGTAATAAGTAGTATTTCTCTCCAGGGGTGTTTCACATTTGTATCTAGTATCTCTTACGCAATCATTCCCCATTTTTGAGATGGAATAATCAATGGAGGGATACGCCTTTGAAAGTGCTAATTCATAGCCGACAGCGCCCTCCACATTTAGCCAAGCGAACACTGGTTTCGTATCTAAAAACACTGCGCCGTCCATAGGTGATATTTGATATGTCATATATTTCTCTAGAATCTTCCATGTAAACTGTTGCGCGGCGTATGCAGCTTTCTCAATGTCTTCAGCAATATTGTTCAACTCTTCAACGTCAACTTGCTCGATATCAATTTTTAATCCCCTTTTACTTAATTGCTTCTTAATCCTTTCAAGTGAACCTTTTGTGTCTCCTTTATGCCAAAAAGAGTGGACAATCCTGTTTCTTAACTCATTTGCCTTTTCAGCTTTTGCTAGCATTTCTTTGAAACTTACCGGCAATTCTTTATCTTGAGCTATTTTAAATTTTTGCATATAGAGTGCCTTAAGCATAGTTAGTGACCGTGAAAACGGCAATCCTGCCGTTACAATGCTTGCGCTTTCTCCCCCAAGTAAAATATTAATGCAATCTGTTATTAATTCTTCCAACAGTGCGAATCTTATGGTTATACGGCCTAAAGCATTAATAAATGCTTCTTCTCTGATAATTCTCTCTGGGTACGTTTTTACCATCATTAACTCTCGCTTTTTCTCAGCTCAGAAAGCCTCCTCCACTTCGTCATAGGTATCTTCTGAACGCCTGGCAATTCTGCCTGCAATTATCATTTTCTCCTTATCGAGTATGGTATAGATTATTCGCCAGTCTCCTTCTCTAATCCGATATATGTTGCCTTTTAATTTCTTAGCCCCGAATGGCCTCGGTTCGTTTTCAAGCTGCACCAGAGCGGTTACGATTCGCTCCGATTCTCCAGCAGGTATTTTGTCTAGCTCACGCCGTGCCCGAGAGGTTAATCTAAGCCGATACACGCGCCTTCCTCTCGTGCAAATACCTGTCGAGGTCTATTGCTGAATCAGGGTTCGCACGATACTTGACTAGCTCCTCTTCCATAACGTGGATATCTTCAATATCCTCCCCGTATACGGTTTCTACCGCTTTCCGTACAAGCTCGGCAATTGAAGTATTAGCCTCAAAGGCGAGCTTCCTTAGTCCCTGGTGAATCTCCTCGGGCAGGTAAATCATCGTTCTTTTCATTGTATCTCATCCTCTACTTCTAACTTTGATAACGCATTATAGCATATATATGCCGCTATGCCAACCCCCCTACCCTCCTGTCATTGCGAGGAGTCCCGATGTAATCGGGGCGACGAAGCAATCTCTATCACGCGCCTCACCTTTGCCACCCCCTAATCACGTCCGTTTGGCTTGTAATTTTTCCGTTTTATCTTTAAATTTTTAATTTAGTTGACATGGCGACTTTACATAACGATTGAAACAAATAATTGAAGCTAACTACGCTCGATTTGTTTCTGAAAAAAGGGCTATTTATCCTGTCACCCCCTATTTATACCTCCTCACCTCGAAGCAATACAGCTTCACCGGCTCCCCCGGCGCTATCCCCGCCTTCTGGCGGCAGATGTCAATCTGCTGCTCCACGCTATCCACCCCCTCCAAGTCTGGCAGCAGTAAGCCCTTCCTCCACCCGCACTCCACTATCACCCCGTACTTCTTCGGGTCGAGCTCCTCCTTGCTCCCCACCTCTCTGGGCTTGGTGAGCACATCTACGCTGTAATCGAGGTCTTCAAGCTCATTCGGGCTGACCGCTGGAAAGCGCGGGTCCCTCGTCGCCGAGCTAATCGCATTGCTGATGACTTCCTCAGCCACATTCTTCCTTGTCGGCTCGAATGTGCCGATGCATCCCCTCAGTCCCCCTCGCTTATGGATTGACACGAAGGTCCCTGCCCTCTCCTTCATCTCTGGTGTAAGCTCTCCCGGCTTGACAACCTTGCCTTCATTGACGTAGGTCTCGACTGCCTTCTTCGCCAGTTGAACCAGTGGAGACATCCGCCTCAATATTATCCCTGCATATCCCACAACGCTGGAATAATCGCCGGTCGTATCGCCGCTTGTCTGGTACTTTACCAGCTCCGCCGCCGTTGCCCCCAGCTCTTTGGCAGCAGAGATAAGGCTAACCGTCGGCGCGTAGCCGCACATTGATATATCCAGTTCGTTAATCCGTTTCATAAGCTCATTCTCATTTAAATCAAGTATGGCTTTTATCGCCTGCTTATCCTTTCTTTCAGCGGATTCCTGCGGCTCGTAGTGGGTCATATCGCTTGAGGCAATGATTACCGCCTCTCGGTTCAAGTCCCTGATTGCTCTGGCAATCCCCCTGCCGACTTCCTTATAAACATCGCCGGTAGCAAAACCCATCACAATGGGCACGAGCTTAATGTCCTTCTTAAAGTACTGGAGAAAAGGAAGCTGCACCTCGATTGAATGTTCATATTGATGTGCAAGGTGGTCTTCCTTCAAGTAAGAAGATAAACTTAAAATCTGCTTGGCCAGTTCTGCGTCAATCTCGACCTCGCCCAGTGGCGTTTCCCATTTCCCTTCCGTCATGATGCTGAGCGGCTTTCCCCTGCCGGTGTGGTTTGGCCCCATGATGATAAAGGTATCCTTAAACCTGATTTTAGATATGACGGCGCCGGCTACGGGTCCTGAATAGACATATCCAGCGTGAGGCGATACCGCACCGATTACCTCCTCTTTGTGCGCCCTTTCATCCACCATCATCTCTATCATCGCCTTAAGCCGTTCCGACGATTCTGGATAGAATTGCCCGGCGACCACTGGATTTCTAATCATGGCGCACCTCCTTTACCCACCCGTTCTAAAGTTTAGTTCCGCAGAGCAGAACTTGCACTTCGAGCCTTCCAGTCCGACTACCTTTGTTTGGTAGCCGACTCTTTGCACTACGAGCTTACCACAAGCATAGCAAAAAGTGCTTTCTGATTTATTGCCCGGGACATTGCCGATATAGACAAACTTAAGTCCCGCTTTCTTCCCGATTTCGTAAGCATGCTCCAGAGTAGAGATAGGCGTGGGAGGCAGGTTCACCATATAATGCTGGGGATAAAATCTGGTAACGTGCCATGGCGTTAGCTCCCCAAGCTCATCGTGTATCCAGCTGGCGATGCCCTCAAGCTGCTGGTCATCGTCGTTCATGGTGGGTATGATATTGGTAATAACCTCGACGTGCATATTCCACTTGTGTTTAGCCCGCTGCGCTACTTCCAGAATACCTCGCCATTTGCTTATCCGAGCAAGATTGCGATAAAAGTCATCGGTAGAGCCTTTAACGTCAACCCGCCAAGCATCAAGATAAGGCCCGATGGTATCCAGCGCCTCAGGGGTCATATAACCGTTGGTAACATAAACGGTGTATAGACCATTTTGTTTTGCCAGCTTGGCTGAGTCAAGAGTATATTCAAACCACATGGTGGGTTCATTATATGTCCAGGCGATGCCCTCACAATTATGGCGCTTGGTCAACTTAATTGCTTCTTGAAGCTGGATTTCTCTGGAGCCGCGCTCTCCTCCCGCAATCTCAACGCAGGAAATTTCCCAGTTCTGGCAATCTTGACAATGAAAATTGCAGCCCCAACTGCCGATGGAGAAGGCAAGGCTACCCGGATAGAAATGGAATAATGGTTTCTTTTCGATGGGGTCAACCGCCACTGAGGATGCTTGGGCATAGTTCATATTGTATAGTATGCCATCTTTATTCTGGTACATTCGGCATACGCCGAGCTTGCCCGGGCTTATGGCGCAGTGCCACTGGCAGATATTGCATCTTACTCTGGACTTTGGCAGATTCTCTGAGAGCAGCGCCTCGTGCATTGCTGTTCTCCTTTAACCTAATTATAGCACTGGGTTATTGTCAATTATACCCCTCTGTTGTAGATAAAAAATCGCTTGACTGCCGAGCTGGTAGCAGATAGACTGATAGGGTTGCGAAAATGAAAGTCATTGGTCTTACCGGGGGTATTGGAAGTGGCAAGAGCATTGTGGCGCAGTTCCTTGCTGAGCTGGGCGCAGTGATTATTGATGCAGATAAGGTGGGGCACGAGGTATTTAAGCCTGGCACCGAGGCGTGGCAGGAAGTGGTAACTACCTTTGGCAAGCAAATTCTTAACACCAAAGGAGAAATTGACCGAAAAAAGCTCAGCGAGATTGTATTCGGGAATCCAGAGCTTTTATCGCGCCTTAACAAAATAATGCACCCTAAAATGAATGAGGTCGTAAAAGCCAAACTCAAGGAATATCAGAGACAGGGAGTAGAGGTAGTAGTGCTAGAAGCACCGCTGTTGATTGAAGCCGGATGGACATCATTAGCAGACGAAGTATGGGCTGTGGTAGCTCCCAAGTCTGCCGTTTCGAAACGCCTTACCGAGAAAGGACTGTCCAAAAAAGAGGCTTTAGCTCGAATACGCTCTCAATTATCTACGGAAGAACGAGTCAAGCACGCTCATGTAGTAATCAATAACGATGGCGACCTTGATAAGCTAAAAGCTAAAGTGAAGAACCTGTGGCAAGAACTTCATACTCGAAGGCTCGGAAAGAATCAAACTTGACGCATTGCAAAGGCAACTGTTAGAATATTATCGCTTAGGAGGCTGAAAATTTACGCTATTATTGAGACTGGTGGAAAGCAATACAGAGTAACCCCGGGCCAAACCATAGAGGTAGAGAAACTGGGTGTGGCTGAGGGCAAGAAAGTTGACCTCGATAAAGTACTGCTTATTTCTGCTGATGATAAGGTAACAGTAGGCACGCCCATAATCGAGGGAGCAAAGGTAGTCGCTACATCGCAAGGAAATATCAAAGGCGAGAAGGCTGTTATCTACAGATATAAATCAAAGGCTCGATACCACAGGAAGGCAGGGCACCGTCAGCCTTATACTCGATTGGTTATAGACAAGATAGTTGGCCCGGGAATTGAAAAGGCCGAGCCGGTTAAAAAGGTTCGTCGGCGGAAGAAAGAGGTGAGTGAGAGTGGCGCATAAAAAAGGTGCCGGCAGCAGTCGGTACGGCCGTGGCAGTCAAGCCAAGCGGCTCGGAGTGAAGAGATACGCCGGACAAAAGGTTAATGCAGGGACGATACTGGTTCGCCAGAGAGGCACACGCATTCATCCGGGGGACAACGTCGGTGTAGGCAAGGATTACACGCTGTTTGCCCTTATTGACGGTGTTGTCAAATTTGAGCCAACCAGTAACAACAGGAGGAAGGTCAGCGTCCGCGCTGAGGAAGCAGCATGAAAGAGAAGATTCATCCCAAATATTATCCTGATGCGCAGGTAATCTGCTCTTGTGGCAGTACTTTTACTACCGGCTCTACCAAAAAGGTTTTGAAGGTTGAAGTGTGCAGCAAATGCCACCCGTTTTACACCGGTGAGCGTAAGATGGTGGATACTGCGGGGCAGGTGGAGCGGTTCAAGCAGCGATATAAGATTAAGGACTAACCGCAACTATGACTAGGAGAGGGAGCGGCTTAAAATTTCCGCTCCCTTTTGTTTATTAAGGTGAGTAAAAAATTTTATTATGGTGGACAGGCGATAATTGAAGGGGTGATGATGCGGGGGCGTAAGACTGTGGTAACTGCGGTGCGTCGCCCGGGGGGTGATATGGCTATAGATACCCAGCCATTACCCACTATTTACACTGGCCGGATGAGGGAAGTCCCTTTCGCAAGGGGCGTGATTGTCCTGATTGAGACGCTGGTACTGGGCATCAAGACTCTGCTTTATTCAGCGAACATTTCTCTTGAGGAAGAAAAGGAGAAAATTTCAGGAGGGATGGTCTGGGTTCTGGTGGCTGTTTCACTGCTCTTTGCCGTCGCTGTATTTTTTATGGCGCCCCTTTTCCTCGCCAAGCTATTTGACCCTTACGTTTCTTCATCACTTTTGTTTAATCTGATAGATGGACTTATCAGGCTGGCAATTTTTATCATTTACTTGAAGCTGATAACTTTGCTGCCCGATATTAAGCGGGTGTTTGCCTATCACGGGGCTGAGCACAAGGCGGTAAATGCTTATGAAGCTGGAGTTCCGCTGGAAGTGGAAGCAGTCAGGAGATACAATACCGCCCACGTACGCTGCGGCACCAGCTTTCTATTTGCTGTGTTGATAATAGCGATAATAGTGTTTGCACTTATCGGTAGACCGACGTTGTGGGTTATGGTGGTGTCGAGGATTCTGCTGATACCGGTAATTGCGGCCATTGGTTATGAGATTACACGTTTCGGGGCAGGACACTCTCAGAATAAGTTTGTAAGAGCACTTCAGGCTCCCGGCTTATGGTTGCAGTCGTTGACGACGAGGGAGCCGGATGATAGCCAGCTTGAGGTTGCGGTTTCTGCATTGAAGAAGGCGGTTGAGGCTGACCAAGTGGAGGGGTGACAATATAATACCCCCCCTTTTTTTCAGAAACAAATCGAGCGTGATTAGCTTCAATTATTTGTTTCTAACTTTATGTAAAGTCATTATGTAAAATAGCAGGGTAAATAGCTATAGCGTTTAGTTATTAGCTTTAGCTATAAGGTGCCCTATTCCCTATATCCCCTTTCCCTTATTAATTGTTTAGGGAAAGGGGACTTTTATGCTGGGGGACACCCCCAGTCCCCTGTCAAAGGGGCTTCGCCCCTCTGCACACCCTAATCGCTTTAGTTTTCAGTTAGCAGCGGTCAGTTATGAGTTTATAGAGTTATAGAGTCTATTTTTCTTAAGTAGGATTGAATTTGACCCCGTGACCGAGGTTGTCCGAAAATGCCGTCACTAAAGCGCTCTGTCATTCCGTGCTTGACACGGAATCCAGGTGGGGTGGCAACTGGATTCCCGCTTTCGCGGGAATGACAATAAGAAGCAGAATGTCCCTTCGACCTATGCACTAGGCTTCGGTGGGCAAGCAGATACGGAGGGACTAGTCTTCTTTGGGTAGCTGCTGGAAGAAGCAGGTCTTGTTGCCGGTGTGGCAGACGGGACCAGCGGGTTTGGCTTTAATGAGGAGGGTATCGTCATCGCAGTCTTTCCAGATAGAGCGTACGGTGAGGCGGTTGCCTGAGGTCTCTCCCTTGTGCCAGAGCTCTTTGCGGCTGCGGCTGTAGAACCAGACTTCACCGCTGGACAGGGTGAGGCGGAGGGACTCCTGATTCATATAGCCGAGCATGAGGACTTCACCGGTATCGGCATCCTGAATTATGGCGGGGATAAGCCCTTTTTCGTTGAATTCGAGATTATTTATTTCCTTTTTCATCTACCTCACCCCTTTACTAGAGTAATCTTTTCGCTCTATACTCATCCGCCGGTGGTGGAGCGTGACAAAGACGCTGAAACACTTCAAGACTTATAGTTCGCTGAGCACTGATTTTTTTGAATGCTTCTTCCAGTTCATCATAGAACATATAGCTAATCTTGTTTTCAATATACTGAGGATGTCCGATATATGAAGAGCTTGTTAGCTCCTGATTAACTTTCTTTCTTCTGGCTTTGGGCGCAATTATGGTTAGCTGCCGATTCTTACCAAGCTCAGGCGCTGCCGATAACAAGGCGACAAAGCGCTCCAGTGCACTGAGGATTGAAGTATGCTCCTCAACCTCAAAAGCCCAGACTGGTATGCCATCATCCGTTACCCAGATTATATCAATTTGCTCAATGCGCTTTTGCTGAACTGGTTCAGCGTTTATATTTAAGTAGGTTAACGATTTTAGCGTTGCCAGCATGGGGTCATTCCGCTCTTTCTTGCCGATATAAGGCACAAGCCCTGCTTTCTGGCAGAGTATAGCTAGACGATATATTTGCTGGTTGTGGGTAGTACTTTCAGGAATCTCAGGAACATACTCCTCTGTCCTTTCTGAAATGAAAGTTGAGAGAGTCCCTTGTAAGGCAAGCGTGCTCGGGTCTCTTAGCTCCCAATTGATGTTGTCATGCGAAATAGCTATCTCTTTAAGAACATCAGCTATATCTTCCGTAGTAGGACGATGCCCATTTGTAAGTTTTGGAAGAATGGTGGTTACGATGTCATCAAAGTTTGCCTTGCCCACTTTCCGCAGATAGCCTATCACATAATATTGAATGCGCAGCTTTGAGGGGATAAAGTTACCCACTTGGCGCTCAGCCTTGATTCGCCAAAGGTTATCTTCACCCATTTCAAAGTCACTTTCAAGTATCGCGAGGATATTGCCTATCTTCTGGGAGGCAGCATCAAAGAACATATCATTATCAAAAAGCTCGGGCACTACTTCTCTGAGTATTTCTTCAGTTGTTGCCCCACCACCCTCTAAGACCACCCTCTCGGCTACATTTTTTATTATGTTTGCCATTGGCAACGACATGGGCTGGGATATTTTTCTTGTTGCTGACTTCTGGAAATTGACAATCAGGCTTTCCCCAAGAACTCGCAAGGGGTGTTTCACTTTGGCAAAAGTCTTTTGGGCTAATGGTTGGGCTACCGTGTTTACATAGGTAAAGCCGATGTAGCGGAGCATATCACGTATTTGATACCACAGGTTGGTTTCCTTATGATGAAAAACCAGAGATAACCATGCCTCATCCTTCAAGGCGTAAAACATCTGCTCAAAGGACTTATTTAGCACGTCCAGATAATGCTTTTCGTCAAATTGCTGCTCTCCGCCCTCAATCGCTTCTCGCGCTCGCATTTGAGGAGTAACCTCCAGTCCAAGCCAGGCATGCCATATTGTGCTCAAGTCTAAATAGGCAATATGAGCACCATAGGGCGGGTCGGTATAGATATAATCTACTGTTTCTTTACCCACGTACTTGAGCAGGTTCTCGGCTGAATCGCAGTGGACATCGAAGGTCTCACCTTCTCGGATAAAATCTGCAAAGAGCTTATTGCTGTCTTCCTTGGCTTTACCTATTCTACGCGCACTGGCACTAAAAGCCTTCCAAACATCAGGGTAAGCAGGTTGCTTGGGTACCCAGTAACGGAAAACCATAAATAATGCTGAACCACCCCCATGCTTTTTCCTTGCTTCAGGTGCCCTGTACATTATGCTAACCTTGTCTAAGGTGCTAGAGAAGGCAAACAGAAGCAACTCTCGCGCCTGCTCATT
>Ga0194113_10010692_pt1 | contig 10938 bp, 10 predicted proteins | sample TA2MahC200mmetaG_FD_146193 | JGI IMG/M metagenome (GOLD analysis project Ga0194113, IMG submission 146193) | Freshwater microbial communities from Lake Tanganyika, Tanzania - TA2015017 Mahale Deep Cast 200m | ecosystem: Environmental > Aquatic > Freshwater > Lake | place: Tanzania: Lake...
TTCTCTGCAAGCTCCCTCTTTTTCTTGTTCGCAGCTAATCCTTTAGGCACAGACATTTCACGCACCCTTCGTATCCGTTGTCTTTTATAGAATCCAGAACTTCGAATGCTTCCTGCTCACAGGCTATGGTACCTTCCAGCAGGACATATCCTTTGGAGGCGTGTACGTAATCCAGAATATGTCCGGTGTGTGTGATGATTAGAGCCGAGCGAGTACGCTGTCGTTTCAGGTCTTTCTGCAGAAGCTCGTTTATCATCTGACCGATTAGAGCCATATTCACCAGGTCGACCCCGGATTCCGGTTCGTCCAGAAGGACAAGTTCAGGACCCTGAGCCAGCAGTTGCAGTAACTCCGAGCGCTTTATCTCACCACCTGAGAAACCGTAGTTTATTTCCCTGTCCATTAGCTCGCCCATTTTTAATCTTTCCGTCATGCTGTTTATCACATCGCCATCGCCTCGCTTGCCCGCGCAGGCTGTCACCAGATCGCGTGTTTTGACCCCGCGTACTATTGGAGGACGCTGAAAGGACATGCCGATGCCGAGGCGAGCCCGTTCATCCAGAGACAGACCTGTTATATCCTGCCCCTTGAATATAATCTGACCCTTGGTTACTTTGTAACGGGGGAATCCCATTATCGCCATCAGCAGGGTAGTCTTGCCCCCTCCGTTGGGACCGAAGAGCGCGTGAGTTTCTCCGGCACCTAATGAGAGGTTGATATCATGAAGTATCCGTTTCCCCTCGATTTCGACGCTTAAATCCCTAATCTGCAGCATATATCCTCCGTCTCTAGCAAACCCAGGCTATTTGAGACGTAACTCCACAGCATCCCAGTTCACATTGTTGAAGAAAGCCTCTATGTAATCAGCACGCTTCAGTCCATAATCTATCATAAACGCATGCTCGAAGACATCCAGTATCATAATGGGAGTGCAGCCTGCAGGATGCCCTGTCTCATGCTCGTTAATCCACTGATTTATCAGCTTGCCGGTTATATTATCCTGATATAAAATAGCCCAGCCGATTCCTCGCATGGTAGCGGTACCTTTGAAGTCCTTCTCCCAGCTTTCGTAACCTCCGAATTCTTCCACCAGCTTCTTGCCCAGCTTGCCTGACTTGTTGAGAGCGGCTTTGCCACCGAGGTTTTCGAAGTAATATTCGTGCAGCCTCATCCCGTTGAACTCAAAACCGAATCTTCGCTTCAGTTCATTGTACTCCGGGGTGCCGACCTTGCCCCCTTTCAGCATGTCCGAAAGGGTATCCAGAATCTTGTTGGTATTAGTTACATAGCCCTGATACAGAGTGAAGTGATTGTTGAGTAATGTATCGCTGAATCCTTTCATGCCCAGCAAGCCCTTATAATCCTTAACTGCGTACGCCATTTTTACCTCCCTCGAATTTAATGTATCGGTTCGCCCCGGCAAAGCCCTGGTCCTTGCTACTTCTTCATTAACTCCATATCCTGCCCGCAACAGACCAGAGTGCCTCCTCCTACCTTGGTAACCGTTACCTCGTTGCCGCAGACATTACACCTGTACTTTTCCCCGACTTTTTTGACCGCCATTCCTCACCCCCCTTTGTCTTATTGAAATTCAGATATTCCCTTTTTGTCTATCGCTTTTTGTCCCTCAAGAGTTTAGCAGAGTCCTCCCATCTCTTTATATGAACCTTTTCATCCTCAAGGTTCCTTTGCACCAAAGCCTTGGACTCCTCGTCGAAATTTAACCTCTGGAGGAAGGCGCCGTAGTCTTTGACCGCTTTTGTCTCTATCCAGATATCAGCCTTTAAGATAAACATCTTTCCCATCATTCTTGTGAAGCAGCCCAACATCCTACCAGCCGCTTGAAACAAAAAGCCCTGCCTGGATTGCCTGCCTCCGAGTTTCTCAATTTGTGCCTTGAGGTTATCGGTATGCTCCTGTTCGTTGTCTCTAGCTATCTTCAGCCTGTCGGAGATTTCTTTCTCGGTAAACGCCGCTATCTGCGTCCGGTAAATCTCGGTGGCGAATCTCTCCAGATTATACATTTTTCTCAGTGCACTAATCGCAGCATTCATTTTATTCCCAGCTTCTCTTTCAGTTTCGCCTTGTCGAAACCGATTATCATCTCACTATCTATCTCAATCTGCGGCACTACCATCTTGCCCGATTTACGAATCATATCGTCGCGTCCTGCCTTATCTTCAGCCACATTTATTTCCTTATAGGCGACTTTGTTGTCGGCCAAGTAACTCTTGACCATTGTGCAGTAGGGTCAGGTATTTGTGGAGTACACTTTTACCTCCTTGACGTCCATTTCTATCCTCCTCTCCATCGTATGCTTAATAATAGCAGCGGACACCAGCTAGAGCAATACGACCGGTTCCCGCCGGTTACCTGAATCATATTAACAAAGAACACATGGCGAAATCATAAAATGAAGGGGTAAAAAGTTAAAAAGTTATCACATTTCCAATCTTGACAAATAGTCCCTAATCCTGTAATAAGATGGCATTACTTTCCGCTACGCAAACAGACCCGAGACTTTCAAGGTGGTGAAAATTGTATCGGATGATGAAAAGGACTGTTCTCCCTTTTACAGCCATAGTAGGTCAGCATAAACTCAAACAGGCTCTGCTGCTGAACGCCATAAATCCCGGTCTCCTCGGCGTTCTCATCAGAGGGGAAAAGGGGACTGGCAAATCCACTGCCGTTAGAGCCCTGGCTGACCTTCTGCCTGAGATAGAAGTAGTGAAATGCCCCTTTAATTGCAGCCCGGGCAATCCTTCCCTGCAATGCAGTATTTGCAATGCCAAATACAGGCGCGGCGAGAGACTTCCTACGATAAAGAGGAAGATAAAGGTAGTAGAACTGCCTCTGGGAGCCACAGAGGATAGAGTGATAGGGACGCTGGATATAGAGAAGGCATTGCGAAAGGGGATAAAGGCTCTGGAGCCCGGCATACTTGCCGAGGTTAACCAGGGTATCCTTTACATAGACGAAGTTAATTTATTGGACGACCACCTGGTAGATGTTCTGCTCGACTCCGCTGCCATGGGGGTTAATATCGTAGAAAGGGAAGGCATTTCTGTTTCACACCCGTCCAGATTCATTCTGGTAGGCACTATGAACCCTGAGGAAGGGGAGATACGACCTCAACTTCTGGATAGATTTGGCTTATCGGTTGAGATTAAGGGGCTTAAGGATAAAAAGGAGAGAATTGACATAATAAGAGTGGTCGAGGAATTCGAAAAAGATCCCGATTCCTTCTTCAATAAATGCGAAAAGAAGCAGGAAGAACTTAAACAGAGGATACTCAAAGCAAGAAATAATCTCAGTCAGGTGAAAATTTCCCAAGAGCTTCTGCACACCATAGCCAGGATTTGCCTCGCCTTCGAGGTACACGGGCACCGCGCCGATTTCCTGATAGCCAGAGCCGCAAAAACGATAGCTGCGTACAATTTAAGGAGCAAAGTAACCATAAGAGATATCAAGGAAGCTGTGGAACTCGTCCTTCCTCACAGGATGCGCAGGTTGCCTTTCGAAGAACTTCAACCGATTACAGAAAAAGTCGAGTCGCTAATTCGCAACAGGGAAGGTTCGACTCAATCAAATGAAGAGCATGATGACGACAGCGAACTTGAATTGCATAGTGTTGAAGAGGGAGAGAATTTCAATAAATCTTCCGAAGAAACACGCAGAGCAAAGAAGACATTCGATATAGCAGGGAAGCGCAACAAGGTTGACATAAAGTTAGACCTGGAAAAGAAGCGCCATACAGGCTCCGGCAGAAGAGCCCGTACACTGTCTGCTCGAAGCGGTAAGTACGTTAAATCAAAAATACCGGAGGGTAAAACCACCGATATTGCCGTAGATGCGACTATAAGGGCGGCGGTGGCAAGAGCAGGGGACACAAACATAAAGAAAGAAGACCTCAGAGAGAAAGTCAGAGCCAAGAAGATTTCCTCGGTTATCGTATTTGTGGTCGATGCCTCAGGCTCTATGGCAGCGATGAGGGGCATGGATCTGGCTAAGCAGGCTGTGTTTGCACTTCTCAAGGACTCCTACCAGAAGCGTGACAAAGTGAGCTTCGTTGCTGTTGCCGGCGAGAAGGCACAGGTTCTGTTAGCCCCTACCTCGAGTGTGGAGCTTGCGGTTAAGCATCTTAAAGAACTCCCCACAGGAGGAAAGACTCCGCTATCGGACGGCTTGTTGAAAGGGCTTCAAATTTTAAGAACGGAACTATGGAAGAATAGGAAAATAATACCCGTTATGGTGCTCGTCTCGGACGGAAAGGGCAATGTGCCGATAAAAACAGATGTGAAGAAGGAGCTTATCTCGATAGCGACTGAAATCAGGAGGCAGGGCATCAACCTTGTGGTTATAGATTCCAGTGACGGTTTTCTCGATATCGGACATAACAGGGAAATAGCCGAGGCTGGCGGCGGTCAGTATTACAGGCTTGGTGATATTAACTCCGGCAAAGTTGTAGAAATAGTCAAAGAGCTAAGTGCTCCTGACGAAGCTTAAGATAAAATAATGAAGACTAAAAGAGCAAAACTGACCAAAGACGAACGTGACGTTCTTATCCTGGTCGCACGCGGCATGACCAATCAGCAGATTGCAGAGCAACTCAAGATATCCACTGTCAAAATCAAGACCCTGATACATCAAGCATGTACCAAGCTGAAAGCGCATAATAGAATTCAGGCTGTCTTCTTCGCTTTAAAGCATAAAATAATAAATATCCGCGACATCTTCACGCTTGAAGAGCTAGTGGAGCTAATGGCATCGTTAAGCCCGGATACTGTGGAGAAAATAGCCTACTTTATCAGACAAAAACCCGGGCTTCGAAAAATTCCGCCGGATAGCGAACAGGCATTGCATGAAGCTATAGAGCAGGACACCATTTTAACCAAGAGGGAAAAGGATGTCCTCGCCCTGGTTGCCCACGGATTGACCAATCAGGAGATTGCCGACAGACTGTGCACATCTACAAGCACAGTCAGAACATTCCTCTACAAGGCGTGCACCAAACTGGAAGCACGCAGCAGGGCACAGGCGTTTATCTCAGCCGTGAAAAAGGGCGCTGTGAGCATCGACGAGGTATTCCCTCTTCACGAATTGGTGGAGTTACTCGCTTCGCTGGGCCCGGAGGCAATGGAGACCATAGCCCGGTTGCTCAGACAGAAGCTGGAACAGGAACGCCTTATCAAAGCATAATGGGAAAAATCGGATAAAAGTTAGACAAAAACCAGACAAAAGTTGCACCTATTCATTTGACGAATAAGACATAACTTACTACTTTAATCCTCAAGCAGTTGCCTGGGTATCCTGAGCAATTTGCAAACATTTCGTTTTGTTCTCATCGATGCTACCTGCACCATCGGTCTTTCAGCCCCGACAGACTATGAATGCAGACCCTGAGATTAACGAAAGGAGAAACAGCTATGCGGAACAAGTTCGACGTCCTCATCATAGGAGGAGGCCCCGGAGGTCTGACTATAGGCAGCTTACTGGCGAAGGATGGCGTGAAATCGGCGATTATAGAGAAAGAGCCAGACGTGGGCGGGCGTTATCGGTCAATCGTTTTCCACGGTTGCCGTTCTGATAATGGAGTTCGTATGCCCACTGCGCTGGTGCGTAAGCCCGAGCAAACCTTCATGTATAAGTTCCTGTCTCACATGGGAATCGCTCCGAAAGGGATTAAGGAGATAGCCTGGACTATGGGGATGGTGCGCAAAGACAAATCGGATAAAATCGAGTATTTCGCCATGGATCCCAAGAAAGGCGTTAATAACTTTTTCGAATTCTTCGCCTTTGGCAGCGGCTTGCCCATGGAAGCGCCCTCAAGACAAGCCCTGGCAACCGCTTTCCGGATTATGGAGGACACCTCCGAACGAGAATGCCGCAAGATGGTGAATATAAGTTTCGCGAGCTGGATTGAGCGCAATGTAGAAGACCCCATAGCCAGGGCTGTCCTCGAACTGGCTGCTCCCCTTATGGGTGCTCCGCCTACAGTGGTGAATTGCGGTCAGTTCGCCAATATCTTCGGCGCCTTTCCCAAAGCTGGAGCCCTTCTCTTCTGGTATCCCAAACAGGGCACAATGGAGGACATGGTTATAACACCTTTAGCCGATTACTACAGGGAGCACGGCGGCACGCTGCTGGCAAACCGGAGAGCCAGAAGCATTGTGATTGAGAATAAGAAAGCAAAAGGTGTCGTAGTTCAGAATAACAAGACGCGCTTTCTGGAGGAATATCATGCCCCTGTAGTCATTTGCGCTATGCCCATCTTCGAAGCGATGTGGCGAAACATCATCCGGCGTGAATTCCTGACCGAAGACTGGGCTGAGGCTATTGAGCGATGCGGCAAGCTAACCTACGAAGACCTCAGTGTATTCTATCTGCTTCGCGAGGAGGTCATTCCTAAAGACGGCCCGGGCTGGGTACATATATTCGACCCTGACTATGGTATTCCCACCTATGTCGGAGACTGGTGCCTGGGATGGCCGCTTTTCAATGTGGATGAGCCGCCCGGCAAGCAGTATCTCTACTCCTATATCCCCGGTGGGCTTCCGGATACGCCCTTTGGCTCTGCCTCCGCACCGGAGATGGTGAATGCAGCTATAAACAGATGGGAGGCTGCTGTGGAAAAGGTCTTCCCGGGCTTTGCCAGAGCCATTGAGCACAAAGGAAAATCCCTGCAGCTTAACTGGGGAAGATACGCTTTTGCCGTCGTGCCTACAGAGCTAGACCTGCAATCTCCGAACATTGGAGGTCTCTATTTCGCCGGCGATACTATCTGGTCGGTGAGCAGCATGGTCTCCGATAAGATTTATCAGACGGTCTTCCCCCTGCGTGACAGGGTTATGAAATACCTGCGAGCATGATGTTACATTCGAGATATTGACACTCGACAGGAGGAGCTGAAGATGGCTGATGCAAGCTTTGACGCCGTGATAATCGGTGGTGGCAAAGAGGGGCTGGTGATGGGCTGTTACCTGGGACTCAACGGCATGACTGTGGGGATTTTCGAGCAGGGCAATGAGCTGGGCGGCGCCGCCTGCACGGTTCCCACACCGGCGGCGGGATTCCGCGGCAATCCTCACGCTGAGATATGCGCATTCTGGATGAGCCCGGCGTATTATGACTTCAATCTGGGAGAGAAGGGACTGAAATTCATCTTTCCCGAAGTAATGATGTCCAAAATATTCCCCGATGGCAGATGCATTGTAGTTTATCGAGCTTTAGAGTGGAATGAGGAGCTGGCGACAGCCATCCCGAATCAGACGATTATTGACAGGAATCTCAAAGAGCTGGAGCGGATATCTCCTAGAGATGCCGAAAGGGTATCAAAGGCTCTGGAGAAGAAGCTATATAACTGGATGTACTCACACGGTCAGTGCCTGTTTAACCCGCCTCCGCTACCAGGAGAGACGGACTATGTCGCTGAGTTGCTGAGAGACCCCGAAGGGGGAATCGACCCGAGATACCCATTTATGACTGAGTACGAGATAGTCTGCGACCTTTACGACAGCCCGGAGATGAGGTCGTTTGCCCTGCAATGGCAACTCATGAACGGAATAGCGCCCGGCGATGTTGCCCCGCCTTTGCAAGCCCTCTTGCCCATGCCGTCCTTCGCCGGTCTCCAGGCTTTTGCTGTAGCTGAAGGCGGCTTTCATAACGTCGCCCACGCCTTGCAGAGAGCTTTAAGTGAGCAAGGCGGTAAATTCTTCGTCGGAGCCGATGTCGATGAAGTGCTGGTGCAGAACGGCCGCGCCTGCGGCATCAGGTTGACCGACGGCACTGAAATCGAGGCGAAAAGGGTGGTAATAGACACAGCCGAAATCAAGCAAACGCTTCGCAGACACCTTCGCAATGTACAGATAGACCGTGAGATTAGGAGAAAGGTCGATAATATCATGACCGACAGGTCGCAGCTCTTCTGGGGACATATGGCATTCCATGAGCTGGCTCAGTATAAAGCTGCCGAATGGAATCCCGACTGTGGCAAAGCCCGCGTAGTATTCCTCGGAGATGCCGACATCGAATATTTGTACACCCACTATGGCTACCAGATGCACACTTTGAGACCAGGCCGCTGGCCCGAGAGAACATATATGTACGAGCTCACTACCACTCAATGGGATCCCAGCTATGCGCCTCCGGGTAAACATGTTGCTCTGGTAGGGGAAGGACATCCTCCTCCCGCCAGCTACCTCACTGAGAAAGAATGGCTACAGGTGAAGAAGGAGATAGGCGACCGCATTATCAAGGAGTGGCAGAGATATGCTCCCAACATGACCCGGGATAATGTGATAGCTGTCAACATCCCTACACCTTATGAGTACTCGCAGAAAAATCCCAACTGGGTGAACGGCTGCATGTACACCTCGAATCAGAACCCCAGCCAGTGGTGCAACTTCAGACCCATCCCCGAGCTATCCCAGTATCAGGTTCCCGGGATAGCGGACTTCTGGATGGCATCGGGCTCGCAGCATACCGGCGGCACCGGCAGTTTAGGGTTCTCAGCATACAACTGCTACAAGAGGATGTCACAACGTTATGGTCTGAGAAAGACGTGGGAAGAGAAAGGGCGCATGTTTTAAACTTGGGAGTACAGAGGTGCTTAGCCCTTCTGTCAGGGGTTTGGGGGTGTCCCCCAAACCCCCAAATTCCCCCAAGAGTGGGGGACAGAGGGGGTTGAAGAACATCATTACATTCAATTGCTTGATTCTCCTTCCAAGTTAAGGTAAATTGTGGTGAATGATGTATGACCTTATCAAAACCTGGTTTATGAAAATGAAGGAGGAAATAGATGCTGAAAGATAAGAAAGAAGTAAGAGAACTCTTTTCATACCCACTTTTTCAGGCAATGGCTCACAGGAGAACCCGCCGGTTTCCTCTGGGCTGCAAAATGGAGGAGGGCACACTCAAATATGCCTCCAAAAGCAAACCTGTTCCACTCAATGATATAGAAACCGCCATCCTGTGCTGGGCAGGCGCAGGGATAACCGGACTTATCGCAGCCGATATGCCCACTAACGATGTTCAGGGCAGCATGTTCACCAGTTGGGCAGGCAGAACCACACCCTATGCCTGTAATGTGCACAATATGAAGCTCTTTTTCACAAATGACAAAGGCCTGTTTGTCTACGACCCTAAAAAGGCAACCAAAGCTGTGGAGTTCGAAGCTGAAAAGGACTGGGATAAAATAGCCGGGTATTTCAAGAAAGACACCGTCAAAATCTCCGATGGCAGGTTCGCAATGGTGCCCGAGGCTCTGGTCAGGATAGTTCACTGGAACACCAACAGGCCCGGCACAACCCTGTTCATGCCGATACTGGAGATATCGGAGGAGTATCTCGATGCCGTGATAGCCGTGTTCATGGGCGAAGGCTACAAGGTATTCGACGATATTAAAGGCACGGGCCCGGCAGGGATAAAGAAATGGATCGATAACGGGACACTAAAGGGTCCCGATGTGCCGCTCTCCTCCATGGAATACACTATATTCCTGGGCAATCTCGCCCCCCCGTTCCACGCCTTACAGAACATGCAATTGATGGCTGAGGCTATGGGACTCGGCTCAATTATCATGACCGGCTACATAGGCATACTGGCGCTGCAATCTCTGGGGTTTCGCTACAACATGGCAAAGGAAGGCTCAGGCGCCATGCTGGGTATGAATCCCGCAGGACTCGATGGAATTTTCGAAAGCTACCAACCGCCTTACTACAAGACCATGAACGATGCAGTGGATGCCTTTATCGAGAAGAAGTTCGGCAGCAACGGCATGTATACGCCTAATTACAAGGGCAAAGTGCCTTTCGATAAGAATTGGAAAAAGGTACAGCCCGGCTATCTGGTGCCAAGCAAAAAGGTAATTCAAATAGTCAAAGACTACTGCAACTATGTGTTCGACACCTATGGCAGATTTCCAGCCACCTTCGATACCATCATTATGCCCGAATGGCTACAAGTGCATCACCTGGAGCAAGGCTTCTATCACGAACACGGACTCGACAGGCTGCTGAATGAAACCCATAAAAAACATATGTCGCTCTGGCATAAAGGCTCAACTCAGACAACGAGTGCGCGAAAGAGAAGCAGCCCACGTAAATAACACAGTGGGGAAGCGTCTTATCTTTACATAACAGTAGCTGCGCGTTTGTTTGTGACCAGTAAAATTAAGCAGAGTGTTGTTTGAGCAACACATCCAGATTCCGCGGCAGCAGGTTCAAATCCTCCAGCAGGTCGAGCCTCTTTAACTTGTTTGCGGTAGCCTTTGGTAGTAGGGACGAAGGAGCACCTCTCAGTATCAGGTCGGTTTCCCTTTCAGTGAAATGTTCCGTCTCCACAAACCACTTGTAGAATTTCTTATTTGTCGGGCAGACTGACTGGCAGACCATACAACCAATCCAGCAATTATGCCATGAAGGCTTTATCCAGTCGGGGAACGGTTCCACTCTTTCATTATGAAAGGTCAGGCATCTCTCGGCTCGAATCAGGAAACGGTCGGGAACAATGGCGGAGGTGGGGCACTTCTTGAGGCAAGCACTGCATTTGCTGCACTTCTCCATCGACTTCAGTTCGAGCCATTTGTCATATACAGGGGGCAGGTCTGACAAAAAGACCTTGAGCCTGTGGAAGCTGCCCATGCCTTCGGCATAGGCGATGTTGTTCTTGCCGTATTGAGCCAATCCGGAGCGAACCGCCAGCAGCTTCTGTGGCAACCTGGCAGGCTTAATGGTGAATCTCTGTGGCTTGAGTACGTCTAATAGTGTTTTTTCAATTATTGCGTCGGTTTTATATGAATAGGTCGGCGGTATCGTAAAACTATACATCTTCCCCTTGAATGCAAAGCTCACTGTTTGCTGTGGTTGCGGTGCTGTGGTTATTATTATCGATTTGGCTTCAGGAAACTGTCTGTCGATGTTGAAGTCGAAGCTGGTGAGT
>Ga0194113_10010693_pt1 | contig 10938 bp, 9 predicted proteins | sample TA2MahC200mmetaG_FD_146193 | JGI IMG/M metagenome (GOLD analysis project Ga0194113, IMG submission 146193) | Freshwater microbial communities from Lake Tanganyika, Tanzania - TA2015017 Mahale Deep Cast 200m | ecosystem: Environmental > Aquatic > Freshwater > Lake | place: Tanzania: Lake...
CAGTAATACTCTCCAACAAGCTTGGAAACTGCGTAAGGGGACATTGGTGTTGTAGTCATGTCCTCTCTCTTTGGCAGTGTTGGAGTGTCGCCGTAGACTGAAGACGAACTAGCATATACAACACGTTTGACGTTAGCGTCCTTAGCAGCAACAAGGACATTCAAAGTGCCAGATACATTGCATTCGTTCGTCAAAACAGGGTTTGCTATCGACCTGGGCACAGAAGGCAGGGCAGCCTGATGCAGCACAAAATCTATGCCCTCAACCGCTCTTCTCACAGTGTTCAAATCGCGGATGTCGCCTTCGACAAAATCTAGCTTGTCTACAACATCCAAAAGATTTTCACGCCTGCCTGTAATCAAGCTGTCAAGAACCCTGACATTAAAGCCTTTATCAACCAGCTCGCCGGCAATATTGGAGCCGATGAAGCCAGCACCGCCCGTGACAAGCACCTTCATTGCAATGCTAAATATAGGTTACGTGCAATAAAACCCAATTGAGGCAGGGTTGACCAAAAAGACAATAAAAAAGCTTTTATGTTTGTTTAACTCTTTCCGCCCTTCGCCACCTTCCTCAACTGGACGTCAAATTTTTTCATGAACGTCTTCCAGCTGTAGTTCTCTTCAACATGCTTTCTCCCTTGTTTGCCCATCTTTTCAGCCAGGTTTGGGTTGCCTGCAAGCAGGCTCATCTTTCCAGCCATCGCATCCTCGCAATTGACTAGAAAACCATTCACTCCATCTTGGATTACCTCCTTTGGGCCGCCTTCGTTGACTGCAATACACGGCTTGTAGGATGCCAGCGCTTCCAAAGGAACGATGCCAAAGTCCTCGTTGACCGGCGTATACAAAACGCCAGTGCAGTTGGAAAACAACTCCACCATCTTTTCCCTGGGAACATCCAAAAGGATTTCTCCGTCACTGCCAAGCATTTTCTTAATTTTCTCATAGTAAGCCACGTGTTCGCTCCTCTCTTTGAAGAGGGCGCCCGCAACAACAAGCCTCCAACCTTTGTTGTCTTTTTTGAATGCCTTAAAAGCTTTGATTGCATACTCAAACCTCTTTTCCGGAGCAATCCTCGAGGGATAGAAAAAATACTTCTCATAGCCTCCAGCCCTAAACTCCTTGATGTCCACGCACGGGTTTAAGACAGTGGAATCTCTGTTCAAGTATTTTTTCAGCCTGTTTTGAGTGTTGACGCTGTTGGCGAAAACATGCTCAATCTTCGGCACAATCTTGCGTTCAATCAAGCGGTAAGGCTGCAATACGCTCCAGTAGAGCGCCTTCTGATGAAGCCTGCGTTGACTCATCCTCCACTGATAAAGGTCGAAAGCCTCCCTATTTGGAGAATGACAATACCACACAACCGGGCTGTTCCTATTCCTAATCCACTCTGAAGGAGTTCCCTGCGCGTTTATGACATCAAAGCCATCCAGCTTTTTTTTGTAAAACTTGAAGCCCGCCATCACAGCATCCCGAACCCTCACTGGAAGAAAACTTGGAACCAAGCTGGAAACTTTGGACTTCAAAACCTCAACTTCAACATCCCTGAACTCCGGAAAAGTGCCTTCAGGCGCATACCTAGAGCAAAAAACCTTTGCTCTGAAATGCCTTGCAATTTCCAGCACAACCTTTTCTGCCCCCCCTTTGGTGTACAAAAAAGGGTGCACTATGGCTAAATCCACATAAACCACTATGAATACGAACTTAAAATTGATAGAAAATGTTAACACACAAAAACTCGTTATTCAATAGTTGGGGGTTATTACCCTTCTGGACCATACTTAACCAAAATGCTCAAAGGAGGGTTCTTCAATCGGCTGAGCAATGCTCTCTTTGGGAAACGTTTACACACTCTACAGGTTGTCTCCTCGCTTAAGAGATCACTAAGCGTCCCTGCAATTCCTTTAACATATCCTCTTATTTTTCTTTTTCTATCCTATGTTCTTCTAACTAAAATTGATGTCTTTGAGGGTTACAGGCTCAATGACTACATGTGTCTTGATTTCCTAAGAGATGGCGTACTATATGGTGGACAGCCATATTGCTGGCAGGGCGTAATTTACTATACGTATGGCCTGCTTCTTTCTTTTATATCTACTGAACATCTAAACCAAGTGGGTCTTTTTTTCAGCATTTGCATGAATACCCTCCTTTTTTTTCTTATACTAAAGGTAATGAAATCAGAGTTAGGGTGTGATAAGATACCTTTACCGATTCTATTATTTACACCCTTTTTCTATCTAAGTCTAAACCTCCACTGTAGTGTGTCCTTGCTAGCGACAACATTTTTGTTTTCAGGTTTTTACACCCTTTTTTATTCTAAAATCAAATACTCATATGTAGTTTCAGGAATTCTTTTTGTTTTATCATTATACACTTCATTTATCACTATACTCCCTATTCTTTTTATACTCCTGTCCTTGTTTTTCAAACTTGATGAAAATCATTGCACACTTAAGAATTGTAATATTTCATTGGAACTAAACAAGTTGTCAACTTTTTTGATTATCATCTCCATAATAATCCTTTTGTCTGTTGGTATCTACCTGATGTTTCCGAATATCTTTATCTACACGTTCACGAGTCATGCTTATAATAACCCCAAAACCTTTATGGGGACCATTAGCTTTATCTGGAGTTCTACTATGGAATCGGGCATTGTTGTTCAGTTAATGGTTATCATTCTAATCCTACTTAGCGGTTTCATCATGCTTTTCGACAGGGTAAATATTCTCTCTGCGATTTCTTCCATTTGTTTCTTATTCCACCTTAAAAATGAGTTCTCAACTCTTGGTGTAGGTGATCTCCTTGATGAGTACAATTTCAGATTTATACTGCCTTTTATACCTTTCTATATTATTTCTGTTTCGATATTTTGTGCTAAAAATAAAAACATTTTCTATAAAGCCATCATTTTTTCCATAATATTCTCACTACTCTTCTATCTATCCGGGCTGTATGAGAGTTTTCCTCCTGGTAGAGGTGGAAGACCTCCAGAATTAATAAGGTCCGCGTATGGTCTTCATTTCATCCTCCCTCAGGAAGGGAGGATCTTGATGGAAGGTACAGTAGGTCACATAAGAGAATTTATATCTGACTTTGATTTAAACATCTCTCTCAACCAGATAGACCCCATACCACCAATGTTTAAGTATGATTCATATTACGATACTAATGCTTATGCCCTATCAAATTTAGGTATAACTAGGGACTTTGGCGAGTTTGATAAATACGAAAAAAAATACTCTAACATTGACTACTCCTTCTATGACGAAGACTTGTTGAACGAGTACACCAAACGATTATGTGCCGGTGAGTATAGCCTGGTTATTATCGCTCCTCCAACATGGTTTACCATCAACTTGATTGCCAACAAAAAATGCTCCCCCCTTGATGACTATTGCACTCTATATATCCCATTCTACGAATACCTGGGTCATGGCGGTAGGACTTATGCCACTTTGTACCTTCGAGATTGGGGTCAGTGTAAGGTCATCAAAAAAGATGTTTATAACTACTACAAAAATAACTTTGATATCCTATGCCAAGAAAGTGAATACCTCGCAAATAATCTTATCGACTCCATAGGCCCATTTGCCGCCACAATGCCCAAATGTAACTCAGGAAACGACTTCCTCACACGTTATAAACTGGGAACTAGTTTGGTTACATTAAATGATTTACTCCTCTTTGTCTTTGTTTTTTTGCTCTCTCTATATTATCTGAGACAAAGAACCTAGCTGTTACAAACTTGCCTTTATGTTATTACTACCTTAAATGTGTTTTCTGATGGGGTAATCTACCTAAAGTGCTCCAACCTGATTCTGATAAAATGTGAATCTACGGAACATAAGTCAAAAAGCATCAGGGTACTATGCCATATGAGTGTAGTGCTATCAGGGCAAAGACCAGTTCAACTCCAACCAAGACCAAAACCAAATCCCTCTCTCTTATCCCATTGGAGAGATACATGACAAGCCTGCCTAGCCCGTAAATCTCGCCCTTCTTCTGGCAGTAAAGACGGTGGCCGTGTATTTCACACCAAGACTGGGCTTTGAATCTGCTGCGGGCCTTCAAAAGCAATTCGCCAAAGAAAGGAATAATCAGAATAATGCCTGCCTGCTCTATGTTGCCTACAATGACGGACACAGCAACCACTGCGCCGATGGTTAGCGTTCCAACGTCTCCAATCAAAATCCTGGATGGATACCAGTTGTAGCGCAGAAAAGCAAGCAAAGCCCCACACATGGCAAGGGAAATAACCGCGGCCTCAACTCTGCCGAAGGCTAGGGCAACAATTCCCACCGTCGAAGTCATCACCACTCCCAATCCTGCTTCAAGGCCGTTGAAGCCAGCTAGCATGTTTGTCGCATTGGAAGCTCCAGTAATCGCCAGCGGAATCAGCAAAAGCGGGTAAAGAATGCCAAACTCAATTTCTCCAATAAAAGGAAAGGTCATGTGCGTTACTCCAAGCTTTATTGCAACCAAAGGCAGGCTTGCAAGCAAAGGCAACATCGTCTTGACGCTCTGCCTCATCAACAAAAGGTCGTCAAAAATCCCAATCAAGGCCATAATCAAAACAGTGGACAGGCAGGCAAGCAGGTAAGTCAAATTAAAGTCCAAGTCAACCAGGCGGAAGGAATCCAAGGCAATAACAGCCAAAACTCCTGCGACAAAGCCGGCCATCACTCCCAAGCCGCCCATTTCTGGCACCTCAGGATGGTCCTGCTTGTTCATGTCCTTGCCGACAATACGAGAAGCCCTAAGCTTTCTAATCAACCTGGGGGTAACCCAAAAAGTCGCCAGAAAAGACACCACCAAAACGATAAGCAACTCTTTCATAAACAAACCTCTAAATACTATTGAACAACAAATAAAAAAACAATTTATTAACACTCAGGCTCTATTCTTAAAATACAAAACGCGATCGTAGTGTAGGAACCTCCCGCGAGCGGGACGTTCGCGGAAAAAGTGAACCAAACGACGACGCAAAAATAGAACGCGGTCGTAGTGTAGCCTGGTCTATCACTCGAGATTGCCAGAACCTTTTTCTTTCTAAAGAAAGAAAAAGCTTCACCAAAAAGAAAGAAAGAGTTTGCAACGATCTTGCGACTCGGGTTCAAATCCCGACGACCGCACTTAGCGACCCGGGTTCCCAAATCCCGCATCAGCGGGATGAGGTCCCCGCAGGTTGACCGATCCCCGAAGGGGAGAGGGTTGACTGATCCCCGTAGGGGAGAAGGTTGACTGATCCCCAAAGGGGAGAAGGAAATACCTGAAAGGTGAAATACCTGAAAGGTGAAATACCCGAGGGGTGGGGAAATCTCGGCGGCCGCATGAGGCTATAGACCTCTGTCCCCAAAGAGGACAGATGTCCCCTTACGGGGACACATACACCCACGGCGAAGGTGGGGGTCTTCTCCCCTTCTGGGATTCGACCCCACTGCACCACATCTATACATCTTGTGGACGCACTACAATGAGAACTTTAACTGTGTTTTTGGTTTTGATTCTTGTTTGCGGTTGCGCCAGCGAAAATGCTAAAACTCCAACTGACTTGTGCCTAGCCAAATGCAAGCAAGCCTTAAGCAGTAATGTTGACTTGAGCAATGGTCCATGCTTGTCCAACCAGATTGCTGTAGACTGGGTTTGCGACATAGCCCACAGCCCTAGAATAGAAGCAGATAATCTGCTTGAAAACCGCTGCGAGGCTTTTGCCAGAGGGGAAGCCCATCATTTTGTGGAATTGGACGCAGAATGCAATGTAATACAGGTCTATTGACTCACTTTGTTCTGGCGTATTCCCTGGCTTTTGTAACCCACTCTTCCGTTGTCTTAAGGCCGCCAACCCTTCTGAGCGACGGCAGAAAGTAACGGGTGTAGTTGTTCCTCTGTTCCTTTGGAACCTGCTCCAAAGACTTCAAGTAGTTCTTCCAGTCTTCGCTGTTTCTCAAGCCTCCAGCGGAAATCAACGCTGGGAGGGCATAATGTTTGTAGATAATCCTCTCTTCATAGGGTATCAATTCCAAAGACTTGAGGTAGTGTTGCGCGTTCATCATCCACTCACTCAAAGTCTTTAAAACATTGGCCCTGACCATTGCAGCTAGCACATAGTGCGTGAAAGTGTTCCTGTCGCCTTTTGGTATCAACTCCAGAGTCTCCATGTAGTTGTCCCAGAAGTGTGGAATCTTCATTCCGCCCGCTTCCGCAACCCCTGTCAGTGCGTAGTGCGTGTGGACGTTCCTCTCCTGCACTGGTATCAACTCCAAAGACTTTAGGTAGCTTTTCCAGTCTCCAGAAGTCCTCAAGCCGCCTGCAGAAATCAATGCAGGCAGGGAATGCTGCGTGTACTTGCTTCGGTCTGCTTCTGGAATGACCTCAAGGGATTTTACGTAATTCTGCCAGTCTTCAGAAGACTTCAATCTGCAGGTCCTCCTCAAGGCAGGAAGCGCATACTGCGCGTAATACCTCCTGTCGTGCTCTGTAATCAGCTTTCTCCTGCCTACTATCTCGTTTTGTATGTCTTCCAGAGTGCCGCACCACAAAAACTTGTCTGCTCCAAAATCAGGCATGCTGTCTGGGTTCATTCCGATAACCAATTCTGTATTCCTAGATTAAAAGCCTTTCATTCGAAACCTTGTTCTGCCACCTTGATGGATTGCACCTGCAAAGAGTGTAAGTTCTCCCGGTCGGTAGAACACCTTGCTTTCAAACCTTTTTTTAAGCCTAGTCCAATATTACTAAACAATTTTATGGAGGTGTTTTGCGATGGCTGGTTTGTTTTGCATTGGATTGATTATAGTTTTGGCGGTTGTTTTGCCCGTTCTTTTTTTGATTGGGCTTTACAACAGCCTGATACGTCTTAGAAACGAGGTTGACAACAGTTTTGCGCAGATTGACGTGCAGTTGAAGAGGCGTAATGACTTGATTCCAAATTTGATTGAGACTGTCAGGGGTTATGCTCAGCACGAGAAGGGGGTTTTCGAGCAGGTGACCAAAGCTAGGGCTGCAGTAATGAGCGCGACAACTGTTGAAGCCAAGGCCAAGGCTTCTAACATGCTTTCAGACACGCTGAAAAGTTTGTTTGCTGTGGCTGAAAACTACCCGCAGTTGAAGGCGAACGAAAACTTCCTGCAACTGCAGGAGGAGCTTTCTGGGACTGAAAACAAGATTGCGTATTCGAGACAGCACTACAACGACGTTGTGATGGAATACAACGTTAGGACTCAGGTGTTCCCAAACAACCTGCTTGCCGGAATGCTTGGCTTCAAAGCGAAGGAGCTGTTTGCAACTCCGGAGTCTGAGAGGGTTGTGCCAAAAGTAAAATTCTAAGGTCAGTAAGTGAGATGCGCACCCTATATGAATACGTAGAATACAGCTCAAGAACAGGACTCATGAACGCAACTCATGGTGGGTGCGTGTAGTGAATAAGGCGTAAAAAACCAAGCGGTGAAGTAAGATGAGGACGATGTTTGAGCAGGTGAGGGCTAATAAAACTAGGTCCTACCTGCTTGTAGGTTTTTTCATTATTGTCTTGGGCGTGTTGGGCGCTGTCTTAGGCTTGGTTTGGGGCAACACCTACTTCGGGCTTTCCATAGCAGTGGTGATCTCGCTGGTGTATTCTTTGTTTTCCTACTACAGCGGAGACAGTTTGATACTGACGATGTCTGGCGCAAGGGCTGTGACCAAGAGGGAATTTCCCTATTTGTATCACACTCTGGAGGGGCTTGCAATAGCCGCTGGCATTCCAACCCCGAAAGCGTATGTGATAGACGACTCGGCTTTGAACGCTTTTGCCACTGGCAGAGACCCACAGCATGCTTCGGTCACTGTCACAACCGGCTTGCTGAACAAACTGGACCGCCAGGAGTTGGAGGGCGTTATCGCGCACGAGATGAGCCACATACAGAATTTTGACATAAGGTTCATGATGCTGACCACCGTCTTAGTCGGGCTTGTGACGCTTCTGAGCGATTTCATAATGAGGAGCGTGTGGTATAGCCGCGGCGATAGGAGGGAATCGCGGGGCGGCGGGCAGCTGCAAGTAATACTGTTGTTCATTGGAATACTTTTTGCCGTATTGGCGCCGTTGATTGGCCAGCTGATCAAGCTTGCCATAAGCAGGCAGAGGGAGTTTCTCGCAGACTCAAGCGCAGTGGTATTGACTAGATATCCCCCAGGCTTGGTTGGGGCTTTGGAAAAAATCAGGAAGGACCCTGACCCCTTAGTGGACAACGCCAACCATGCTACTGCACACTTGTTCATCTCCACGCCCTTCATGGAAGACAAAGGCTTCATAACCAGCTTCTTTTCAACCCATCCGCCGATAGACGAGAGGATCAAAAGGCTAAAGCAGATGTGACTAAGCCGCATTTTAGGTCTTCCCCTTATCAAGGATCTGTCCTCTTTGAGGTGTCCCTGAAAGGACATGTCCCCTTGTGGGACACATGCACCTAGCGAAGGTGCACCTTTGGGGACGGTTTTCACGTGGGTAAATCGTCATTTTTATACAATTCTTGCCCATAGTGTAATATGGTCGGAGACATACTGGGAATATGCTCCAAACTGGTGCAGGAAGGCATTATACCTGAAAACGCCACCTACAAATGTATTATGGCAGTCCAGGAGTCTATGGATTCCTACAATCTCTCTACAGTTGGCGCGCAGGTTTCAAAAAACATTTCTGACATAGGCTCAGGCATGTTCGAAAACCAGCTGCCGGCTGGAGAAATATCAACAGTGACTTCTCAGATAAGCCAGATGGACTTAGTCGGCAAACTGCTTGCCGGAGTGAAATACCTGATAGACTACATGCTTACAAGCTTGACGACCATCCTGGCGTGGTTTGGCTTGAAGTTCACTGCAACCCAGAAGGCTGTATTAACCACAATACTCTCTGTGATAATACTTGTCGCCTTGCTGGATTATTTCGTGAAACTCTTCGGCCGGTGGACCATAAACTCCATAGTCGGCTTGATAACATTGTTCATACTGCACTATGTCTTTGGCGTTGCCATACCTTTGACGTTGTTCACAATAATAGTCGTGGCGGTCTTCGGCGTCCCAGGGCTTTTGGCAATAATAGTCCTAAACATTGGAGGAATCATCTGATGAATCCAATTTACCTGGCTTTAATAGCAGCCGCCGTAATAGCCCTGCTGTTCCTATTGTTCTCAGGTTTCATCAAAAACATGCTCTCAAAAATATTCCTCCTGGTTTTAAACAGCATGGGAGGCGTCATACTGCTGCTGCTGTTGAAATACGTGTTTGGCGTTGAAATTCCAGTAAACCCCTACACTCTAGGAACTGTGTTGATATTCGGCCTTCCAGCATTAGGAACGCTGCTAATACTGCACTACGGCGGGATGATATAAAAATCAAGCGGGCTTGAATATATCCATCACATCCTTCACTACGTCAGTCTTCGATATTATGGTGAGAACGTCGTTGTGTTTTATCACAGTGTTTCCAGTCCCAATTATTACTTCGCCGTGCCTGAATATTACTGCGATAATCGACCCCTGGGGGAGTCCGATGTCTTTGATGCGCTTGCCGTCCAAAGCCTCGTTGGACACCCTCAACTCAACGACTTCGCCCAAACCGTTGGCAATAGACATCATGCTCTTGCTCGAACCCTGAGTCAACGCGTTCTTGAAATAGCTTACAACAGCCGCAGTCGGGCTTATCGCAGCAGTAATCTGCAGGCCAATATAAAGGTCCTTCTTCCCGGGGTCGTTAACCCTGGCCACAATCCTCGGCACATTAAACTTCTTCAAAATCTGGCATACCGTCAAATTGGTGTTGTCATCCGGAGTCACAACCGCCGCAGCTTCAGTTCGGTCCACGCCCGCATCCTTCAGAATCTCAGGATCGCTGCCGTCGCCGTGGATTATCAAAGCGTCCATGGCCTCGGCAAGACTCTTAGCTCTTTCCTCATCCTCCTCCACTATGACAATCTCGTGGCCTTCGCCGATGAGGTGTGTTGCAAGAGCTCTGCCTGTGCTACCTCCGCCAATAATCAAAACATACACTTTAAATCAACCCTAGTTTATTGTATAGTATGTCCTCTATATAAATACCATAAACGAATCTATTATAACCCTCAAAAACAACAGAAAATGGCTCAAACACAAGTCCTCATAGACGCGTTAAACTACATAAAACGTTTTAAGCAACGGGTTTTTGTTGTCAAAATAGGCGGCGAAGTCGTATTGGACGGAAACATTTTGGATGCCATTTCGGAAGACCTCATACTACTGAAGTTCCTTGGAATACATCCTGTTTTGGTCCATGGAGGCGGGGTTGAAATCACCCGGGAGATGGAAAAACAAGGAAAAAAACCGAAGTTCGTCCAAGGCTTGAGGGTGACGGACAAGGAGACGATGGCGATAGTTCAAAAAGTCTTCAGTAGGATAAACAGCAGGGTGAGGAATGCAATAGGCAAGAAGGGCGGCAAAGCAGCTGAATTTCCTGCAAAGACGGAAATATTGTTTTTGTCCGAAAAGCAGAAGTCCAAAGTCGACATAGGTTTTGTAGGCGAGATAAAGAAAATCAGCGCTCTGGCAATCAAGACTAAAATAAACCAAGGCTGCATTCCAGTGGTAAGCTCCATCGGCCAGTCCAAAGAAAACGTTGCATTAAACATAAACGCAGACACCGCAGCAGCAGAACTCGCAGCCGCATTGCATGCAAGCAAAATAATCTTCCTAACCAACGTTCAAGGAGTATTAGATCAAAACAAAAATCTAATAAAAACCCTAACAATCCAAGAAGCAGAAAAACTGATTAAAAGCCAGACCGCTTCAGGAGGAATGATACCCAAACTAAAAGCCTGCAACAAAGCCCTAAACAAAAAAGTCCAAAGCGCCCACATAATACAAGCAGGCGGGCATGCATTGCTAGAAGAAATACTCACAAAAGAAGGAACCGGGACGAT
>Ga0194113_10010703_pt1 | contig 10930 bp, 11 predicted proteins | sample TA2MahC200mmetaG_FD_146193 | JGI IMG/M metagenome (GOLD analysis project Ga0194113, IMG submission 146193) | Freshwater microbial communities from Lake Tanganyika, Tanzania - TA2015017 Mahale Deep Cast 200m | ecosystem: Environmental > Aquatic > Freshwater > Lake | place: Tanzania: Lake...
GAGACACTGAGAATAAGAACAAATATCTCTTTTATTTATTACAAACAAAAAAAAGCTTGAATATATTAATATTGTTTCTTTTTTTATGGCTTCTTTTTTATATGTCAATCTCTGTGCCTCTGTGTCTCTGTGGTTATTAGAATGCTTTTCAACTTTTTTACGAAAGAATCAAAAGTTTTAATACTTATGCGAGTATCTCTGTGCCAATCCCTGCATTTGTAAATATCTCAAGGAGAAGGCAGTGAGGGACTCTGCCGTCAACGATATGTGTCTTTGCAACACCACCTTCAATTGCCTTAAGACATGCCTGAACCTTCGGAAGCATCCCGCCTGAGATGGTACCGTCAGCAGAGAGGTTCTTAACATCATCTTTCCTGAGTGTTGGAATAATATCCCCAACCTTATCTTTTATGCCGGGTACATCTGTAAGGAGTATGAGCTTTTCAGCCTTCAGCGCAGATGCTATTGAAGCAGCAACATAATCAGCATTGATATTGAGAGTTTCTCCTTTTGTACCAACTCCAACAGGTGAAATAACAGGGATAAAACCATCCTTTTCCAGGGTGTTGAGTATATGCGCATCAATACCTGTTACCTCGCCAACGAGACCTATATCAATAATTTCATCAACGCCTGTTTCAGAAGAAGTTTTTCTCAGTAATTTCTTTTTTGCCTTTATGAGTGCTCCATCTTTACCGCTGAGACCGACTGCCTTTCCACCATGGCTGTTGATTAATGAGACGATTTCTTTATTCACAAGTCCGCCAAGAACCATCTCGACTATATCCATGGTTTCCTCATCTGTGACGCGCTGCCCCTCTATAAATTCAGGCTTTTTGCCCATCTTTTCCATGAAAGAGCTTATCTTTGGCCCACCGCCATGTATAATGACAGGACGGATACCGATATAATTAAGCAATACCACATCACGTGCAAAGGCATCCTTTAAGTCTTTTTTTACCTGCGCTGCTCCACCGTACTTTATGACAAATATCTTTCCATAAAAAGTGCGGATATAAGGCAATGACTCTATTAAAATACTGGCTTTTTCAATAATCTTTTCCATGGTTACCCCTCCACCCCTTTTCCTTCAAAACATGGAATACACACAATCTTTCCATTCTTAACCCTTGCCCTTGGCTCCATAACCTTCTCTCCGCATAAGGCACATGTTACACTTGGATATATTTTTGCTTCATCTGGAAGCCTCATCTTCATTTTTGAAATCTTAAACAATTCTTCATCACGTGCGTGCAGTATAGCATCAATCTTTTTTGATTTTCGATGATGAACTGTTTTTAATACCTCATCAGAGCGATCGCCTTTCATATACCTGTCCCACATCTGTTTTTCTTCTTCGGTCTCTTCAGTGGATTTCCATTCAACAGAGATCCTTATGCCATCACCGGAAGGCCTCTTGATAAATGTATAAACCTGTTTCCCATAATCCCTGAATAATAGATTTCCTTTCCCGAACGTGCATCCTGTCATAACCTGAACAGCATCTACAGCACATGAATCATTTTCGACAATTGCAACAAGTTCCTCATCGTCTGCCCTTTCCCCGAGCTCCCTCAATGCGAGTATGGATACCCTGTATCCAAGAACAAGGCCAGGGCATATATGACCGTGAAATTCAACAACATCTTCAAGTTTTTTCATAAAAAATAATAAATTTAAACCACAGAGGACACAGAGCTAAATTTATACATTTTTAAAATATTATGAATGCCTTTCTTATATCAATCTGTGGTAATGAATCTTAAATCTTTTTTCTTTTGTTATCAATATCATCCTCTGTGTTCTCTGTGCACTCTGTGGCTAATTGTATTGTTTGGGTTTATGGATTAAAGACTGCAAAGAGCTTGTCATATGTACTCATGATATGTTCCGGAACAACCCTTACCTCTCCAAAAACCGTCATAAAACTTGTGTCTCCTGCCCATCTTGGTACCATATGGAGGTGTATATGTTCTTCCATTCCTGCACCAGCCACCTTCCCAATATTAATCCCTATGTTAAACCCCTCTGGCATAAAAGCCTTTTTAAGGCAGTTGACCGAATAGTGTGTAACCTTCATAAAATCAAGAAGGGTTTCATCTGTTAATCCATCAAATGAAGGTGTATGAAAGTATGGAACAACCATAATATGACCATTATTATAAGGGTATCTGTTCATTATCACAAAGTTATGTGAGCTTCGATAGAGCAAGAGATTATCTCTGTCTTTTTCTTTATCCTGTTTTGGCAAATCACAGAAGATGCACACTCCTGTCTTTTCTGACAATATATATTGCATTCGCCAGGGTGCCCAGATGGTCTTTATGTCTCCCATGTTATGTCACCCCCTCTGTCTTTTCCTGATTCATTCAATTTTTCAATCACCTTCTGCGCATCATTCCATGTAAGCCACTTATCCTTGGGATTCCTGAGTAGATAGGCTGGATGAAATGTTGGCATTAAAGGAACGCCCTTGTACTTAAAAAATTTTCCGCGTATTGCTGAAAGCTTCAACTCTTCATCACCTATGAGTGCCTTGGTTGAAATTCTACCTAAGGACATGATTATTTCAGGATGTATAATCTCTATTTGTCTCTCTAAAAAACCAATACAGCTCTGTATCTCATCCTTTTCAGGGTCACGGTTAATGGGAGGTCTGCATTTTACTACATTTGTGATATAGACATCCTCTCTCTTGAATCCCATCTTTTCGATTAGCCTTGTAAGCAGCATACCTGCATCTCCGACAAAGGGTCTCGCCTGAATGTCCTCTTCTCTTCCCGGTGCTTCACCAATAAACATGAGTTTTGCATCTGGTCTGCCTTCACCAAAGACGATATGTGTTCTTCCCTTTGAAAGTTTGCATCTCTTGCATTCACCGATATCTTCTTTCAGGGCATTCAAAGCAGCAACCTTAATCCCCCCTTGCCCCCCTTTAGTAAAGGGGGGTAAGGGGGGATTAAGGGGCAGTCTTTCAAAGCCTAATGCCTGATAAAACTCAAGGATGTTTTTTATGTCCTCTGCAATATTTACCATTGTTAATTGCTAATTGTTAATTGCTAATTGTTAATTGCTTATCTTTCTCCCCATTTTAATTTTGTCCTCAGGATCTGGAAATAATCTTTTTTGCAGTGTATAAGGATTTTTGCCTTAAATGGTGATTTATTCACTTCAATAACATCATCCTGCCTTAAAGAAAAACCCACCTGACCGTCAAGTGTGAGAAAGACATCTTCTCGTGGCGACTTGAGGACTATTTCTATTATGACATCGTCAGGCAGAACTATCGGCCTGTTTGTAAGTGTATGGGGACATATTGGTGTAAGTACGATACTGTTCAGCGTTGGATAAAGGATCGGGCCTCCTGCAGCAAGTGAGTAAGCGGTCGAGCCTGTCGGGGTAGAGATTATCAAACCATCTGCATTAAGGGAAGTAACATAGGTATGGTTTATATATACCTCGAGGTCAATTATCCTCGCAAGTGCCCCTTTATTAACCACGACATCGTTCAGGACAACATATTCTCCAATGCTTTCACCATGTCTGAGAATGTGTGCTGAGAGCATAAGCCGTTCCTCTACAGGGCATTTACCAGCAAGCATCTTTTCCACGGCATCATAACGCTTATCCAAAGGAACCTCAGTGATAAAGCCAAGACTGCCCATATTGATACCTAAAATCGGGATTCCCTTATCTCCGACAAGCCTGCATACGTTAAGCATTGTTCCATCTCCACCAAGGACAATAATAACATCAGAAAGAGATGGTATCTGTGAACGTTGAACCCCCTCTATATTCAGGATAGATGCAGTCTCAATGTCAACATGTGTTTCATGGCCTTTCTGTTTGAGCCATGGCAGTAATTCTTTGAGTATTTCAGGTGGTTCAGGGATGCCAGTCTTACAGATTATCCCAATTTTTTTCATTTTTACCTTCTATTATAATCTCTCTAACAGTGTTATTAGTAAATCGTAACCTGACCTTAATCACATCGTCAGGTAACCACCTCTCAGCCTTTTCAGCCCATTCAATAACTGAAATATCATCACCCTTTAACTGCTCCCAAAAACCTATTTCATCAAGTTCAGAATCCTTCTCAATTCTATATAAATCTATATGGGAAAAGGGTGGCGTTGAATCGTATTCGGTAATTATCGTAAAACTTGCGCTGACAATCTCTCTCTCTTCAATGCCAAATGCATTTGCAATGCCTTTGACCATTGTCGTTTTTCCGCTTCCCAGTTGTCCATAAAGAGCTACCACATCCCCTATCCTTAAAAGCTTTCCCAATCGGAAACCAATATCTTTGGTTTCATCGGGGCTGTTGCTTATGTATTTTTTCAATTAAAAATACCCAATTCACCCTCCCCATGCCCCTCCCGTCAAGGGAGGGGAAATTAAGGTAAAAGCATACTATAGTAAACGTACTAAGTAGTGTTACATTGTCATTGCGAGCGATAGCGAAGCAATCTCATATTTGAGGGGATTGCTTCGTCACCCCGCTCCTCGCAATGACACTCTATTTAATGCGTTTGTATTAATATACCCTCTCCCCTGGTGGGAGAGGGTTCGGGTGAGGGGGCAATTCAAAATATCCCGATAAATCCCCCCTGGCTTCCGGTATAGCTTTTCGTATATCTATAAGAATGATACACTTCAGGGTTACAATATGTACATTCATTTGATAGCCATATATTTTCTTCAGGAATTCCCATTGATAATGCCTGATACATATTAGCAGAGGGAAGGTCAACACAATAGCCACCATTCCTTTGCAGATAATATTCCCCATCTCCTGTAGCGTTACAAACTGCATCTTTAACGTCCTGTCCGACGTAGTAGCAGCTCCATCGGATACCCGGACCGAGTGCTATAAGAATATCATAAGGTGATGAATCAAAATGCTCAACCATTGATTGAACAGTCTTTTTTATGATTTGTGTTGCCGTACCCCTCCATCCTGCATGCACAGCACCAATTACTGAGGTTTTTTTATCATATAAAAGGATAGGAACGCAGTCTGCAACCTGCACGCCGATTAATAAACCTTTTTTATTCGTAATAACGGCGTCTGCTATCTTTGGTTCAATATCTGACTTGAGCAATAAAACTGTATCTGTATGTTTCTGTATCGGGAGATAGATGTCCTTCTTTTTTATAGACATGATACTGCCGATATCCTCGATGTCCACGCATAGAGGTTTTTTAGTAAAAAATGCCTTTACATTACCATCAAATATATCGGGAAATGTTAATTTATCCATAAAGAGAATCAAATGCCGCAGGTATCTTATCTATAATATCTCCTGCAATTAAAGAATGTTCACCTTTTTCAGCAACTGCAATATCTCCGGCAAGACCATGCATATAAACACCTGTAATAGATGCATCGATAGGTTTCAAGCCCTGGCCTAAAAATCCGGAAATCATTCCGGTAAGCACATCTCCTGTGCCTCCAGTAGCCATGCCGGGATTCCCTGTCGAATTAATGAATGCCTTTCCATCTAACTCTGCAATAATGGTTGGCACACCCTTAAGCACAAGATAGGTACCTGTTTCTTTTGCAAATGATATTGCGGTATTAATCCTGTCCTTCTCTATATTAGCGATTAGCGAATAGCGGTTAGCGGTTAGTTTTTCACTAACTGTGTTCTTTGCCTTCTGAGTTTGGTGTTCGGAGAGCGGAGCTTTCACCCCCTCCCTTACCCTCCCCCCTCGAGGGGGAGGGCTGGGAGGGGGGGCTGCCTTCTGAATGAGTCTTGCCATCTCACCAGGATGTGGAGTAAGGATAATGGGTGATTTAGATATTCTCAAAATGTCCCTTGCCACATGACCCTTAACCCTTGACCCGCTTAGTGCGTTTATACCATCTGCATCAATAACCATCGGGTTTTTTGAATTCTTTATCAGGGTTTTTATCAATTTTTCAGTTTCTACACTTACTCCGATACCCGGGCCAATAGCAAGCACATCAGCCTTTGCATTGAGGAAATCGAGTATAATACCTGACGCCTTTTCAGACAGTGTGCCATCTCCCTTATCAGGCAAAGGCAGGGTCATCTCCTCTGTAACACGTGACTGGAATATATCTATCAAAGATTCTGGTATCCCTAATGTTACCAGTCCTGCACCAGTCCTTAGACAAGCCTTCGCTGCCATAAGCGCAGCTCCTGTCTTTCCTCTTGAGCCTGAAACAATCAAGACATGACCATAATCACCCTTATGTGAATATCTTTGTCTTTCAGGGATGAGAGATAAGATATTCTTTTTTTCGAGTAATTCAACGTTAAGTTTATCTGACAGGAGCAATTTTTGTGGAAATCCAATGTCTTCTATAAAAAGTCTTCCCGTATAATCAGCACCGGGATACAAGAGGTGCCCCCTCTTCGGAAGACCAAAGGTAACAGTATAATTTGCCTTTATAGCTGCTCCCATAATCTGCCCATTGTCTGATGAGATACCGGACGGGATATCTACTGAAACAACCGGTATGTTTAATCTATTGACAAGGCTGATAACCCCTGATAGCTTGCCAGCGACATTTTTGCTTAATCCTGTCCCTAAAAGTGCATCAACGATTATAGTGTGATGAGTAACGAGTGATGAATGATGAGTTAAAAATTCCTCAAAGGGATGTATTTCAACGCCAAATTTAATTGCTGTATTATACTGGAATAAAGCATCGCCTTTTAAATCTTCTGGTCTTGCTGTAAGAAAAACCTTCACATCACATCTTTCATTATGAAGAACTCTTGCAACAACCAGACCGTCCCCGCCATTGTTTCCACCACCTGATATGACAATAATCCTTTTACGGCCAAATAAATCCTTTATCTTCGTGGCAACTGCAAGTCCAGCCCTCTCCATAAGCACAATACCCGGGATGCCATATTCTTCAATGGTAACCCTGTCTATATTTCTCATCTCTTCAGCAGTAACGACTTTCATCTCTCTTCTCGCTCTAATATGACACAGGCAATACCATACTCATGCTCATGGCTCAGGCTAAGATGAGCCTTTTTTATAAATTTTTCTCTGAAAAAATCTTCAAGCCTTCCATGCATTTTTAAAACAGGCTTCCCGGAGGCTATATTTATCACTTCTATGTCAGTGAAAGACACGGGTACTGCAGAGCCTATTGCCTTTATTAAGGCTTCCTTAGCTGCAAAACGGACTGCAAGTGATAGATAGGGTTGTTTTTTTTCATAACAATAGGCAATCTCACCTTGCGTAAATACCCTCTTAAGAAATCTATCTTCCCATTTCTCGATGACCTTTTTTAGCCGCTCAATCTTTATAAGGTCTATGCCTACACCGTAAATCATAGAGCCTCAAAATATATTTTTATCTTTTCTCTGTGCACTCTGTATCCTCTGCGGTTACATTCATTTTTTATTGATTTTCTAAATCATAATCCTTATTTTTACACGAACGCAAGGTTTTTCTGTCAAAATTTTACGGGAAATCACCCTTTTTAAATATGGTATAATGTTCTTTACGGATAAAATATATGGAAAAAAGAATTAAAAAGGCTATATTTCCTGCTGCGGGGCTCGGGACAAGATTTCTGCCTGCTACAAAGGCTTCTCCAAAGGAGATGTTGCCAATAGTTGATAAGCCGATGATTCAGTATGCCATTGAAGAGGCATCAGGATGCGGAATAGAAGAATTTATCATTATTACAGGAAAATACAAACGTGCAATTGAAGATCACTTTGATTCTGCGTTTGAACTTGAAGAGAATCTGAAAAAGGCTGGTAAAAAGGGTCTTCTCGAAGAGATCAGCCGTCTGAATCACCTGCATTTTGCTTATATCAGGCAGAAATCAGCCCTTGGACTTGGCCACGCAATCTATTGCGCTAAGCCGTTCGTAAAAGATGAGCCTTTTGCAGTTCTCCTGAGTGATGATATTATTGACCCTGATGATAGCCTTCTTCAGGATATGATTAACCTGTATCAGAAATATAATGCTCCCATCCTTGCTCTTCAAAAGGTTCCTATGTCAGAAGTGCACAAATACGGTGTGATTGATGGGAGCAAAGTAGGAGATGGGGTGTATAAGATTGGTAGCCTTGTCGAAAAGCCCAGGATGGCAGATGCACCATCTGATCTTGCAATCATTGGGAGATATATCCTTACCCCTGGCATCTTCGAGATACTCGAAGGTATTGGCCCGGGCAAGGGAGGAGAGATACAGTTGACAGATGCGCTTTCTGGATTGTTGAAAAAGCGACCGATATACGGTTATCTATTTACAGGGACAAGATATGATGCCGGTGATAAGGTTGGCTACCTTAAGGCAACCGTGGATCTTGCATTGAAAAATCCTCAGGTTTCCGAGCCATTTAAGAAGTATCTTATTGCAGTTTCATCAAGATTGAAAAATTAAAAATATTGGAAAACTCTAAGGAGAAAACATGGCTGAGATAGAAAAAAAGACTGAGAAAGAGAAAGAGGTAGAGATACCAGATAATGCACCCGTATTGCCTGTGAGGGATATCGTCGTATTTCCTTACATGATACTCCCTCTCTTTGTCGGAAGGGAGATGTCTATTAAGGCAATAGAGCATTCTCTCAACACAAACAGGATGGTGCTTCTTCTGACACAAAAGGATATGAATATCGAAAATCCAAAGCCTGAAGACCTTTACTCTGTCGGCACGGTCGGAATTATTATGAGAATGCTTAAGCTTCCTGACGGAAGGGTAAAGATACTTGTTCAGGGTTTAAGCAAGGCACGAACAAAAAAGTACTCGCATACAGAGCCTTTCTTCCAGGCAGATATAGAAAAAATAATTGAAAAGAAACCTGATGTGCTTTCGATAGAGGATGAGGCACAGATGAGGACCGTCAAGGAACAACTGGACAAGACAGTCTCTCTTGGAAAGACGATACTTCCTGATATCATGGGTGTCATGGAAAACATTGAGGACCCTGGCAGGCTTGCTGATCTTGTTGCATCAAATCTTGGTTTAAAATCAGAAAATGCACAGGAAGTACTGGAGATTACAGACCCTCTGCAGAGGCTGAAACGGGTGAGCGATATCTTAAGCAGGGAAATAGAACTTCTCATAGTTCAGCAGAAGATCCAGTCAGAAGCAAGGGGTGAGATTGACAAGACACAGCGTGAATATTTCCTGAGGGAACAACTGAAGGCGATACAGAAAGAGCTCGGAGATATTGATGAGAGGGCAGAAGAGGTTAAGGAATTCCGGAAAAAGATTGAAGAAGCAAAGATGCCTGAAAAAGTTTTTAAAGAGGCTGAGAAGCAACTCAAGCGTCTTGAAAAGATGCACCCTGACAGTGCAGAGGCAGCAACGGTAAGAACCTACCTCGATTGGTTGGTTGAACTTCCATGGGCAAAGGCAACTACCGATAACCTTGATATCAAGGCTGCAGAAAAGGTACTGAATGAAGACCATTATGATCTCGAAAAGGTGAAAGAGAGAATTTTAGAATATCTGAGTGTCAGAAAGTTAAAGGAGAAGATGAAAGGACCTATCCTCTGTTTCATTGGTCCTCCGGGCGTTGGTAAGACCTCTCTTGGAAGGTCTATAGCACGTGCATTGGGAAGGGAATTTGGCCGTATGTCTCTTGGAGGAGTGCGGGATGAGGCAGAGATTAGAGGGCACAGAAGAACCTATGTTGGTGCACTTCCCGGGAGGATTATTCAGGGCATTAAAACAGCAGGGACAAATAACCCTGTGTTTATGCTTGATGAGATTGATAAAATAGGAATGGACTTCAGAGGTGACCCATCATCAGCTCTTCTCGAAGTTCTTGACCCTGAACAGAATAACTCATTTGTGGATCATTATCTTACCGTTCCCTTTGACCTGTCAAAGGTTATGTTTATTACAACAGGTAATCTTATAGATACCATACCAAACGCTCTCAGAGACAGGATGGAGATAATTTTTTTATCCGGCTATACAACGGAAGAAAAGCTTGGCATTGCCAAGAACTACCTGATACCGAAACAATTAGGAGAGCATGGTATAAGTAATAAAATATTAAGAATTACTGACCCGGGACTTCGTAATTTAATCTCGCAATATACAAGGGAGGCAGGTGTCAGGAATCTCGAGAGGGAGTTTGCAAACCTGTGCAGGAAAGTAGCGAGAAAGATTGCCGAGGGCGGGGAAAAGATGTTTGTAATCAATGTACAAAATATCCATAGATACCTTGGAGTGCCTAAATATCTGCCTGAAGAAGAGATGGAGAAAGACGAGGTTGGTGTTGCAACCGGACTTGCATGGACAGAAGCAGGCGGTGACATTATCTATGTTGAGGCAACTCCCATGAAGGGGAAAGGGCAACTTACACTCACTGGACAGCTTGGAGACGTTATGAAAGAGTCTGCACATGCTGCTTTAAGTTATATTCGTTCACGATCAAAGAATCTTGGCTTAAAAGACGATTTATTTTCTAAGACAGACATCCACATCCATGTCCCTGCAGGTGCAATCCCAAAAGATGGGCCTTCAGCAGGTATTACCATGGCAACGGCAATCGCTTCAGCACTTACAGGGAAGGCTGTGAGTAAAAATGTTGCAATGACAGGAGAAGTTACACTGCGAGGCAGGGTACTTCCTATCGGAGGGTTGAAGGAAAAAGCCCTTGCCGCGAAGAGGATGGGAATAAAAAAGGTAGTTATCCCGAAGAGAAACAGGAAAGACCTTGATGATATTCCGAAATATATCAAAAAGGATATGGAATTTGTATTTGCTGAGACAATGGACGATGTCCTGAAGGCTGCCCTGAAAAAAATTAATAATAAAAGAAGGCACAGGTAACAATTCTATAAATCTAAGTTTGTTCGCAGAAAGGAGGTGCTATGGCTTATTATATTATCTTGAGTAAACTAACAGATGAGGGAAGGAAGACGATCAAGGAGAATCCTCAAAGGATTCTCGAGGTGAATAAAGAG
>Ga0194113_10010711_pt1 | contig 10927 bp, 8 predicted proteins | sample TA2MahC200mmetaG_FD_146193 | JGI IMG/M metagenome (GOLD analysis project Ga0194113, IMG submission 146193) | Freshwater microbial communities from Lake Tanganyika, Tanzania - TA2015017 Mahale Deep Cast 200m | ecosystem: Environmental > Aquatic > Freshwater > Lake | place: Tanzania: Lake...
GTTCCCGTGCGGGTGTACAGAGGGACACCGGCAGAAACGCCATGGCGGATCACAGCAGCAACGTCTGCGCAGAGAGGTAGCGCGGCGGGTCGGGTGCCGGTGGGCAAAGGCCCCGCCCGAGAAGGTGCAAGAGATACTCCTGCGGAGGCATCCCGCGGGAAGCGAAGGGGACAGGAAGCCCGGGCATCCCCAAGTCCTTGATGACAGGTTTGGCGAGGGCTGCGACCGCGCCACGAAAGTGCTCATGGCAATCGCTGCCATGATGGTCGTCGTGCGAATCTGCGCAGTCGCCGGACTGGGACCCTTCGTCGTGATGTCTGCCAGCGGAGTCCTCGGCACACTCGCCGACATCCACGTGGGCCACCGCCTCATGCATGTAAACCCACAGAAAGCAAACCAAAACCGTCAGCCAGAACAAGCGCATGAATACCGTATACTGCAATCGGCGTGTCATGTCAAAAGCATTGTGGCCGCCGGTCGGGCGCCGCAGGGTCTCCCTGGCCATGGCTCCCAAGCTCAGAGCCCAGCCCGCCAGACGCACGACTGCGGTCATAGGAACGTCCTTCATGTTCATGGTTGAGCCCTCGCTGACTCTTTTTGCGGAAACGCGACCTGTGGCAGTCGGCCGATCAACCGTTGGACCTCGGCCTGCGCCCGGTGGTACGCCTCGACCGAATCGGCGTGTTGCGCCTGCGTCTGAAAGAGCGTGCGCTGGGCGTCCAACAGGTAGAGATAATCAAACTTACCCTGCAAATAGCCCTGCTGAGCCGCATCGAAGACCTGTTTGGCCTTGGGCAGCACGTCGTTTTGCAGAATCGTGACCTCGTCATAGGCGGCCGCCAGGGCGCCCGCCGCTTCTGCCAAGGCCGCCAGGGTCTTGACCTGAGCGGCCTCGTACTGCCGCTGGGTCTTCGCCAATTCCGCCGTTGCCTCCAGAACGCCTCCCTGGTTACGGTCGAACAACGGCAGGGGCACCGACAAGCCGAAGACCAGCGCCGTGTCGTCAGTTTGTGCGAATCGCTGCATCCCGCCGCCTATCGTGATGTCCGGCACCCCCTGGGCCCGTGCCAGACGCAGGGCCGCCTGGCGCCTCTCCTGCTCCGCCCGCCAACGCATCAGATCGGGATTGTCGGATATCGAAGCCACCAACTGCTCCAACGGCACCGGGGCGGCGGTGGTGTAGAATTCGCCTTCGCCCTTTTTGAAGCGGGGTGTGCGGTCGCCCCAAGTGGCCGCCAAGCGGTGCCGGGCGACGATCAGCGCCTTTTCGGCCTTTTGTCGCTCGATCCGGCTTTCGGATAGCGCGACATTGGCCCGCAAGTCATCGACGGGCGAGTCTTTGCCGGCCTGGACCCGCTGGGCGACCGCCGTTTGCGCCTGACGCGACAATTCGAGCAGCCGCTCGGCCAGGGCCAGCCGCTCCTGCGCCGCCAGCACGGACGCGAACGCCTGACCCACCTCGCGCATCACGTCCAGACGGGCCGCCTCGTAGTCCCACTGCACCAGGTCCTTGTCCAACGCGGCGACGCGGCCGCGCTTGGCCCGCTTGCCGGCCAACTCGATCGGCAGGCCGATCTGCACGCTCGTTTCCGCTCCCTCGAAGCCGCGCCGTTCGCCCCGGCCGCCGAATTCCTCGATCTCGATCTGCAGCTCGGGGTTCGGGCGCAGGCCCGCCTGCAGGACCCGCGCCTCGGCGGCCCGCAGCTCATACGGGAAGACGGCGAGCTCCGGGCTGCGCGCCTGTGCGAGTGCCAGCGCATCCCGCAAGGTGATGGGACCATTGTCTCTCGAGTTCTCGGCCTCATTCCCCGCGCCTGTGGCGAGGACCATGAGAACGACAACGCCAAGTGTGCCTGCCTGCATACGGTGCTCCTGCGTTGGATGGTTGATGGTTGAAGGCTGATGGTTGATTCGGAGGAGCGGCTTCTCACTCTAACCATCAAACATCAGACTTCCCACTACACGAAGGGGCTGGGATCACACGCGCAGAATGGTGCTGTTCAGAGGAAGATGATAGCAGATGGAGAGTGGGGGGGATTCGAACGGTACGGCTTCTCCCACGTCGAGAATGTCCGGCAGAGATAGTGCTCCGTGGCTGCCCACAGCAGGGCAGACGCCAAGACCTGGACTTGTATGCGTCGGCATCGAGCGGCCACGGCACAGGCCGACGGGGAGGAAAAGACCGGTGCAGGATTGGCATCCCTCTTCCGCCAGGCGGGACCCGGTACCGGCAATGGTGTTATCCGGGTCCGTCGGCGCGGGGTGGGCTTCGCAGGGGCAGCGGTTGTTGACAAGAGCCTCGATGGCTACACGCCCGTCATGGCGTACGCACAGCGTCAACGCCTGGGACGCGTTGAACAGCATCATCGGCGTCAGGAACGCCAGGGCCGCCACCGGGCCGCACCTGCCTTGCATTGGTCCGTTCTTCATGCCCATCAATTGTTATTATACGGCATTTTCCCGGAGGCAGGTGAGAAAAAACGCAGAATCCACCACCTGCCATCTACTGCCTGCGCCGGCAAGCAGGGCCCCGGGAATTCCGGGCTCTCTATCGGAGGTAGCCGCAGAGCAGGTTGCTGCCGTAGTCCCGGTCGATCTTCTGGGCCCAGTCGGCCCCTACGCCACGCCGGACGGCATGGCCGTAGAGCATCATGCCCACGAGGGTGCCGGTGCCGTTGGGCAGCATGTCGTCGCTCAGGATCATGCGGCGCCAACGCATGGGCTTGCCGTAGAAGGGCCGGCCCCAGCCGTCCAGCGGCTCGGCGGTGTAGAGGTAGTACGAGCTGCCCGCTTGCCAGTACCCGATCAGAACGTTGAAGTGCCCGCCGTTTTCGACTGCGATTACCAGCGGGATGTCGTGGTTGATAAAGCCTTCGATCACGGCCTGCAGGTGCGCCATGCTCTTGAAACGCCCGCCGGTGCCGATCGTGATCGAGACGGGATAGGCATCGTTGCACCCGTCGCTGTACTGGTTGGCCACAAACGGCAGGCCCGCGTTCTGATCTCCGTCGTTGCCCCAGCCGACGCCCGGACAGTTCTTGAGCCACTGCTGCACGGCGCCGGTAGCCTGCCCGGTGGCCGGGTTCCAATTGACGTTCCCGATGTCATAGCGGATGTCGTAGAACGAGCCCTGCGTGCTCGAATCTGCGGTGTTGAGCCGGCCATCGGCCCCCAGGAAGCCGGCCTCCCCGGACCACGCGGGGTCTCTCTGTCGCTTCTCGTGGAACCAGTTCCACATGATATGCTCCATCGACAGAGGGTAGCCCACGTCGTCGCACTTGCGATCCGTATCGAAACTGCCGGCGAAGGGAATGTCGCCCGGGTTGCCCCACGGGCCGCTGGTCCGGTCGGTCGTGCCATTGTGGCTGTAATCGAAGTACCACATGCAGTTGCCGGGCCGGAAGACCGCGACGTCGTCGATCTGGCCGTCACCGTCGAAGTCGCCCGCCAGGGGGATATCGCCCGGCTCCGCCCAGTGGGACGTGGCGTCGGCGGTGCCGTCCTGGTTGTAATCGTAGTACCAGGTGCCCGTCGCGGCGCGAAAGACCGCGACATCGTCGTTGCGTCCGTCCCGATCGAAGTCGCCGACGACAGGCCGATCGCCGCCGGTGGACTGTAGAATGATGGCGCCTGCGGCCGCGTCGGCCATCAGGAGCCGGGGATTGCTCGTCGTGCGATGATAGTAGGTTATTCCGTGGCCGTAACTGGCCATGTTGACCCAGTCGTTGTAGGGGTTGCCCCTCTCCTGGACTTCCACGCTGACCGGCGCTGTCGTGTCGCCGCAATCGGAACTGGCGGGGTTGTCGGTGGCGTCATCCCATTGCGCCTGGGGATTGGGCGCGGGCACGGTCCGGCACCAGGAGCTGTCTGAGCCTGTGCCGCCGTCGAGCGTGTCGTTGCCCGTTCCGCCGACCAGGATATCGTTGCCGGCGCCGCCGAACAGGATGTCGTTGCCCTGATCGCCACACAGGAAGTCGTCCCCGGTGCCTCCGTCCAGGACGTCATCGCCCCCGTAGCCGGACAGGAAGTCGTCGTCTGCTCCCCCGTACAGGTGGTCCGCCCCCTGTCCACCGACCAGACGATCGTTGCCGCCCTCGCCGTAGAGATAGTCTGCTTTGGACGTGCCCCAGAGATCGTCGTTGCCCGGCCCGCCGTACAAGTAAATCTCCGTGAACGTCAGGAGGGCGATGTCGAGGAAGGTCACCCCCTCTTTCTCGTCATCGCTGATCGCCTCGATGCGATCGTTGCCGCCTTCCCCCCGGATGGTCAGGCGGCCTGTGTCCATGTTGTAGAGGCCCGTGGAGAACGCCCCCGAACCGGTCCGCGCCAGGACGCAGAGCTTCCGGACGCCGCCATCGTTCACGACCCCGAAGTAGAGGGTGTCGTTGCCGCTGGTCGCGGTGATCGTCCGGTCCGCCCATGCCACCGAGCCCAGGCAGAGGACTGCCGTCACGACGATGACTTGCCTGATTCTCAACCCGTTGCAGAGCATGGCCTTCCTCCTTTCTTAGACGTTGTCTCTCCAGAACCACGATGGCCATAGGTTACCCGGCTACGGCCTCCGATGTCAATCGTGGGAAATACTTATTTTTCGGTGGTCCTTATCGGCTCCCAGCGGGCTATGCAGGCGGCACAGATGCTGTCTCGTGGCGATCTTAGAAGCTCATCAGCTTCAGGACGTCCTCGATGGTGCCTTCCTTGGTGGCTTTGCGGCCCGGCTTGGTGGGATCGTCGAAGACCAGGTATTCCTTCTTCGCCTGAATGGGCAGCGTCAGCTTGTAGGGTTTGCAGCGCGGCAGCGCGGCCATGGCCCGTTTGGCGCCTTCGTAGAGGGCCCGGCGGGTCTCTTCGAAGGGGTACAGCTCCGCGGCCTCACGGGAGAGGCCCCGCTTGACGGCGACCGTGACGCACTCGGGCCCGAAGAACTGCCGGGACTCCCGGCAGGTTGCCTCATCGCCCGTCACTAAGATCGTCGGGATGCCGTAAGCGCCCGCAATGGCCGCACACTGGACCAGCTCGCCCGATTCCACGCCGTTATACCAGTAGCGGTTCTCCGTGCGCGACGATTGCGTGTGGCAGAGGACGCCGTCGGGGGTCCCCATCATCGCGTGGGCGCCCAATTGGACCATGCCGGCGAACGAGCCGTCGAGGCCCGTCAGCGGGCCCGGACGCGGTTTACCGGTAATGTATGTGGCCCCGGGTTCCATCAGGTGCGGGACGAACGCCTGCGAGCCGTGGCCATCCAGGATGACGATGTCGGTCGCGCCGCCGGCCCGCAGCCCGCGGACGACCGCGGCGATGTCGCCCATCAGGTACTCTTTCGCTTTCTCGTTGAGCGGCCCGGTCTCGCGGGTCTGGGCGAACTGGTAGACGCCGCTGGCCCCCTCCAGGTCCGTGACGATGTAGATGCGCAGCGGCTTGGCCGCCGGCGCCGCACCGCCGCCCGCCAGCGCCAGCAACCCACCCGCCAACAGAAGAACGACCACACTGGATTTCACGGCACGTCGGGTCATGATCGATTTCAACCGGCTCATATCGTCCCCTGCAAAGAAGATTGAGGTTGCTCCTGTCGAAGCCGCAGGGATCATACCACAGTTGCCAGAGTGGTGACAACCGGACCCCCTGTCCGCGCAGGGTCACCGCATGTCCGGCGATGAAGCGGTTCGGAGTTCCGCGTTTACGCGGGTCGGAACCGTCCTGCCTTCCATGTCTATCAAGTCTGGAGCCGCTACGCGGTCTGGACCCGCCTAATGAGTTTCGACGAGCAAGTTCGGCAATGTGTAGGGTGGGGCTTGCCCCACCGCTTTCCTTGGGTCCGGCTTCCTGGTGGGGCAAGCCCCACCCTACAACGAATGAGTCTTGATGAACAAGCTCGGTAATGGTCGCGCGAACCGCTCTGGGCGTAGGTCGTGCGTTCTCCCACGACATCTTCGGCGAGCGGGGACGCTCGCCCTACGAAGAGCACCCGGCGCCGGTTTCTCAGGAAGCCCGACGCGCAGCGGCGTTTCGCGCCGAGGGCGACGAGGCTACTCGAACGGACGGTCCTGATCGAAGTCGGGGAGGTAGCGGTGGCGGCTGTCGAGCTCCTGGATGAAGGCGTTTTCCAGGCCCAACTCCAGCGCGTAATCGGTGACCTCGTCGTACTCGCGGACGGTCAAGGGGCGGTCGATCGGGGGGTATCGGTTGGCCCGGTACTGGGGGGAGTACTGCGACATGATGCTGACGTGCGTGGCCGGCGCGAGCTGCGCCAGCAGGGCCAGGCACCGGCGACTGTTGTCCACGGCGCCGGGCAGGACCAGGTGGCGGACCAGCAGGCCCCGGCGGGCGATGCCGTGGTCGTCCATCTCCAGGTGCCCGACCTGCCGGAGCATCTCCGCGAGCACGCCGGGAATGACCTCGGCGTAGTTGCCGGCGCCGGAATAGCGCCGGGCCAGATCGTTCGAGAGGTACTTGATATCCGGCAGATAGATATCGATCAGTCCCTCCACCTGCCGCAGGGCGTCCACGGAATCGTAGCCGTTGGAATTGTACACGATGGGAACGGCCAGGTCCCGGGCCCGGGCTGCGACGATGGCATCGGCTGCCTGGAAGATCACGTGGGAAGGCGACACCAGGTTGATATTGTGAGCGCCCGCGTCGGCCAGCCGCAGCATCTCGTCCGCGAGGGCCTCGGTTGTCAGGGTCTTCGTCTCGCTCGGGTGGAATTCCTGGCTGATCTGGTGGTTCTGGCAGAAGACGCAGCGTAGATTGCAGCCGTCGAAGAAGATAGTCCCGGAGCCGCGCGTGCCGGAGATCGGGGGCTCTTCTCCATGGTGCAGACCGGCATGGGCGACCTGTGCCCCGGCCGCGATCCGGCAGAATCCCGTCCTGCCTTCGAGCCGGTTGACGCCGCACCGGCGCGGGCAGCATTCGCATTGGGCCAGTTGATCGGAAAACCGCTGCTTCATCATGCCCACCCTACGACGGCGTCTCACAGAAGTTCACGGTCTGAGGCATCCCGTTGGCGGCGGAGGCGTAGACCGCATCCTGGACGGCCAGCGTCCGCAGGTAGTCGGGGCCGTTGGTCTCGAACTCGCCGCCGTCGAGCAGGCGGTCGATGAAGTGCCGCTGGGTCGTGTAGCAGCAGTCGCCGGAGAAGTTGCGGTTCTCGTGGTGATACGCGTGGTCCCGCTCGGGCTTTCCCAAGGTCTGGATGGTGAGCCGGCCGTCGTTGTACAGGCGGATCGAGCCGCCGTTGGCGTCGATGAGAAACTCGCCGAAGGTGTAGCGCGGGTTGGGGTAGTTGCTCTCGTTGTAGCGGTTGGCATCCCAAACCCCGGTGGCGCCGGAGGCGAATTCAAACAGCACGGCGGCGAAATCCTCGCCCGCAATGACCGGATTGAGCTTCTTGAGCACCGCGTACACCCGCGCGATCTCGCCGGCCAGGTAGCGATAGGTGTCGATGAAGTGGACGCCGTTCTCGTAGACGAGCAGACGCGGATACTCGCGGAAATAAGGCTGGCGGTTCAGGTAGGCGTCCGGGCCCCAGCCGTCGCCCATGCGCGAGCGGAAGGTCATCACGTGGATTCTGTCGCCGATCGCACCGGCCTCCAGGAGCTTCTTGATCTCGCGATGCCACGGCTGAAACCGCCAGTTCTCGTGCACCATGAAGCGGATGCCCGCCCGGGTGGTGTCGTCCACGATCTGTTTGGCCTCCTCGAACGTCGGCGCCAGGGGCTTCTGGCAGATGACGTGAACACCCAAGTCGGCCGCGATCCGGCACATCTCCAAGTGCGTGGGCGGCGGCGTGATGACGTCCACGAAATCGGGCTTCTCCTTTTCCAGCATCTCACGATAGTCGGTATAGTGCCGGGCGATGCCGAACTTGTCCATAATGGTTTTGGCCCGTGCGGCGTCACGATTGCACATGGCCGTGATCGTCACCTCGGGGATCCGCTGCCAGGCTTCGTACTGGAAGTGGCTGAAGTAGCCGGCCCCGACACAAACACCCTTAAGCTGCGTCATATTTCATTCTCCTGGACCATATTCGAATCGCCTAGTCCCAGGCCGACCGGCGGAGGAAATTCCAAATTCCAAGCTCCAAATCTCAAACAAATCCAAAATGTCAATGACCGCAACGCTGCCGCCGATCCTGGCCTCTTTTGGGTCTAATATGTAGGGTGTGCTGTGCACACCAATTCCGAATGTCGATCGGTTCGTGGTGTGCACAGCACACCCTACATGTCTTGCCTGCCATTCCTTGTACGGGCCGGATGCTTGTGCGGCTCTTGCACGGCTCTCACTGGTCCTTTGTGGTTGCGGGCGCGTTGGCGTCCTCGGCCGGATGGGCGATGGGCGTCGGTTCCGGGACGGGTTTCTTGCGGACCGATCGGTAAATCTGGTAGCCGATCGCGCCGCCTGTGACGAGCAACAGGGCGGCCAGCGTGGCGGCGAAGCGCCGGCGGATCGCCGCCGGGGAAAGCTGCCGGTCGGTGCGGCGGTTCGGATTCATGAAGAGCCAGGCGACGATGGCCACGAAGTTCAACCCTGCCGCCAGAACGAAGAAGGCGTTGGCGCTGCCGGTCTGGGCGTTCTGGAAGAACGGGAACAGGATGGCGCTGAGGGCCGCGCCGATGTTGCCCACCATGTTCATGGAGCCGGAGACCGCGCCGGAATGGCCGCCGCCGATATCGTTGCAGAAGGCCCAACTCGGGCTGAGCGTCATGTCCACGCCGAACGTCGCCAGGCTGAACCAGAAGATGAACAGGTACAGGTTGTTGGTCTGGGTCGCCAGGAGCAGGCCGAACACACCAAGGCAAAAGCCGACGATGGCGGTGGCCCGGCGCGAGCCGACCGGGTAGCCGCGTTTGTAGAGCTGCGTCACCATGGTCCCCGCCACCCAGTTGGCGCAGGCCGCGAAGATCAGCGGCAGGGCGGACCAGTAGACCGCCCGCGGGTCGTCCGGCCACTGGTTCTTCAGATAGGAGGGCAGCCAGGTCAGGCTGATGAAGAACGTCACGTTGCTGGCGAAGTACTGGACCATGGCCAGGGACATGTTCAGCGAGGTGAAGATCTCGGCGAAGGAGGACTTGACGGTCGCGGTGAAGTCCGAGACGCGGCCTTTCTCGATGTACTCCAACTCCGCCGCGTTGATTTTGCGGTTGTCCTTCGGATTGTCGCGGAACCACAACAGCCAGATCGTCGCCCAGACGATACCGACAAGGCCGTTGGCGACGAAGGTCCAGCGCCAGCCGATCCGGGCGATCAGCCAGGGCATGAGAAACAGCGAGAAGGCCGCCCCGAGCCGGCTGCCGGAGAAGTTGATGCCGTGGGCCAGGCCGCGCTCCCTGACGGGCAGCCAGCGAAAGAACGCCTGGGCCGCTCCCGGAAAGGCCCCCGCTTCGCCCACCCCGAAAAGGAATCGCAGGACCAGCAGTTGCAGAGCGGTCCGCGCCGCCCCGGTCAGGGCGGTGAAGACGCTCCAGACGGACACCACGATCGTCAATGCCCAGCGGGCCCCAAGCCGGTCCGCGAACCAGCCGGCGGGGACCTGGAACAGGGCGTAGCCCACGGCGAAGATGCCGAGGACCAGGCCCATCGTCTCGCCGGAGATGGTGAGATCCCGTTTGATGTGGTCCACGGCCGAGGCGATGCACGCCCGGTCCATGTACGTATTGACGCTGTGGAAGAACAGGATGCCGATCAGGACGAAACGCTGCCGGGTCATCCACGCGGGCGGTTGGGTCATGTCGCGGTTCCTTTCATGGCTCTACTCATCTCTGCCTTGCAGCCATGCGATAACCATCGTCAAGGCCTTAGGCCTTGGCGATGCCACCCATTGGCCTGCAATCATACCGGCAACTCCAAAGATGTGTGGAACAATGAGGCGCTCACGCCCATGTCACTTGCGGGCCTTGCGCCGCTCGGCGATCAGCTTCAGGGTATTCTGCCAGGCACTGATGAACATGTCGCGGAAGTACCGGACCGGGCCATATTCCTCGTACTCGTCGACCTCCAGGCCATCTTCCATGTAGGCCTGCCGGAAGGCGGGGACCTTGGTCAACAGCTCGTCCAGGACGTGGTCCTGCACCGGGTTGAACAGCCGGGCGACTACGGGCTGGTTCAGCTTCAGCAACTCCTCGGCCTGGCCACCCCAGTTCATCGTGATGCAGACGTCGCCGCCGACCATTTCGGTGAAGTGCTGGAGCCCGCGGACGCCGCCGCCGATGAAGCCGAGCGGGTAGCCGCGGTCGTGCACGAGGCGGTAGACCTTCTTGGCGACGACCATGCCCGCCTGGTAGAGGATGTCCGGGTTGATCTCGATTCCCTGGGCCGCGACCTCCTGGCGGAGCCATTCATCGTAGATGCCCGTGATGAGCGAGTAGTACATGATCGGATACGTCTTGGTCTTGGCCGTGATCTGGCGGTACATCTCGCAGACGTCGATGACCTGGCTCAGGCCCATGATCTCCGTCGCGTTCAGCGGCGTGTTCTCCTCGATCAGGACGCCCATCGCCTCCAGGCCCGCCTTCGTCGCGGGGATCTTGATCATGACGTTCGGGCTCATCGCGCGGTTCTTGCGGCCCTCGTCGATGATGACCTGCGGGTCCTCCTCGTGGATCGGGTCGCCCTGGATGCTGACGTACCCGTGCCGGCCGTTTGTGCGGTGGTAGACGGTCATGAACCGCTCGGCCACCCGTTTGACGAGCTTGCGCTGCAGGATGCACTCGACCTCGTTGTCGTCGGCGCTTTCCTTGAGCGTCTCATCCAGCAGGGCCAGGGCGTGGTCCTTGCCCGTCTCATGGGTCAGCATTTTCCAGGTATAGGACGGATTCTGCGTGCAGCCCATCGCCCCGGCGGCGATCGCCAGGTCCGCCTCCTCGGGCGTGACGTTGTTGATCCACATCTTGGTCGGCGTCAGGGCCGCGACACGATGAAAGTAGTCCTG
>Ga0194113_10010724_pt1 | contig 10918 bp, 14 predicted proteins | sample TA2MahC200mmetaG_FD_146193 | JGI IMG/M metagenome (GOLD analysis project Ga0194113, IMG submission 146193) | Freshwater microbial communities from Lake Tanganyika, Tanzania - TA2015017 Mahale Deep Cast 200m | ecosystem: Environmental > Aquatic > Freshwater > Lake | place: Tanzania: Lake...
TCCTCAGAACGATGGCGGCGAAAACAACGGGCCCAAAAAATGCCTTCATTGCCCGATATCCGCCATCAATTGGCAAAATGCTTGATGAGGATGCTGATTTGATCATTTATCTGTCGGAGTAGTATTAAGAGGATCTTTCCGGAATTAAGGAAAAAATCGGTTAGTTGAAATATGAGCTATCGGGAACCTCACGGGGAGGAACAGGAGGAGGATTATGAAGCTGAGGAAATTTATTATCCCGGCGCTGTTGAGTCCGCTGATTTTGGTGCTGGCCAGCCCCGGAGTAAATGCTTATTCGGGCTATTACTACGTGATCCCGAACGCTTTCCCATTGCGGGAATGCGCGGCTTATGAGTGTGGTAAGTTACTCACGGCTTACCAGGGCGATCGGGTTGAAATCCTGGAGCGGACGAGCACGGGCTGGTCCAGGGTTCGCTTTGTGGACCGGTCCGGAATAGGCTGGATGCCCAGTGATTTGCTCAGTTACAGTCCTGATTTGAGAAGCAAACCTGGGCCTCCCTACTATGTCAATGTTAACAGTCTTGCCCTCCGGGACGCTCCCAGCCCGGACTCTCGCGTCCTAACGACGTTGCACTTCAATGACCCGGTGGAAATGCTGGGAGTCGGGACCAGCGGCTGGGCCCAAGTGCGAGACCTGCGGAGCAGCATAGTCGGCTGGGTGGCGCCCCGATATCTGTCCTCGGCTCCTTTGAGTTACCCCAAATCGTCCCCGCGCCGCCGGGCTCCGGCCCGCAAAGCGCCTCCCAAGGAGGAACCTCCCGCGCCCCCCAAGGCGATGTGAGGTTTTGAGTCCATGATTGATAAAGGCGCCCCTCAACCTCACTTTCAAAGGTAGAGGTGAAGCCCCGAGGGTTGGCGGTGTAGGGCGCAGCGCCCGGCGGAACTTGAGCCAGCGGTGCTTCTCTTCTTCCCACACGTGACTGTAAGGCAAAACCGTGCGTCCCATAAGAGTCACTCAGAAAATGTGGAGTTTATCGTCAATCAAGCCACTCGATTGGGCGGTCGGTGGAACCTGAGGGTTCTTTCTTGAACGGGGCGGGCTTCCTGTCGCTAGGGGTCGGCGACTTGAACGCTGGGGCCGGTCTTGCTTTTGCCGGTTCGGCGGCACGTTGCTGTAAGGCAAGGACACGCGAACCGGGCACAGCAAAGTTCAGGTTCTGGCCCCTTATCATCTGCAACGTAGCCACACCAATCACTTTGCCTTTCATATTGACCACCGGGCTGCCGCTGGAGCCAGGAGAGACGGGTGCAGTGATCTGTATGATTTCTCCTAAGCCGTCGATTTTGCGCCCTGCGGAAACTACCCCATCGCTCAAGGTTTGCTCCAGTCCCAAGGGACTGCCTATCACTACTACCCGCTCTCCCACTTCGGGCATGATAGGGCTGATTTTTAAACTGCCCCGACCTATGGCGGCAAATGGATCATCAGCAACTGCTATGATTAAGTCCCCGGCACTGTCTTTGCCCACTATCGTTTTGACCGGATAACGCTCGCCATCAGCTGTCTCCAATATTGCACGAGAGGCTCCAGAAAGAACATGGTAGTTAGTGCTGAAGTGTCCTTCTGGGCTTATGAAAAAACCGCTTCCTTGAGTCTTCGGTTTGCCTTTCGCGTCATAGGCGATGATTGTGACCACCGCGGGCTGGATTTTTTTGACCAGTTGGGGCAGGTTATCCTGGGCCGACGCCTGTGTGGTCAATAACCCAAAATTAATTATGAAAACTAGGGCCGCCGCCGCATGCCTTTTCATGTCTGCTGCTCCTGTCTGGAAACTGTAAAAATCAGACTTTCTCATCTATATAATAAAACTACTTTGTTTAAAAGGGGCGGTCCCACTCCTTTAAGTTTGGATTTCGAGAGCACAGGCTGGAAAGCCTGTGCTACTGAATCCGAGTTTCTAAGAATATTCTTTGAACCTCTTGATTTGACTAAGGAATAAGTTCAATTTTTGGTTTGGTTGCGGCCTTTGGCCGCGATGTGCCACCAATGCTTACAGAGGGTTGGGAGGGGGGCGGGGGAATTGATTTCCCCGGCCCTCCCCCGCAACACTTCCCACTTCTTAAATCACCCCACTAGGAGCAGAAGCACCCCGGTTTCTATGATCAGCGCCACGGTTGCCAGGAATTTCAGAATTTCCAAGAGCAAGGTCCTGGTGTCCTCCGGAATGGCGAGAGTTTTTCTCAATTGCTTAATTCGGGCCGTAAATCTCGGCCTGGGATAGAGGTATTGGCACTCAGGCAAAAAAAAGTTCACTTTAGAAGTCTCCTCTCTGAGGCCGAGAGCGGGCAGTATAGCTTCGCTCCCGCCGCAATTTGTCGGAGGGGCAGGGGCCGGCCCCTGCCTTCACCGGCCCCCTTAAAGGGTTAGGTGGGGGGCTTGGGGGGAGGGCAGGGAGCGGTGCTCCCTGGCCCTCCCCTCAAATCCTGACACTCCCCCCACCTCCACCCAATAATCCACCACCGGCGCCAGCAAGCGGCCGAACTGGCGGTTGGGCGCGTCCTTGGGAAGCCGGGGCTGGAGGAGCAGGAGAGGGGCCCGGGCCTTTACCGCGGCCAGGAGCCGCACCATATCCTGGAATAGGCGGCGGCGTTCCGGGAGGGGCACCTGTTCGTCGTAGAACAGGGTCACCGGGCCCAGGACCAGCACCAGGCAGCCGGGTTTAAGCTCTTTAGCCAGTTCCTCCTTGATGAGGCGCACCAACTGGTGGGATGTGAAGGCCCGGGCCACCTGCACCCGGGACAGGGCCGCTTGGCGGCTAAGGCCCCGGGCCCGGGCCTCCCGCACCAGGCCGCCGCGGCCGCGGTGAGCTCCCGGAGGTTATCGCCCCAGATCAGCGCGCCCCGGCCGGGGCGCAAAGGGCCCAGGGCGGGCGGCCATAACATCAAAGGCACCGGTGGCAAAGATTCCCGACGCTCAAGCATTTCCAACCTGACCCCGCTAATGTTGGTTAGAACGAGGCTTCAACCCAGCCGGTCCCATCACACTTGTAGCAATGCCCGCCCAGACCCTCTCATTACAAGCTGGGCAAGTCTTTTTAGGCCACTTGGGAGGGGCATTGCTTCCCTGTCCATTCTGATTCTCTACAGGCGCAGAAGCCATCCGTAACCTTGAGATATTTGGGTTTTTTCTGTTCACCCTGGCTAACAGGAAATCTATACTCATTAGCCGGTGGCGGGCACGGAGGCCCGCCCCACCAATTAAAAATTTATTCTTATGGGATTGGGGGTGGGGGGAGGGGGTAAGGGCAGACGCCCTTACCCCCCTCCCCCAAATCTGCCTTCCCTCCCGCCCCCTACCCCCGCCCCTCCAGGTTGCGGTACACGCCCACCACTTTGCCCAGAACCTGCACCGCCTCCGCCTCAACCGGAGGGATGCGCACAGGCGTGAAGTCCGGGTTGTCGCCCTTGAGGACCAGGCCTCCGGCTTCTTCATAAACCCGTTTCAGGGTGGCCTCGTCGTCCACCAGGACCACCGCGATCTCCCCCCGGGCCACCCGGGGCTGGACCCGCACCATCACCAAATCGCCGGGCTGGATGAGGGGGGCCATGCTGTCGCCCGCGACCCTGAGGAGAAAAGCTTCTTCGCCCCGGACCCAGGCCCGGGGGAGGGGCAGGGTGTCCTCGACATTCTCCGTGGCCAGCAGGGGCCGGCCCGCGGCGATGCGGCCCAACACGGGCACTTCCACTACCGGCCCCAGGGTCCGGCCGGCCAGGGTCAGCCCCCGGGATCGCCCCGGTTCCCGGTGGAGGTAGCCCTTGCGTTTCAACGCCGCCAGGTGGTCCGCCGCGGCCCGGGGCTGGATGCCGAAGCGGGCCGCCACTTCCCGCACCGTGGGGGGATAGCCCTGGCGGGCCACGAACTCTTCCACAAAGGCCAGCACTTGCCGCTGTCTGTCCGTCAATGGCTTCATGGTTATAAAATACTATACATAAGTATACTTGTCAAGAGAATAGTCATACCCCAAATTAACCGTCGATGAATTCACGAAACGGTGGATTAAGGAATCACGGCAGTCGGTTAAGCCCATTGCCCGTGTCTGCTTCTCATTGACAATCGAGCCGGGACAAACTATAATTTTCATGTGCGGGCGATTAGCTCAGGTGGATAGAGCGTTGGTCTCCGGAACCAAAGGTCGGGCGTTCGAGTCGCCCATCGCCCGCCAGTAAAATCAAGGGGTTAGGTGAAAGCCTAACCCCTTGTCCTTTTTGCCCCCAACACTATCCCCAACATAAAATGGGAAAAGCCCCTGCCGCAAGCAGTTATCTTTTGCGCAAATTAATGAACTTTATATATTTGCAGGAGGCGGAGAGTTTGCGGGCCTGTCGCCGGCTCTATCATGAGCCTGCCGCAAATTGTGTCGCAAGATTGTCGCAAGTTAGCTTATCCCGGGAGCCGGTAAATAAATTGATTCGTGGAACCTTCCGAGAGCAGCGACCCCTTAATAACCCTCAGATCCCCGCTGCAAGGCCCTATGGTGACTTCCGGAAACAAGCGCTAAAGGGTGAGAATTATAATTATCTACAATTCTCGGGGATAGAATTGAACTTTTTAAGCGAAATCTACAATTTCGCTTCCATCGTCTGGTAGGTGTTTCGGCGGGTTCAGGTCTTCATCGGCCTTGGCCAGCCACTGCCGCACCAGGTCGCGCTTGACTTCCTCAGGCGGCTTCATAAATTACCTTCCCATATTTATTGGCAGGATAGGCGATGCCTCCTATAACTCCCTTGCTCTCTTCAAAGCGTTCGGTGGCCATGACGATGATGTCGAAGGCGAGGTCCAAACCACGCATGGCCTGGCGCAAACGCACGCTTTCCTTTCTTGAATTTGCGGGAGGAGCTTTTTTCAGGACTATGAGATCGATATCTTTGTCCCTGGTCATTTTCCCTGTAGCCGCCGAGCCGAAGAGAATGATCCGCTCCGGCTGAGTGATCTTCAAGATACGCCCGATGATCTCCTCAATGAGCTTTTGGTCAAGGTTCATGATTGCTCTTGACATTTCCAACTTTTCGCGCCGATCTTTCTCTAAAATAGTGGCCAATTAGTAAAGGGAAGGCTGGATTTCCTCCTTAGGCCCTTTGATCCGGTTAAATCTGTTGTCCCTTAAAGATTCAAACTGAAATCTTACACCTTTCTCCCGGGGCTTTATAGTCCTTTTTGTCAACTCATTTAGACAAGGTTAAATGTTGCGCCATAATTTCTGAGTTTTTCTAATATCTGTTCGACTAAGGATGAGTCAGACTTAATTACAATTACATGATAGCCACGATCTTTTAGCTTATCCCTTACTATTTGGTCATGTTCCGCCTGATGTGGCTGGGTGTGGGCTGGGCCATCTATGAATATGCAGACACCGGGAATCTTATCCCGCTTGTAATAAAAGTCGGTCTGGACCGGGAGATCTCTCTCGGGGCAATATTGGGCATAATCAGGTAATCTAAGCTTGTTTTGATAAAGATAATCGAGGAATTGCCGTTCCGAGGCAGAGGCTGGGTCGATGCGTTCACCAAGCCAGCCATATTGGGCTTCATAGTCGCGCCCTTCGGTACTTGGGGTAATTTCAGCCTGGGTTAATAGCAGGAAGTAGTCTCGCACTTTCCAGCGATCAAGGTAACGGTGGTCCGTTTGGTTGGCATAACTGAGCAAACAATCGTAACAGGCGGGGCCGCAACGACCGATCCAATTTTTTTCTTCTTCACCGGTTAACGGATTGAAATGGCAAATTATTAAGGCCTCACGTGCGATCTCCGCGAAGGCCTTTTTATCTTGAAGTAAGCGCTCCCAAACTCCCGTACCTCCTTCGGCGGCCTCCCAGAGTAAGAGGCGTTGGTGGTCGCCTTGGCCGATGAGTTCTACAGCAACCTCTTGTTCTTCAACCTGATAAATGACTTGAATGCCTTTCTGTAAGGCATAAGCCAGCGTCTTGAGAAAAGAGAGATCACTGGCTTTTTCCGCCAAAGGACGAAGAAGTAAGATATTCCGGTTATCTGTAACGTAAGGTTTCACGCCTGAGATTACCGTACTAATCTCGCGCCTTGGCCGTTCTCCATTGTTGGCGTCATCGTCTTCACGTCGGCGCCAGATACCGGTGTTCTGTTCCAGGACAAAACCCTGACGTTCGCTGGCGCGCCGCCACCCATGGTTGATACGCCAAAGTTCTGCTTGAGGGATATAGCTCACTTCCATAAGAGCCGTGGCATCTTGTTTTGACTGAACCGAGACAATCTGGGACACCGAGCCAGGAGCAACCCAAAAGTGGGTGGTGAGATGATACCCTTCCCTGACCCGCTCTTCTTCTTCGGAGGAGATACGCGCCCACCTGGAACCCCTTACAGTGGGCTGCTCAAAAAGCGCCTGGGGAAACTCAGAAGTATCAGCATCCAATCTGGTACCGCAATAGTGGCACAAATCCACCATCGCTTCATCACGAGGATGAATATAACCGCAGGTCAGACAAATCTTGGCCCGACAAAGACGGGGAGTGATCCCCCCGGTGGGGACCAGACATGCAGAGATTCGATGTTTTCGGCCCTCATGATAGATGACATTCTGGGGGCCGAACTCGGCCAAACCCAGGAAGCGTGGCCGATCAATAGCTTGGGCCGTCTCTCCTGACCACACCATAGCTCGGAGAGGAAGCCTTGGAAAGTTGTCGCCTGGCAGAAATCCTTCCGTAGCCAGATAACGGTAGGGATAAAAATCGGACTCGGTTACTCGTTCGCCACGATTTAAAAGAAGGTCTATCTCCCTTTTAGCCTCACGTTCCCGCTGTTCAGCTTCTTCCCGCTCCCGGCGACTAATTCTCGGGGTGTCAATCTGGCGCCGGGCTGCATCCCGCTGTTCCACCGCGGCTTTATAGAGCTCCCGCCAGCGGTCAAAGGCCCGATCGAAAACAGAGGGAGCTGAACGGGCAGTTTCCACGAGCCATTCCTGACTGAACCAGGGGGCTTCAGTAATGGCAGGGCCAACCAGGCTGACGATTTCCTGGAAGGCTGTCACGGCTTCAAGCTGACGGTCCTCAGACAGCTTGGACCACTTGTTCCGCCTGGGCGGGGACGGGCACTGAAACCCCCAGGCGATCGCGAATGGTCTTGGCCTTGCGGATCAGCACGTCCAGCACCACCAGATCCACCTGGTTATCCGCGCCATAGAGGAGGACCGTCTTAACGGTGTTGCGGCGTTGGCCAAAACGGTCCACCCGCCCTTCCCGTTGCTCCAGGCGGTTGGGGTTCCAGGGGAGATCGTAATGGACCACGGCGTCGAAATGATCCTGAAGGTTAATGCCTTCGCTCAGGCAATCGGTGGCCACCAGAACCCTTACCGGGTTCTTTACCAGTTCCTGGACCCGGGCCCGCCGTTCTTCATCGCCGATTTCGCCGGTAACCCCCTTCACCCTTAAAGCCGGGAACTCGGCGCTCAGGAGTTGAGGCAGCGAGGATTCCAAATACTTGGCCGTGGGGATAAAGCGGCAGAAGACAATGGGGCGATAGCCTTTCCGCAAGAGGTCCCGCACCGTCTGGGACACCGCCGCCAGCTTTTGATCGGTCTCCGGACCCTTTAATCGCTGTGCGCTTTTCAGGAATTGAGACAGGCGCCGTCGCTCCGTGTCACTCAGATGCGCCTCGGCGTCTTCCACCGGGGCGCTGGGGGCATAATCGCCGACGTCTTCCTCTCCGAAGGGATCCAACACCTGGGGGCGATAGACCTGATCCACTTCTTCCTGGGTCTCATAAAGGATTTCTTCCCCAAAACCTTTGCGCCTGGCATGTTCACTGAGGACTGCAATGGCCGCTTCGGGACTGGAAAGCACACATCGGAGCAAGGCAATGGCAGCCCAGTGGCGCACCCGCTGCTGCTGAACCCGGAGCCCCTGACCCGACTCCACCGTCTCACGGCAATAGGACAAACTGGTAAGGCCTCGGAACCACGGAAAGGCGTCCAAGGGAGCGGAAAGGAGTGGCGCTGGAACGGAGGCTGAGCCGGGTGGCATCAAAGAGGATGAGACTTCCGGTAGCGTCGCCTGTCAGTTTGGCATCTGGAGGAGCAAAAGCGGTGGCGGATATAGAATCAGCTTCGAGGGGAAGAAAAAGACCGATTTCAGCGGATTCACCCCCAGAAAGCGGCCGCAGTCTCAGGACCTCCGCTTCCTGGGATGGCAAAACCACCCAATCTCGCCCCCTGATATGGACGAGGGTTCCTGGGACATACTCCAAATTCCTCAAGATTTGCCCCTAAAGAGGAAACTTTCATTATCATAAAGGACCGTCGATTATTGATATTAGGCCAAAACCTTATAAAAATCAATCCTATCGGGATCTCCAGGGAAGGCCTGCAGGTACGGAATTTGAAACGTTCTTGCAAGGTTTTTTTGTGACAACCAAGCCAACCGCCTTTGAAGCGCAAGCGAACGGTCAAGAGGAAATTGGAAGGAAATTCAGGCGAGTCTAATCAGAAATAGAGGTGTCAAACCCTGGCGAGTTTAAAAGCTACCTCATTAATTTTTATGCCGTAACCATCCAAAACGCATTTCGCCGCCCGAGCCACCTCGCTGGGTTTCTCCCAGGCAAAAATATAAGATGTCAGGCGGTAGGCTTGGTAGGCAGATAGCCACCCGCCGATAGGAAACATCTTCTGAATGGGAAGATGAGTTTGCTCATCGAATTTGACGAGCCCTTCCTGTCCGGTTCCCTGAAGATTAACCGGATTCGGAATATCCACCCAGATCCCCTGGGGGCTTATACCAAGTTCGGTTTCTGGTGCAACAAATCAAATTACTAACCTATTGATAATTAATAATTTATTAACCGAAAACCGAAAACCGAAAACCGAAAACGGTATTACTCCAGCCATCCTTGCCACCTCCGCGACAAAACGATCAGGTTGATCTGAACTTTTCATTTCGGAATTCCAGGAAATACGGGCCTCCTCCGAAGCATTCTTGGGGTCATCTCCCCAAACAGGATGAGTCAACACCAAGGCGCGCTTAGGTAAAGCCCGCTCCTTGATCGCTTTGGCTAAGGCACGGGCAGTTTTTACGCCTTGCGGCTCAGGATTCTTGTCAGTCTGAAAACAGCCATGCAAAATATCATAATCGTCCAGGCAAAGGAAACTTGCCGGATCTTCTAAAGAAAGTCCGTTAATCAAGACATCGGATTCTTTGAGAGATTCAAGAAGATGCAGGGCGGCTTGGTGGGCCACGCGCACTTTATGGTGATGGTAAACAGAAGAAAAAAGCTGCATCTTGGAGAATAACACCTGTTCCAAAACCGTCGCTCCGGATGCAGAGACACAAAGAACTTTTTTGGTCTCGCCATTTTCTTCGGCATCAATGACGTCCATTACCCAGAGAAGTCTTTCGATGTCTATTGCTACATTGAGCCCAGTAAAATACCCATCTCGCGCCACATAGTCTAGCTTATCAACATCGAAAGGCCCATTGATGAGTTGGCGAAGAAACGGCCTGGGCTTTGCTGCGGGTCGTTCTGGGTTAAAATCAGCTCCCACGACCATGGTGGCAATGCGCCACGGATCGCATTCATTTAGGTCAGGTGTAACATGTTCATATTTATTGACAATCTCCTGCCAGAGCCTGGAAAATCCTTCACAGGTGAGAAGGCAGTATGTCAATATTTCAGCCGCGCCTGCCTAATAAATCGGGGTAAGCATCCTTTATTTTTCCGAAGCTGGGGGCAGACTGGTAAAAAACCTCTGAGGTGTGAGAGAGGGGCCCATGAGTACAATCATGCAGGAGAGCAGCCAGACGTACCTCAAGGCGCTCTGCTTCAGTTATGTCAACACGCCTCCCTAAGGCGCGTATGACACGGTCGGCAATCGCCAAAGCCCCCAATGAATGCTCAAACCGTGAATGGACAGAACAGGGATAGGTCAATAAGGCGAGAGAGGTCTGAAAAATATTCCTCAAGCGTTGAAAAAATGGCGAATCGATTAAAGCGAGTTCATGCGGCAGGATATTTATCATCCCCCAAACGACATCGCGAACAATCTTGTCGCTTCGATAGTCTCGCATCCGGCGCTGATAGTTCTCCAGTAGCGGCGCCGTAACTCTTGAGACCCGTTCGCGAAGTTCTATAAGGGGATCAATTTCGGTTATCATTTTAAAGGCAGGATTTGCCGTTGCCCTTTGCCGTAAACCTTCCTAACTTTGGATTCAAACCAACTCAGACAACCGCTTAGCAATTGGCTTTAGCCTTTCTATAAAGGCTTCTCCGGCTCTTTTCTGGATTCGGTCCAGATTTCCTTTGCCAATGGCTTCTTCGACTTCAAGAAACTGGAACTGAGGATTGGAAATGCGGATGCCAATGCTGAGGGCGCTCTCGAGGGCACTCGCCAGCTTCTTCGAATACACATAATCGTTTGCACGAGTTGAGTGCAAGGGGGGAATAAGGTCTGGGAATTCTTTTTGAAGCTGGTCGAATATGCTGTAAAAATCGACCAAGCGAATCCTTGAAACGTTATGCTCAGTGCTGGCCAGGCTCAGGGTTGCAACGATAATATCCGCAAGGTCGCCTGTCTCCCCGACTAATCTTCTCCAATCCCTTAGCCTCGAGTCCTTGAAGGCGGTTGCCGATGCTTCCATGAGCATTCCTCCCTCCTCTCCTTCATCCTTCCGCATATTAATATAAGAAAAAGCAAAGTGAAAGCAAATTAATCTAGTCGGAATTTCGGTGAGATGATCGTCCCATACCTTATATTTGAGGCACGCGCGGGGGGAAATTGATTTTTTATGGGAATTTATGATATTTTCACAATTAGGTAATGACCCTTTAATGGTTGATAAATAATTTCGTAGACATTAATTCTCGCAGCGACCAGACATGACCTGACAAGCCGGCCGCCATGGCTGGTGTTCTGGATTGCCACCTTCTTGGGGTACTGTTG
>Ga0194113_10010729_pt1 | contig 10914 bp, 9 predicted proteins | sample TA2MahC200mmetaG_FD_146193 | JGI IMG/M metagenome (GOLD analysis project Ga0194113, IMG submission 146193) | Freshwater microbial communities from Lake Tanganyika, Tanzania - TA2015017 Mahale Deep Cast 200m | ecosystem: Environmental > Aquatic > Freshwater > Lake | place: Tanzania: Lake...
TTTTTCCATAGAAATATATTTTATAAAATATAAGTAAACTAAATGAAAAAAACAAATCAATCGTCATATAATGATGACATGTTACTATTCTTCATCATCTTTCCTTTTCGACCAACCCCACCAATTGACTTTGTAATTGTGTCAATTTTTTCTTTTAGTTTTATGTTTTCTTCTCTAAGTGAGTTAATCTCATCTGTGTTGATAACCTCTTTAATTACCTCTACAGGAACTTGTACTTCTTTGATTATTTCTATCGGCACTTCGACCTTAACTTCTTTTATAACCTCTTTGGTTATAATTTGAGTTTTGCCTTTAATTTCAATAGGAACCTCTTTAATCACTTCTACCGGTACCTCTATTCTAATTTCTTTAATGGTCTCAACCGGAACTTCTTTTATAACTTCTTTAATAACTTCAACAGGTACTTCTACTTTTTTTTCTATAATCTTTTCAACTTCTTTTATTATTTCCTTCTCAACAATGATTTCCTTTTCAATTATTTTAGTATCGGATTTTAATCCGCTTGGCGTTTCACCATACTTTAATAACGAAAACCCCCTTTCAAATAGTTGTTTGGCTAATTTATCTGGGTCGGAAATATTATTTAACTCACAGTACTGGGTGAATTCTTTATCTAATGTTAAGGAGGTTTTCTTCTTCATTTTCTATGTCTGCGATATCAGATATCGAGAAGTGTAAGAATGGTTGTTGGTTCTTTATGTCATATGTGGAATAATCACCACTACTAACATCATAAATACCATACCCATGATAGTTTACCGTTTCTCCAAAGTTTTGTTGTATAAAAGAACCAATCATAATTGCCTTTCCACCACCGGGTAAATCAAACATTTGTCGTTTGTGAATATCACCACATAGTAATAAATCTAAATCGACAAAATTTAATGGTGAAAACGCTGAATCAAATTCAAAACCTAAGTCGGTTGATAAACCTTGTATAGGTCCGTGAAATAAACCTACATAGAACCCACCTTCTTTTGTGTATTCTGGTTTTTGATTGTGCTGATAGAGTGAGTAAACAACCCATTTAATATTATCATCCTCATACACCCCACTATCCTTATAGTATTTTATTTCATCATGACTTAACAATTCTACAATTGGTGTTATACTATCTAATCGTTGTACGTTATTCTCTAAGAAGTCATGATTGCCGGGTATTATTATAACCCTACCAACATTATCTGCAAGTTCCTTAATGAACCAAGAGGTTAACACCATTTGTTCATTAGAAATATTAATCTTTTGGTGTGCAATATCTCCAGCAATTACAACTCTAACTTCTTTATAATCATAATCAGATAATTTCTTTCTAACATCTTCTAAAAATAATTCAAATTGTTTTTTGTACATCTCATGATACTGATATGTACGAATATGTAAATCGGCAATATGTATAATTTTCTTTATCATTTTTTCATACATTTTTTTACATCCATTTTAAGGATTGTTTGTATGATTTCATATGGTACTTTGTATTCTTCAAACATACCATCTTCTTTCAATAAAACGACAACACATCCTAATAACTTCAAATCTGAAAATTTAGTCTCATCTAACATTTTTAATAGTAACTTTCCGTACAATGGCAATTGAATGTGGTAATGATTTAGTGATGTGTTATGATAGTTGTTGAACGGTGATAACATCATATCTGTATATGGTTGTACTTTGAAATTTTTTGGTTGGTTTGTTTTCCAGTCTGTAATTACAATACCAAAACCATCTTGCTTTTTGTTTTCCATCAACCACATTTTATCGGGTTGACCTGTGTATCCTAACTCAGGGTCACCTATCACCATTTCGGTGTCTAATAATACTGCATTTCTCTCCGCCATTAAATCAAGAAACTTACTTCCCGCTTCAACCATCTTATCACTCTTAACAATCTGACTGTGGTCGCATTGAAATGCTGGTTTCCTCACATTTTTATACGAACCATAACGACTAATGGCCTCACATTCCAATAGATAGTGAACACGACTACCCATATTTGTTGAGTGTTTGCCCGATTGTTTCCATTGTTCAAGTAACGCTTGTTGTTTTTTTACGTCACCACCTGAAAGTTGTAATGATTTACCTTCAGCATCAAATGGGATATAAAAATTCTTTACGACTTTAGACACCGAAGGGAAGTTTTTCTTCAGTTTCCCATTAGTATCTCTCATGAAGTAAACGTGGTCTTCTTCAATGAATGTTAATTCTAATTGTTCTCTTCTTTTATCGAGAGCATCTCTTATTTCTTGTGTTATTCCTACTAAATCCATTATACTAATCTAATTTAAATTCAGGATACTCTATAAGGTTACCCTGAAGGTCGGCGATATCTTTATCTTTTGGTAATTTAACAATATAAACCTTACCCATTAGGTTTCCACAATTGATTTTGTGATATAATCTCTCCGCATCGCCCCAAGCGTCTCCATCCAAAATAATTGTTAAACTATCTGCGTTTTCATAAACTTTTTTGAATAGTAAATCACCAATATACTTACCCAACATTGGTATAGAATTGGGTAAAAATATGGAATCAAATACACCCTCAACCAAGCATACTCTTTTTTTCCAATCAATCAAGTGTTCATTCCATATAATATTCTCTTTTTGTACGTCAGGGTTTTTATATTTCATCTTAGTTCTCGACAAATATGAACGTGCAATGAAATAATTGACATACTTGCTCTCATCATATGAAGGTATAATTATTCTATTTGCGTATGGACCATCATAACAGAATCCGATATTATATTTTTGAATCATCTCTTCATTGATGTTTCTACTTTTAAGATACCCAAACGCTTGTTTGTGGTGATGAGTAAGTTTTAGACCGGGTGACACATCTAATATTGGTATAAACTCTTTTGGTAATCGTATAATTTTCTTTACATTTTGTGCATATTCAATATCTTCCGGCTTTAAAAGTTCATATCTTTTAATGTGTTTTTGTGTCCCATATTTTTTTATTAGTTTGTGTAAGGACCCGTGTGTTTCGTGTGTTTCCGCACATGACCAACATTTAAAAACACCTCTTTTATAGTTTATTTCAAGGTTACCTTTACCATCACCACGCTCAAGTCCTTTAATGTCATATGAACATACAGGACAATCAAAAGATATCTGACCTTTGTAATCATTGTGCATACGATAATCACCAAGGATATCCTCGATGATTTCAATTATTGGTTTGTATTCCGCAGACACAGATGACATATGGAATAATATAAGAAAAAAAAGTGAAAAAACAAACGAGCAAAAAAAGGACGGGGGTTACACCGTGCCCCCGCCTATACGGCTCCACCATTGTTACCAGTATATCCTGGCAACAAATATTTCAGGTTTTTGGGTTGGTTGACCAACCACGTATATTTCTATACGTCCCGTACTTAAATAAATATAATTAAAATTTTTTTAAAATCAATAATGTTTTGTGGTTTTTTGCATATTAACATATCCTATGACCGCGGTTGCTGCGTCACTCATATCATAATTTTCTTTTTTTAAGTTACCTGTTTTACCATATAACCATTTTATTTCAGGACAAACTTCGTTTACGTGTTCCCATATGATATGTTTTTTGTCTATATCTTTTGGTAGTCCACCAAATAGTACATTTTTTCCTTTATCGTTTTGTCCAACTAAACTTGGAAACGCAAATTTTCTTGCATTGTATGTGGAAATAAATGTTGGTATAACACCCAATACATCATAACACGCCCTTAATATCAAAGTGTTGTATCTTAAAAGTGTACCAATCGTATAGATATTGTTTGATTGTAATAATGGTTCCTCAATTACCACTTTAGTAATTCCAACATCTTTATAATTTTCTATATGCTTTTTAAACGCATCTGATTTTTTTACCAACTCTTCAATCTTCTCTTCGGGTTGTGGTTTTATTTTGGGTGAAAAGTGGGTCAATTCCAATAGTTTAGAAGAATTGATATCAAACAAAGCCCATCCTATTGTTTTTGTAGAAATATCTAACCCCAAAATTTTTGGGGCATTTTTTAATTTTAAACTCATATAAAAATATATAGAGAATATTTTGGAAATAGTAAAGTATTAGAAGTCTAGATTTACAGAAAATACTTGAGTACCAACTCTTTTAACGGGATTAACTGCTTTTGCAACCACTAATGGTTCTTTATTACTATTGAGTAAAACAATTTCAGTTATTCTTTTATCCATACCCGTCACATAGGTTGGATTTTGTGTAACATTAAATTGTGATGTTGGTAAATTAACTAAGAAACTCATTCTTTCCACATCGATTGCTCTTACTACTCTTACACTACCAGGGAATGGTTGTTCATCTCCAAATTGTGGAAGTGTCGATGGTTGGTCGGGTACATTATCCAAAAATGTCTCAATATCATATGGGGTTGCGCCTGTGTACATTGGGTTAGTAATGATAATTGAGTTACTTGTTAATCCTGTTTGGTTAATTAATTGACCAACAGTATGTCCTGTAATAAAAGATGTATAATTGATTCTTTTCCAAGCATCGTGTGTTGGTAAGTCATTTAATGATGTTATTTGAACAAGAACTTGGAATTCATTTGCAATGTGACCAGTTGTTGCACCATTACATAAAGTTGTTGACTTTAAGAATGGAAAACTTCCATTATCAAAATTGATGTACAATTGTGATGGTCTAACCAAACATGGGTCATCGGATTGAACATCTACTCTTGAAAAATAATTACATGGTAGACCATTTAGCGCGGTGTCTCCCGTGTAGTTAAACATATATGTTACCCAAACGGTTTGACCCGATGTTGAACCCGTGAAGAACGATTGAGTGGCACTTGCATCACTTGGTACCAATGCAACTTTTGGTGCCGGTAATGTATATTTTCTATTCGATTTATAATCAAGTACCGCAACCAATTCTTGGTCATCAAATACAATAGTTTTGTTATTTACAAATACTTTACCAACTCCATAACCTTGTTCGTCTAAAAGATATCTGAACTTCAATAATTGATTTGAATTTTTTAAAGACTTCATAAAATAATCGGTAGTATCCATTGAGAACATTGCTCCGATTGTGGTTCCTGTGTTTCTGTGATATTGAATAAATGGTATGTAAACTTGGAAATATTCTAAATCAGTAATTTCATTGCCTAAGTCGTCTTCCAATAATGCATCCGCGGGAACGTTATTTGTACTGCTGTAATCGTCATATTTGAAAAATCTCTCTGTGTCATTTTTTAAATCACCCAACTCAGAATAATGAATAATTGCCACACATCTTTGTTCTTCAGGTTTTACAATTATCTTTTCATCATAAGCATTATAGAAAGATGTTACACCAGTGATTGTTCCACCCGTTGCATTCACCCAAGTTTGCCCACTTGAAGTTGTGTATCCTAAAAATTGTTTTGTTGAAACGTATTTGTTTGATGTGAATCCGGTTAAACTTTCATCCGTTGTTGGGACATCAAATCCAATTGGTTTTTTACCCCAAACAACGTTTAATGTCCATGAATTAAGTTGTTGGGATGGGTCAATCTCTTGTGGTCTACAATTAGAGTTAATTGGTTCTACTGGATATTCGTTTTCACAAGAATTACAAATTACTTGTGCGTTACCACTACAAGATGAAAGATTAGGTAAATTTCTGTCAAGTGTAATTGTGTTTCCACTTACACTCATTACCTGATATATCAAACTATTTGATTGTCCTGAAATAACAGGATGAAGTGGGTCTGTTCCTGTAAACGTTGTAAATGCAATTGTAATAAAATCACAATCATTAAAACTTGAACCCGTAGGTACAACAATTGTGTTTGTTCCTGTAATTGCTGAGAGTGGAACTAATTGTGTTGTACATTCTATTGTTGTTCCTGTACATCCTACAGCATCATAATCTTTATATTCCGTAACAAATCCTGCAGGACCCATTACATTTCTTATTGTCTCTGTTGTAGAAAATTCAATCGGTACACCATATGTTGTTGTACCTGTGGCAGAATCTAACTTATACGGGTATTTTACCCCCCCTTCTTTATCAAAAGGTGAGAATACCGATTGATGGGGTACACCCGCCAATCCAGTAAGTCCTGTAAATGGGTTTGTGTAATCAAACTCGGAATCTCCGATTTGGAAATAAGATATGACAAAATTACCCTTAGCAATAGAATTTCTTCCCTTTTGGGTTATTCTTGCTGATAAAAATTCCGAATTATTATTACTTAAAAAACTCATACTTTATTATAAATATTTTATTCCACATTTTATAGAGATAGGCAATCTCCGTCAATTGTACAATTTGTAAGCTCATTTGTCCAACTAAGTGGTGATGGGCAATCAATTAAAATATTATTTTGTACACATACAGGTGCTGGGTACAAACCTCCTGGATTTACACAAATAAATGCAGTAAATGTCCCGTTACCATTATCATAAGTAAAAAGATTACTTATCAAATTGGTGATTGTTCCTCCAGAACATGGTGAATATCTAACATATAGGTCAAAAGGTAATTGAGCTGTAGTATATGTCATGCTAAAACAAATGCATGGTGTTGTTGGTGTATTAGTTAAGGTTATTGTAGGTGTATTTGTGGCTGTTAATGTTGGGGTATTTGTTGCAGTGACAGTTGGGGTTGGAGTATTTGTTGCTCCAACACCATAATCACAACATTCATCAAGGTTCACTTTAAATACCTGTTCACAACAACCAATACAAATCATTTTAACATATACTTCAAGTAATGTTGGAGTCAATCCTGATAGGTTTATGCTACCTCCTGTTATCGATGTAAATGGTGTTGCACCTGTTATTGTATTTTCTGTTAAACCCGTATATACCGCACAATCGGTATAATCTGAACCCGAATTTAAATGTATCAGTACCCCTTTTGGTGTTGCGGTATCAGGTACACAAGGTCCGGGTGTATTTGTTGGTGTACTTGTTAAAGTAGGCGTACTAGTGGGCATTTGCTATTAATATATTAGATAAATAGTTATTTGTAAATTTTATTAAAAAATTAATAATATCAAGGTCCAGATGTGGCTTACTAGAAACTAACAACTTCCTAAAACTATAATATTTCCTGAACCGCCCGTTTGTACAACGGTTCCTGTTTCAGCACATATTGTAATGCCACCTGCACCAACGGTCTGCGTGAAGAATGAACCACCGCAATCAAACCATTCAATACTTATAGATGGAGTTCCTACCACATAATAGTAATTACAAGCAATAGACGTAGTTGGTGTTGGTGTATTTGTAGGTGTTTGTGTTGGCGTCTCAATTTGGGTTGGATTTTCAGTATTTGTAGGTGTTAGTGTTGGAGTACTTGTTAGTGTTGGTTCTTCAGATGTTAGTGTTGGAGTACTTGTTAGTGTTGGTGTATTTGTAGCTGTAAGTGTTGGCGTCTCAGTTTGGGTTGGAGTCGGAGTTTCAGTATTTGTTGGTGTCGGTGTATTTGTTGTCGTAGTCGTTGGAGTTTCGGATGGTGTACCTGTAGGTGTATTACTTGGTGTTTGCGTTGATGTAGGTGTTGGTGTAGTGGAAACAGATATACAATCATCACATCTTAAATCAACCAAGACAACTTGGTATCCTCCCTGTAATTTTGGTGTACTTGTTGGTACAGAATTAATATGATTATCACAATGTTCGATAAACAGATAAACGTGTGTATATGTACTATCAACACTTAAACTAACTGTATATCCAGAAATATAGGATGCCGATACTGTACTAACAAATGTTGCAGTATTAATATCATGTGTTGTTCCCGAAAAAACATCAAAGTTTGTACAAGGTGTTTTACTTGTAAATTTTGATATTTGAACTTGATATTGTAAGTTTGGCATACGTTTTTTTATTTTTATTTATTAACATCCACTTCCTAAAAGACATTCAATTTCTACGCTTAACCCTGTTGAATGATATATGTACGTATTAACAAGTGGTTGATATGTGAAAAAGCCAAGAAATGATGTATTCAAAGACGATGTGGTATAAATCGCAGTGGTACTATCTAATAAGTTAGTTACATTACAATCTGTATAAACAGTTGTTGGTGTGGTATCTATACATTGACAAACCCCTCCACTACATGTTGACGAACAAACACCAATTGTCCATGCTTTGTACGCACAAGTTTCAGTGGGTGTACTAGTTAGGGTTATTGTGGGTGTACTTGTTAAAGTAGGCGCACTAGTTTGAGTTGGGGTTTGTGTTGTACCCAATGTTGGGGTATTTGTTAATGTAATAGTTGGGGTATTTGTTAATGTAATAGTTGGGGTATTTGTTAATGTAATAGTTGGTGTTGGAGTTGGTGTAGTGCCTGTTAAACATATAACATCAATATTAAAACATATTGTGTCATAACACGAAAATGCTTTACTATCATTTGTATAAATGTTTTTTATAATGTATCGACCTGTTGTTTGGTCAATCATTTTTATCCAATATTGAGTATCAAACGTTAATCCTGAAATTTCAACAGTGGATGAGGTTAAACCACTCGCATGTAATGTGAATGTTGTATTATCATATTCAGGCCAAGGATTTACACCACTTTTGTACCTTATGGTGTAGGGTCCATCTGAAACTATATTATATAATCGAACATTTAATCCCATATTATATCATAAATACTTTTATTTATTTTATATACAATGTCCAACAGCGGCGGTTATGTACACAGTTGAATTGCAAGGTATATCCACATCATAAAACACAACTGTACTTCCACCAGTATTCAACGGATAAAAACATTGTATTCCATAATTAATGGCAATATTTTGTCCAGCTAAACACGGACCATAGTCAATTTCAACCGTTACATTTGAACCATTAACATTGGATGTGAAGAACCCAACCCCATCACCTTGCCCAATCGGGAAATTAGCACCACTTGAGTAAGTTATATTATTGGAATTGAATCTAACTCCGAGTATAGTAACATTATTACTATTTTGTGTAGTTACCTCAACAAATGCAAATGGACAAGAAAATGTACTAGGTGTACTAGTTAATGTTGGTGTTAGTGTTGGTGTATTTGTTAGTGTTGGTGTGTTTGTAGCAGTTAAAGTTGGTGTATTTGTAGCAGTTAATGTTGGTGTATTTGTTGCAGTTAATGTTGGTTCTTCAGATGTTAGTGTTTGAGTACTTGTTAGTGTTGGTGTATTTGTAGCAGTTAATGTTGGTGTAGCAGTTAATGTTGGAGTACTTGTTAGTGTTGGTGTATTTGTAGCAGTTAATGTTTGAGTACTTGTTAAAGTAGGTGTATTAGTAGCCGTTAACGTTGGCGTATTTGTTGCAGTACTTGTACTTGTTAAAGTAGGCGTATTTGTCAATGTAGGTGTATTTGTAGCTGTAAGTGTTGGAGTATTTGTTGCAGTACTTGTACTAGTTAGTGTTGGTGTATTTGTGGCTGTAAGTGTTGGAGTATTTGTTGCAGTACTTGTACTAGTTAGTGTTGGTGTATTTGTAGCCGTTAACGTTGGCGTATTTGTTGCGGTACTTGTGCTGGTTAATGTTGGGGTTTGAGTTGCTGTAAGTGTCGGAGTCTCAGTTAATGTTGGCGTATTTGTTGCAGTAAGAGTGGGTGTATTGGTTGCAGTACTTGTACTAGTTAATGTTGGGGTTTGAGTTGCAGTTAGAGTAGGTGTATTGGTTGCAGTACTTGTACTAGTTAATGTTGGGGTTTGAGTTGCAGTTAGAGTAGGTGTATTGGTTGCAGTACTTGTACTAGTTAATGTTGGAGTATTGGTTGCGGTAAGTGTCGGAGTCTCAGTTAGTGTTGGAGTATTGGTTGCGGTAAGTGTCGGAGTCTCAGTTAGTGTTGGTGTATTTGTGGCAGTTAATGTTGGAGTATTTGTTGCAGTACTTGTGCTAGTTAAAGTAGGTGAATTTGTTGCAGTAAGAGTGGGTGTATTTGTGGCAGTACTTGTACTTGTTAAAGTAGGCGTATTTGTTGCAGTTAATGTTGGAGAGTTGGTTGGTGTTAATGTTGGTGTTTCAGTTAGTGTTTGAGTATTAGTCGGCGTTAATGTTGGCGTTTCAGTTAACGTAGGTGTACTAGTTGCTGTAAGGGTCGGTGTTTTAGTTAATGTTGGAGTATTAGTTGAACTTAATGTAGGGGTATTGGTTGCGGTTAATGTTGGTGTATTTGTTGCAGTAAGAGTGGGTGTTTGAGTACTTGTTGATGTAACAGTAGCGGTTGGTGTGGGCGTTGGACAATCTGTTGAACTATTTGCAATTGCCAAACCACTTCCGTTATCTTCAACAACAAATAGTATTGAAGTGCTTGGTGGGTTTACATAAAAGATGGTTGATGACGAATTTGTGATAAGTTGTAAATCTGCAATTGTGTATGGATTTGTTGCTGTGTTATCTTCGTATAATATTTCACCAACAGATAAATCGTCTTGTGCATAAATTGTTATAGAATTTTGACAAGAACATGCACTACTAATTGTAATATCAATACAATAGATTGCTCCATCTAATAAATTAGTAAGAGTTGGAGTATTGGTTGCGGTAAGGGTTGGTGTCTCCGTTAATGTAGGTGTATTCGTAGGTGTTTGAGTTTGAGTCTCTGTAGGGGTATTAGTTGCCGTTAATGTAGGTGTACTTGTTGCAGTTAACGTCGGAGTATTGGTTGGTGTTTCGGTTGGTGTACTTGTTGCAGTTAACGTCGGAGTATTTGTTGATGTACTTGTTGCAGTTAACGTCGGAGTATTTGTTGATGTACTTGTTGCAGTTAACGTCGGAGTGCTCGTAGCCGTTAATGTTGGCGTTTCAGTTAACGTAGGTGTACTAGTTGCGGTAAGGGTTGGAGTTTCAGTTGAAGTTAATGTTGGTGTATTTGTTGCTGTAAGGGTTGGAGTTTCAGTTGAAGTTAACGTAGGTGTTTCTGTTAACGTT
>Ga0194113_10010730_pt1 | contig 10913 bp, 9 predicted proteins | sample TA2MahC200mmetaG_FD_146193 | JGI IMG/M metagenome (GOLD analysis project Ga0194113, IMG submission 146193) | Freshwater microbial communities from Lake Tanganyika, Tanzania - TA2015017 Mahale Deep Cast 200m | ecosystem: Environmental > Aquatic > Freshwater > Lake | place: Tanzania: Lake...
TCCGTATGCCGGAAGACATTGTCCAGTCCTGAACGGAAGAGGAGTTCATAGCCATAGACCTTCTGGTTCATATCGAAGATGGGCTGTCTGGCGATGAAGGTGTTCATAGTCTAATAGTCTTATAGTCACATAGTCTCATAGTCGAATCGTCTTATACCTAAATTGAGCGATTTTTTTTGAAAACATCTTTAGCTACAGGCTTCATCTCGGGTTTAAAATCACCCAGCGGGTGATTTGTAGCGCAAGGCTTTAGCCTTGCTTGCCTGCCGCCCGCCTGCCGGACGGGCAGGCAGGCAGGCAGGGATCAAAAGCAACCCTAAAGGGTTGCGCTACAATGAAATTTAAAAAAATCGCTCAATTTAGGTTATAGTCATTTGACCATCCGACTATTCAACGATATGACTATTTGACTACCCTTCCTAACCCCATAAGATCAACCCCATCGAATAGGGATGGGTAAGCAGCGGATGAGATGGAAGGACGCGGATTCTAAAGCCGAAACGGCCAACAGACTGACAGGGGATCTCCCCTTTGAATGTGGTCTTATCTCCATTCTGTTGAGAAGGCTGAAGTGAAAGGAACGACCGGCTGAAGAAATTCGCTTTCGAATCGACAGGGCCATAGTAGACCTCTACGGAGAGGTCCTGAGGCGTCAGTTCTAACAGGCTGATGTCCACTTCCACAGGGAGGGTTTCTCCGAGAGCAACCCCCTTTCTCGCATCGGTTCTCTTTCCCTTAATCTCGATTCTACTCCAATTCTTTCTCAATCGGTTCGTCCAGGCGGTCAGGTCCCGGAGACCTTTAAAATTTTCCGCCCGGATCTGGTCCCACCTCAGGGATGACGGAATATAGAAATGGTGAAGATAGTCCTGGACCATCCGGTGTGAGTTGAAATAGGCGGCCAGGGTCTTCATCGACTGTTTCATCATCCGTATCCATTCTCTGGGAAGATTATCCCTTCCCCTTTCATAGAACAGGGGAACGATCTCCTTCTCCAATAGACCGTAGATGGCGTGGCTTTCGATCTCGTCCTGATCCCTTTGATCATCATACTCCTCACCGCTTCCGATGGCCCATCCCAGGCCGGGAGCATACCCTTCCACCCACCAGCCGTCGAGGATGCTCAGGTTGAGCGCTCCGTTGGCCGCTGCTTTCATTCCGCTCGTTCCGCACGCCTCGAGCGGACGCCTGGGGTTGTTGAGCCAGACATCGACTCCCTGCACAAGATAACGGGCCACATTGAGATCGTAATCTTCGATGAAGACGATCCGGTGTTTGAACTCGGGCCGGCGGGCCAGATGGACAATATTCTTAATCACCTCTTTTCCAGGATGATCCTGGGGATGGGCCTTTCCGGCAAAGATGATTTGAACAGGCATCTGAGGATCATTGAGAATTTTCGCCAGCCGCTCCGGATCGCTCAGGATCATATCCCCCCGTTTGTAAGTGGCGAACCTTCTTGCGAAGCCGATGGTCAGCGCCTCCGGGTTCAACACCTCGGAGGCCATCTGAACCGCTCCCTTCTTTGCGCCCTGGTGGATGAGCTGATCGATAAGTCTTCGCCGTGCGAAGCCGATCAACCGCTCCCTTCTTCGTTCATGGGTCCGCCAGAGTTCCGAATCGGGAATCCGTTCCACCCTCTCCCAGATTTTTCTGTTATCGGGATCCTCTGCCCAGCGCCTGCCCAAATAGCGGTCCAGAAGTCCGGCTAAATCGCCGGAGATCCACGAAGGGATGTGGATTCCATTTGTAATGGCGTCGATCGGAACATCCGCTTCAGGCAACCGGGGCCATAATTGGCTCCACATCCGCCGGGATACGACTCCGTGGAGCCGGCTGACCCCGTTAGACCTTGCTGAATGCTTGAGCGCCAGAACGGCCATATTAAAGGAACGGTCCACTCCTCTCTCTCCCTGAATGCCGAGGGCCATAAAATCATCGAGCGAGATGCCAAGAGAAGAGATATATTGTCCGAGCACAACGGAGACCAGGTTCCGGTCAAAGACATCGATCCCCGCCGGAACAGGGGTATGAGTCGTAAAAACGCTGTTTGTATGGACAGCCTCTTGCGCCTCTTCAAAAGAGAGATTGGATTTTTCCATGAGACAGCGGATCCTCTCGAGGATGGCAAATGCGGAGTGGCCTTCATTCATGTGGAAGACCGAAGGCCTCACTCCCAGTCGGTCCAGGGCTCTGATTCCCCCGATGCCCAGGATAGCCTCCTGTTTCAAACGCATTGCCCCATCTCCTCCGTAAAGGGCGGAGGTGATATCCCGATCCCTCTCCTCGTTTTCAACCGTATTGGTATCGAGCATCCACAAAGGGATTCTTCCCACCCGGACTCTCCAGATCCGGGCCTTGACCTTCCGGTCTTCGATCTCCACTTCGACCGACAGAGGCTCGCCCTTTTCATTCCTTTCGAGTTCAACCGGAAGAATGTGAAAATCGTTGTCCGGATAGGTCTCCAATTGCCAGCCATCTCCATTCAGATACTGGCGGAAATAACCTTTCTGATAGAGCAGGCCCATCCCCACCATATTGATGCAGAGGTCGCTTGCTGACTTCAGGTGGTCGCCTGAGAGGACTCCGAGACCTCCCGAGTAGATGGGAAGGCAATCCGTCAGCCCGTACTCCGCTGAGAAATAGGCCACGGTAAATTCGACAGGAGTCTCCAGGCCGAAATCATAAGGCTTTCTCGCCTCGCAATAATGGCGGATCTCCTGATAGATGCGGTCCATCTCGAGCAGAAATCCCTCATCATCAAGAAGTTCTTCGAGCCGTTCTCTTCCCAGGCGGCCGAGCATGGCGATCGGGTTATGCCGGGTCTCCTCCCAGAGATTCAAATCAATGGACCTGAAAAGGTCGATGGCCTCAATGTTCCAGCAGAACCAGATGTTTCGCGCCATCTCCTCCAAGGGTTTTAGCCTTTCCGGAATTTGTGGAATCACCGTGTAGAGTGTAATCTCTTTCATTTTGATTCATCCTCGAAGACAGTGTAAAGGTAAAGGTTACGTTTGTCGTTGTCGAAGCTCGTATCGATGCTCGTCAAAGATTCTCGAAACTCGAGTTTCTTGTTCCGAGCTTCGGGCTTCCCCGGCCCGCCCTGTTAATAGGCCGGGGCGGGCGATACGAGCATCATCACCGATAAACGAGTTTCGACGGAGTCCCTATGACCTTAAACAACGGGCATCGTCACCGTGACCGTTGGACGTTACTCTTCTCGCTCCTCCGGTCTGTTTGAAAGCCGGTCTCTCCATCGCTGAGAGAGAGGCCTGGTCGATTTGGAAAATGCCGTGGATGTCGAGGATGAGGCCGGCCCGGCCATCCCCCATGATCGTAGCGCCTGCCACTCCTTTCACATCCCTCAACCTCTCCCCTAAATTTTTAATCACGACCTCTTGTTTCCCGACCAGATCGTCCACCAAGAGGCACTTCTGCACCCCTTCGTTTTCAACCACAATGACCAGCGTCTCCCATGGAGCCTGCCTCTCCGTGGCGACTCCGAGGAGTTGATGAAGCCGGATCAAAGGGAGAAAATTCTCTCTCACCTTGATCAGATCTCCCTTCTGATGGATGGAAAAGACATCTTCCCGCCGCGGCTTCAGGGTCTCTTTGATGAAGACGGTGGGAATGATGTATCGCTCCTCGCCGACCCGGACGATAATTCCGTCCATGATCGCCAGGGTGAGTGGAACGCGCATGATAAAACGGGCGCCCTTTCCCTCACACGAGAAGATCTCGACCTTTCCCCTCAGATTCTCAATCGCCTTCTTCACCACATCCATCCCCACTCCGCGGCCTGAAATATCGGTGACCTGATCCGCCGTTGAAAACCCGGCCTCGAAGATGAGGTTATCGATCTGGTAATCGGTCAACATCTCATCGGAGACGAGCCCCCGCTCTCTTGCCTTTCTTAAAATCTTTTCCCGGTTCAGACCCTGGCCATCATCCCCGATCTCGATGACCACATTTCCTCCCTTCTGGTAGGCCCTCAAAAAGATATTTCCCGTCTCCGTTTTTCCTGTTTTCCGCCTCTCTTCCGGAGGCTCGATCCCGTGATCGATGGCATTGCGAATCATATGAACCAGGGGGTCATAGAGGCTCTCCACCATATTGCGGTCAATCTCCGTCTCCTCGCCGGACATGATCAACTCCACCTGCTTCCCGGATTTCTTCGCCAGGTCCCGGACCAGACGAACCATCTTCTGGAAGGTCTGCCGGATCGGGACCATCCGGAGGGACATGGAGATCTTCTGGAGATCGGCTGTGATCCTTTTAAACTGTGAAAAATCCCGCACCAGCTTCTGATCCCGGAGGGATGAAAAGAGAGGATTTTGTTCCACCAGGGACTGGGCAATCACCAGCTCACCGATCATATCGACCAGGTTGTCCAGCTTATCCGTGTCAACCTTTACTGAAGCCTCATTGAACTGGGATGAGATTCGTTTCTGTTCTCTCAGGGCATCGAGGACCTGCTTCGGTCTGGCCTTGTTCTCCTTGATCAGAATCTCCCCTAATTTTAAACTTGCCCCCTCTCCCTGTTCCTTCAGGGCTTCGGAAATATCCTCGGAAGAGACCACGCCCTTTGAGCTGAGGATCTCTCCGAGACGCGGGGCTTTCTTATCCTCAGGATCTGCTTCCGTCCTCTCCTGTTCGAGCCCTTCGGCCGGCGGACCGCTCCCCTTGAGGATCTCGATCTTCTTCAGATAGGGTTCCAGTTCAAATGTGGAACATTCCATCCTGCCCGATTCAATATGGCCCCTCAAATCGAGAATCATATTTTTCAGCAGGTCTACCGATTCGAGAATAAAATCAACCATTCCCTGCGTGATTCGAAGCCTCCCGTTTCTTGCCTCATCGAGCAGGGATTCCACGGCATGGGAAAATTTTTGAATATCGTGGAGGTTAAGAAACCCCGAAACTCCCTTGATGGTATGAAAGGGGCGGAAGATGGCATTGATATACTCTCCGTTTTCCGGAGATTGCTCCAGACTGATCAGATTCAGCTCGATCGTTCCAAGATGTTCCAGAGCCTCTGAAATAAAATCCTTGTAAAATTCGATATCCTGATCCACAGGAAATGAAGATGAAACCTTCTCCTCTCTTTCGCCGCAGGTTTCACTCTCGCTCCCGGCAGGCCTCTTCTCCCCGGTCAGAGACTTCCATCTTTTCCATAACGATTCCTCTTCGGACGACTCCGGATGATCGGGGAAGGCGATCCGATTCTGGATCACCTTCACTCCGGTTCTAATCAGGCTGAGGCCCTCATGGAGATCCGGACACTCATTCAGGACGATTTTTTCAACCACCTTTCTAATGGCCTGGCCCAGCGGCTGAATGGAATGAAAGCCGCTTGCCATGCCTATCTTTTCCGCTTTCTCCAGTTTCTCGAGGATGGCGCCCAGGCCGGGGAGATCGTCCGGCTCAACCATCACGCTTTGAATCGCTAATTGCTCGATCAGCTCGAAAAGGTCCGCCCTATTTTCAACCATCTTTCACCCCTTTTATTGAATGACGTGACTGTAAACCCCGTTAGAAATTCCAGCGGGGCATTATTTCTAACGGGGTAAACCGTGTCCGAAACCATTCCTCATCCATAGGCTATAGGACAAATTGTAGCATCTGGGTAAATTGAGATTGATCATCGTCTTTTTCCGTTATTCATTCTATTTATCGGGTAAAACGCAATTTTCCTTAAATGGCATTAAAGTTAGCCTCTTTTAGAGCCGATGAATAATTAAAACTGTTCAAAGGCTGTCTCTTTATGATTACCGTCACCCGGTTGAATAACACTCCTATTGTGGTTAATCCCGATCTCATCGTTTTTATTGAAGAAACACCCGACACCATCATTACGCTTTCTAATGGAGAGAAGATAACGGTTCAGGAGTCGGTGAGCGAGGTCATTAAAAGGGTGACCGATTACAGGAGATGTATTTTCAATCCATCGATACCAATCGAATAAAAGACCTGGGATATTGGAATGATGGAATGATGGGAAAGGATGTAAACAGGAATAGGAGCAATTCGTTTTTTTTCCGAAAAACCTATTCTTCCAATCTCTTGCGCGTTCTCTTATGGATAAAGCCACTTTAATCGGACTCATACTCGGCATAGGAGCAATCCTAGGAGGACAAGTCCTCGAGGGAGGTAGCATCCATTCCATCATGCAGGCGACGGCGGCCCTCATCGTTCTGGGTGGGACCTTCGGAGCTGTCTTTGTCAGCTTCTCCTTTGATGGAGTCATGGACGCCTTTAAGGGAGTGAAGATTGCCCTCAAAGAACCTTCTCATGATCCTCATCAGATGATTGCCCAGATTACCGGTTATGCCAATAAGGCCCGGAAAGAGGGTATTCTCTCTCTCGAAAAAGAGATCAAGAATGTCGAAGATCCCTTTTTAAAAAAGGCCCTCACCATGGCGGTCGATGGCATCGAGCCTCATGCCATTCGTGATGCAATGGAAATGGAACTGGGGTATCTCGATGAACATGGCAAGACGAGCTCAAAGGTCTTCAAGGCCGCAGGAGGATATGCTCCAACCATCGGCATCCTCGGGGCGGTGCTGGGCCTGATCCATGTGATGGAGAATTTGAATGACCCCTCGAAACTCGGATCAGGGATCGCAACCGCTTTTGTTGCGACGGTCTACGGAGTGGGATCGGCCAATCTCCTGTTTCTGCCCATCGCAAGCAAATTGGAGCTTAGACACCGAGGTGAGATGATCCTGAAGGAGCTGACCCTTGAAGGAGTGGTGGCGGTCTCCACGGGTGAAAACCCGAGATTGATCGAAGAGAAGTTGAATGCTTTTCTGACGGAGAAGCAGAAGAGCCTCAACGCTACAGAATCGAAGAAATAGGATTTTCGAGTAACAAAAATTTTAACCTTTTGACAAAAAGTCGTTTTGAGAAAGACCACCCCGCTTGATTAGTAATAAATTTCTTTATGATCCCAATCGCTTACGAGGATTTTGAATGTGGTATGTCTCTTGCAGATATGGAACCTGATGGAGGAAATCATTTAACCAATGGCCAGAAAGAAGAAAAAGCACGGCGAAGAAGAACATGAAAACATGGAAAGATGGCTGGTCTCCTATGCGGATTTCATCACCCTTCTCTTCGCTTTCTTTGTGACGATGTATTCAATGTCGAGGGTGGATGAAAAGAAGATGGGTTCTGCCGTCGAGTCTCTTCAGAGGGCTCTGGGCTCTGTGATGCCAATCCAGATGACCCATAAGGAGCCGGGGGTATTTTCGAATCAGGTCGTTCCCATCCATTTCAGCATCAGCCCTCCCATAGAAGGAAAGGCTTACACTCCGGATGGAAGGGCTCTCATTAAGATGGCCGAGGACATCAAGAAGGGGATTGAGGATATTTCGAAGGGGAAGACAACGTCTAAAGCCAGTTCAAACATGGCCCATCAGATCAAGTTCATTCTCGAAAAAAGGGGGCTGGTCATCCGGGTTTCCGAACACATCTTCTTTAACTCCGGAGAGGCTTTTATTCGTCCGGACATGGAGCCGGTCCTCAATGTCCTGGCCCAGACCCTCGAAAAGATTCCCAATCACATCCGGATCGAAGGCCATACCGATAATGTTCCCATCAATACTCCCAGATTTCCTTCCAACTGGGAGCTTTCAACGGCAAGGGCAACAATGATCGTCCGTTATCTGCTTGACCACTTCCGGTTCGATCCGGACTGTCTCTCGGCCACAGGTTATGCTGAATTCCGGCCTGTCGATACGAACAGCACCCCCGAGGGAAGGCTCCAAAACCGGAGGGTCGACTTCGTCATCCTGAGCAACAAGGAGATGGAATCCGAACCTCAGAAGGAAACTGTCCAGGAGCAGAAGAACCCGATTTAGGCTTTCTTTGATATGGTGGAAGAGGAAGGGGTCAGCGGAAACTTTACGGAGAAGAGGGTTTCGCCTTCCTTGAAATGAGGTTCGATGGAAGCTCCGTAGGGAGCGAGGAGTTTTTGGGCCATAAATAATCCCAATCCGTAATGGCTACCGTTTTTCGTTGTAAAGAAAGGGTTAAAGAGCCGGGGCCGAAGCTCATCAGGGATGCCACAACCCGTATCCGTGATCACCGCCTGAATATGATCGTTCCCGGCCCGGGTGGTCAGCGTCAGCTCCTTTCGGGGGGTCTCTTCCATGGCCTCCACCGCATTCTCGATCAGGTTCGACAGACCCTCGCTGAAATCGACCTCATGGCCCCGGAGCGAAGGCAGACGGCCTGAGAAGTTTTTCTTCACCTTGACATGGTGTTTGAAAAAAAGGTGGTGATGAAACAGTCCGATCTCCCTTTCGATCACCTCATTCAAATTGATCTTTGGGGAATACTCCTTTCCATCGGGACTCTCTCTCGGATGCAACACCTCCAACATCGATTTCAACTTATCGATCTGGGCCATGCACTGGTCCATCTTCTCCTGGATGGAGGAATGGCTCTTTCCGTCCTTTCTGGCCATCGTCCTTTGAATCATCTCCATCTGCATGGAGAGGATCTGGATGGATCCGTTCAGGTTATGGACGACCCCGCCCATCAATGATCCCATCCTGGCATACCGAGAGCGGTCTTTAAGCAGGTTAAAAAGTGGGCTAACCCGATCGAATATATCTAATTCAGACACCCCTGTTTCCTCTGATGACCTTAAAATCATCTCTATTTTATCCATGCTTTCTTCTTTGTCAAGTAAAAAAGAAAAAAGGGGACAGGCTACTTTTTTATCTTGGAATTAATTAATCCTTCATCAATTACTCATGACATAAGGAAACGATTTAAAAAAGTAGCCTGTCCCCTTTTTTACTTCAGCTTCTTCAGCAGGATCTTCTTGAAGGTGGAGAATTCCTGTTCCGTGATCGATCTTTCCTTTTTAAGGTCAGCCAGACGCTGAAGACTCTCAAGCGCCTTTTCCTCAGCCTCCCTCTTCTTCAAATCGAAATCCGGAGCAAGAGGACTGACCTGTTTGAGGATCAGTTCCATCTCCGGATTTTTCTTTTCTCCGAACATCATCCAGCAGATGCTCAACACATGGCTCAAATGTTCATCCCAGGTCTCTTTCAACCGTCCCAGTTCTTCCTTCGTCTCTTTCAGCATCCGGAGGAGGTCTCTGTTCTCCCGGATCAGAGAAATCTTTTCACAACCATTCTGAATGAGGATCTCCAGTTCATCTAATTTGAAAGGTTTCCGGATATAATCATAGGCCCCTCCCCGGATGGCCTGAATGGCCGAATCGAGGGAGGCGTAACCGGTCATGATGATGACGATGCTGTCGGGATAGCGGCTCTTGACTTCATTGAGAAGTTCAATCCCATCCACCTCCGGCATGATGAGGTCGGTGAGGAGGATATCGAAACCCTCCTTTTTCAGCGCCTCAAGCACCTCTCTGCCATTCTGAAACACTCGAACGGTCCGGTTCCCTCCGGAAAGAGAGTCTCTCAGAATCTCTCGAAGTTCATCTTCATCCTCTGCGATCCAGATACGAATTGGCTGTGCCGGACCTGGGTTCATTTTTAAATCCCGTTCGAATTGAAGAAAACGAGGATATTGTGACCGGAACGTGCCCCGCCCCGCCAATGCGGGATAGGCAGGGTCAAGGGGCACAATATAAAATGAGATTACCTTACCGGGAAGCCCCGCCCTGTGGGCGGAGAGCTTCATTATCTTCTTACATCTAAAAACCTCGAAGGATGGGCCGCTTTCCCCATATAGCCGCGGACCGTGAGCATCCCTTGAAAGGCTTTCTGCAACTCGGCCTTGACCTCATTCCGCAAAGCCGCAATTCGTTTCTGACACTCATCGTCAAAGGTCTTCACGGTTTGAAGCACTTCTTCGATCGCCCTGTAGAGCAGGAGAATCTCTTCCCTTAATCGCTCCGGCCATTCGGTCCCGGAAAGAGGAGGCTTCCCCGCAATCCTTCTGATTTCATCGTCCATCCGGTCAATCCGGCCGATCAGCTCCTGGCGCTTCGCCATCCACCGGGTCACCTCTCCCATGTCCGGCAGGTCCAGGCTCGCCCTCATCGATTCGGAAATGGATAAAAACTCTTTCAGGGTCCTCAGCTTTTCTGTCAGGTACTGATGAAACCGAAAAGGGTCCATGCTCTCCTCAACGCAACAGGATTCCTTCCTCCGGAGTGGAGAAAGACAGATCCTCCTTCTGGGGGAAGATGTTTTTACCGCCTGGCTGGCGATACAAGGCTTCCTCCCAGGCTGATTTCAACTGTTCAAGCATTCCCGCCACCTCGCTAAACCCGTTCACATCCCTTCTGTGATCGCTTTTCAGAATATGACCGATCATAAATCCATAAAGGCGATCCAGTTGTTTTGCGATCTCTCCCCCTCTTTCAAAGTCGAGGGTCTCTCTCAAATGATTGAGGAGGTCCAGCGTCTTTTGAACCGCCCTGCCCTTTGCCTCATAATCCCGGGACAGATATTTCGTTTTCGCCTGAACCAGACCCTGGATGGCCTCCTCATAACAGAGGATGATCAGTCTCTTCGGGTCTGCGGTCAGGATGGAAGATTTCTGGTAAGCCTGGTATCCGGATCCAAACATATTGATAATGCCTCCTCCCTCTAAAAACCTAAATCCAAATTTCTAAACTCTCGATTCTTAAGGCTACCTCTAAAAATGTCATTTCTGCGAAAGCAGGAATCCATAAGTTTTTGACATTACTGGACTCCCGCCTTCGCGGGAGTGACAAATTGGGAATTATTAGAGGTTCCCTTAACTCTAACCTCTTAACTCTTAACTGACAACGTTCAAGACATCGTTTACTGATTTTACGTTCAGGACATCGTTTACTATTACCCCAATTGAGTCAAAAGTTTTATAAAATCCCCTCTAACTCCCCTTTGCCAAAGGGGAGAACCCATGATCATCCCCCTTTGGAAAAGGGGGAATGAGGGGGA
>Ga0194113_10010737_pt1 | contig 10907 bp, 5 predicted proteins | sample TA2MahC200mmetaG_FD_146193 | JGI IMG/M metagenome (GOLD analysis project Ga0194113, IMG submission 146193) | Freshwater microbial communities from Lake Tanganyika, Tanzania - TA2015017 Mahale Deep Cast 200m | ecosystem: Environmental > Aquatic > Freshwater > Lake | place: Tanzania: Lake...
ATTCCTCCTGGCCGGCCAACGTCAGTCGCATCGGGAGCGTCATGATTTGATTCCAGCCCGCCGTGCTCTTGGCCGGGTTCATGTTGAAGATGGCGATGAGGCCGCCTTTTCCGTCGGGTGTCGCCGATGGCGCGTGGACTCCGCCGGGGGAAACGGCGGCGTGGTTGAACTTGCCGTGCGCGGTGACGACGAACTTGTCGCGTGGTTTGTCGTAGTCGCCCAGCAGATATTGGCCGCCGCTCATGTGACTGAAAAACAGCAAAATATGCCGGTCGCCGATGGGCCAGAAATACGGGCACGCGCCGTCGTCGCCGACCAGCGTGAACCGGTCATCCTCAACGAACGGGTGCAGATACTCCCATTTGACCAAGTCCTTGGAGCGGAACAGGGATTCCAAGGCCACGGTCTTGCCGCCCGGCCCTGTCGGCTGCGTGCCGCCGGAGAGCGCGTAATAGGCGCCGTCCTTCTTCCAGATGCACGGATCAAAAATCCGATACGGTCGCGGCGAGCCATCCTCGTTGTTCATGGGTATGACCGCTTTGCCGGTGAGTTTCTCCCAGTTGAGCAGCAGCGGGTCGCGCGACACGGCAACCATGTTGCCGACCATGGTGCCGTGGTACATCGCAATCACCCGGTCATTTTCCACAAGGGCTGCTCCCGAATAACAGGCGCGTTCCGGGTCGGGATAAATGGCGTAGGGGAGATCGCGCCAATGAATCAGGTCACTACTGATCGCATGTCCCCAGTGCTGGCGCGGATCCTCCGGCGGATATCCCTGATAAAACAGGTGCCAGTTCCCCTGCCAGAAGCAAAGCCCATTCGGGTCGTTCAGACGATTTTCCGGGCTGGTGAAATGATAGAGCGGATGGTGCGGGTCTTTCCGTATTATTGCCCGCGACACCCGGAACCGTTCCAACATCGGATTAACCGCCAACTGTTTTTTCTGCTCTTCGAGGCTGTTGGCAAAGGTGTACTTCGGCACCTTCGAGGCAAAGTCTTGCAGCTCCGGGGTTGCACCCTTGAACGATGGCTTGCGCGGCATGTCCGACTGCACGATCTGGTCAACATTGATATGCCCCCAGCCGCCGGTGTGATCGTCAACAATCTGAAGAACCGCTTTCTTGCCCATCAACTCCTTAACATCCCATGATTTCCAGTCGAGGACTTCCTGCCCATTATCCTTGATCGCGAACCCAACGGCAGAGCGAACCACCTTGCCGTCCACCAGCAGGTTCATGCAGGTCTTCCCCTCATGATTTCCGGCGCCGATCAAGAAGTTGATATGCTTCCGTTCGATGACAAATCCCGGTGACGTGAGCATGCCGGTTGTCTTGTCACCGTTCAGATAGCTGTTCACCAATCCCTGTCCCTGATGCCCCGTCACCTTGTTTTTCGGCGAGACATTGGCTACGGCCGGACGCGAGCCAAAAGCTGCACCTTCCACCTTCCACGCTCCGTAATCCTTGCCTTCAAAGTCAGCAAGAACGATGTCAGGTTCAGCGGCGCGGCAGAGTTGGACGGTGAGGAGAACGGCGGTGAGGAGAAAGCGTTTCATGGCCGCTGTGATAACGGAATTGCTGCGAAGTTTCAATCTTCGGAACGTTGTAGGCCGCGTGCCCTCACGCGGCGGAGAAAATCAAGAGCGCGGACGGGGAAGGAAATTTACCACGGAGACACGGAGAACGCGGAGTCGTTGCTGACGACTGATCGCTGATGGCTGTCTTCTTCCCTCCTGTCCTTGCGGAAAGTTGTTTTAGCGGCAGCGGCTTCTCCTACTCTTTCGCCAAATTTGAATCAGCCGATGGGAGTGGGGGTAAGCCTAGTTCTTTGAGGAATTCATTGTGCTTACTCGTTGCCGTCTGGATGGAGTTCTCGATTTCTACCAACTTGGCATGAGTCGCCGGTAGGTCGATCTCGGCTTCCTGCTGGGCGGTGCTGATGTAGCGGGAGATGTTGAGGTTGTAGCCTTCCTCGGCAATGCGCTCCATCGAGACGCGCTTGGAATAACGCTCTTCCTCCCGGCGGTGCTGGTACGTGGCGACGATCTTGTCGATGTGCTCGGGGAGCAGGACGTTCTGGCGCTTGCCTTTCTCGAAGTGCTCGGCGGCGTTGATGAAGAGGACGTCGTCGGGCTTTTTGCACTTCTTCAGCACGAGGATGCAGACCGGGATGCCGGTCGAGTAGAACAGGTTTGCCGGCAGGCCGATGACGGTATCAATGTGGCCGTCTTCGAGGAGCTTGGTGCGGATGCGTTCCTCGACGCCGCCCCGGAAGAGCACGCCGTGCGGCAGGATGATGGCCATGACGCCTTGGTCCTTGAGGTAGTGGAAGCCGTGCAGGAGAAAGGCGAAATCGGCGGCGGAACGCGGGGCGACACCGTGGCTCTTGAAACGCACGTCGTCGCCCATGTCCTCTTTGGGTTCCCACCGGTAACTGAAGGGCGGATTGGCGACGACGGCGTCGAACTTGGGCATCTTGGCGGGATTGGTCTCGCGTAGGAAATCCCAATCATTGGTCAGCGTGTCGCCGTGGTAAATTTCGAACTCCGTGTCCTTCACGCCGTGCAACAGCATGTTCATGCGGGCGAGGTTGTAGGTGGTGATGTTCTTTTCCTGACCGTAGATTTTGCCGATGCCGTGCGGCCCCATCTGCTTGCGGACGTTGAGGAGCAACGAGCCGGACCCGCAGGCGAAATCGAGGATGCTGCCGAGTTGCTTGACCGGGCCAGTCTTGGGCTCCTGACTGTCGAGGGTGACGATGCGGGAGAGGATGGTCGAAATCTGCTGCGGGGTGTAGAACTCGCCCGCCTTCTTGCCGGACCCGGCGGCGAACTGGCCGATCAGATATTCGTAGGCATCGCCGAGGGCGTCAATGTTGGTGGAGAACTCGGCGAGTCCCTTGGCGATCTCCTTGATGATGTCGCAGAGCTTTTTGTTTTTATCGGCGTGGCTTCGGCCGAGTTTTTCGGAGCCGAGGTTGATCTCGGAGAACAAGCCCTGAAACGTGCTCTCGAAGGACTCGTTCTCGATGTACTTGAAACCGTCCCGGAGGGTGGTGAGCAGTTCGCCGCTCTCACTGCGGGCGAGGTTGGCGATATTGGCCCAGAGGTGATCCGGCTTGATCACGTAATGAACCTTGCGCCGCATCTGCTTCTCGAAGTCAGTCACATCGCTGGGATTGTTGGCGCACCAGACCGCCAGCGCGACCCGGGGATCGCCGGCAGGGATCGAGGGATAGTCTCGGCCCAGTTCCTTCTTCGCCGCGGCCTCGTAGTTGTCGGAAAGGTAGCGCAGGAAGAGGAAAGCCAGCATGTAATCGCGGAAATCGTCCGCGTTCATCGCTCCGCGCAGTTGGTCGGCGATGTTCCACAGGGTTTTGCCTAGTTGTTTTTGGTTCTGTTCGGTCATGTGGGAAATGGGGTTAGGATTTGGGACGGTGTTTGAGCTTGGCTTCAAGGGTCTTGAGTTCGGCTTCATCCGCTTGATCTGCGGCAATGGCCTCTTGCGATTTGCGACGGTTGTCGAAATCGAGGTACAGCCTGCCGGTGGCTTGCTCCATTTGCTCGTGGCGGATGCTCCCCGCGCCGCTCAAAAGCGGAAAACCGTTGGAACTGACGATCTGGTTCACGTTCTCCTTCCAGAAACTCATTCGGGTTTCGGTGCGGTTCTTGGCGCGTAACTCGGCCGTTTCAAGAAAGATGACCACGAGCCGGTTGAGCGTGTCGATCTCATTTTCCGTCAGGTAATTCTTGGCAATCAGAATGTCGGTCTTGCGCACCTTGTCCCCCTTCCAGGCGAGCAGGCCAAAGTGCGGGTCATGGGGATTGGCGCGGTCGGTAATGAGTTCGGCGGCGGTCTTTTGGGTGACGGCATACAGCAGGGTATTTTGGACGGTGGCGAAGAATTCCTGGGTGGTCTGGTCGGTCTTGTCGTAATCGCTGCTCAGGGCGAACAGATCGCGCACTTTCTGGTAAAACCGCTTCTCCGAGGCACGGATGTCGCGGATGCGTGCCAGCATCTCGTCGAAATAGTCCGGACGGCCATCGGGATTTTTCAGCCGCTCATCATCCATGGCAAAACCCTTGAGCAGATATTCCTTGAGGACGGTGGAAGCCCAGCGGCGGAACTGGGCGCCGCGCGGCGAGCGCACCCGGTAACCAACGGCCAGAATGACATCGAGGTTGTAAAGCGTGACCGCGCGTTGTACCTCCCGATCTCCCTCGGTTTGAACTGTCAAGGATTCCTTGACGGTTGCCGATGTGTCCAGCTCCTTGTCCTTGAATATGTTCTGGAGGTGGAGGGAGATGTTCTGCTTGGTGGTGGCGAAAAGTTCCGCCATCTCCAACTGGGACAGCCAGACTGTCCGTTGCTCCGCCCGAAGCCGGATTTGGCTTTTGCCATCGTCGGTGGTGTAGAGAATCAAATCGCTCATGCTGCGTTCTCCGCCGTGGATGGAAACAGGCTCTGCATCAGCCCTTTCTTGTGGGTCTTGAGGGCTTCGAGCTTACCGGTTTGGGCGGCGATCAGGTCGTCGAGCGAGGTGAGGCACGTGGCGATGCGGGTCTGTTCGTCGATGTCGGGGAGAGGAACCGGTATCTTATCGAGCATCGCTTTGTTCAACTTGGGCTGCGCCATGCCGGTGAGATAGTCTCCAAGGTCGGTTCCGTTCAAGTAGTCTTCAACGATCTTTTGAGTACATGGATTCTCGAAGCGAAGAACATGGGCGTGATTGTTGACCCAAGTTCTCCCTGAAATCGAAAACGCTATCGGGTATGTTCTGGCAACCAAGTTCGCACCATCTTCTGAGATGCAGAGGAGGTCTTCGTCGAAAAGATAGTCTTTAACGTAGTCCACTACACCGGATGCTCCGTAATAGGGAATCTTGCCGGGCTTTCTGTCTTTCTCGGTAATCGGGACTCTCTTATTGTCTAGGTTCTCTGCCACATCGCTAAGACTCTTCAGTTCCCACTCCGGCGCGCTTTGGAATTCGGGGAAGCGGAGGCGCGGGAGGGTTTCGCCTTCGCGGGGGAAGAGCTGCTGCATCAGCCCTTTTTTGTAATCCCTGAGCGCGTCGAGTTTCTGGCTTTCGGCTCCGATCAGCTCGTCCAGCGAACTCAGGCAGTCGGCGATTTTCTGTTGTTCGGCGGGAGACGGTGTTGGGACCGGGTACTTCCGAATTAGCGATATGTCACCACGGGGCATTTTGAGCCCTTTGGCACCGCCCATGACATATGCGACAAAACGTTCATTCTTCAGAACATGCGAGAGATACAGATGCCCAGTGGGAGCTTGCGCTCGAAAAACGAGAACATCATTGGAGGCTCCGCCATCCCGGTCTGCCAGCCATATCTTTTTCAGGTATGGCCGGATGTTAGCTGCAAGAATGTCGTTGGTCCGGTACCGAACCACCGATCCTCCTGAAGGAAACGAGGACGAGAGAGAGAACCCACCAAAATCTGGTAGCAGGTTTTCGGTGCTGGCGTAAGCCTCGCGACTGAGTTTGGAAACCGAGACACGCTCGCCAACGAATTCGCTGAGTTCTTCTAGCGGGCGTGCCTCCCACCCCGGCCCATCGCGGAACTCCGGGAAGCGCAGCTTGGGTGTGAGCGTGGGTTTGGCGGCGGCGGGTTTCATGCTTTCAGGCGTTTGAGGCTGGGTGTGGCCAACAGGGTGCGCATCTGGGTAATGGCGATCTCGTTGAGGCGGAGGAGGCGGTCGGGCGCGGGGAGTTCTTGCCGGACGAGGACGGAGTTGAGGCTTTCGAGGTTGGTGAGGACGACGAGTTGTTCGAGCGTGGCCTCGTCCCGGAGGTTGCCCTTGGCGGCGGGTTGGGCGTCGCGCCACTGTTTGGCGGTCTGGCCGAAGAGGGCGACATTGAGCAGGTCGGCTTCGCTGGCGTAAACGAGGTTGGCTTGGGCCTTGGTGACTGTGGGCGGGATGAGGGTCTCTTTGATGGCGTCGGTGTGGATCCGGTAGTTGATCTTGGCGAGGGTGCGCTGGAGGTTCCAGTCGAGCTGGAGGCGGTTGTTTTCCTCGTCTTTGAGGCGTTGGAACTCCTTGATGAGGTAGAGTTTGAACTCGACGGACACCCAGGCGGCGAACTCGAAGGCGATGTCCTTGTGGGCGTAGGTGCCACCGTAACGGCCGGCACTGGAACGGAGTCCAATCGCGCCGGTCTTTTCGATCCATTGCTTGGGGGTGAGGACAAAGCTGTTGAGGCCGGTCTGGATTCTAATCCCGTCGAATTCGACGGGATTAAAACCGGGGTTGTTGAGCCGCTCCCAGACGCCGAGGAACTCGACGGTGCTGCGACTGCGGAGCCAGTTGCGAATCACATCGTCGGAGTGCTCGGGATTCTTGAATTTGGCGATGTCGGTCAGGCAGATGAAATCCTGATGATCGTGGGTGAGCACGGTGACAGCCGTCCCTTGGACTGCGATGCTGGTTCGTTTGGTTTTGCTCATAACACTGCCTCCGTTGTCGTGAACTTTTCAAACCTCTCGATTTCGAGAGGTTTAACCGCGTTAGAGATTTTACTGTTCATAAGCGTTGAGTCCCGAAATATCCCTGCCGGCAGCGCGCTTCTTGAGGATGGGCACAAGCGCGTCCATGAGGGCGAGTTCCTTGACGCGGCGTTCGCGCCAGCCGAGGCCGAGCGGTTCCATGAGTTCGGTGAGTTGTTCGCCATCGAAGACCATCCGCTGGAGGATGGTGTCCACGAAAGTCTGGAGGCGGGCGGCACCAAGACCGTGTTTCTGCGCGACGGCGGCGAGTTCGGCGGCGTAGAAATTGTCCCGGTAACGTTTGTAACCGGCGGTGATTTCCTCTTGATTGAGGGCCTGGCCGACCTCGAGGGTTCGGACATAGGCGGTGATGATTCCACGTTCGTCCAAGAATTTGGAGTCGGTCTGGATGAGGCCGATGAGTTGGTCGCGGTTGATCGTCAGCTTGCCCGGCATCTGGTTGGTAAAGCGGGCGCACAGCGCCATGATGTAGTCGTAGTCAATGATCGCCGAGGCGAAGAGGACGAACTCGAAATCAATCTGGTCGGCAGCGGAACCGGGCGGGGCGTCGGACTTGGCCTGTTGTTCCCGGAGACGCTGGGCGGTTTCGAGGTAAACGCCACGGAAGGCGTTGAGTTCGTCCGGGGGCAGAAGCTGATCCACTTCCGCTTGGGTTTCGGGTGCGAGATCGGTGTATTGGTCGAGTTGGGTCTTGAGGCGTTGGACCTCACGGAAGCAGCCAATGAACGCGGCGCGGGCGTCGTCGCCTTTCAGGGCGGGCACGGCCTCGGGTTTGGCCTCAAGGCCCTGCGACTGCATGAACTCGTCGAGCTTGCCGAGGGCGGTCTTGAGTTTCTCGACGACTTTGGGCGCGGCATCCACGAGCCAGATTTCGCGGGCCTTGTCCTCGTTCTTCACGCCGGAGAACAGGGCGATGGCGGCGTCCACGGCGTCTTTTTGCTGACGGAAATCAAGAATCTGGCCGTGCGGTTTGGTGGCGTTGAGGACGCGGTTGGTGCGGGAGAACGCCTGAATCAGGCCGTGGTGCTTGAGGTTCTTGTCCACGTAGAGGGTGTTGAGATATTTCGAGTCAAAGCCGGTGAGGAGCATGTCCACGACGATGGTGATATCAATCTTCTCGGCGCCCTTGCCGGGCAGGTCGGCGTTGGGGAACTGCTGGTCTTTGATGCGCTTTTGGATGTCCTGATAATACCGGTCAAACCCATCGAACTCGGCGAGTGAATGATTGGTGCCGTAGCGGGCGTTGTAGTCGGCGATGATGGCTTTGAGGTCGTCCTTCTTCTTTTCCGGTTCGTGCTCGTTGTCGGCTTTTTCCTGGAGCAAATCTTCCTGAAGTTGTTTCACGTCGGAATTGCCATCGGCCGGCGGGGAGAACACACAGGCGATCTTGAGCGGAACGAAGTCGGGATTGGCGGCGCGCTGCTCGTCCTGAATCTTCTGGAACAGCCGGTGGTATTCGATGGCCTCGTTGATGGAAGCGGTCGCGAGGAGGGCATTGAAGCGGCGCGCGTGGGTGGCCGCATCGTGCTTGGCGAGAATGGCCGCGACGATCTTTTCCTTTTGCTGGGGATCGCCCGTCTTGAGCTTGGTGTCGCCTTCGGGCCGGTAGTAGTCCACATGGAAGCGGAGGACGTTGTTGTCCTCGATGGCATGGGTGATGGTGTAGGCGTGCAGTTCCCGCTGGAAGGTGTCGGCGGTGGTGCGGAAGGAGGCTTGGTCGTCTTCAACTTGAACGCGCGTGGCGTTCTCCTCGAAGATGGGCGTACCGGTGAAACCGAAAAGCTGGGCGCGGGGGAAGAAATCCTTGATGGCTTGATGGTTGTCGCCGAACTGGGAGCGGTGACATTCGTCGAAGATGAAGACGAAGCGCTTGTTGCGGAGCGGTTCGAGCAGTTGTTTGTACGTCTCCTTGCCATCCTTTTCCCGTTGCCGGTTGCGCTTGCTGTTTTCGTCGAGCGCGAGGCCGAGTTTTTGAATGGTGGTGACGATCACCTTGTCGGCCTTGTCTTCGGAGAGCAGTCGTCTGACCAAAGCGGCGGTGTTGGTGTTGGCCTCGACGCAGCCTTCCTGGAAGCGGTTGAACTCCTCGCGAGTCTGTTTGTCGAGGTCTTTGCGGTCCACGACAAAGAGGCATTTATCAATCTTGTCGTTTTCCTTGAGGAGCGTGGAGGCTTTGAAGGAAGTGAGCGTCTTGCCGCTGCCGGTGGTGTGCCAGATGTAGCCGTTGCCATTGTTCTGATCAATGCAGTCCACGATGGCTTGGACGGCGTAGATTTGGTAGGGGCGCATCATGAGGAGTTTTTGCTCGCTCTGAATGAGCACCATGTACCGGCTGATCATGCGACCGAGTTCGCACTTGAGCAGGAACCGGTCGGCGAAGTCGTCGAGATGGTTGATCGGCTTGTTTTCTTTGTCGGCGAAGCGGTAAACGGGCAGGAAGCGTTCGTCGGCATTGAAGGCGAAGTGCCGGGCATTGTTGTTGGCGAAATAGAACGTGTCGGTGCGATTGCTGACGATGAAAAGCTGGATGAAACACAGCAGCGTGCGGGTGTAACCATTGCCGGGGTCGTTCTTGTATTCGACGATCTGCTCCATCGCGCGGCGCGGGCTGACGCCGAGGGTCTTGAGCTCGACCTGCGCGACCGGGACGCCGTTGATGAGGAGGATGACGTCGTACCGGTGATGGCTGTAGTCGGTGTTGATGCGGAGCTGGTGGACGACCTCGAAGTCGTTCTTGCACCAGTCCTTGATGTTGACGAGCGTGTAGGAAAGCGGGGTGCCGTCGTCGCGGGTGAAGTCGTTCTTTTCGCGCAGGACGCGGGCGGCAGTGAAGACATCGGGAGTGATGAGTTCGTCCAGCAGGCGTTGGAACTCGCCGTCCGTGAGTTTGACACGATTGAGCGCCTCAAACTTCTGCCGGAAGTTGGCTTCGAGCGTGGCTCGGTCTCGGATGTCAGGACGGACGGTGTATTTGAGACTCCGCAGTTTTTCGATAAAGCCGTCCTCGATGCCTTGTTCCTTTACAACCCGGTTATGGGGATCGGGGTTGTGTTGATAGACTATTTTAGGTGACATGAGTGAAATGGGATTTTGAATATCGCCTTGAGCTTGATCTGGCCACTCGATTTGCAGAGGCGTCGAGTTGGTCACTACTGGGCGGCGCGCCGTGTTTCCACCGGGGATCGTCCCGGAGCCGGTCACGGCCCCAGTCGCTCATAAGTAGCGAGTCACTCTCATAGATGCGATTCATTGTCCTGTTTCCTTTTCCCGATGTTGCCGGAGTTATACCGCAGGGGGACGGTTCTGCGCCAATTCATTTTTCGCTCGGCGTTCTCCGTGACTCCGTGGTGAAATTTGCCTTCGCCCGACGGCTACGGCGCAGCAGGTCTGCGTCCATCTGCGTGAATCTGCGGATGCCAATTCCGTGGGTTACCGGTCCGCCTGCAGCAGGGCAGCGAGAAGGATGGTAGTTTGGTTCATTCGATGCCCAGCTTGTGCTGCATCTGCTCAAGGGAAACGCCTTTGGTCTCGGGCACCCAGAGTTTGACCCAGACCAGTTGCAGGACCATCATGCCACAGAAGAACAGGAAGACGTACCCCGGCGCAAACGCCGTGACCATCTTCGGAAAGAACGTGGTCAACAGTGCCGCGAAGATCCAGTGAGTAAAGCTGCCGAGCGCCTGGCCCTCGGCGCGGTGTCGGTTCGGGAATATCTCGGAGATGAGTACCCAGATGACGGTCCCCTGCCCGATGGCGTGCGCCGCAATGAACGCGAAGATGCAGGCCGGGACGATGGCGTAGTGTTGGGTGAAGAATGCCCACGCGGTCAGCCCCAGCGACGCGATGTAGCCGAACGAACCGATGTACAGCAGCGTCCGCCGGCCGAGCCGGTCAATCAGCCACAGGCCGACGAAGGTGAAGATGAGGTTGGTGACGCCGATGCCGACGGATTGCAGCAGCGCAGCTTTCCCGCCGAGGCCGGTCATCTCGAAAATGCGCGGCGCGAAGTAGAGGACGGCGTTGATGCCGGAGAGTTGGTTGAAGAACGCGACCAAGAACGCGAGCAGGATCGGCACGCGCAGCCGCCACGTCCAGAATCCAGATGCTACGTGTTTCTCGGCGCTGGCCGCCGCCGCGATCTCGTCGGCGTGAGCTTCGAGGCGGGCTTGCGCGGAATCCGGCTCGATCAGCTTCAAGACCTTGAGTCCCGCCTCGCGGTCGCCCTTGCGGCAGATCAACCAGCGCGGGCTTTCCGGGATGCCGAAACAAAGCAGCGTGTACAGCAGCGCCGGGAAAGCCTCCACGCCCAGCATCCAGCGCCACGCGTTGCCGCCAACGTTGGCGAGCAGCGCGTTGGACAGAAACGCCACGAGGATGCCGAAGA
>Ga0194113_10010740_pt1 | contig 10905 bp, 9 predicted proteins | sample TA2MahC200mmetaG_FD_146193 | JGI IMG/M metagenome (GOLD analysis project Ga0194113, IMG submission 146193) | Freshwater microbial communities from Lake Tanganyika, Tanzania - TA2015017 Mahale Deep Cast 200m | ecosystem: Environmental > Aquatic > Freshwater > Lake | place: Tanzania: Lake...
GTCAGTTGATCGCTGGGGCTTTCCATGGGCTTACCAGCAGCATCCTCCGAAAAGGCAGGGCTTAGCACCGGTGGAATTCGAAACAGGTCAGGGGGAAAGGTCAGGTTGTATTGGATGGTTTGGATAAGGTATTCATGGTTTAATACCTCACCCCCTGCTTTGGAGTAGTTCTGCCAGCGTAAGATGATACCGGTTTCCACATCGATCCAGAAGCGGTCGACACGTTCACCAGGGATTTCACGATACCAATCAGTCACCAGGGCAGGGCGCCCGGCTGCCGTTTCCATGCTGACGGTAATGAAATTCCCGCCACGCTGCGCCAGCCCTGAAGGAAATATCGCAGAACCAAACGGGCTGCCAATAACCCCATCCAGGGGATGAGGTTCAATCGTGTCGCTGACGGTGCGCGGAGGGTTATAAGCGGAACGAGCATACCCGTCCAAGGACGAAGATTGGGTTTGGCCGTTAATAGGATTCATTTCCAATATGGTTTGCCCATCACAGACTTTATAGAGATCGATGGGCTGGTAATCGAGAGCGCTTAGCAATCGAAAGAGAGGAGTACCTTGGTCTACCCACATTTGTTGGTGATAGGTTTGTGTGGGCTGGTCGACGCCTTCAGGCGGCTGCCAGGTTACCGTGCCATCCATCCATACCGAGTCCCATAGGGTGTAACTATATAGCAGTTTAAGCCGGATGATCTCAGAATCCGATTGTAGGTTCAGTGGAGCGTCCCAGGGCTGCATGAGGAGTTCCGGGTTCTCGGTTTGAATAAGCCGGGCATTTTGCGTTTGCAATGCCTGTATGGTAGCCTGTGCATGGTTATCCACCGGAGGCTGTTGGTCTGTGTTATCAATGCTCACCTGTAGTACACCACAAGAAGTGAGCAGGAGCGAGAGAATGAGAAATAATCGTTGTTTCATTTTATTATCCTGCCTGACAAGGTTTTTAATAAGATTCAGTGGTTTAAATTTATCGCACTTAGATTGCTGGTAGGTGATAGTGAGGTTACAGATTGGTAACAATGAAATTTGAAGTGGATATGGGTTGAAAAACCAGCCTTTTGGTTAGTGACTTATGGATAGGTCAAGGGCAGGCGGAGGGTAAAGACGGTTCCGGGAGAAGAGGATTGTTGGCTGCGAACTGCTATATACCCATCATGCAGCATGACTATGCGGCGAACAAGAGCAAGACCCAATCCACTGCCGGGGATGCTGCGGGCGTTGGCGCCGCGATAAAGCTCCTCAAATATACGGGTTGTATCCTCTACTGGAATACCGCAGCCGGTATCTGCAACTTCGATCACCATCTGGCGGTCCTGCTCAAAAAGACGGACTTCGACAATATCTGCTGACGAGGTAAATTTAAGGGCGTTATCGAGCAGGTTGAAGAAAGCCAACCCAAGAAGATCGCGGTCTCCGGTTACAGGAGAGAGAGGCCAGGGAACACGCGAAAAAAGCAGGTTAACCTTACGGTCTGCATGAGCCGGCAGGCTGCAGGCTGCTTCCACCATTTCCTCCAGCAGGCTGGCAACATCAACCGGTAGTTGTTCAAGCGGTCGGTGTTCCAGTTCAGACAATTTCCGCAGATCTCCGAGCAGGCGGGTGAGGCGATCGATGGAGATACGAGCGTTTTCGATGGATAACTGGCGTTCCTGCTGATTGGTGGCTGAATTAATGTTTGCCAGTGCAGCCTGTAAACCCGTGAGCGGGTTTTTTAGTTCGTGGTCAAGGTGACGAATGAAACGACGGCGAGATTCCTCATGTTCTATGTTGGCTTTTACCAGGTGGCGTATGTGCCGTCGGGAGGTAAAAAAGAGAGCAAATGACGCCGCACCAGCCAGAAAGCTGACTAATAAACCGGTCAGGAAAGTTAGCATGGCTAGATCGAGGCGAAATAGCAATACAGGTACATTTGTCCACCAGGTAGCCATTACCCAGGACGCCAGGCTTCCAATGAATACAGGCAACAATGAGATCAAGATAAGCCGGGATGTGGATTTCATGGGAGATTAGAGGAAACTTGCGCCGCGAATCGATACCCTTCACCCGCGACGGTTTCAATGAAAGTGGGATGGTTTGGGTCATCTCCCAGCATGCGGCGAAGCTCGGCAATGCGAGTGTCTACCGTGCGGGCACCGGAGGGAAATTCCCAGCCCCAGACGGCATCCAGCAGACGTTGGCGAGTGATACATTCATCGGGATGGGTCATCAGGTATTCCAACAAGGTAAACGCTTTAGGAGTGGGGTTGAGGGTTTTTCCGTCCAGCAGGAGTCGACGGGCACGGCGGTCGAGCAGCAGGTTACCGGAAGAGAGTATCCAGGCAGCCGAAAGGGAGGGTTGACCAGGACGAGAACGGCGTAAAACCGCACGGATACGGGCAAGCAATTCGTGCGGGTCAAAAGGTTTATTGAGATAATCATCCGCGCCTTCCTCTAAAGCCAGCGCACGCTCAGTGGATTCACCAACCTGGGTAAGTAGAATGGTGGGCGTCCAGTGACCAGCACGGCGCAAACGGCGCAAGGTCTCGCGGCCATCCAGGCGTGGCATCAATACATCCAGTATGATCAGGTCAGGATGTGACTGAGCGTGTTTCTGCAGCGCAGATTCGCCATCTGCAGCGATGGTCACATCGAAGCCGGCGCGTTCCAGGAAGGCAGCCAGGCCACTGGTAATGGATGGGTCGTCATCAACAAGCAGCAGGGTTTGTCTGGTGGGCATAAGCATTCAAATCCAATTGAGGAAATTCTATTGATGAATGGCTACAGGCTGGTATAATTTTTATTCGATGAGTTCAACGATTTCCAGTCCGGTGAGTAATATTTTAAACCATATCCGGGTATTGAGCGAGGAGATTGGCGCGCGGGGCTCAACAACTGCCGGTGAGCGCCGGGGAGCTGATTACTGCCGGGATGAGCTGCAGAAATTGGGTCTGGATGCAAAGGTAGAACACTTCCAAAGCGCAGTCTCCATCTTTCATCCGCATCTGATGGCAAGCCTGATGATGTTGGCAGCCTTTGCGCTTTATCCATTGGGCGGAGTGTGGACAGCAGCGCTGGCAGCCGTGATCACGATCATTGCACTGGCATCCGAGCTGCTGGAATTGAGCTTCAAAAATAACCTGTTCCGCTGGCTGGCACCGAAAGGAGAGAGCCAGAATGTGTACGCGGTGATCGATCCATCAGAGGCATACTCCCAGGACCTGGTTTTGATTGGTCACGTGGATACACAACGGACTCCATTGATCTTTCGCAGCGCCAAATGGGTGGAAGCGTATAAACTATTTACCACGCTGGCGTTCGTCTTGTTTGCCGCGCAGGCGCTGCTTTTTACCATTGGGATGTTATTTCAATGGGGTTGGGTGTGGCTGGCAGCCATTCCCTCAGCCCTGTGCGCATTGACACTGGCTGCCATCTGCATCCAGGCGGATTTGACGCCCTACACTGCCGGGGCAAATGACAATGCCACCGCCGTAGCCATGCTGCTGGAGCTGGCGCGGCAGTTTGCCGCCCAACCGCTGAAGACCACACGGGTTTGGCTCTTGTGCAGTGGTTGTGAGGAAGTGCAGCATTATGGCGCGATCGATTTCTTCAAACGCCACCGCCAAGAAATGAAAAATCCCAAGGCTTTGGTGTTTGAGATGTTGGGCTGCGCTGGACCGGGTTTCCTGGTCAGGGAAGGCATTATAGTGCCGTTTCGTGCGGATGAAAGCCTGGTGAAGCTGGCAGAGAGCCTGGCGCAAGAGAACCCGCAATGGGGCGCTTACCCAGTGAGCATCTCTGGTGGCAATACTGAAATGGCTGATTGTTTGCAATTCGATGTGCCTGCGATTACACTTTTTGGGCTGACGCCATCTGGTGAAGCGCCTTACTGGCACCAACGTGGTGATACTTTTGATAAAATTCAACCGCAAGTGTTGGAGAATGCTTACGCCCTGACCAGGACAATGATTGCAGAGCTAGACTGCTTAATATAATCCTGAAAACCTGGCGAACAAAAAGCAGCCAGCCGATTGGAGAAGTGGCATGGAAAATTCCCGGCAGAGTAAAATGGTATTTTCAACCCGTGAGATGTTATACCTGGTTGCTTCTCTCAACCTGCCTTACAGCCTCATGGTGGGAGACCCTTTTCGTGGCTACAGTAAGGAAAACTTGAAGCACGAGATCGAACGGGGACGGCAAACGCTGGAAGAAAAACGCGTGCTCAGCAAAATAGGACCAAATGAATGGGAACTGGACTCTCGCCTGATGGGGGTGTTTGATGTAGTCAAATCATCACCCTACAACCTGCTCATCACCACCTTAACCGCGCCCGCAAAAATCAGCCAGGTAATGTATTACTTTTATGACCGTCAAAGCCTATCGTTTTCGCTGGAAGGGCACTTGTACCAGGTAAACATCTACCATGATGAAAAAGCCATGACCACTTTCTTGCTGCCAATATTGGGTATCGGAGAGCAGCTTTCACAAGGCTTTCCGTCATTAAAATTACCGGCAACCAGTTTTGCCAGTACCATGTTGGCGGTGTGGAACAAACCGGAAGAAATTGCCGCCACTTTGCAAGCTGCTGGGGTTGAGGAAGAGGAAGCGCCAGCCATGGCGCCGTCATTGGGTCTGGTGCATGCAGCCAGCATCTTTATCGTCCAACCCAAGGTGGAAGGAGCCGCACGTAAGCGGGTGGGTTATTTGTTGAATGCCAAAGCCTGCTTGTGGTGGAGCGAAGCGGAAAGCTCCCAGCAAGGGTTACTGACCTTTACACCCCTGGTCTACTCGCATACCGCCATCACACGCGTGTTGGAGTATGATGAAGTACTGTTGACATTTGATCCTAAAAAGCCAAATATTATCGGTAAAGTGATGGAATTCGTGAGGGGTGGAAACCAGGACCTGGCTACCGATCCGAGAGATGAGGAATTGATCGGGTAATTCAATATTCTTGACGTACGAGAGAGAGCGGGTACAATTGTATTCGGTTGGGGAGTAGCTGCCCGCTGTACGCTGGCAGGTGGGTTTGTCGACAATCACGGAGAATCTCCCGGCAGCCCGCTCGGTAACGAGAACAGCCAGACCACCATGAATATTCGTGGTGGTTTTTTCTTGCGCCGAGTTAAGTTGCCAGGAAAGGTGTAAGTATGGAGAGTTTTGTAACTGCAATTGCGCTGGGAGTGGGGCTGGCAATGGATGCCTTTGCCGTCTCATTGGGGGTGGGCACCAGCAACAACGCGCCAGCCAGGCGCTCAAAACTACGCCTGGCGTTTCATTTCGGCTTGTTCCAGGCGTTGATGACTGCTTTGGGATGGCTGGCGGGGACAACCATCGTGGATTGGATCAGCGCATTCGACCATTGGGTGGCATTCGGACTGCTGGCATTTGTAGGTAGCCGGATGGTCTATTCAGGGCTACACCCCGACCAGGAGAGTTTCACCTCGGATCCTACGCGGGGTGGTTTGATGGTGGTGCTTTCACTGGCAACCAGCATGGACGCACTGGCAGTGGGCTTGAGCATGGCGGTATTGGGTACACCGGTATTGTTTCCGGCAGTGGTGATCGGTGTGGTGACCTTTGGATTATCCCTGGTGGGTCTGGTCTTTGGTTGCAAGCTCGGGGAACACTTCGGAAAGCGCATGGAACTGTTGGGGGGTGTGATTTTGCTTGGGATCGGGCTACGAGTTTTGTGGATGCATTTGATAGGATGAGCGGAAGTCTCAAGGGAGATATCTTGAACTTGGGGGAATCGTTGTATTCTTTCTTAGTATGTAACCTTTTTGGGTATGTATCATCTAAATAGCATCAAACCTGATCTAAAAAGGAGAAATATCATGTCATTTGTTAATGAAGCAAGTTGGGATAGGATCGTGCGTGTTGTATTGGGTATAGTATTGTTATACCTGGGTTGGGCAGGTGTGGTCACTGGCGGTTGGGGTACTTTCTTTAAATTTGTTGGCTTCGTCCCTCTACTCACCGGACTGGTGGGATTTTGCCCACTCTACACACTATTAAAATTCCGCACCAATAAGACGGGATAACTTCAGTATCGTTGGGTTGATTTTTTTAATCTGCGTTCACAGATATTCACTATAACTGGGTATGAATTATGGCTACTATTGAAGAATTCAATCTGAAATTAAAAGATCAACAGCGACCGTTGGTGGTGGATTTTTGGGCGCCGTGGTGCATGCCTTGCCGCGCCATGGAACCAACCCTGAAGCGGGTGGAACAGCAATACGAGGGAACAGTGGATGTATGGCGAGTGAATGCAGATGAAGCGCCAGAAGTGATGAAGGCGTTAAAAATCTATGGTATTCCAACCACAGCCGCTTATCGGGATGGGCAAGAAGTGGCAAGGCGCACTGGCGCGCTGCCGCAGGCTGAATTGGAAGGGTTGTTTGAGGCTGCTCTGACTGGTGAAAAACCGCTGCGTAAAGGGTTGAGCGCCAATGAACGCATCTTGCGACTGGTAGCAGGGTTGCTGCTGGTTGCCTTTGGTTGGGCGGCAGGACCATCGTGGGTGTTGCTGGCTTTGGGGGGTGTAATCATATTCAGCGGCGTGTATGACCGCTGCCCGCTCTGGCAGGCTGTGGCGCCGCGCGTAGCCAAACTGTTCCAAGGCGCCAGCCAGTAAGGCAGCTTCTAGTATAAATTCCGTTTTGTGCATAGATTGGTGTATGGTAGGGGGAACTAACCAATCTCGTATTGATCATTCTCTTGGTGAACAGTTTGTATACACGCTTAGAAATATTAATGATGTAACTCGGATTGATTGAGCAGCGGACCAAAGATGGAGGCCAATTTTTGTAGCCGCCTAAAATCATTCACCACCCAGCAAGCCAAGAATGTGGTAATCGGTACCGCAAAAAACAAGCCAATCGTCCCCACCAGTGAGCGCACGATCTCTTCTGCCAGGTAGTTTAAGTTGATAATGTTGGAAAACTGCACATTGCTATTAGAAAACAACAAAAACAGCGAAAGGGATGCCCCCAGGTAAGCCAGTACCAGCGTATTGACTGTTGCTGCAATGTGGTCTTTACCAATATTCATGGAACGATGGTACCTTTCCCGGAAACTCATATCCGGGTTTGCACGATATATTTCAATCACCGCGGATGTTTGCCCGATCACAAGGTCATCCAAAATGCCCAGTGCGCCTACGATAATACCCGCAATCAGCAGGTTTTTAAGATTCATCTGATTGGACTGCTGCATCAGAAACAAAGCATTTTCATCTCCCATGCCATTCAAGCGGGTAAAATCAACAAAGAACAACGCAATCAAGCCAGTAACTAAAATTGAAACCAGTATGCTGCTTAAGGCAATATGTGTTTTTAGCGTCCATCCATAAACCAGGTACTGTGTAATGGTCAGAAAAAAGAAGGACCCTAACATACTGATTAAAATCGGATTCTCTCCATCCAAGATTTGCGGGATGATAAATAAAATGATAACGGCAACACTCACACCTATACCGAGTATACTGCGCAGTCCTTTCCAGCCACTTACCAGTACGCAAACAATAACAAAAAAGATGCCCAAGACCAGTAGGGAATTGGTGCGAATAAAATCCACGAAATGGACAAACACATTCTCATCTTGCATGGAAGAAATCGAGACAAGAATTTTTTCGTTTGGAGACAACAGATACGTATTGGGCAAGATATATTTTTTCCCATAATCAATGGAGAATTGTTGCCCCTCATATTTTCCTTCCAGGATTCGGATATTGACGATCTGGTAAGGCTGAGCAGTTTCGCCAAGTTGGATTATCCCCTGTTCCTCAATGGATACAACCTGAGCTTTCACAGTATCTGATGTGTAACCGATGGTTTTGGGTGGTTGTTCGGGTTGCTTATTGAACGCGATGGTCAGCACGACCAGCAAGCCAATTGCAGTGATTAAAGTGATAAAAATTGAACTGCGACGCAATAGAAATCTAAACATAAATACACCATCTTCACCTATTTTTTTAACGGTAAACATACCTTTTTCATTCTAACACACCTGGATGTAGACAAAAATTTATAGCGAGTTTTTTCCCACTCCACCAGAGGCTCAGCATCTATTTAACCAGGTGGTTTCTATTCTATAGCTTAAAATTTTACCTGAGGAAAAGGATCGTTATAGCCAGTGTACAAGTAGATAATTCAGGGTGCACCAGGTAATTGTTTCTATTCAAGTCTTTATCCTATCATTATTGTAAAGCGACTGTTAGGTGGATGTAAGTATTTATTGTGGCATTTACAAATAATGCAATTTATAATGTGTCTTCTGTAACAATCCAGACAACAATCTGAGGGAATACATGAAAGTGAAGCTGAATAAATCCATTGGCATAAAGATCGGCTCGGGTTTTGCAGTTGCACTGGCGTTGATGCTGCTGGTGGGTGGGCTGGCATTGATGCGGTTGGCTGAATTGAATACCACGGTTACCCATTTAACTGGAACGCTGGCAACTGAACAACAAGTAGCCAACGATATTGCAGCCCAAATTGTGTTAGTTCGTTTTTATGGCGCAAAATATATCCAAACCCACGATCAGAAAATGTATTCGGATTTCAAAGTGGAAATGTCTGCTTTGGAAGGACTGTTAAGCGACGCCGATCAGGTGATTACCAACCCGCAAAGACGTGACCTGTTGGATCAAATGGCTGTGGATATTTCAGCCTACCGGCTGGCTTTTGAGCAGATCAATGGGATCATCGTAGATCGTGATCTAACCATATCGAAGACCATGAGCCCGTTCGAGTTGATTGGCGATAATAAAATCAAGAAGTTACGCCAGATTAGTTATGATGATGGTGAATTAAAGATTGCCGAGTATGCTGCCAACCTGGAAGTTGCTTTTGCTCTCATGCGGTTGGACGTGTATAAGTACCTGGCGGACGGACAAGAAACCTATGCCAAGAAATTTCGCGAACGTTATACAGCAGCCGAGGCTGCGATGCTGGCTTTAGAGACAATCCTGCCATCCACACCTGGAAATGGGTATAAACCGGTATTTAATGATATTAAACTTGGTATTGCAACCTATGCAAAATCATTTATGAGTATACAGGGAGGATACCGTTCGCAAAATGACCTGCAGGTGAACCAGTTAGACCAACTGGGACCGAGAGTCAAAGATACCGCTGCCCTGATGGTAGCGAGCGTGGTAGCAGAAAATGAAGAGCTGTCGCAGGCGACGTCAAAGTTGGTGCTTTTAACACGCATAATTTTACTCGTCAGTATGGCTGCTGCGCTGGGATTGGGAATAGGATTGGGATTTACGATCACGCGCAGCATCACTCGCCCGGTAAAGCAGGTAATGAAGGTGTCGGAACAAATAGCCAGCTCAGATCTGGTCGCATTGGTTAAAGAGATGCAAGCCATGGCGGATGGTGACCTGAGACGGGAGATCACGATCCAGGCACAGGAATTAAAGGTAGATTCACAGGACGAGCTGGGGAAACTGGCGCAAGTTTTCAATAGCATGATCCGGCGATTGCAGGAAGTAGGACAGGCTTTTGAAGACATGACCCATCGTTTGCATGGTTCGGTAACCCGGGTGGCTACCAATGCCAATACACTAAGTGCAGCAGCGCAGCAACTATCGGTTGCCTCCAGCCAGGCAGGACAGGCAACCAACCAGATCGCATCAACTATTCAGCAGGTGGCGCGGGGCACAGCACAGCAAAGCGAATCGGTGGGCAGTACCGCAGCAGCGGTCGAGCAAATGTCTCGGGCTATTGACGATGTGGCATCGGGTGCGCGGGAACAGGCAATATCAGTACAGCGGGCGGTAGGAATTAGCGGGGAAATCTCACAAACCATCCAGCAGGTAACAAAAAACGCGCAAGCCGTAACACGTGATTCAGAAGTAGCAACGCAATCGGCTCGCCAGGGATCCACGATAGTCAAAGAAACGATTGCAGGCATGCATATCATCCAAGCTAAGGTAGGGATGTCGGCGCAGCGGGTGCATGAGATGGGACAGCGATCCGAGCAGATTGGTATCATCCTGGATACAATCGAGGATATCGCCTCGCAGACCAACCTCCTGGCTTTGAACGCGGCGATCGAAGCAGCGCGTGCCGGGGAGCATGGCAAAGGATTTGCGGTGGTAGCGGATGAAGTGCGAAAACTGGCAGAGAAATCCGCCACAGCAACCAAGGAAATCGCCGCGTTGATCAAGGGGATTCAACACACGGTAGCTGAAGCAACCGAGGCGATGGAAAGTGGCGCCAGCGAGGTGAATAACGGCGTGACGCGCGCTAACCAGGCTGGAGAAGCTTTGGAAGCCATCTTGAAAGCAGCAGAGGCGGTACACGGTGAGGCAAACCAGGCGCTGGAAGCAGCTCACCACATGAACAAGGCTGCCAGTAAACTGGTATCTGCGATGGATGAAGTATCTGCCGTGGTGGAGATGAATGTATCTGCTTCCGAAGCAATGTCAGTGAGTTCAGCATCGGTGACACAATCTATTGAAAATATCGCCAGTGTGAGCGAACAAAACAGCGCTGCCGTGGAGGAGGTAAGCGCCAGCACCGAAGAAATGACGGCGCAGGTGGAAGAGGTAAGCGCTTCTGCGCAAACCCTGGAAGAGATGGCGCTGGCGTTGCAGCAGGTGGTAGGGCAGTTTTTCCTGGATGAGCAAGGCGCTGCAAGGATCGAGCACATCCAGCATCACCGGCATAAGTTCAAGGAAGAAAATCCAATCGAAGTGGAAAAAGAGCAATCAGGTTGGGTAACAAGCCTGGGTGTAGCCTTCCAAAACGGTTTCAATACCATCCAGGACAAGCTCGTGAGGTTGTGGAGAAAGGCTACCAGATCGAATGGACTGGAATTGCACCGGGAGGAACTGGCTGAGCAAAGGGAGGGGAATGGGACGGGTAGCCAGGTTGGCGAACAGCAGGTGAATGGCTGATTGGATGCG
>Ga0194113_10010745_pt1 | contig 10902 bp, 13 predicted proteins | sample TA2MahC200mmetaG_FD_146193 | JGI IMG/M metagenome (GOLD analysis project Ga0194113, IMG submission 146193) | Freshwater microbial communities from Lake Tanganyika, Tanzania - TA2015017 Mahale Deep Cast 200m | ecosystem: Environmental > Aquatic > Freshwater > Lake | place: Tanzania: Lake...
CATCTCACCTTTGCCATATCTTAGCCTCCAGTATTCCTTTCCTTAACAATAACAGCTTCAACTATTGTCCGCTATACCCTCTCCCATTTTTTAAGGGATTTTTTCTCAAGTTGCTAAACGGTCTCCCATCAGCGTATTTTACTTTCGCAGGGTTACCTGCTAAAATAGCACACTAGCTGTTGCGAACCAGAAGGATAGTAGCGCCAGACGATAGCAAATACAATCCTATTTACTCGAAGGAGAGCTGCACGTGACCAGCAAGATAATAACCAGCGCCCTTAAAGACGGTAGAACTGTCCTGACCGAGGTAGAGTCGAAGCAACTTATCGCCCAGGCGGGCATCACGGTTGTGGAGACGAAACTGGCTCAGAGCAAAACCGAAGCTGTCGAAATCGCTAAGAAAACGGGCTTCCCCGTGGTATTGAAGGTGGTCTCGCCTGATATTATCCATAAAAGCGATATCGGCGGCGTGAAACTGAACCTGGCGAACGCAACTCAGGTGGGCAGGGCTTATACCGAGATAATGGCAGCAGCCAAGAAAGCCAGCAAGAAAGCGGATATCCACGGCGTCTCAGTGCAGAAAATGGCTAAACCGGGCGTTGAGATAATCATGGGCATGTCCAAGGATGCCCAGTTCGGGCCGGTGCTCATGTTCGGACTCGGCGGCGTATTTGTCGAGGTGCTCAAAGATGTGGCTTTCCGGATTGTCCCGCTGGTCAGGAGGGATGCCAGCCAGATGATACGGGAGATAAAGGGCTTCCCTATCCTGCAGGGCTATCGCGGACAGGAGCCCGCTAATATCGCTAAGCTCGAGGATATGCTGTTAAAGCTTTCCGATTTCATAGATAAGACCCCTCAAATCAAGGAACTCGACCTCAACCCCATCTTCGCCTACAAGGACGGAGCAGTGGCGGTAGATGCCAGAGTGATACTCGAATCTCAATAATGAAAAACTCAATACCCACTCTGGAAAAGCTGGATAGAGTATTCAACCCCCGCTCTGTTGCAGTAGTCGGCGACAAGCAGGCTCTGGGCTATATGTGGCTGAAGAGCCTGACCTCCTTCAAGGGCAGGGTTTACTCCGTGCAGATAGACCCCAATGAGCTTCCCGGGATTGAGAAGCTGGGGGTACCGAACTACCTGAACCTGAACGATATTCCCGATGCGGTGGACTACGTCATCGCCGCCGTACCCCGGGGCGTGGTTCCTGCCATAGTAAAGGACTGCATCCGCAAGCAGGTGGGCGGCGTCTGTTTTTTCACCTCGGGGTTTGCCGAGACCGGCACCGAGGAAGGAATTAGATTACAGCGAGTTATCACTGAGCTGGCGAACGAAGCGGGGTTGCTCGTCATAGGGCCCAACTGCGTGGGTGTCTATAATCCCAGAATCGGGCTGCGGCACAACCCGATACAGACTCATGGCGAGGGCGGGCCCGTGGGATTCATCGCTCAGAGCGGCACTCACGCCACCATGTTCACCGTGGTGGGGGCACGCCACGGCATCCGGTTCAGCAAGTCGGTGAGCTACGGCAATGCCGCGGTGCTGGACAGCACGGACTACCTCGATTATCTGAAGTCGGACGACGATACGCAGATAATCGGTATCTATGTTGAAGCCGTCAAGGACGGCAGGAAGTTTCTCAGCATCCTGAGAGCGCTAACGGGGAAAAAGCATGTGATAATCTGGAGGGGCGGCGAGAGCGGGGAGGGAGCGAGGGCTACCGCTTCCCATACCGGCGCCCTGGCACAATCCAGCGTGGTCTGGAACGCCCTGATAAAGCAGTGCGGCGTGATAAAGGTAGATAATCTGGAAGAGCTGATTGATGTAGTCAAAGCCTTGCTTTATGTCAAGCCTGCTACGGGTACAAGGGTGGGACTCGTCGCCATGAGCGGCGGGCAATCGGTGGCGATAGCGGACACCTTCGCCAGGGCGGGGCTGCAAGTCCCGGAGCTTTCCCCCGTTTCCTACGACAGGCTGGCATCGTTTTTCAATATCGTGGGGGGCAGCTACAGGAACCCCTTCGATGTGTCCAGCTCGTTCCTGATGTCGGATAACGCCATCGGCAACATGGCTAACATGCTCGATGTGCTGGACAAAGACCCCAAAATAGACAGCATAGTGCTGGAGCTGTTCACCATAATCAGCCCGTTCAGTAAGAACAAAAATAACCCCGACCCCCTGCTGAACACCATTGCGGAGTTCAAAGAGAGAAGCAAAAAGCCCTTCATTACCATTGTTACTGCGGGGTATAATGAGACGCTGGCTGCGGAAATCCGGGATAGATTGCTGGAAAAGGATATACCGAGCTTCCCCGGCTTCGAGCGCGGCGCCCGGACACTGAAAAAGCTGGCTGACTATTATAAACTGAGACAGGGGCAGTCTCTAAACTAGCAAAAGAGTGTTAAAATATAGATGGCAGCATGGCTGCTATTGCAAAGTTCAAAATGAAAACTGTAAATTGAAAAAGGGGAGCGCAAAATGGTCAAAATTCGACTCCACAGGGTAGGGACCAAGAAGAAGCCTGCTTATCGCGTGGTGGTTGCCGATTCCCGGGCGCCCCGCGATGGCGCATTTATCGAGATTATCGGGCACTATGACCCCAGAACCGAGCCGCCGACGATAAATTTCAAACAGGAAAAGACCGTTGAATGGTTGAACCGCGGGGCAAAGCCCACGCCAACCGTTGCTACTTTGCTTATCAAGTCGGGCATCAGCCACAAAACGGCGACCACTTCTCTACGCAAGCCGACCTACGATAGGAAACCCAAAAAGAAGGAGGCGGAAGAGAAACAAGCCGAGAAGGCAGCGCCTGCTGCCAGCAAGCCGGCTCCGGCTTCGGATGCCAAACCGGCGGCATCCTAGATAACGCTGGAGTTCATCAAGCCTAGCTAAAAGGTGATAGGAAAATGAAAGAGCTCATCGAGTACATCGCCAAAGCCATAGTGGACAAACCCGAGGAAGTCAAGGTAACAGAGACTCAATCCGGTGACGGCGTAATCCTCAAACTGCAGGTCGCCCCTGAAGACACCGGCAAGGTCATCGGCAAAGAGGGCAGGATCGCCAAGGCTATGCGCACCCTGCTGCGCGTAGCGGCTATCAGAAAAGGGACCCGCGCCACGCTGGAGATAATCTAAACTAACCTGAGCGTAAGTAATGGGCAAGGGAGTTGCTCCCCCCGAGTTCCTCATCGTGGGGCGTATCCTCGCCCCCTGGGGAATCAAGGGAGAGGTAAAGGTCGAGGTTATAACCGATTTCCCCGAGCTGTTCGCTCCATGCAATCTGGTCTATCTCGACTCCCGCCCGTTTGAAATCGAAAGCTGCCGCCCCCACAAGCAATTCCTGGTGCTCAAGCTCGCCTCTGTAGACAGCATCGAGGCGGCTGAGAAACTGCGAGAGTGCGACCTCACCATCCCCCGTAGCGGTCTCCCCGAGCTACCGGAGGGTCAATATTACACCTTCCAGCTCATCGGGCTCGATGTCGTTACCACCGGGGGCGAACGCCTCGGTCATATCGCAGACATCATGACCACAGCCGGCAACGATGTTTACATCGTAGAAGGCAAATGCGGTGAGATACTTATCCCCGCTATCGAGGACGTGGTCAAGTCCATCGACCTCAAAAAAGGCACGATAGTAATCGAGGCAATAGAGGGGCTGCTGGACTAACGAGTTGTGCACAGGCAAGGGTGCCTGTGCAACCGTGGTGGGACAGACGCCCTCGTCTGTCCGTTTACAGGCCCTGTTCCACTTCACACGATTCTCTGCCCAACACTTGACAATTTAGTAAATTAGTAATATAGTAATATACGACAAGGGAAGATGTAATGCGGATTGCTCGAACCGCACGGTTTAAGAAGGCATGGAAAGAGCTAAGCGAAGATGAGAAGGAGCTTGCTCGTAAGGCCATCACGAATTTAACAAAAGATATGCGATACCCTGCATTAAGGGTCAAGAAAATGCAAGGTGTTAAGGGTATATGGGAAGCTAGAGCAAGCCGCTCGCTGAGGATAACTTTTCAGATTGTAGGCGATTTAATCATTTTGCGTAATATCGGACAGCATGACGAAACGTTGGGACGACCTTAAGGGGGGATGAGAATGACAACATATAGCAGGGTCACCAGACATGGACAGATTACCCTTCCTGCTTCTGTACGTAAAGAACTCGGGGTTGAGGAAGGTGACCTGGTGGAGATTGACATAGTAGATGAGCATGCAATACTCATACCCAAGAAGGTAGTAGACAAGAGTCAAGCTTATTTCTGGACAAGGGAATGGCAGGAAGCTGAGAAGGAAGCCAGCAAAGATATCAAGGCTGGCAGGGTCAAAGCATTCGACACAGTCGAGGAGTTGTTTGAGGATTTAGGATAGAATAGCCCTATTTTTAAAACAAATGGTGGGACAGACGCCCCCGTCTGTCTGTTTACAGAAACAAAGAAGGGGCGACTCGATGGGTCGCCCTCTATGCTTTATTTCCCGCGAGATAGCCTTTTATCAAGGCTTCGAATCACTGATACTAATCTTGCCGCACATTTAGTCTTCAAAAGGTGTTGGTATGGGGTGGGTGCGCAAATATTCTTCAAAAAGAGCCTTGATATCTATTATCGTTGTAGTTCCATCTAAATTGTGCAGCACATTGGCATCGGCAAGATCCGGCGTTACCTCGGGCTGAGGAGTAAAAATTGGCGGTGTACCGCTGGGAGATGTCGTGGGATAGGGCTCAGGCAGTTTTCGATCCTCAATAGGCAGTCTTGTATGGGTACCGTCTTCGTTAATTTTAATATAAAGCACATCACCGAGCATTAAATAAATTGCTTCTGTTCTTTCGTCATTTAAGTAATAAATCTCACGATAAATACCGCTGCCACCTATCCAATCCGGAGCGCCGGCAATCTTTTTAAACTCTTTTCCCATTTCTTCGAAGTCTACTTTGCCGTAGAGATTGGCGACATCCTCGACAGTCAACCTGGGCATATCCGCCGGCAGGTCTCCCAGCATTATAAGCACAGGCCTGACCCATTCGCCTACCAAACCGATACCCGGGTCAGCAAAAATAGCTTTCAACTGCTCTCGCTGCTCATCCGTGATAGCCCTGGCATAGCTCCGTTCATACAGGTCAGTGTAGCCGTTTCTAACTATGTAACCTGTTTCGTTACCTTGCTGTGCTCCCTGTTCTATCGCTTTTTGTTCATCTCCTTGAGTATCGCCGGTCGCCATAGCAATAGCCACGCCCAGCAATGAACCTACAATCAAAACCGCCAGTACAAGCGCAATTTTCTTAATCGGAGTGAATGATCTCATGATTTGATTTTTACCTCTATCCCAGCCCACAATATCTAAATTGTATGTACGAATGTTGCAGATAATATGCTTACATGCTATCGGGCTAGATCTATTTTGTCAAGAGTGGGTTTCGCCACATCTGGGAGAGATTTGTTTAGGTATTTTGTGCTCCCCCATGAGTCCAGATACCTCCGCAATCTGAAGGCAGAGAACTGCAGGCTGAAAGCCGATAGCTTCTTATAACGTTGAGATTGCCACGTCCGCCTCTGGCGGACTCGCAATGACATATTAATATTATCCAGATGAAAAAAGTAGGGGCGTTCAATTGAACGCCCCTACAAATATGTCTAAGGATGCTTTACGCCTTGGGCGGCGCGGGGTTAATCAAGCCTGCTGCCAGCGTGTTGGGGACTACTTCCATCAACTCGTCCAGCGTCCAGGCGCCCTTCTTGAATATGGTCTTTATGGGGATGGGGTCCTGATACAGAGAAATCTGGTCGCCGCTGATGAGGAAGGTGCAGCCGTTGATGTTGGCAGCGGCATCGGATGCCAGGTATGCCACAAATGCCACCATCTGGTCAGGCTCGACCATCTTGGCGATTAAATCCGCTCCGGGAGGCAGTGCTGTGCCCGTTGCTTTCGCCCTCTCGATAGCGGCATGAAGCTCCGGCGATACGGTCAGCCTGGTGGCAGCGCGGGGCCGGAGCGCATTGCAGGTAACGCCGTATCTGCCCATATCTCGCGCTACAGTACGGGTGAACCCCACGATGCCCTCTTTGGCAGCACTGTAGTTTGCCTGCCCCATGTTGCCCAGGCCGGACTCGGAGGCTGTGTTGATAATTCTGCCGCTTTTCTGCTGGCGGAATAATAGGCATGCGGGCTTGGTGCAGTTGAAAGTGCCGTAAAGGTGGACTTTCATCACGATGTCCCACTCCTCGGGGGACATGTTGTAAACCATCCTGTCCCTGAGGATGCCCGCGTTGTTCACCAGGATGTCCAGCTTGCCGAAGGCATCGACTGCCGACTTGATGATTCTCTCGCCGCCCTCTGTGGTAGCCACGCTATCGTAGTTGGCTACCGCCTGTCCGCCCATCTTTTTGATTTCATGGACCACCTCTTCGGCAGGAGACTGGGATGCCCCGGAGCCATCGCCGCCGCCGCCCAGGTCGTTCACCACTACCTTGGCGCCTTCCCGGGCAAACAGGATAGACTCAGCCCTGCCGATGCCGCGACCTGCGCCGGTGATAACCGCAACTTTCCCCTTCAGTCTGTCGCCCATGTCTTGCTTGTCCTCCTTGTGTCTTTATTTATGGGGATAAGCGCTCAGCCTTCAGCAGTCAACTTCGGCGGTATAACTGATTGCTGAATACTGATAGCTGATCGCTCGAAGATTTTTGCCGCAGCTATTATAGCATTAAATACGCTCGCTGGCACTACCTGGGCATGAAATAGATTCCCGCAAGCTCGTGCTTCAGTTCCCGCACCATGAGCTCGGTTACGGCCCGGCGCACGTCCAAGCCTTCGAAAAGGACGCGCTGCACCTGACGGGCGATGGGCATCTCCACATTCAGCTCCCCGGCGAGCTTGAGGGCGGCCACAGTGGCATTAACCCCCTCCGCCACACCCGTCATGGCAGCGGTGATTTCCTTCAGCGCACGCCCTTTGGCTAGCTCCTGTCCCACGAAGCGGTTACGGCTCAAGGGGCTGTTGCATGTGGCAACGAGGTCACCCAGTCCCGCCAGCCCGGCGAATGTCATAGGGTTTGCCCCCGCCGCCACGCCGAGGCGCGTGATTTCGGCAAGCCCTCTGGTTATCAGCCCGGCTTTGATATTATTGCCGTAGCCCAGGCCGTCAATCATGCCCGCTGCCAGAGCAATGATGTTCTTGAGCACCCCTCCCAACTCCACCCCGACCACATCGCTGTTGGTGTAAACGCGGAACAGCGGCGAAGCCATTATCTTCTGTACCTTTGCCGCCATTTTTACATCGTAAGCCGCCGCCACGGTGGTCGCCGGCAAGCCGCGGGCTATCTCCCGCGACAGGTTGGGGCCGGAGAGGACGCAGATGTTGCGATGATACCGGGGCGGCATCTCCTCGGCAATAACCTGAGACATACGTTTGCTGCTCTCCAGCTCCAGCCCCTTGGCTACGCTCAGAATGAGTGTGGAGCTGGCGAGATGCCTTCGAATCAGCTTCACATTGCGGCGCATGTGCCACGAGGGTACAGCCAGGATTACCAGATTCGCCCCGCCCAGCGCTTCCTGCAGCGATGCGGTGACGCTCAATCCCCCGGGGAAAGGGAAGCCGGGAAGGCGGGCTTTGTTCTCCTTCTCGCGGTTCAGCCGCTCCGCTTCCGCCTCAGTCCGCGCCCAGAGCCTGACCTCCAGCCCGTTGCGGCTGAGCATTATCGCCAGGGTCGTGCCCCAGTCGGTGGTGCCTATGACGGCTACTTTGTCCGCAGTGCGCCTCATCTGTTCTGTATCTTCTGCCCTTTCTGTCCCAGCTTGTTCTCCGTGCCCGATAGCAGCCTCGATATGTTATCCCGATGCTGGAAAATTATCAAGGCGACAGCGACCGCAATAAACAGGAAGTATTGCCACGGCGCGCGGTCTACCGCCCAGAAAGCGCCCATCGCCGCCACGGCGGCAAGCGAACCGCAGATTGAGCCAAGCGAAACATAGCGGGTCAGGGCTATCAGGATAATAAAAACGACAATTCCTGCCACCGGGCCGAGCGGCTCCATCACCAGGACACAGCCCAGCGTGGTGGCGACGCCGCGCCCGCCCTTGAACCTGAGAAATACCGACCAGTCGTGTCCGGCGACGGCAGCGAACCCGGCAGCCATCTCGCCAGCGGGGGAACCTACAACATAATGCCCTATGAAAACGGCTGCAACCCCCTTGAGCACATCGAGGATAAGGACAACGGCAGCCCATCTGGTGCCGATGGTGCGCAGCACATTGGTGGTGCCGATGCTCCCGCTGCCGTACTGCCTGACATCGACCCCCTTCAGCTTCCCCGCAATCAATCCCCAGGGAATCGAGCCGATTAGATAGCTGCCGATAATAACAGCCGCATACTCAATCATTCTTGCCCTTCCGTTTGAATATGAGTTTCACCGGTGTGCCTCTGAAGCCAAAGGCTTCTCTGATACCGTTCTCCAGATAGCGCTCGTAGGTGAAGTGGAGCAGCCGCGGGTCGTTGATAAAGAAGACAAAGGTCGGCGGGTTGACATCGGGCTGTGTTACATAGGATATTTTAAGTTGCTTGCCTCCCACCGATGGAGGCGGGTGAGCCTGAAAAACCTTCCTGAGCTTTTCGTTCAATAGAGGAGTGGCGATGCGCATCTGCCTCTCCATGTAGACCTGCTTGGCAGCAGACAGCACCCCGCCGATGCCCTTGCCGAACTGTGCCGAGGCAAACACCACGGGCACATCGGGGAAGAACTTGAGCTTCTGCTGAATCTCGCGGGCACATTGTGCCTTGTTCAATTCCAACTGAGGGGCGAGGTCCCACTTATTTACCACCACTACCATGCCCTTGAGCGCTTCTTGAACATAGCCGGCGATATGGGCGTCCTGAGCTATCATGATTTCAGGCGCTTCGAGCACCAGAAGCACCACGTCCGCCCTGGTTATGGCGTTTAGCGAACGCATGACGCTGTACCTTTCGATACCTCTCTCGATGCGTCCCCGCCGCCTGATGCCTGCGGTATCGATGAACAGCACAGGCTCGCCTTTGTAATTGAAGACGGTATCTATGGCGTCACGGGTCGTGCCCGGCGTCTCGCTTACAATCGCCCTCTCCTTGCCCAGGATGGCGTTGAGCAGCATGGACTTGCCCACATTGGGACGCCCCACGATGGCGATTTTGAGCATGTCCGGCTCAGCTTCAGAAGGAGCGGAGGGCGGCAGCAGCTCGACCACTTTGTCCATGAGGTCGGAGACACCCGTGCCGTGATAGGCGCTTATCGGCAGCGGCTCGCCGATGCCCAGTTCATGGAACTGGAAGACATCGCGGCGTCGCTGCGGGTTATCCGCCTTGTTGGCAGCCAGAACCACAGGCTTCCCCGAGCGCCTGAGTATTTCGGCAAGCTCCTGGTCGGGGATGGTCACCCCATCGACTACATCCACCATCAAGATGACGGCGTCGGCTTCCTCGATAGCGACCTCAGCCTGATTTTTGACCTTTTGCCGCAAGTCCGATTCGGGTCTGGGTTCTAGGCCTCCGGTATCGACCAGGGTCAGCTCGCGTTTTTCCCAGGTGATATCGGCATAGACCCTGTCCCGCGTGGTGCCCGGCAGGTCTTCCACGATAGCGATGCGCTCCCCCGCCAGGCGATTGAACAGGGTGGACTTGCCCACATTGGGCCTGCCAACGATAGCAACAATAGGCTTGGACATAAATTTCAACAAGAAAAAACTGTCAATAACCGACACGCCATATTTGCTGTAACAAGAATTACCGAGTGTATGCAAGCCAAAAGCGCTATAATCAGAGTTATTAACACAGAAACAAATAGCCAAGTAAAAGCTGTTTGCCGCTCACACCAATTTTTTGGCTTTGTATTTTGCTCCCGTGTTTGCATAGGCGTTTTCATTTGAGCGGGTTCCAGTTGGTGAAAAAAATCTGTTCTCCCTAATTGGAAGAATCTGTGTTTAGACAGCGCAATAAGTAATGTAAAAATCCAAACTGCGAGGGCAACAAGTAGAACTACTCGAATTACTAATTCAAATCCATCGTTCAAATAATTGTAAGAAAGACCTAGAATCGCCCCACTTATACCGACAATCACACTTGGAGTAGCCCATATTAGCGTGTCGTAATGCCGCCAGTCTTCCCTAGCTTGCCGATATTGCTCAATTCTGATCTGTTCCTGTTTACCATTGTCATTTGTCATTACGACCTCCCCAGTATCTCCGCCAGAAGCACCTTCAGGATATGCATCTTGTTCTCCGCCTGATCGAACACCACCGACTGCCTGGAGTCAATCATCCCCGACGCAATCTCCTCGCCGTGGTGAGCCGGCATGTCGTGCATAAAGATAGCATCCCTCTTTGCCAGCTTCATCAGCCTGGCGTCCACCTGATAGCCAGCGAAAGCCTTGCGGCGTTTCACAGCCTCTGCCTCCTGCCCCATGCTGGTCCAGACATCGGTATAGACCACATCGGCGCCTTTTACCGCCTCCTCGGGCTGCCTGAGCAGCCGGAGGTCAGCGCCGCTTCGCTGTGCGAAGCGGCGCCCCTGGCGCACTATCCTGTCGGGAAGCTCATAACCTTGAGGCGAGGCAATCCGGAAGTTTGTGCCCACCAGCGCGCAGGCAAGGTAAAGGCTGCTGGCTACGTTGTTGCCGTCGCCGATATAGGCAACGGTTATGCCCTTCAATTTCCCCTTCTTCTCATAGACGGTCGTAATATCGGCGAGCGCCTGGCAGGGGTGCTCCCCATCCGAGAGCGCGTTTATCACCGGAACGCCGGCATATTTAGCCAGAGACTCGACAGTGGCATGAGCGAAAGTTCGCGCTGCAATAATATCCACATAACGGCTGAGCGTTCTCGCCGCATCGGAGACAGGCTCCCTGACCCCCAATCCGACCTCAGCCTGGGAAAGGTATATAGTA
>Ga0194113_10010748_pt1 | contig 10901 bp, 5 predicted proteins | sample TA2MahC200mmetaG_FD_146193 | JGI IMG/M metagenome (GOLD analysis project Ga0194113, IMG submission 146193) | Freshwater microbial communities from Lake Tanganyika, Tanzania - TA2015017 Mahale Deep Cast 200m | ecosystem: Environmental > Aquatic > Freshwater > Lake | place: Tanzania: Lake...
GCACCTGCGCGCGGTGAGGGAACCCAGCGCAAGAAATCTCCCCGTCGCATGTCCTCCCTCTGGCGCGGGTCCGGCAAGAAGTTCCTGCGCATCTGCCTGTCCGTTCTGGGGCTGCTTCTCTGCGGAGCGCTGCTGATTCTGGTGGTGCGAACCGACCGGGAGATCGTCAGCCGCTTCGAGGGCAAGCGCTGGCGCCTTCCCTCCAAGGTTTACTCGGACACCCTCTCTCTTTACCCCGGGATTTCCCTGGAAAAGGCCCGTCTCCACGATCGGCTTCGCCGACTGGGGTATCAGCCGGCGCGCCAGGCGGCCCTGCGCCGGGGGGAGTACCGTCAGGAAAAGGACGCCCTGGAAATCTACCTGCATGACTTCGTCTACCCGGAACGGAAGTTCAAAGGTTTCCCGCTGCGAATCGAGATCCGTTCCGGATCGGTCCGGCGGATCCTCTCCTTGCGGGATTCCGGCAAGGAGATGCCCTCCGTGGATCTGGAGCCCGAGCTGATCACCGGGCTGTTCGAAAAAGACTGGGAGGAAAGAAAGCCGGTCGCCCTGGCCGAGGTGCCGGCGCATCTGATTCACGCCGTGATCGCCACCGAGGACCAGCGGTTCCGGAAACACCCGGGCCTGGACCCCAGGGCCGTGGTGCGGGCCGTGGTTTCCAACCTGCGGGCCGGCCGGGTGGTGCAGGGCGCCAGCACGCTCACGCAGCAGCTCGTCAAGAACTTCTTTCTGACGCCGCGGAGGACCCTGGGGAGGAAGCTGCGGGAAGCCCTGATGGCCCTGTTGCTGGAACTGCGCTACTCGAAGGACCAGATTCTGGAGGCCTACCTGAACGAGATCTATTTCGGCCAGAAGGGTTCCCAGGGGGTTTACGGGGTCGGACAGGCCGCGGAGTTCTACTTCGGTAAAACCGTCAGGGAGACGACGCTGGCGGAATCGGCCCTGCTGGCGGCCCTGATTCGGGCGCCGAACCTCTATGCCCCGCACAAAGACGAGACCAGGGTCCGGGAGCGCCGGGATTCCGTGCTGGAAAGGATGTGGGGCCTGGGTTTCATCACCGAGGCCGAGTTTCGGGCGGCGAAAGCCGAACCGGTCGAGGTGCGACAGTTCTACCCGGAGAAAAACGAGGCTCCTTACTTTGTGGACTATGTGGTGAAAGAACTGGAAAAACAGTACTCGCTCGACATCCTGACCTCGGAGGGACTGCTCATCTTCACCTCCCTGGACGTGGAGATGCAGAGAGCCGCGGAGAAAAGCCTTTCCTCGGGGCTTGCCGAACTGGAGAAGAAACAGCCACTGCTCCAGGCGGCGTCGAAGCGGAAACCGGAAGCCGGGGTTCAGGGCTGTCTGGTGGCTGTCGAACCGCACACGGGGTTTGTGCGGGCCATGATGGGCGGGCGCGATTACCGCCGGACTCAGTTCAACCGGGTGACCCAGGCCAGACGGCAACCCGGCAGCCTGTTCAAGCCGATGGTCTATGTGACCGCCCTGACCAAGACCGAGGGGGAAGCTCCTCTTTTCCGGGCAACTTCGCTCCTGCCGGATGAGCCGATCGTCATCCGTTCCGGCGGCAAGGCCTGGAGTCCCCGGAACTACGGCGACAAGTACTTCGGGGAGGTGAGCCTGCGCACCGCCCTGGAGAAGTCGCTCAACTGCGCCACGGCCTGGCTCGGCGAGCGGGTCGGCTGGAAAAGCGTGCTTGAGACCGCGCGGGCCCTGGGCATTTCGACCCCCATGGAACCGGTGCCCTCCCTGGTTCTGGGAAGCTTTGAGGTGATCCCTCTGGAAATGGCCGCGGCCTATGCGGCCTTTGCCAACTACGGGGTGCTGAACGCGCCCAGGGCCATCAAGAGCGTGCTCGACAACGACGGAAACCTCCTGCAAGGGCGGCCGATGCAGCTCAAGCGGGCGATTTCTCCGGAGGGCGCCTGCCTCGTCACGCACCTGCTCGAAGGGGTTCTGGACCGGGGTACGGCTTCCGAATTCGGCGGAAAGATTCCGGCCCGGGCGGCCGGGAAGACCGGAACCACCGACGAGTACCGGGATGCCTGGTTTGTCGGGTATACCTCGAACCTGCTGGCCCTGGTCTGGGTCGGATTCGACCGGCCCCGGAACACCGGGTTGACCGGGGCGAGCGGGGCCCTGCCGATCTGGGCGGAGTTCATGAAGCAGGCCTCCGGGGTCCTGCCTCCCGAGGAGTTTTTCCCGCCCCCGGGGATCGTCTTTCGAACCGTGGACAGGACGAACGGCTACCTGGCCACCTCCCGGTGTTCCGAAACCATCCGCGAAGCCTTTCTGGCCGGCAGCGAACCGACCCAGCCTTGTCCCCAGCACCCGGACCCCACCCTGGAACCCACCCCGGAAGAGCCCGGGCAGAAGGGGTTGTTTCGCAAGTTCCTGAACCTGTTCCGCTGAGACTTCGTGATTCGTCCAAGATCAAACGGTTACGCACGACCAGGATGCGGTGCTGTGTGTGGGGCCTGCCGCTCTTTTCTCTTGCTGCGCGTTGGGGTATAAACATAAGACCGCATTCGGGCAGCAGCAGGTCGGGAACAGGACACACAGTGCCCGGAGGAAGAAGGAAGTTCAGGACAAAGAACCGGCTTGCAGTCCGGTATTCCGGAGGAGGCGATATGAACCGCTTTCCCAAGGTGATTACGGTACGATTCGGACCGGGCGAGGATTGTCTGGAAGGATGCTACGACATGTTCGGTTCGCACCGGTTTCTGGGACACCGGGGCTGGAACCCGAGCACGGACATCCTGGAGACGGAAGACGCGGTCGTCATCGTTCTGGACCTGGCGGGCCTGGAAAAAGAACAGATCAAGGTGGAAACCCGAGGCGAGCTGCTCAAGGTGTCCGGGACTCGCCCGAGGAGTCCGACCCCCGGGGTCAAGAAGGTTCATCGCATGGAAATCGATTACGGGCCTTTCGAAAAAATCTTTCAAATTCCGGCGGAACTGGACCTGACCAGCGTGCGGGCCTTTCATCGCCACGGTTTTCTGGAACTCAGTCTGCCCAAGAAGAAGCCCGCGGAACCCATTCAGATCATCATTGTCCATCCGGACGAAACGTGACGGCGCGCGGACACGGTGACAACGCCATCGAGAGGACGGTATGGATTTGAAATCTGAGCCTTTGGCGAGCGACCAGGCACAGGGTGAAACCGAAGAGGTCGAGATCCCCGAGGAACTTCCCATCCTGCCTCTTTCCGGGGTGGTGCTTTTTCCCCAGATCATTGCCCCCTTCATGGTCGGGCAGGAAAACTTCATGCAGCTCGTGGACGAGGCCGTTCTCAAGGACGGGATCATTGCCGTGGTGGCCAACCGGAACCCGGATCCCGAACAGGACCCGAAACCCGAGGGCATGTACCCGAAGGGGACGGCCGCCAAGATCTTGAGGATGATCAAACTGCCGACCGGGGGCATGAGTTTCCTCGCGCAGGGACTGGTCCGGATCGAGATCGGCGAGTTCACGGCTGTGGAGCCCTACTTTCGCGCGCGGGTGCGAAAGCTGGCCGATCAGCCCTTCCGGGACCCGGAAATGGAGGCTCTGCTGCTCAGCTTGCGGCAGGTTTTTCAGCGGCTCTCGGAGCTGGTGCCCAACTTCCCCAGCCAACTCCTGCTCACGGCCATGAATATCCAGGACGCCGGCCGGCTGGCCGACCTGGTAACCGCCAACCTGCCCTTGACGATTGAGGAGCAATACCGGGTGCTCGAGGAACTGAGCCAGCGGGAGCGGCTCCGCAAGGTCCTGGTCCTGGTCAACCGGGAAATCCAGAAGCTCGAGGTCCAGAAGAAGATCCAGGAAGAAATCGCCGGGGAGATGAACGAGGAACAGAGAAAACACATTCTGCGGCAGCAGCTCAGGAAGATCCAGCAGGAACTGGGGGAAAAGGACGACAAGGCGGTGGAGATCGAGACCCTGCGGGCGCGGATCGCCGAGGCGGGCATGCCCCCGGAGGTCGAAAAGACGGCCGGCAAGGAAGTGGATCGGCTGAGCATGATGAACCCGGCCGCGCCCGAGTACAACGTTTCGCGAACCTACCTGGACTGGCTGATCGAGCTGCCCTGGGCCAAAGCCACCACGGACAACCTCGACGTCAAGAAAGCCGAGGCGATTCTGAACGCCGATCACTTCGATCTGGAGAGAGTGAAGAAACGGATCCTCGAGTACCTCGCGATCCGCAAGCTCAGGAAAGACATGAAGGGGCCCATCCTCTGTTTTGTGGGACCCCCGGGCGTGGGCAAGACCTCGCTGGGCAAATCGATCGCCAAGGCGATGGACCGGAAATTCCTGCGCCTTTCCCTGGGCGGCGTGCGGGACGAGGCCGAGGTTCGGGGACACCGGCGGACCTATGTGGGCGCGCTGCCGGGCAGGTTTATCCAGGGGTTGCGCAGGGTGGGCACCAACAACCCGGTCTTCATGCTCGACGAGGTCGACAAGATCGGCACCGATTTCCGGGGGGACCCTGCCTCGGCGCTGCTGGAGGTCCTGGACCCGGAACAGAATGCGGCCTTTTCCGATCATTATCTCGAGGTGCCGTTCGATCTGTCCCGGATCTTTTTCATCACCACGGCCAACGTTCTGGAAACGATCCCGCCCGCCCTGCGGGACCGCATGGAAGTTCTGGCGCTGCCCGGCTACACCGACGAGGAAAAGCTCCAGATCGCCCGGGGTCACCTGTTCGCCAAGGAGCGGGAGGAGAACGGCCTGGAGCCCTCTCACCTGGAGATGACGGACGCGGCGATCCTCGGCATGATCCGGAACTACACCCGGGAGGCGGGGGTCAGGAACCTGGAGCGGGAGATCGCCGCGGTCTGCCGCGCAGTGGCGCGCCGGGTGGTCGAAGGCGAGAACGAAGCCGTGCGGGTGGACGAACCCGACCTGAGAAAATACCTGGGCCCGGTGAAGTTCTTCTCCGAACTGGCCGAGCGGATCACGGCGCCCGGCATTGCCACCGGCCTCGCCTGGACCCCGGTGGGCGGAGACATCCTGTTTGTCGAGGCGACCCGCATGGAGGGCAACAAGGGGCTGATGCTCACCGGGCAACTGGGCGAGGTGATGAAGGAAAGCGCTCAGGCCGCTTTGAGCTATATCCGGGCCAATGCCCGGGATCTCGGAATCTCGGAAAAATTCTTCGACAACTCCGACCTGCATCTCCACGTCCCTGCCGGGGCCATCCCCAAGGACGGGCCCTCCGCGGGCGTGACCATGGTCGTGGCCTTGGCCAGTCTGCTGATCGGCAAGAGGGTCAGGCACGATCTGGCCATGACGGGGGAAATCACGCTCCGGGGCAAGGTCTTGCCGGTGGGAGGGATCAAGGAAAAGGTGCTGGCCGCCCATCGCGCCGGCATTCGCACGGTCATGCTTCCCAAGTTCAACGAAAAGGATCTGGAAGAACTGCCGGCGGCGGTGCGGGAAGACCTGTCCTTGATCCTGGTGGACAACATTGCCGAGGCCATCCGCACAGCGCTCGAGGGAGGGGCGCCGGCATGATGCGGCCGAACCGGGCCCTGCCGGGCCGGCTGGCCGTGTTGCTGGTCCTCTGGGGAGCGGCCGGCTGCGCGCCTTCGAGGAGCATTGCCCCGGCGCCGCCCCCGGAGTTGGACCGGCGGGAAGCGATCCGGGCCGATCGGCAGTTCTCGCTCAAGAGTATCCCCCTGAATGCCTCGCCCCAGCGGGCAGCCTCTTTTCGTATCGCCGCCGAAGGGCTGCAGGCCCTGGCGGCAAGAAGATACCAGGAGGCGGAAGACAGACTGGAGCGGGCCCTGACCCTGGATCCCCGCAACCCCTTTTGCTATCTCCACCTGGCGGAAATCAGGTTCCGGGCAGGCGACCCGGAGCAGGCGCTTCTGCTTCTGCATCAAGCGGAGGTGCACTTCCAGGGACACCCGTACTGGCTGAGCGAGGTTTTCACGAGGAAGGGGCTCTACCTGGAAGCGCTCCGTTCCCCGGCTGAAGCCCGGCGTTCCTACCGGAAGGCTCTCGAACACAACCCCTGGAACGAAGCGCCCAGGAAGCGGCTGGAGAAGACGGACCCGTCGCAAGGGTAATCCGCCAAGGTTGCGAGCCGTCCGTGTGCCGCCGGCTGCCCGGGCAGCCGCTCCGGGTGCCGGCAGGTGCACATGCCGTGCGGGAGTCGGGAGCCGGCCACGAACCAAGTCCGCCGGGTTTTGCGGGATCGTGCGCGTAAGTGCACGCGGGGGGCCGATCTCAGACCACGGGACCGGCAGCGCGCGGGCCCGATTCCGAACCGTCGGACTTGACCGGCGCTCTCCCGTCCGGGGGGTGCGGTTTCGTTCGGGCCGGGCGTATGGGGAGACAAGCCCTCGCGGCACAGGCTGCGAGAGGGTTTCGTGTGGGTATCGTTCGGGTAGCGCGATTTCACACCCTTGATTCCTGTTCTTGGGAAAGGATGCGTCCATGAGAAGCGTGATCCTGGGAAAAGACGCGGCCGGCATGGCCGAGGCGGTGGGGCAGGCATACGCGGAAGGCCAGGAAGACGAGATGATGGAACCGATCGTGGCCGCCGGCCCGGCCGGGGACCTCATCGGCAAGATCCGGCGGGGGGACAGCGCGATTTTCTACAACATCCGGGGAGAGCGCGAGGTCGAACTCACCCAGGCTCTGGCCGAGCGGGAGTTCCGGCATTTCTCACGGCCTAACGCGCTGCCGGGGCGCGTGGCCACCATGATCGAATACGACCGGAGCCTTCCCGTGCGTGTGGCCTTTCCGCCCATCGGCATCCTCCCCAACACCCTGTGCGGGGTGTTGAGCCGGCACGGGGTGAGGCAGTTGAAAGTGGTCGAGACCGAGAAAGCCGTCCACCTCTCCTTCTTTTTCAACGGCAAGCAGGCCGACTCCTTCCCGCTGGAAGACCGCCTGTTCATCCCTTCCAACCGGGAGATCAAGAACTTCGACGAGCTGCCGGAGATGAACGCCGCCGAGGTCGCGCAAGCCCTGCGGGAGAAGCTGAGGGAGAAGACCCATCGCTTCGTGGTGGGCAATTTCGCCAATGTGGACGTGGTCGGCCACCTGGAGAGCGAGTCCGCGGTGCGCTCGGCCATCCGCACGGTGGACCGTCTGGCCGGGTCGGTGATCGAGGAGGCGCAGCGCCAGGGGTACGTCACGCTGCTGACCGCGGATCACGGCACCGTGGAAAAGCGCCTGTACCCGGACGGGACCATCGACACCGGGCACTCGGACAGCCCGGTGCCGCTGGTCCTGATCCCCCCCTCGGGGACCGACGCCGCCCCGGGTCTGCGCCGGGGCGGCTCCCTGGTGGACGTGGCCCCCACCATCCTGGAACTCTTTGGGATCGAGATTCCCGCCGACATGACCGGCAGGAGCCTGATTCAGGGGGGAGGCGAGCAGCTCCCGGTGGCTGCGGGCGCGGGCCGCGGAGAACCACGCGTGCTGCTCATGATTCTGGACGGCTGGGGTTACCGGCCGGAGCCGGAGGGAAATCTGCTGGCCCAGACCCCGACCCCCGAGATGGACCGCCTGATGCAAACCTTTCCCTGGGTGCCGCTGGCCGCCGCGGGGCTCTCCGTGGGGATGCCCCGGGGAAGCGTGGGCAACTCCGAGTGCGGGCATCTGCACCTGGGGGCCGGAAGGGTCGTGCCTTCGGACCGGGTTCGCATCGACGAGGCCGTCCGCACCGGCGCCTTTGCCCAGAACCAGGCTTTTCGCTGGGCCATGGAACCGGCCTGCGGCGCCGATGCCCCGGCTCTCCACCTCCTGGGCATCGTCTCCTTCTACAGTTCGCACGGCTCCCTGGATCACCTGTTCGCCCTCATGGACATGGCGAAGGACGCAGGGGTGAGGCGGCTTTTCATTCACAGCCTGCTGGGAAGAAGGGGAGAAAGACCGGAAAGCGGCAGGATTTACATCGACCAGGTGGAGAAAAAAGCGGCGGCCCTGGGGCTCGGCCGGGTGGTCACGGTGATGGGCAGGTACTGGGCCATGGACCGCGAGCACAACTGGGACCGGGTGGAGAAAGCCTACCGGGCCTTGACGGGCGATTGACCGGGGTGCGCCCCGCACGCCGCGGCGGGCCTGGGACGCCTCTCGCTGTTTTCTCCGCGTCAGGAGCCCAGGATCTCGTCATTGTCGGGCACAACAGTCCGGAGGCGATGAAGAATATTCCTCCCCTGATCATGGGTCCGAAACTCGTGCCCGCGAGATCAGCGAAGCTGGATTCTACGAGGGGTTCTGCACCTCCCGTGTCGCCATGGGGGCAAGACAGGACCGACTTCGACGGGATCTTGGTCAAGAGCCGGTTCCGGTGCGCAGCCGGTCCCGGGCTTCTCTGAGCTTCAGGTAGCACGCATAGGGGACCTGGAGATCCCCGAGCCGGAACGACTGGCCGGCCCCCTCTCCGTGATAGTCCGAGCCCCCGGTGACGAGCAGACCGTGATCCCGGGCCAGGCACAAGTACCCCTGCGTCTGCTCGGGGTCATGTACGTGGCAGTAGGCCTCCACCCCCATCACCCCCCGGGCGATCAGGATCTCGACCAGATCCGGGTTCTCGATCAAGCCGGGATGGGCCACGACCGACACGCCCCCCGCGCGGTGGATCGCGGATATCGTGTCGGCGGCGGAATTCTTGAACCGCTTGACGTAGGCCGGGGCGTGGTGGGAGAGATAGCCTTGAAAAGCCTCTTCAAAATCCCGGACGTAACCCTTCCTGATCATGACGCGCGCCAGATGGCCCCTGCCCACGGAACCCTCTTCCCCCGCGAGCGCGAAGACCTCTTGCGGATCGACCGGCAGGCCGAGTTCCGAGAGCCGGCCGCACATCTCGGCGATCCGGTGGGGACGGGTGGACCGCGGCAGCGACAGGAACTCCTGAAAGCCGGGCTCCTGGTAGTCGATCCAATAACCCAGGATATGCACTTCGCCCAGGGGGTCCGTGGCGCTGATCTCCACGGCGGGTACCACCTGGATCCCGCATGAGCCGGCGGTCACCAGGGCTTCCGCCAGTCCGTCGGTGCTGTCGTGGTCGGCGATGGCGATAACCCCCAGTTCGGCCTGCGCGGCGGCCCGCACCGCCTCGGAGGGGTTGAGCATCCCGTCCGAGGCCTTGGTGTGAATGTGCAGATCGATGTTCACGCGGTCTTCACCCCTCAGGAAAAAAGTTTGCCTCTCGTGCCCGGCTGCCGACTAGGATCTCAGTATATGTCCGGGAGTCGTCTTTGGAAAGAACCTGTCCGGAAACGAACAGGACCGCGTCATGGTCATGCGCAACTTGTTGCTGTCGGACGAGAATTCATCCGAAAACCGAAAGAGTGGCCGGACTCATTCCTGCTGAGTCGCGAATCCACTGAAATCGGGAGTTTCCGGATTCCGGGTCAAGCCCGGAATGACTGAAGAGCAAGTTCGATTCGTTTTTTCGACACCCTCTCTTGCCGGAATGACGTCGTCTTGCGCGCGACTTTGACGGAATCCGGAATCCAGGGCTTTCATGGACTTCCAACGTCGTTTCCATGGCACCACTGACCGGAAGGGGAGGCGGCGTTCTGTTGCTGCCCGGAAGCGGCCGGTTCGGATAGGTTGCTTCCCGCCTCGCGCCAGGCGGGCAGCCGGACCCGGAACAGGCTGCCCCCGTGCCGGGGGCTGTGCACGGTGATCTCCCCCTTGTGTCGCCTGGCGATCCCGTAGGCGATGGAAAGCCCCAGCCCCGTGCCCTGGCCCACCTCCTTGGTGGTGAAGAAGGGCTCGAAGATCCGGCTGCGGTGTTCCTCGGGGATTCCGGGGCCGCTGTCTTCGATTTCGATGACCACCGGGTCGCAGGGGGGATCGTTTCCGGAGCGGCCTACGGTTCTGACCCGGATGGTGCCGCCGTGCGCCACGGCGTCCGCCGCGTTCGCCAGCAGGTTCAGGAAGAGTTGGCCGAGTTCGTCCGCGTCCCCGGCCACGGTTGCCCGGGAGTCGACCTCGCGGACAACCGTGATCTTCTGCGTGAGTCTTGCCCGGAGAATGCAAAGGGCGTTTTCCACCGGTTCCGAGAGCCTGACCTCCCGGCAGACCCCCTTGCCCATGCGAGAGAACCGCAGCAGGGCTTCCACGATTCTGCGGACCCGCTCCGTGCCGTTCCGGCAGTCGGACAGGGCCTGGTCCAGATCCTGCCGGAGAAAATCGTAATCGATGCCGGCCTTGGCCGCTTCCCTCTGAGCGCCCAGCCATGGTTCGAGGGGAAGCCCGTCGTCGAAGGCCAGCAGCGCCTTCAGGCGGTCCAGGTAAGATTCCAGGTGGATCAGGTTGCCATAGACGAAACTGATCGGGTTGTTGATCTCGTGCGCCACCCCGGCGACCAGTCTGCCCAGGGAGGCGAGCTTTTCCGTGTGCAGGAGCTGTTCCTGGGCGGACTTGAGCTCCCGGTAGGCCAGGTCCAGGTCCTGATTGGCCTTTTCCAGGTCCCGGCGCAGGATCTTCTCCCTGCGGTAGCGCTCCAGCTTGCGGTGCAGGGCCGCGATGCCGAAGCCGGAAGCCGCGAACAGCATCGCGATTCGCAGGATCAGCCCGGGAGCGCCTTCAGCCACCGGGGAGCCCCCGGGCGCCTCGGTACCGGCGAAAAGGTACCCGGTCAGACACAACAGGGCAAAGCAGACGCTTCCCCTGGCCCCGAACCGGAACGAGGCAGCCATGACCGGGGTCAGATAAAAGGGGAGACAGGGGCTGGACAGGCCGCCGGTCCAGAAGATGACCCAGGAGACCACGAGAACGTCCAGGACCAGGCTCGAGGCCGTGGTTTGCGCCGGGCTCCATGCCACCCGGCTCATTCCCTTCAGGGCCAAGAAACTCGAGACGGGCATCAGGGCGATAGCGGGCAAAACCTTGGCGATATGTCCCTGCACGGCGCCCGTGAGGTAGGCCAGGCAGCCGATCAGGAAGCA
>Ga0194113_10010749_pt1 | contig 10900 bp, 8 predicted proteins | sample TA2MahC200mmetaG_FD_146193 | JGI IMG/M metagenome (GOLD analysis project Ga0194113, IMG submission 146193) | Freshwater microbial communities from Lake Tanganyika, Tanzania - TA2015017 Mahale Deep Cast 200m | ecosystem: Environmental > Aquatic > Freshwater > Lake | place: Tanzania: Lake...
CCTGATGGACTTCATGCTGGACAGCTTCAAACCGTCTCCCGCACAGCCGGAAACCGGGTGAGGTTGCCAAAATGAGAATTGCTGGTTTCACTCGCGAGGGGCGGGCGTGTAGCAGTTTAGTGATCCATGACAGGGGGAGGACCGACCTCATTCAGCCCGCCCCATGAAGACGTGCAGTACTCCGGAAAGGAGTTCCTGGACTGGAAAGGCGACAAAGAGAATCGGCAGGAACGGGATGGCGATGGCCAGCACCAACGGCAATGCACCTTCGTGGGTCAGCGGGAAGGTCTTCATCTCACGCACCGCCTTGACGACCGAGCCCAAGTCATTTAGCGCCGAGAAGTCGGGTTCGGCGATCTGATCAGCCGTTGGCCTGGCGTGGGGCGCCTCCAGCCACTTGCGGTCGAAAGCTTGCCAGAACCGTTCGGCCAGTCCTTCATACCCCAGCAGCGCCTCATCCTTGGCTTCGTAAAGCGGTTTGAGAAAAAACCCCAATGGGCCGATAAACAGCAGCAAGATAAAGATGGCCGCGCCGGCAATGAAGCCCTTGAGTTCCGTAATGGGGGCGGATTCATTGACGATGAAATCCGCTACCGCCCCTGACGCCGTGGCGCTGAAGGCGAACGCCAGTATGGCAAATGCCTGGATGGAGTCGCCGATGAAGGCCAGGCCGCCACGCCCGTCGGGATGGGCGGGCTGGATATTCAGTCCCAGACGGGACATACGGTAGAGAACCCGCCACCAGATGATCAGCCGGTACAGCCAGCGGAAAATCAGGAACTGCAGCAAGGGCAGGCTGACGAAGGCATACCAGACGCCCGCCCAGGTGAGCCGGGCGCCGGTGTGCATCCAACTGGCGTGTTGCTCGGTCATCAGGATGGCCATGGCCATTTGGGCGACCAAGTAAGCCAGACAGAGCATGACCGCCTCGGCCCGCCGGGATTTTCGCCATTCCAGCGCCGCCAGCAACAGCTCGAAAAAGGCGCCCTGCCGCGCTGGCGGCACCACTTCCCGGATCACGGCTTGTTGCAGAGTGCTCTCCAGTAGCGGACGGATGGCGTTTTCGGCGACGATGAGCAGGGGCACCGTCACAAAAAAACGGGCATAGGTGGCGAAATGGGTAAACAGGGATTCAGCCGGCAGGTGGTCCGCGCCGCTGGATTCGGGAACGCCCTGGATGATCCAGAGCAGGGCGAGCGGCAGCCAAGTGAAACCCAGCATGGCGGCGGCCCGCCGGATGACGTTGGGCCGGTCCTCCGCCGCGAGGCGCAAAGCCAATTGGAGCCGGTAGAAGGGGCCTTCTGTCCCGAGGGGAAACTGGATCGAGGGGGGTGTCGTGTGCATGAATCGAGGGTGTGAGGGTGGGCGTTAAGGGTGTTGGGGCTATGTTCTCGGGTCATGGGCAAGGGGGTGAGCCACGCACTCCGTTTGCCGATAGGGTGGGATTCGGTTCCCCGTCAGTCGCCTGCCTGCCTTCACCAAGGGCCATTCAGTGTGGTGCGGGCGTTATTCCGGTGCGGACTGATTCCGGTCTACAAGGGGACACGACATCGCGGAATGAGCAGTGCGGGAGGGGAACCTCGATTCGGGGTTGGGGGGCAGGTGATTTCCCTGAAACACCTTCAAACACCCACCATGTGGAGGCCGGTTGATCCCAAGTCAGGATTGGCTTGCCGTCATTTCCGGCTGCGTGGATACCGCCTTTCCAGATCGTCCAGAAACCGGTTGATCTGCTTCACGCTGCCCTTGAAGATCGAGGGTGAATGACCGCTAAGCCAGTGTTCGGCGTGGCGACTGGTGACGGGCATGATGACCAGGCCGCCCAACAGGAGGAAGGGTAACCCCAGCACTCCCGGCATCACGATGCCCACCATGCCGGCCGTCACCAGCAGCCAGCCGACATCCCGGGGGAGGCGCTCGATGCGCTGGATGGTGTCCTGATCGAGATTCATGGCGACCAGGCTTTTTTCCAGGGCCAGGGTCTCGGCGTCCAAAGCTTCCCTGGCTCCCGCATCTTCCGGCGCGCTGACCGGAACCGCGCCTGTGGCGGAATCAGGGTCGGCCGCATTGGGGCGATGACGGTTGGATGAGGATTTGCGTGTGGATGCAGCCATGTGCGTCGACTCCGGAATGAGCTTGGGGATGTATGGATGGATGAGCGGGTAAGAATTCATTTGAAAGCCCCTCACCCCTCTCCCTCCTGGAGAGGGGAATAAAATCAAAGACTTGCTTGTGTGTAGTGACTCATGCTCCCGATGGGAGAGGAAGTTGATGATTTTTTACCTGCTCGTGTATCCATCTTGGGCCTGACGGGTTCAGAGCGGCAAACGGAGGAGGTGATCGGCGCGGCGCTGCTGGCCGGCCTCCAACTGGCGGCGCAGTTGTCTATCCACATTGGCCACGCCCATGTTCGCGATGATGCCCGAGGTGATGCCGTTCAACAGCCCGCCAAAGGCGCCGGCAATACAGAGCAGGTTGGGGAGGGTCGCCATGCGGGTACTGCGGTGCAGATCGGCTTGAAACCCCCTCGCGGTTTCCAGCAGGCTGTCCAGCCTGGAGTAGGCGCCGTTCATCAGGATGATATCGGCGGGACTGTGCGGGTCTGGCGCTGGCGTCACATCGATGGCCACATGCGCCGAGCGGGCTAGTTCCGCCTGATCGGAGAGTCGACCCGCCAGCAAGGCCTTGATGCCGCGCCGCCGCAGGCCCGCCAGGAAGCGGAGCTTGGCGGAGTGATCCAGGTCGCCGCCATACAAGGCTATGCCCAGGGTCTGGGCCTGCGCCCGGGTGTCGGTTTCCGGCGCCGAGGCCATGAGGAAGACTTGCAGGCCCAGCGATTGGAGACGGGCCACGGTGTTCGCCATGGTCGGCATGATGCCTCTCTGTAGCATCAGTTCGGCGACGGCGTGGCCATCGATGTCGAGATGAAGTCGCGGGCCCTCACTCGTTGATTCGGTCCTGACCCGAATTTTGCGCCCATCCTGCCGGACAAGTGCACCCTCCGGTTCCAGGTCCAGCAATTCGGGCTGTCGTATGACCAGGCCCTGCCGGCGACAGGCTTCGGCCAGCGCTACCGCGATATCCCCGCCCAGATAGAGGGCGGCCCCCGCCGCCAGGCGCAGCAGGGTTTCGCTATCGGCGATGGGGCTGTGGATGGCGCAAAGTTCGAGGGACGGGTCCATGAGTCGAGGATCGTCACCGTCCAGCACCACGAAGTCGCATTCACCCAGACGGGGTATGGCCGCCGGATGTTGCACCAGGGCGCCATGGGCTAGCGCCGCGCGCAGATGGTGAAGGGTCAGCAGCGGAACCGCCAGTTCGGGACCACTGATCCAGTCCTGATGCAGTATGGCGCCCACGGTAATGAGGTCACCCGCCAGCCAGCCCACGCCGGCTGTCGCCAGGGTCGGCGTCGCGCTGCCGTCGGCCATGCGGGCGGCTTTCTCGCGCAGGCGGGGATCACCCGGGATACCGGCCACGGCCGCGAGGATTCCCTGGGTCATCTTTCTGGCCCGCGTGTGTTCGCCCACCCGCGTCGCCAGGATATCCAGCCCGCCGGCCAGTACCCGGGCGCCGGCGAACACCTCATCCCCCGGTCCCTTCCGCAGGGGGGCCGGCGCGCCCGCCATCAGGCCTTCATCGACCAGGGCCGAGCCGGTCAGGGCGCGACCATCGGCGGGAATGATCTCGCCCGCTAGAACGCGGAGGGTTTGGCCGGGTTCCAGGGCGGCGGCGTCGATCACGGATTCCCGCCCCGCCGTATCGATCAGGCGGACCTGAACGGCCGGCGGCAGATACTCATCGACCAATTTTCCGGTTTCTTGCGTCAGTTGTTTACGCCAGCGTCGCTGCCAGTAGCGCAGCGACCAGTCGGTCAAGGCGAAGGCCAGCACCTGTCCGGTGACGATGGAGCAGGTCAGCAAGGCGGTATAGAACAGGGGAACACCGACCTTGCCCCGTCCCAACTGGGTCACCGCGTCCCGGGCCGTGCCCAGGTGGTTGAAGACCAGGACCCCGGCGGCGGCCGGGGTCGCCACGGGCAGCAGGAGTTCCCCGACGGTGCTCAGTCCCACCAGCGTATTGGACAGGGTCATGGGTACATCGGCCGGGCTTGCCGCCGCGCCGAACGGGACGCATTGCCGGAAGGCGGTTTCGATGGCGCGGATGATGCGCTCCGGGATGACCCTGGCGGGGCTGTATAGCACCCGCAGGGATGCCTCGGCCTCATCGATGGATACGCCGCGGACGCCGGCCAATGACCGCAGTGACTTGTCCAGACGCCGCCTCAAGGCGTGGTCAGGTCCTTGCAGCCACGGGTGGGTCAACAGTAAGCGGCCAGATGCGGAAGCGTCGATATCCAGGCGGGTCAATCGACCGCCGCCGCGTACCCAGCGGACGGTCTCATCCTCGGGCCAATCCGGCAGTTCGTCCTCCGTCAGCGGGGCGCCGCCGCCCTGGATCGCATCGGCCAGGCGGTTCAGAACAGTTTGGCGTTGGCCGCGTCCGGCCTCATAACCCAGCCGCATCCTGGCGTTGTCGGGTTCCAACGTCAGCCCGCTCACCTCGGGCATGGCCAGGACCCGCCGCGCGAACAGGCGGGCGTTGGCATGCGCCTGGGCGCCGAAGACAGCGGCATCCTCCTGGGTCAACTCATGATGATCGGGCGTGTTGTCGGTGGAAGTAGCCATGGGTTGAAAATCAGGAATCTCGGGCTGTGTGGATATGGATAAATGAGCAGGTAAAGATACAACTCCCTCTCCGCTCCGGGGAGAGGGGGGGAGTACGTCTCAATCAGCTCAGTCATCCATTGCTCGATGAGTGGGCAATGGAACAGTGACGCGGGCTGGCTGGCCAGCCCTCAAGCTGGTTCGTATCGCTGCAACTGGCCGGCCGCCATCATCTGTTCGAGTTCATGAACCAGCGCCTTGTCCTCGCTATCCAGCAGGTTGTAGACCTCGCGCAGCTTCTTGCGACGGCGGCGGATTTCGTAGCCGATCGCCGTGACCAGCAAGATGCCGAACACACTGGTCAGGGCCTGGTTGAATTGTTCCATGTCATGCTCCTCAAGGTAGGGGTGGGTCAAACGGATGCGATGGGCCGATGCTCTCGGGTTATCCGGCGGTCAGCCGACCATGGACTCGCCGGTTTGCCGCAGGACTTCGATGGCGCCCTGCAGGCCATCGCGATGCAGTTGTTGCCTGATGTCGTTCTCGATGTTGCTGCTGTGCCGATGGGTCGAGAGGAAGTTGAGGAACTGCCGCAGCCCGTCGGCGGCCCTGTTGGGTTCCCAGACCATACCCATATTCAGATGGAACCCGTGGTAATCGCTGGAGCACTGGCCCTTGCCCGCATGCAGGTCCCTGGCGAGCAAGATGGGATCCTTGCCGATCATGTGCGGGTGGCGCTTGAGCAGGGCGATGGATTGTTCCCGCGTCAGCAGGTACAGGGGGTCGTTGTTCTGGAAGCGCGTGATCATGTCCAGGTTTTCCCGCACGATCCGCGTGCAGGTCGTGTTCCAGCCGGAATCGATGAGGAAGAAGAGAAACCTTGGCCCATCCCTACGATCGTGCGTTGCCCCCGCTTCTGGCTCGTCACAGCAGGCCTCGGGGGCAGAGCCTGATTCCGCTTCGACCGCCGCGGGTGGGGCCTCGACTATCTGACGATTCCTTCTCGCCGGCTTGATCACGACTTTCTTTTCGTTCATGGGTGGGTCACCGTGGAATGATGGGTAAAGGTCAGGCCGACACGACGGCGTCTTCTTCTTCGGTGGTATGGAGACTGCCCGAGGCTTGCAGTTCGAGTTCCAGCAGATGCCGGCGCTCGGCCTCCAGTTGCGCGACCTTGCGCATCGGCCAGACGCCGTTGGCCAGGGCGCCCAGCGCCGCGACGTTATTGGTCAGCACCGACATGCCGACGCCGAAACCGAGGGTGAAGACCCCCAGCACGCAGGCGACGTTGGGCGCGATGATCATCGCCCAACTGCGCTGCACGTTCCGTTCCAGCGCCTGACCGATATCGCGCAGTTCACACAGCTTGCCGAGGCCCTGTTCCAGGAACACGATTTGAGCGGTGTCGGTGGCGATGGACGTGGCGCCACGGAGCGAGATGGAGACGTTGGCTTTCTTCAAGGCGATCGAGTCGTTGATGCCGTCGCCGACGAAGCACACCTTGCGGCCTTCCTGCTGGAGCTTCTCGACATAGTCGGCCTTGTCGGCCGGCAGCACCTGGGCGAAGTAGCGATCCATGCCCAGCTCCTCGGCAAGCTTTTTGGTCGGCGCCTCATGGTCGCCCGAGATGATGGCGAGGTGCTTGATGCCGCGCTGGCGCAGGCCCTGGATGATGTCCCTGACCTCCGGCCGCAGGGCCGCGCGTAATTCCAGGGCGCCGCCGAGTTGATCGTCGATGCCGACCATGACCATGGTGTCGCCGTCGGCATGCACGGCCTCCAGTTTGCGGTCAACCTCGGAGGGAATTTCGATCCCTTCCATTTCCATGTAACGGCGGCTGCCGACGCGGATGATGTGGCCGTTGACGCCGACCCGGATGCCATACCCGACCTGATACTGGGTCTCGTCGGTGGCGGGCAGTTTCAGTCCCAGTTCCTCGGCCTTGTGCAGGATGGCCAGGGCGATGGGGTGATGGAATTTGCGCTCCGCCGCCGCCGCGTAGAGCAGGATGTCTTCCGCCCGATGGCCGTTGCTGGCGACGATGTCGCCCACCTCGGGCCGTTCGCGGGTCAGTGTGCCGGTCTTGTCGAACAGCACGGTATCGACCTCGTTCATCAACTCCAGCGCCCGACCGTCCTTGACCAGAATGCCCTTCTGCGCGCACAGCGCCAATGAGGAGAGCATGGCCAGCGGCGCGGCCATGCGAATGCCGGTGCCGAGGTCGCTGTTCAGTACCGCCACCGCTCCAAAGGGACCCAACATCCCGTAGGCCAAGCCGCCCAGCGCCAGGGTGGGGATGACCGCCATATCGGCCAGCCGCTCGCCCTTGTGCTGGGAGGTCAGCTTGTAGCCGGCGGTATCGTTGAGAATCTGGCTGATCTTGGCCGAGGCGGTCTCGGTCCCGGCCTGTTCAACCGAGACCAGGATTTTGCCGGCCACCAGGATGGTGGAGGCGTAAACCCGATCGCCCACGCCCTTTTCGGCCGGGGTGGATTCGCCGGTCAGGGCGTGCTGGTCGATCATGGCCATGCCCTCGACGATGTGCCCGTCCACCGGCACCATGTCGCCGGTATGCACGGCGACGATATCGTTGCGCTCGACCTTGTCCAGCGAGACTTCGATCTCGACGCCGTCCTGGACCAGCCAGACGGTGCGCGGCTGCTTGCCGAAGGCGTTGAGCAGCATCTTGCGGGAGTTGTCCTCGGTCTTCTTGACCAGCAACCGGCCGAAGGAGAGACACCAGGCGAGCACCGCGCCGGGAAACACCTGCAGGGTTCCGAGGCAGCCCAGCACCACGATCGAGTCCAGGACATCGATGCCCAGGCGGCGCTCCTGAACCACCACCTCCCAGGCGCCCTTGAAGCAGGGGATCGCCGTGTAGGCGAACAGGCCGGCCGCCACCGGCAGCAGGGCCGGCATGGCGAACTGGGCCGCCGCCGCGATTGGCAGGGATACGGTGCAAATCGTGAGGTCGAGGTCGAGTTTGTCCAGTTCGGCCCGATGTTCGGCCTGCGCCAGGGCGCTGTCCAGAATCCCGATCAGTTGACCAATGCCGAGGCGGCGCGGTTCGTAGTCGATCTGCACCGTGCAGCGCAGGGTGTGAGTCTGGTAGCGATCGACACCGAGCACGCTCATCAGTTCGCGTTCGACCGCGTCACACAGGGCGCGCTTGCGGTAGAGCACCGGATTGGCGAGCTTGACCGAGCCGGGCTTGCGCGCCACGACCTGCCAGCCACTGATGCGGCGCCCATGACGGTGATAGCGTGTCACGCCGTGGCGGTCGGTCGCCGTGGGTACCGGCGAAACCACCGGCGCGCGCGTGTCGTCCGAGACTGGAGCATCGAGACAGTCCGCCAGTCGCGACAGCCCCTCGCGCGGGCTGACGCCTGGCTCGAAGTAGAGATCGCAGGCGGCCGCGTGGCCTCCCGTGATGCGCGCGCCGCGCAAGGTCCCGACCGCGAAGGCGCGGCGCAGGAAGCGCGCGCAGTCGGGGTTGTCGGGATGGGTGAAGAGCGCCGGACTCAAAAGGCGAATGCCCCCGTTACGGGTCAGTTCCACCTTGACCGCCGGTTGTGGCGCAGGCTCGGCGGCGGGGGCGATCTCGCGGGGCGCCCAGTCGGCTTCGGGTGCGTCGGACTCCGACTGCGTGTAAGCGGCGCGGGCGGGGCGGGCGCGGTTGACCGGTGGGCGGTTGATTTCGGCGGAAAGGGCGGCATTCATGCGGTGTGCAAAGTTCGGTTGGTGCGTTTACTCGGCGCCGGAGGAGGACTTGGCTTCATTCAGTGCGTCAAGGGCGGCGCGGCCGCCGTCGACGAAGCCTTCCACCACCGGATTGTTCCGGGGGATCGCGCGGGCGACGAACACCGTGGCGTAGACCACGCCATAGGCCACCATGTAGGAACTGGTGTAGGCAAAGCGCGAAGCGGAGTGAGTCATGCCGGAGCCGATTTCGCCGATCTTCTCGCGCGCCTTGGCGGCATCCTCGGCCGCGCTGGCCGCCGCGTCACGCATGGCCTGGGAAATGGAGCCTAGCGGATCGTTACCGTCGATCGTTGCTTCCGTGGTCGTGGATTGGGGCATGGTTTGACTCCGTGGAAAAATCGAGTGAGGGAGGATTGTTTTCGGATTTTCGCGGACATTGTGCCACGTCGTCCCAATCAGGCACTAGCGACCGGCGCCAAACCATGCCGGGCTCACGCGCGCGCCTGCCCACGTTGGCGCGCAAAGCAAACTTGCCGAGATCGGGGATTGGACTCATGCGGCGCGGCAATGCTCATTTTGGCTGAAAGCGTTGCCGTTCATGGGGTCTGGTCCAGGATTGCGCCCTGGCGCAGGCCGGAATAAGCCTGTCCCGAGCGGAGCCGAAGGGCCCTTCGAGCCCCAGAGAGGAGGCTCACGGCTGGGTCGGTAGCGCGCGTCGTAGGGTGGATAAGGCGCGCCGCGTGGGCCATGGGTGACGCCAGGGGCCGGAGCGCGCCGCATCCACCCTGCCGCGGAACCGGCGGGGTGGCGGGTTCGGTGGATGCGCTACGCCATTCGGCTCCCCCTTCGACTACGCTCAGGGCGAGCCTCACGGCAAGCTTATCACCCTACGACGCTGGGTTGAGGGGATGCGGCGCTAGGAAGACGGGCGGCGGTTCTTCTGGTGGGCGGACCGCCTCGCTCTCGGAGGAGCGAAGCGGCCCATCCAACTCACCGGCGCCCGATGATGACTCGCTACGCGGCTAGCGATGGGATCAAGCGTTAAAAAGCCCTCACAGCACGGACTGAGCCCACTACTTCCGAGCTGTCCTTGGGGCCGGCGCCCTGGAAGCCATCGCTGAAGCGCTGGAGCCAAGCGCGGTTGGAGTTGCTCTCGGAAGAACTCCAGTACCAGTTGTCCGAAAAACCACCGATGTTGGTCCACGGCGCGGCGGAGCCAGGCCCGATCCTGGTATACATCAGGTTCAGTTCATCCTTCGACGGCAGGAACCAGTCGCTGTAGCCATTCAGCACCAGGTTGGCGGCCAGCGTGGCGGCATAGTCGCCGGCGCCCTGGGCGGCGATGATTTTATCGGTATTGGCCTGCCCCGTGCCGACGGCGGTGGCGGTGGCGCCCGTGTAGATATAGCTGCGGTTCCACCAGACGATGCCGGCGCTCTGGTCCTTGGGCGCGGCGATCAGGCCGTGCGCACCGCTGCCGTCGATGTAGAAGATGATCCCGCCCTGGTAGTTCTTGCCGATAGCGATGATCGTGTTTTCAAACCGAATCTGGGTCGAGACCGTGAGTAGCGTGGCCGGCGCGAGGTTGTCGGCGACCGCCGCGACATAGCCCCGGGTTTTGGTGAAAGCCCATTGGGTTTCGGGATCGCCGTTCAGGGTCAGTTGCACCCAGGCATTGCGATGCTGATTCTGGTCGATCGTCACGGCAAAGCATGGTTTCAAACCCGTACCATCACATTTCTTGCTCAACCCTTTACCCTTTGGATAGACGCGATAGAGGGCATTCGTCACCTTGCCGGTATTCGGCACGAACACATGGACCTTGTAGGACGACGTGGTGGGCGCCACCCATTTGAGGTTCGACGTGCTGCCCCCTTGCAGCGAGATGGACGGGGTGACGGATTTACCCGGCGGCGCGGCGGCCTCGGCGAGGTGGAAGCTCAGGCCGGCCAGGATGAGGGTCGAAATCAGGAATTTGTCGAGCGTGTTCATGAGGTTTTCTCCAACAGGAGGACGACATGGCCCGGCAGGCCGGGCCGGTCTTGGCGGCGGCCGGGGTCTTAAACCCCAGGCCACGCGGAGGCAGTATGCGCTTCCCCCATCACAATTCAAACGCCTTGACTTCCGCCGCTGGGCGCCTTTTTCCCGGGTCGCAAGGGCGCGGCCCACCATGCCGAGTAACCTGGGTATCGCCCAGGCTGGCAGGGAGTGTATCTTTTCCATTCAGTTATCCCAATCCATCCACGAATGGCAGGAGCGATATGCAACGCTATTTCATGACCGCCATACTCTGGGTTTTCACCCTCGCCACCGGGGCGGTTGAAGCGCCCCAGCCCCATTCGCCAGCCACAACGGCCAACAGCCATCACAAGGCTTCGATGCCGGTACGGCTGGATGGGGAGACCCTGTTTGAAGTCCGGGGGATCAAGAGCCTCACGGCCACGAGGCGGGCGGAGGCCATCGCCGAGCGCATCCAACGGCTCGCGGACGATCCCTATTTGAATCTGGACGACATCACGGTGGTGTCTGAC
>Ga0194113_10010750_pt1 | contig 10900 bp, 7 predicted proteins | sample TA2MahC200mmetaG_FD_146193 | JGI IMG/M metagenome (GOLD analysis project Ga0194113, IMG submission 146193) | Freshwater microbial communities from Lake Tanganyika, Tanzania - TA2015017 Mahale Deep Cast 200m | ecosystem: Environmental > Aquatic > Freshwater > Lake | place: Tanzania: Lake...
GGATTTCCGGCAGAAAGGCTTCTTCCCGACACAGTTCGGCATGGAGGGCGATGAACTCCATGATTCTGGCCTCATCTTGAGTCAATCCGGTAAGCTTGCCCAGGGAGGCCAGGTCGGAAAAATCTATGCCCACCCGCTGCAGAATGGGGCCATAGAGGTCCCTGACCGCTTGGAGGGCGTCGATGGTCTGTGGTTGCAGATTCTCCAGACTCTCTTGCAGCCGGTCCAGCAAGAGATACAGGTCTTGGGGAGACATACTTCCCAGCCCCACGGCCTCCTGAAATTCGGTTATGACCTGGGATGCATGGGAGTAGCGGGTGAAGTCCTGGAGCTGGGTCAACCCATGGCTCAACTCCTTGAGGGTCAGCTCCTGCTTTTCCTTTTTGGATAATGAGGCTGCGGCGCTCAGGAGGTGGCGGAACTTGAGGCTGTTCAGGTCTGCCAGGTCCGCGGCCAGGGAAGCGAAATCAGCCGGCTGTCGGGCCAGGGAATAGATAAATTCCATGGCATAGGGGGTATCCCTTTGCAGATTGTGAAGCATGTCCAGCAGGGAGTCCACCTGCGTCAGCAGCTTTTTAGGCTTGAGGCCGGCCTGTTGGGCGTAAGCCCATACTGCGGGAAAATCCTGCACGAACTTTTCTTTGGCGGCGGCGAATTTCCTGTCCATGCCGATTTTGGCCAAGATGGAACTCTGATTTGCCAATTCATGTAAACGCTGCTGGACCTCTTGCAGCTCCCGGAAGGAGGAGATGGCAAATTGCAACTCCTGCCAGGAGTGCGGCGGTGATGTCAGCCCCCTGGTTTCCAGTCGGCGGATGGGCACGTCATCTTTGAACACCACGGTCAGCCGGTCCACCAGAGGTTTGCAGGCATCCAGATATACCAGGGAACTAGGGTCGATCGTGGGAAGGGAGTCCGCCTCAATCCCATTGGAGTTCAGGGCGTCGCAAATCTTTAGGATACGGGGGATATCATGACGGCGCTCGTAAAGGGCGGTGAGGGATTCAAGCTTAATACCGCGCAAATCCGTCAAGGGAATATGGCCGGGGAGCTCTTGAAAGCGTCGCAAAGCCTCCGGAATCTTCATGGAGGTGAGCCCGGCAATTCCGCCTGAATCTATGGCCAGTTCTTCCTCCAATTGGAAAAGCCGGAATAGTTTCCGGCTTGTCTGCGGGAAAAGCTCGCTATGGGCAATGGCGTTGGAGATTGTCTGTTCTAGGTTTTGTCGGACCTTGGCCTTATCGCGCCCCACAGCGTCAACGTTGAAACTTTCGGCGCGGCGTGCGGCGGCGTCTATCACCGGCAATGCCAGAGAGTTCTCAATGGTATTCAGCGTGACGAGTTCCTGATCCCGGGAAATTCTGATAACGGATGGTTTGCTATGGGGATGCAGCTTTCGGAATTTATCTGTCAGCATGCGCTCCACCACGTCCAGAGCCTCTTTTTTATGGGAGGTGATGATAACGGACTTGCGGTTTTGGTTGGCCCAATAGGTAACGGCCGCGATGGTATGCGACTTGCCGGTCCCTGGGGGCCCGTCAACTACCACAACCCGGTTCTTAGAATTGCCCAGGGCTGTCAATATCTTTTTCTGGGAGCGGTTCAGCGGCATAGGGTTGTCGGAATAGAAATATCGGGGCGAGTTTAAGGGGTAATCCTCCCGGAACTTGGCAACGGTCTCATCATTGGTATTGACGACGTTTTTTGTGAGGTAGCCGTCAATAAAATCAATAATGGTAGAACCTTCCCCCCGCTCAACCTTGGCCATCAGCTCTGAGTAATCCAGAATCCGCTTGTCCTCACTCTTGATGATCTGGAACCCCAAACGGTATTGCAGGTGGGGTAGACCCTCATTGGGTGGGGGTATGGAGCAATTTTCATTGGTGGTGATGAGCTGAGGGGGTAGGTTGCATTCACCGCAGAGGAAGCTGTCCATTTGTCGGAGATGGGGAATGCTACCGGAGAAAGACGCGGCTCGGGGGATAATCAGGACATTCTGAAACTCGAAGCTATTGATGGCCGGCGTGTTCAGCAGCACCAGGTCCCGCGGGATGGTAAGGCGAACGCAATTCGTTACACTCGTGTCGAAGTTGACTTCTATGAAGAAAAACGGACAGGCAAAGTTCGCGATGTTGCCGTTTCCCCCACTGATAGAGCCAAAGAATAGGTAGGGGGTGCCATAGGTTTCCACTACGGCGAACTTTCTGAGGAGTAAGTATAGATCGTAAAGGACTAGGTGATAGTCCCATTTTTTCAGGATGTCTGTAAGGCTTTGGAAATAGCTTCTTTCATCCTCGGACTTAACGGCGGCCTGCTGCAGGGTATCGTATATGTCTTGAGAAAACTTTGGGACGTTGAAGGTTGGGGCCGGGAGCTGGGTTGTTCGATGTTGGGTTTCGATGATGGCGATTTCTTCCTTTTGTAATGTGTAAACAATCTGTTCCAGGGCCTTACGTAGGGCGAGATTGTAAGCTCGCACCCCTTCTAAAAAGGCCTCCCGCAACTCATCGTGTGTAGAAAGGTCTCTCCCTTCCCTATTCTCGGCCAGGAAATGTTGCAGGCTTTCCTGGTTGAATGGTATCGCCAAGAGTTCCTCCAGTTTCTGGTGAAAGCGATGAACAGGGATTTCACGTTTGAACTGGTTTATCCTGACATCGACCGGCCCATGGTCATGCTTTTCCAGCTTCGTTACCCAAAGCTGGAAGAAATCGGGGAAGAACGAAATATCAAGAGTCAGATTAGGGTCGTTGAGCCATTTGTAATTCAGCGTACTCCTATTAGAGAAGCGGGTCTCAGTGAAGGCTGCGTAATAATTCAGCAAACTTTTAACAAATTGATTCACGGGAATCCTTTTCCTTAGTAGAAAAATCTATATCATACAAGGATTGTGGCGTGCTGACCACCCGGACCGGCTCATTGAATTTGGGGGTTTTGAGGATATCGCCCCGTTTGATGGATAGCATGGCCATCTCTGAAGACCTTGTTTAAATTGGGAAGATTCAGAAAAGAAAGGTCGCCTAAGGGGCACGGTAGCAGAGATAGAAGCCTGTGTAAAGAAGAGGTTTATTAGCCTGTGGCTTCTCACATCACCGGGCATTTCTACGCCTCACTGGCCCTTGAAAGGGGCGCGCCAACCCACTTGGTGCAAGCCACCTTGGCCATGCGTCGGTGGCCACCACGGGCCGTTACCTGCACGCCAGGCCAGAGGACCGCTGCGCACGGTATCTGGGAGTGTAAAAAAATTGTCAATCTTCGTTTACAGTTTTTGGAAACCGAGGCTCGCGAGGGCCTTGAACCAAGCCTGAATGAGGAGTGTGGAATAATTGGTCTTGGGCAGGAGGGAGTGGAAAATGTTTGGGGACGGTGATAGCAGGTTTTTCTGATACCCCTCGAAAAACACGTACGTGCCTCACCCATTTCCTTGCGCGTTTTCCTCGACTACCCGGACAAAACTCCTTACGAGTTGGCGTAGGGCCTCGCCAGGCGTCAGGGCTGTCTGCCTGCATGCCCGGTAGAACCGCTCCATCTCCTGGTTTGGTAGAAAGGGTAATTTCAGGATCGCCGCCAGCGTCACCGGGTCAAGGTTGAGGACCCGGCACATTCCTTGAAAAGTTGCCAAAGACGGCGCAATATAGCCGCGCTCATAGGCAGAGAAAGTTTCCCTGGAGGCAAGCCCGAGGGCTTTAGCCATCTCTCGTTGCGTTAGCCCCTGCTGCCGGCGAATTTGAGCCAGCATGGACCCCCGAAAAACCTCCCAGGGAGGTGGGCCTGGTCTGCGCATCATTTTGTCTCCTTGCTCAGGGCCGGTTGCCCCAATGTTCTACCCCAGCCCGTAGGTCATGAAGCCATGCACTTTCTTACGTATGGCCGTTAACCTGGCCTCTTCCTGTTCTTCCCGTTTCCGTTCGGCCACGAAGGGAAGTCTCAAGGTCATGGGCAAGAAGTCCGTCAACAAGCCTGACGGCGCGAAGATGGACGGCGAGTTTAAATTTGTTCGTCATCCCAGCCATCTTTTCCCCGGGTTCGGTGAATATGTCTTCCTATCAAATCGGAAATCTCTGCTTCGCGCTTGCTTAATTGTTCACGGTAATCCTGCTGGAGGGCCTTTCTCCAGGAAATAGCGGGGTCCTTTTCAAAAGTCTGTTCAATGCAGCTTCTGGTAAGTGCAAAGTCTGGTTCCAGACTGGCACGAACCTTCCGCTTCATGGCCTCCAGCGGGAGCAGCCTGGTAATAAGGCGATCCACGATATCGTCCACCTGGTCTCGGAAAATATCCTCGGCCTGGGGAACAAGATGGTCTTCCGGGGGGACCACTTTTCCCAAGGCCCCTGCTGCTTTGAGTTTCCTTTCGATGTAGGTCACCAGCGCCGGCGCGGAGAAGGCATTGAGTTCAACGCGCTGGCAAACCCATGACTTTCTCCCCTGGAATTGACCTCGAAAATATTCTTCCTCGATTTTAGAGAGACGCAAACCCGTGGGCAAATCGTTCTTCCGGGTAAACCTCTCTGTCTGGAGACCGAGGTCCAGCGCCTCTTCCAGCTGCAAGCCCAGATCAATCACCTCCACCTGATAGCCAGGCATCCTCCGTGTTTCCTCTTGCAGAGTTCTGGCAATGTTGTACCCGTGAGGATCAGCATCATGAAGGACAAAAAGCTGGCATCCTTGGAGTCTGGAAGCGTTGTCTAAGAGGAGTCGCACTGCCTCGGAGGCGTATCCCTCGGTAGCAATGACCGCCAAGTCGTAGCGTTCCGCAAGCCTGGCCGCCTCCAGGATGGGCCACAGACCCTTCTTCTCCATATAGAGGACTTTGTTGTACAGCCACTCCGGAAATTGATAGCCTTCGACCTCCCGTGTCCCGAGGGGAATAGCCTTCCCCGAATGGGGCTCGTAGAGCACCCCACGGGGATCATAGTAGAGTCCCTGGATTGCTCCGTGCTGCTTCTGGTATTCGATAAGGAGGTTCTGGGAGAAATAGTTGTAGTCCAACTCCTTGCTGGTGTAGTCCTGAAGCAAAGGCCGCACCTGGTAATAGAGGTTCCGGGCCGACACCGGGTACTGGCCATTTCCTGTGGCAGTAGCAATGGCCTCGGACAACACCTCGAAAACCGCATCTTTCTGTGTCCATTCGCTATGCCGGTGCTGGGCGAGCCGATTGTAACTTGCCCTCTGCGCCTTGGCAGCATCCCTACGACGGGCTTCTCCTTCCTTGTAAAAGTTCTTGACCGCAGCCCACAAAGCCTTGGAAATCGCTTCAGCCATTGAGCCGGGGATTTTAAGCCGGGTTTTTCCCCGATCCAAAAATTCCAGGGCCGGACAGACCAGGTGGATAGCCGCCGCGATTCTGGGGGCACCATGTTCGTCAGAATCTATAGGTGACGCGTGACCGTTGTTCAGAAAATTTCGGAAACCATGGGCATTGAATTCAGGGCTATGGAGAGGATTGCCCTCCAAGGGGTCATCGTAAGTGGGCGAGAAGTTGACGCCATGGTAGAGATCACCTGGCCTTCCGGTTTCGGCCAGCAAAACCTCGAAGACGAAAGGGATGTCACCAACAAGCCCAGCAATTTTTCGGTACCAGTGGCGCTTGACGCCAAACCAATCTGAAAAGCATTGAAGGAGATGGTTCTCGCCCACTACTCCCAGCATATGGGGAGATGGTGGAGTGCTTTGCCGTCGCATTGCCTCCAGAAGATCCTCCACCAGAGATTCATTGCTGGCAAAATCACTGAGACGGGAGATTTTCGGGAGTTCATCGCACGCGGCTTTTGCCTTAGCGGTACCGGACAGTCCCCGGAACTGACGTACGAAATCCCGCAGTGTCAAATCCCTGCCCCCATTTCGGCTGGCCCCGATATGGGAAAAGACTAACCGTTTGATGGAGTCTGTGTCGTACCAATAAACAGAGGTGAGGTCGGTGGGCAGCCATTTGCGCCACCTTCCGGGGAAGTCGACGCTGGGGTGGTAAATTTTCCGGTTTTCGCCCTCATTGCGGTTAGCGTGCTCACTCCCATTTTGGAAATTGCAAAAATTTACCAAGGCGTGAGGGTTGAAGAGAGCGAAAGACTTTACCCAACTGTCCGGGGAAAAAATCAGCTCTCTTCCGGGGAGGGTAACAGCGACCCGAGTCCCTTGGCAGGTACAATTGCGCTGCTGGTGGTCTATCTGAGGGTTCCCCGCCGGATCAATCCAGGTACGGAGGGTGTGCCGAATTCCCTGGGATTCGATGATGACTGGCTCAAGGCTACCCAGGGCTGTGGGGATACCGAAGATGGTTTTGAGGGCATTTCCCTGAGCCCCCCGGCTGGGAGAGCGGTATGCGGCTTTGTCCGAGGTTCTGGTGGCGAAATTCAAAACACGCTGCACCGTTTCCGGGGGGAGGCCGGGGCCGTTGTCGCCCACAGCGATTTTGAGGGTGTCCAGTGATGAAATCTCGATGGTGATTTCCGGTTTGACCCTGGCGGTCTCGCAGGCATCCAAAGCATTATCGACTAATTCCTTGAGCACCACATGGGCAAAGTTCTTTTCCAACTGGCCGGTCTGCGCCTGCAATTCCCGGACGGTGAAGTACTCCGCAGCACGGGAAATTTCAAAAACTTGTCTTTGGAGCTGATGAACCGGCATCGTTGCTTAATGTTCCTTACGTGATTCTAAATTTCTGAACAAATGGGCTGGCCGTCCGCCATCGCCTTTAATTAAGAGCTCCAGGAGTGAATAGTCTCACTAAAGTTTCATACTAATTTCAGTTTCACAGTTTCTCAAATGAGAAATCTAATTTTTAAGTGAGTAATTGCTGAAACTGGTGAAACTTTGAAACCTCTTCCTCTGAAAGCCGCATAATTGCTATACATTATAAGTCTCACTCGACTAAAATTAAATGAAACTCGGTGAAACTTTTCTATCCAGTTTCATTAGTTTCAGGGGTTTCGATGGTTTCATTAGTTTCAGCATTTTCACTAGAACCACCATTTCCCATTTTCATATTTGATTTGATTATCTTTCTTCATTCTATAAAGTCTAGACTTGATTGTGTCTTCATTTATACCAAGGATATTAGCTATTTCCTTTGTAGTCATGGGACCATTTTCCCTGATAATTAGCTCAATGTCCTTCCTGGCCTGACTCTTCCCCACTTCTTCTGCTGATCCGATGAGTTCCCAATGTCCTTCAGCTTGATGAAACTTCAGGGCCAGGGTTTGCTCTTCAATATCCCGTCCTGTGACGAATAGTTCAGCGTCTGCCTGGCCTCTCCCGCGCTTCAATACCATCACGAAGTCAGCAGCCGCGGTGAGTCCGGTGCTTCCATGAACATCGTCCAGAGGGTCCTCTGATTCAGCCTTGCGGTTATGGAAGATTCCCAGGATACAGACGTTGTGCTTGTGGGCCAGGTCACCCAGGGCTCCCCCCGTTGCTAAATCGAGTTGATAGGCATCATCTCTGGCCTTTTTTCTGGGCTTAAATCTCCCTAAAGTGTCAATCACCACCATCTTTGTGTTTAGATTTTCAGTTAGATAAGCGTCTAATCTGTCGAGGCCGCTATCAGAGAACTGCGGCCAGGATTCCGCAAGGTAGAGGTTTTTTGGAAATGCTTCGCCCTGCATGATGGTCTTCAGGCGTTTCTGCACCCGCCGGTTTTTGTCCTCATAAGCGATATAGAGGACGCTTCCCGGTTCGAGCAGTAAATCTTTTTTCCCCAAAGCACAGCCTCCAATTGCCTTTGCCACAGATACGTTTAAGGCAAAAAATGTCTTGCCCTTCTTAGGCCTTGCCGATAACAGGCCGAATCCCTCCGGAATAATTTCAGGCACAATATATTCAGGCTCAGTAAAAATAACGTGTTCCAAGTCGGCTGCTGAAATGATTTCGGGAAACTTCTTGCCTCCATTGTGCGGGGAGTCCTGTGATTCAGCAGATGTCTGGCCTTTCTCCTTGCCAGCGCTATTGGCCTTCCCAGTCCCATTGCCCTTGTCAGGGTCAGGGGGCCTATGACCGCATGTGTAGACCTCTATGGTGTCGGAAATGGCCTTGCTAATGGTGCGCTCCCGGTAGTCGGGCCGCTCCCACTTTTCCCGCATAAGCCTGCTTTTCCGGAAAAGCCGATCCATCCTTTCCGCGTTTTTTTGTGTATAGAAGGCCAGGAGACAACAAAGGGCGAGATCGGCGCGGTTATCATCATCGCCATATTCGGCAATGTCCCCGCGCCACAGCCTAGTAAATTTCTCACCGTTCGCCGCCTGTTTTGCTTTCTCTATCAACTCCTGGTCAGACAAGTCTAAGGTGGGGGAGGTGCCAGGGGCCTTGGCGGAGTCTTTGGCTTTGGCGAATATCTGTCGATGCAAGGATGTAAGCTTCGTTTGCCGTGGTTCAATTGTGTTGGGGGTTCCCTCCAGGCTGGCTCCGGTCATGGTGAAGTATCTATCAACGCCATAAAATTCCCACTTCATGCCGCATGGGGTTTTCTTGCTGTTGCCGTCCTTTAGAGGCCACTCAGCTTTGACAAGAATGTGTACCCCCGTTTCGCTTGGACTGACCTCCGAGTACGAGGATAAATAATCAAGGATAACCTGAGCGCAGTAGCGTAGCTCCCCCGTTTCGGAGTCTCGACATTTGTCCAAATCCACGCCGACATATGGGTCATAATAGCTGAATTCGTACCCTATGCCGGCAATGCCGTTTCCCTGGTGGAGCTGGTAGAATGTAACCGCCTCATTGAATGTGGCCCAGGTGTCCGGGTCGTCGGCCTTAGCATTGCCGCCGGTCCTGGGGTCAACGGGAACCTTGGTAGGCTTCCCATCTCGTACTTCAACCTTCCAGCATACCCATTGTGGCCGGTTTTTCAGTTCCTGCGGAATCCTCGATAAATCCGGGGAAAGGCTATTTCTCACCACTATTGCCCCCCTTACCCCTCCCCGCCTCAAAGATTTTCTCTAGGCGGTCGAGGTCCACAAATAGAGACCCCCCGACCTTAATGAAAATCTCAGCGTATTTTTTCGTGTGGTGCCACTTATAAAATGTCGCTGGGGCAAACGGAAGTCCTTTTGCACGTCTAACTCTCACCAAATTCATCATTAAACCTCCACAGGAAATAAAAAAGCGCCATACTTGGCGCTCATTAAATCAATAAAGCACAATAAAATCAAAAAATTTAAGGGGACTCCTTAAATATCAAAGAACGTATAATACTTCCATTTTTTATCATCTCTTCTGCATCTTTAAGGCAGCGTTCTACTTGAGGAATACCCCAATCTCTGAGATAATCATCTAGTCCATCACTCATGACCTCTTCCTTTTTATAATGATTCAAATCAATATCATCTGCAATATGCTCTGCAGAATATCCTTCTTGATGCATATCGTAAATTTTAAGACATTTCATAATATATTTTTCCTCAATCTTCTTTTCTTTAATTCTAAGGTCTGCTTTACACACAAATATTATGAATTCCAGGGCATATTGGATAAGGTAAGAGGGGGCCTGCAAGTTGACAGTTATTGTCAGTTGTGGGGGGTCTTCAACTTCCCATCCGCGGGGATAGATATCTTTTAGAGCTTGTTTCAGGTCATGAGCACTCTTGATTCCCCACCCGTCTTTAATTGCCTCGCCATATTCTTGCCATTTCTGTTCATCCGCCTCCGTAAGTAAACATTCCGGCCACCTATTTACCGCTAAAATGCCAGGTAATTTTTGCAGGTCAAATTTTTCAATCATTAAAGGTTCCCAGATTACGGGACCAGATTTTTTTCGCTCATTAAGCCAAGATTTAGAAATACAAGCGGAATGCCAATTTCGACCGTATGGGACCGGTTCATCAGGGTCGCATGCAAAACCCCACCTCTCAACCATGTAAGCCAAATTACACCGCTCCGAGTCAGGCGCTTCATCTTCTTCCTCCCACACCGAACGGCCCTTTTCAAAATCAAACGTACTCATTCTTTGTCTGGCTATGTGTCGGAGGATGGTAGAATCGGCCTCTTCCCCCTTTTTGCGCTTAACGTCTTCGGGGGTGAGTCCATAATTTTGTAGTAACCTATTGTAGTTTTCCCGATAAACTGGGTTTCGGCGCACCACTTCCCAGGTGAGTCTAATAAACTTTTTAAGGTCGTTGGCTTTATCGGTGAGTGGTTTGTGTTTAGGCATACTCAGCCTCCTCTTGCAGTTCTGGGGGTGAATGAGGGAAAGCCGGCCAGGATATCCGCCGTGTCGGGTCGCGCTCCCTATCCCCGGAAGCCGGTCTATTCTTTCTCTTGCAGGTTCACCACCTTTGAAGCCGGGTCCTTGGGCCTGAGCAAATCGGCGCTCTTCATCGCCGCGTCTTTGATGGCCCCCGGCTTCAGATGGCTGTACCGCTGGGTAGTCCGGCTATCCTTGTGAGTCAAAAGGGCCTGCACCACACAGAGGTCAATGCCATTGCTCACCAGGGTTGAGGCGAAGTGGTGCCTGAGGCCATGGAACCGGAAGTTATCGGGCAACCCTGCGGCCTTCCGGATACGCTGCCATGGGCCTTTGAAGTCGGTACGTTGCTCACCACCTTTGCCAGGGAAGACATAGGTGGAGGTGAAAGTCAGGCTCCTCAGTACGTTTAGGGCCGGCTCACTTATAGGAAGCGTCTGAGTTTTGCCGCCTTTAGGTTCCCGCAGCGTAATCATGCCCCGCTCGAAATCCACATCATTCCAGGTCAATTTAAACAGCTCCCCCCGGCGCATCCCGGTGAATAAGGTAAATTTTACGAAAGCGGCACTATCCCGGCAGGGCCAGGAGTCGAGAGTTTGCATTAGTCGCCGGGTTTCATCCTCGCTGAGATATTCTGTCCTGAGGTTATCAAGCTTAGGCACCTCAACCCTGTCCATGGGGTTGATCCCCTCATACAGGCCCCACCTCTTCGCCAGGTTGTACAACCTCTTG
>Ga0194113_10010753_pt1 | contig 10899 bp, 9 predicted proteins | sample TA2MahC200mmetaG_FD_146193 | JGI IMG/M metagenome (GOLD analysis project Ga0194113, IMG submission 146193) | Freshwater microbial communities from Lake Tanganyika, Tanzania - TA2015017 Mahale Deep Cast 200m | ecosystem: Environmental > Aquatic > Freshwater > Lake | place: Tanzania: Lake...
GAAGTGGGAGAAGATACGAAGGTGGACGCTTTTGTGCATATCGGCCACCACGTACGTGTCGGTCGCCGTTGCGAGATAGCCGCCTGTGCTATGCTCGGCGGTAGTACCATTATCGGCGATGATGTCTGGATTGGTCCGAACGCAACAATATCCACTGAGCTACGGATTGGCAATGGGGCTTTCGTTACGCTCGGAGCTGTTGTCACCAAAGATGTCCCCGATGGTCAGCGGGTCAGTGGCAACTTTGCCATTGAGCACTCCCGTTTTATCTCTTTCATCAAGAGCATCCGCTAAGATCACTAGCCATTGGAGAGTTCATGGACAAGATTGGAGAAGCGGTCTTGGTCACAGGAGGCGCCGGCTTCATCGGCTCCGAGTTGGTGCGCCAGCTTGCGGCTCAAGGTGCTAAGGTTGTGGTCGTTGACAACCTGGTCAACGGCCGGCGCGAGAACCTGGATGGGCTACCTGACGGCCAGGTTCAACTGGTCGTCACGGACATTCGAGATAGCCGACGCATGGTGGATCTGATGCAGGGAGTAGACATCGTGTTACACCTGGCGTGCCTGGGCGTGCGACATTCGATCCACTCTCCTCAGGAGAATCATGAGGTCAACGCAACGGCTACTCTAAAACTGTTGCCAGCAGCAAAGGCAGCGGGGGTGAAACGTTTCGTCTATGTCTCCAGTTCTGAGGTCTACGGCACCGCCCGCTGGGTGCCAATGACGGAAGAGCACCCCACCTTTCCCACAACCGTGTACGGCGCCTCCAAGCTGGCTGGGGAGTGTTACACCCGAGCCTTTCATCGAACCTACGGCTACCCAACGGTTGTGGTGCGACCCTTCAACACCTACGGGCCACGCTGCCACCACGAGGGAGACAGCGGCGAAGTGATCCCCAGGTTTCTGCTGCGCTGCCTGGCCGGGCGCCCGATGGTGATCTTCGGCGATGGCAACCAGACCCGGGACTTTACCTACGTCAGCGATACGGCCAGGGGCATCCTCATGGCAGGATTGGCCGATGATGCCGTCGGACAGACGATCAATCTGGGCAGTGGACGGGAGAGTGCCATCAATGAATTGGCTCGTGAGGTGGCGGCGGTGGTGGGGCGACCAGATGCAGCGGTGATTCACGATGATCCTCGTCCTGGCGATGTGTTGCGTCACTGTGCCGACACCACGAAAGCATGCCAATTGCTCGGGTTCGAGCCCAGGGTTACATTGCGTGAAGGGCTGACCAGGCTGAAGGACTGGTACTTGAGCCTGGGACAACCGCCAGAGCTGCTGCTGGAGCAGGAGATCGTGCGTAACTGGGAACTGAAAGGAGTCAGGACAGATGCCTGGTGAGGAACGTTTCATTCCGGTTGCCAAGCCCTGGATGGATGAGCGGGAGGCCGAGGCAGTGCGCCGTCCCCTCCTGTCCGGTTGGGTCACCCAGGGGCCGGAGGTCGCGGCGTTCGAGCGCGAGTTCGCCGACTACGTGGGGGCGAAGCATGCCTGCGCCGTCTCTAGCTGCACCACGGCCCTGCACCTGGCGCTGCTGGCTGTAGGCGTTCAGCCGGGCGATGAGGTCATCACCGTCAGCCATTCGTTCATTGCGACAGCTAACAGCATCCGCTACTGCGGCGCGACGCCGGTCTTCGTGGACATCCAGCCGGAGACCTTCAACATGGACCCGGCGCTGATTGAGGATGCAATTACTGAGCGTACGCGGGCTATCCTCTGTGTACATCAGATGGGGATGCCCTGCGACCTGAAAGCGATTTTGGATATAGCCCATCGTCACTCTCTGGCCGTGGTCGAGGATGCGGCCTGCGCCATCGGCAGTGAGATCCTCTGGAGTGAGAAGTGGGAGAAGATTGGCAAGCCGCATGGGGATACATCCTGCTTCTCCTTTCATCCTCGTAAGCTGCTCACGACCGGTGACGGGGGAATGCTTACCACATCCAACCCAGATTGGGACAAGCAGTTTCGTCTCTGGCGGCAACACGGCATGAGTGTGCCAGACACGGTGCGCCACGGAGCGAAAGAGGTTGTCTTTGAATCCTATCCGGTATTGGGCTATAATTACCGCATGACCGATATCCAGGCGGCGGTCGGACGCGAACAACTCAAACGTCTGCCGGAGGTCACAGAAAGACGCCGTTTCCTGGCAGGACGATACCGTGAACTGCTGACGAACGTGCCTGGGCTGAGAGTGCCGGAAGAACCATCCTGGGCCCGCAGCAACTGGCAGAGCTACTGTGTGCGCCTGCCCGATGGTTGCGACCAGCGTCAGGTGATGCAGTTCATGTTGGACAGGGGAGTGGCTACCCGCCGAGGTGTCATGTGTTCTCACCGTGAACAGGCTTATGCCGATTTTGGTCATTCTTGGCTGCTACCTGAATCAGAGCAGGCTCAGGATCACAGTATCATCCTGCCGCTGTATCATCAAATGACCGAGGAAGACCAGAACTACGTGGTGGAAGTGCTGAGGGAGGCGTGTCAGGCAGCATGAGCGGTATAGCAGTTGGGGTGAGCGAGAGGACACTAGGGCTTGAGGAGAGCACAGTCCGGCGGCCACTTCTCACCATTGTGACCCCTGCCTACAACGAGGCAGAAAACCTGCCAGTGCTGTACCAGCGTCTGCGACAGGTGCTCGACAGCAATGACACTAACTGGGAATGGATCGTGGTGGACGATCATTCTACGGACCGAACGTTCGAGGTCTTGACAAATCTGGCGGAGCAGGATGGCCGGCTGCGTGGCTTCCGCTTTTCTCGCAATTTTGGCTCACACACTGCCATCACCTGTGGCCTCCATCACGCCCGGGGAGACTGCGCCATCGTCCTGGCGGCTGACCTGCAAGACCCGCCGGAGGAGATATCGCGCCTTCTGGCTGAGTGGCAGCATGGGGCACAGGTCGTGTGGGCTGTGAGAGCGCGGCGCGAGGGAGAGGGTGCCACTTATCTGGGGTTTGCTCACCTGTACTACGCCCTGATGCGCCGCACGGGCGCGTTGCGGGACCTACCTGCTGAGGGTGCTGATTTCTTCTTGATTGATCGGGCTGTGATAGACGCCTTCAACCAGTTTCGCGAGAGCCACGTCAGCATCCTGGCCCTCATCACCTGGATGGGCTTCTGCCAGGCAACCATCAGCTACAGCAAGCAGGCTCGCCTGCACGGTCGTTCAGGCTGGAACTTGGAGAAGAAGCTGAAGCTGGTAGTGGACTCGATTACTTCGTTCACTTACTTTCCCATTCGCTTGATGTCCTATGTAGGTTTTATCACCGCCCTGCTCGGCTTTCTATATGCCGGGCTTGTGGTATTTGATGCGCTACGTGGCCTTCCACCCCAAGGATGGGCATCTCTAATGGTGGTTGTGCTCGTACTTGGTGGCATCCAAATGGTAATGCTGGGTGTGCTGGGTGAATATCTGTGGCGCGCCCTGGACGAATCCCGGCGCCGTCCACGGTATTTGATCGAGGCGACAACCGGAATGACAGAGCAGATATCGCCGGAAGCCTCTCGTGTAGGTTCATCACTGTGCAACATTAGGACAGCGAAATGACCCACAACTTCGCTTCGATGGGCGGGAACATGGACGGGCGGCACTCCATTGACATCACATCGGCTCTTTTTGTGATGGCAGCAGCGATGTTTGTCGTCAACATTCTTCCCTGCCTTGCCGTTGGTTTCTATCAGGATGATTTCAAGAGCCTGGACTTGTTTCAGGATTGGGGCTGGAATCTCTGGCGGGCGATTCAACAAGATGGTGTATCCCAAGGGTTTCGTCCGTTTACGTTTGTCCAACGCCTGCTGGTTTGGAACATTGTAGGCGAACATCCGCTCGTTCATCGGCTGATTCTGGCGCTGATCCATCTTGGGTTCGGATGGATCTTGGCTCGTGGCACGCGACTGCTGGGCGGCTCACGATTGCACGCAGCAATCACTGTTGTTCTGTACTTTGCCTCCACAGTCACGAGGGAAACAATCTATAGATATGTCGCATTCATACCCTCCGACATTTTATCTTTGAGTGCATTGTTGATCATGATAATGGGAGTCAATGAAGGCTGGTCGCCAGGAAGGCTTGGCTTGTGGACGTTTGTGATAGCTGCATTGGCCGTTTTTTCCAAAGAAAACGGCATCGCGGCCTCAGGAGGGGTTCTTCTTCTGACAGTGATCTTTTGGAGAAGACTTTCGAGCAGGCACAGAATTTGGATTTTCTCCTCCCATGCTCTGTTGCTTGCTGGTTACCTGGCAGCTTATTTAGCTTTCTCCTCAGGCAGAAGCTTGACCCTTGCAAGTTCCTCGCTAACGATCGAACAGACTTTGGATATTCTTAAAGGGGTAGTAATCTCTCTTGCTGCGCCTTTTAGTGCCATTTACTTATCCATGCGTAACACTGGACTCAGCTTCTTTCTTTCCGTAATTATTACGCTTTCGGCTATCCTGGGCGTTGCATGGTTCTTCTGGTGGGCATATGGACGAGACGTGAAGAGGGCCCTTGGTGCGCTCCGCGCTCGTCTTGGGCTGGGGGTGGTGGTTGCTTTGCTGGTAGTGGGATTCCTGGTTCCATACCTTCCTGGCAAGTGGTTTGAAATGCGAATGTTGGTATCAACCTTTGCCATGGGTACGCTATTCTGGGGAATGATCCTGGGAGACGCATTACAGGCGTGGGCCAGCACATCGCATGAGGGCGGCCGAGGATATTCAATGTGGGGGGTGGGGCTCGTGGTGATCTTGGCAGCGTTGGCGGCTGGCACTCCGCTTTCACCTGGCTTAACCACGAGTGAGAGAACTGGTGAAAGGATGCGGGAAATCGTGCGGGAGGCTCAGATGCGTGGGATGGAGGACGTCTGTTTGGTCGGATTCCCGACGAAGGGAAGCTTCCTAAGGGGAGGCAATGCGCAAGGGCTGGTAGGGTACGAGTCCAAGAGGCAGATGGCGGTATACTCCTATGGCACCATTGATGAGATCCCAGACACACTGGACTGCGTAGTGGTAAGTTACGATGAAGGGCTCATCAACGACGTTCCTTTGACCGTTAGGTGGCCCGGCCAACTCGATGATTAGGCGACGCAATGTTGATCAATGATCTGCCACGTGTTCTCTTCGTTTCGTATACCGCCGACTGGACTGGCCCGACCAACAGCCTTTTGCTGTTGCTAACATATTTGCGTAACCGCTACGATGTGGCGGTTTTGTTACCGGGCCAGGGGTTGTTCTCGGAAGCACTGACTCGTGAGCAAATCCCTTTCTTCAGCCTTCCTGATCTGACAAAGCGATCTATTCCGGCCATTTTCCGCCTCATCCGACGGGAGCGTTTTGACCTGGTATATGGGAACAGCACTCATGGCAGCTCACGCAACGCGCTCATCGCCGCCAAATTGGCAGGGGTGCCTTTCATCTGCCACGTGCGAGCGATGGCCACCGGGCGGCCCTGGCTTAGTTCTTTGTTTTTGAATTTTGCGGATGCAGTCGTTACTGTTTCTCAAGCTTGTGCGGACTCTCTGCGTGGGCGTGTATTCAGTCATAAATTGCACGTCGTGTATAATGGCATTGAAGTTGCTGATTTTGATGGCTGGGAGGCCACTCGCAGTCTGGTTAAAGCTGAACTGAACCTTGCGGGGGAGTATCCGATGCTCATCAGTGTTGGCCACCTGAAGCCAGTGAAAGGTCAGCACTATGCTGTGCAAGCAGTCGCACAGGCGATAGAGAGGGCTGGTCCCCTCGATTTGCTGTTGGTGGGCAGCCATAACCGCGATGAAGAATATGTCAGGCGGATAAAAACACTGATCACTACTCTTGGGCTGGCAGAGCGCGTAAGATTGACCGGGTTCAGGGATGATACCTTGATATTGCTATCGCTCGCAGATATATACATTCATACCTCTCTGGAGGAAGCCCATCCCAGGTCGGTTCTCGAAGCCATGGCAGTCGGGCTTCCGGTGGTTGCGTTTGCCGTTGATGGCGTGGCGGAGACTGTTGTAAATGGTAAGACCGGCTATCTGGCCCCCCCGGCCCGTATATCCGATATGGCAGAGGCAATTCTGAAACTGGTAGCGAACCCGTCTCTGCGAGCCCAGATGGGACGTGAGGGCAGGCATCGGGTGGAAACTTGCTTCTCGGCCAGCATTACGGCGGAGAAGGTGGCCAGGATTATTGACAGCCAATTGCGTGTACCGGGGGGATCCGCTGGATAAGCCGCTATGCTGATCCACTTTCTAAGTGCGCGAACGTTCAAAGCCCATTGTTTCACCTACCCAGTCAGGGCGTTCACTAAACAGGTTGAGCAACTTGGGCTGCTAGAATCCCCATCCACATGCCATAGAATCGCTCAAGCTGGACAAAACAGGTATCTGGAAAGCTTGTCGCCAGCCGGCGGTGAAGCCTTCGCCCAGCACTTCGCCGCACTGATCCAGAAAGCCGTCGAGAAGTCTGATGAGTAAAGGGCAGGAAGCCTTGACCAATATTGGAGTGTGTCTGGCCAGCGTGGCCTTCTATCCCCTGTACGCTGGCCCCGCCGTGCGTTTCCAAAGATATGCGCCGGGGCTGGCGCGGAGGGGCGTCCACATGCGTGTCTTTACGCAAGCCGTTAGCGATGCGCTGATAGCACGTGATGGCTCGCTAGCCAACAGGGGTGAATCTGATCTGGATTCGTTATCAGAGAGCGCGGCAGAGTGGCCCCTCTTCGAGGTGGTAGACGGCCTGCCGGTTCAGCGCGTTGAGCTTCCCAAGGGATGGCGTCATCAGCCCGCGTACTTCCAGCGTTTGGCCAGCTACTGCGAAGAGCGACGACGGGAAATTGACGTTGTGCAATTCCTGAGCCTGAGCTTTTGGGCGGCCCCGTGGATGCGCCAATTCCGTCGGCTTGGAATTGGCACGGTCTTCACGCATACCCTGCTGGGTGAATTGTCCACGAATCCCTGGAAACGCGCCCTGCGGCGCATCTACTGGCGATTCCCGTTCAACCTGGTTGACTGCGTGGTGGTCAGCAGCAGCGCCATGCGGCGACGCCTGGAGGCCCTGGGGGTCTCTGCGCTCATTGAGGTAATCCCCAACGGCGTGGACTTGCGGCGGTTCCGGCCTTTGGCAAACGCTGAGGCCAAAGCACGCCTGCGGGCGAAGCTGGGGCTGAAACCAGGCTGGGAGATCATCCTGGCTGTTGGGCCTATCATTCCTCGCAAGGGCACCGACGTGCTGGTCGAAGCCTTTGTGTCCTTGTGCCACGACTATCCCAACGCCCACCTGGTTTTGGTCGGCCCAAGGCATGACCTGAATAGAGAAACACTTGCCGGATTCCGCCAGCGACTTCAGGATACGATTGCGGCTGCCAATGCCCGGCATCGGGTGATTTTCACGGGAGCGGTCAGCAACGTTGAAGACTATCTGCAAGCTGCTGATCTGCTGGTCTTTCCATCACGACGGGAAGGGATGCCAAACGTAGTGCCGGAAGCCATGGCCTGCGGCCTGGCCACCATCTTGACGTCATTCCTGGGGCTCCCAGACGAATTTGGTCATTCCGGAGAGCACTACGTCTTGGCTGAAAGAACCCCACAGGCGTTAGCCGCGACCATTGCTGCATTGCTGGATGATCCTGAGCGGCGTCAGCAGCTTGGTCGCCAGGCGCGGGAGTGGGTTGAGAAGCAAATGGACGTGGAAAAGAGCCTGGATCGGTATGCATCGCTGTATCGCCAGTTGGCTGATCGGTCTAGGGAGGGAAGAGGTCAAGCGTGACGAGAGAAATTCAGGCATTGGTAGTCGGTGGTGGGCCTTCAGGCCTGGCTGTGGCCTATGGCTTGCAGGGAAATACCCTGGTTTTGGAGAGGGAAGCAACAGTGGGTGGCCTGTGCCGCTCCATCCACCACGATGGCGGTGTGTTCGATATCGGTGGTCACAGCTTTCACACCCCTCATCCAGAGGTGTACGCGCTGGTACAGGACCTGCTGGATGGCGGACTGTACATGCAGCAACGGGATGCCCGGGTCTATACCCACGGCACGTTGATCCCGTACCCCTTTCAGAAGTTCTTCGATCGTGTACCGGATCCCAATGTGATACAGGCTTGTGAGGAGGGGTTGCGTAACGCCGCCAGCAACCTGGCTGAAGCAGAGAACTTTGAGGACTACGTCATCCGCAAGTTCGGTCCAGGCATTGCCGGGCATTTCATGTTGCCCTATAATCGCAAGCTTTGGGCTCGCGATATCAAGAAGATCTCCTGCGAGTGGACGTCGGAGCGGGTGGCAGCTCCCAAAGGGGAGAATGTAGCTTTTGATGCCAGCGATGGCAAGCGCAGGCCGTTGCAGTCTGACACCCAGGTTAATTATCCCCAGAAGGGAGGCTATGAGGGGATCTACCAGAGTTTCGTTTCCCGCCTGCCCGGTATCGAGCTGAATAGCACCGTGGTACACATTGACCCTCACGCTCGAGTAGCCACCACTCAGGATGGCCGGCAATACCACTGGGAGTTTCTGGTTTCAACGATCCCGTTGCCGGTCCTGGCGCGAATTGTGGAGGGCACGCCTGATGAAGTCACAGCCCTGGCCGATCAGCTTGAGTATATCTCGTTGCGGGTTGAGCTTCTCCTGGTGGGACGACAACTGGATACCCCGATCCAGCGCATTTACGTCGCAGAGCCTGACATCCCCCCCCACAAGATCACCTTGAACCACAATTCGTCGGCCTACTTGCGTGCGCAGCCCCGCCACGCCATCGTGGCCGAAGTCTCCCTTTCACCAGAAAAACCGGTTGACGTGGAGGAGATCGCTCCTGAGACCATCGCCCTGCTGTGCGAATTGGGGATTCTGGACTCGCCGCAGGACGTCATCTGGCAGGGGCATGTGGACGTTGAGTATGCCTACCCGGTCTACACGCACCAGCGTCCAGCCCTGGTTCGGGGGATCAAGGACTGGATGGCACAACATCACATTTATACCGTGGGGCGCTTTGGGGATTGGGAGTACATCAATTCCGATCACTGCATCATGCAGGGCCTGGAACTGGCCAGGACGTTGCGGTCGAAGTACGGCAATACCTGAACGTGGCCCCATGGCTCTGGGCATTGGAAGACATGGTCAAATGACAACAATAAACGGATTGCGATCCTATCGAGCTGGACTGGGCTTCGGGTTGATCGTTGCATCTGGCGTGGCCCTCGCTTTTGCCCTGGGCTGGATGGCGCCTGCTGGTCGCCTGGCCAGTTTTCTCCTGATGGCAGGAGCGGTGATCGTAGCTGTGGCCATTTTGTTGGGCAGGATTCACCTGGGGCTATACCTGTTGGTTTTTCTGGTACCGCTGGAAGGCGTGATGCGTACAGGTGGGGTCACCCTGGCACGTGTCGCTGGTCTGGTGGTGTTTGCGTCCTGGATGCTTAAGCACTTGTCGCAGAAGAGATCGCTCCGTCTGCTGACCAGAAACGCTCCGGCCCCATTGGTTAGTCTTGTAGCGATCATCACAGTCTCGATACTGTGGGCTCCAGACAAACCGCTGGCTTCACAAGGCATCATAACCATGATCCAACTCCTCGGGTTCTTTATTGTTCTGGTGGATACGGTGAGATCTTGGCGTCAGGTGAGGCTTGTCACGATCCTGCTCCTGATGGGCGCGGCAGTCGGGATCGTGATGGCTCTGTATCAGTTCTACATTAACGCTACAACGATTGGCTTCGCCAGCCCAGGCGTTGGTCTATATCGTGTGGGAGGAGGGATCAGCGGCGGCGTGAACAAATTCGCTACCACGACAGCAGCGACGTTGCCTCTGGCCTTCTACTATATAAGAGAGAAAGTATCAAAGACGCAAAGCCTTCTGGCGATTGCCTACGTAATTGCAGCTTTCGTGGCCGTGGCTGCCTCCTTTTCGCGGCAGGCGTATTTTGTTTACATTTTGATGTTTGTGCTCTCCATGGCGACTTCGTTACCCCGCATTTCTCTGCCTCATAGAGTCGTTTCAGTTGCGCTGTTTCTGGTGGGTGTGATGATCGCATGGTCCATACTGCCCACCAATGCAGTTATCGGCAGATTCCAGAGGTCATTTGAGTATTCACCTGAAACTGGTTGGGTTACTGGACGCTTCTACCTCTGGCAGGCTGCTCTACAGGCCTTTGTAGATCGCCCGGTGCTTGGCGTTGGTTTTGAAAATGCGCCCTATCAGATATACGCACGATATCGGTATATGGTTCCTATGGGGTATGAATGGCTATGGGCGGGTCCCGCCAGCGTTCACAGCATGTACGTCAAGTTCCTGGCAGAGCTGGGAATCATGGGTGTGTTGGCATTGATATGGGTATTGTGGTTTTTGTACCACCGCGTACGAGAGGCCAGGGCCGCTCTTGGCCTGGCGAAATCGCAGCATCCAGCACATTCCTGGCTCTTGGCGGCTGTCCGGAACAGCCTGCTGGGTTATCTGTTGGTTGGGATTCTGGCCACCACGGAGGCAGACAAACTCCTTTGGTTGCTTATAGCGCTAATCGTCGTTATCCACAGGTTGGCTAACGAGCATCATGGATCGGAAATCGGTGAGATCGAAACCAGGTCTGTTCGCGATTAAACGTTGGCGGCAAGAGGTGCGTCCAGAGGACTATGAACGAGCATAAGCCCTTTTGCTTTCCGTTGTCAGAAGTAGGTCCAGACGTATATCCCAAGGTAGGTTGCAAGGCAGCAAATCTGGCGCGATTGCGTCGTGCAGGGTTTCCCGTTCCCCCTGGATTTGTGGTGACACGTGATGCGTACTCTGCAGTTGCTAAACCTCTCTCTGGGCTTTCTCCAAAGGACCTGCAACGGCAATTGTTGAGCTGGGAGTTGCCAGTCCCCCTGACCGAGGAAATTCTGGCAGAGTTTCGACGTCTGAGGGTAGACCATGACGTCCCTGTGGCCGTCCGCTCGTCCTCGACCGCTGAAGACCTGGACGATTTCAGCTTCTCC
>Ga0194113_10010756_pt1 | contig 10895 bp, 7 predicted proteins | sample TA2MahC200mmetaG_FD_146193 | JGI IMG/M metagenome (GOLD analysis project Ga0194113, IMG submission 146193) | Freshwater microbial communities from Lake Tanganyika, Tanzania - TA2015017 Mahale Deep Cast 200m | ecosystem: Environmental > Aquatic > Freshwater > Lake | place: Tanzania: Lake...
CCAATTTATGAAAGTTGGGATATGGGAACAGGACGTTTTAATAATATTCCTGAAACAGATGATGGTTGTAGTTGGGAGTATAGAAGTGCTAATCAAACAAATGCTTGGGATACTGCTGGATTTCCAACTAATATAACAGCTTCATGGTTACCTGGTAATGCTGGAGGAGCTAATTATTATACATCATCTGGTTATAATAAGTATCAAACATTTAATTATTTTTCATCTAAAGATATTAATGTTAATGTCACATCAATTGTAGCTGCTTGGACAGCTAGTGTGATTTCAAATAATGGATTTATTATTCGTAATACAGGTTCAATTGAATTTAATCCAAACTACAAATATACATTTAATTTCTTTTCTAGAGATACTAACACAATTTATCCTCCATGTTTAGAATTTAAATGGAGGGATAATATAGATTTTAATAATACAGGATCATTATCATATGTAGGCGATAATAATATATTAGTATCATTATCAAATAATAAAAATATTTTTTATGATAGTGAATTTGTTAAGTTTAGAATATATGCTAAAGACAAATATCCAGTTAGGTCATTTGTAACTAGTTCTTTATATATTAATAATAAATTATTACCAACAGCTTCATATTATTCTATTATTGATTTACAGTCAAATACTAAAATAATTGATTTTGATACTTCAGCCACTCGATTAAGTGTTGATCCAACAAGTAGTTTTTTTATGTTATATATGAATGGATTAGAACCAGATCGTTATTATAAAGTACAAATTAAATCACAAATTGATGGTGGTACTTACATTTATGATGATGATTATTATTTTAAAGTGTTACAAACTATTTAATAATGGCAACTTATAATAACACAGTAAATAACTCAGTTAATAGAACTTCTTTAACAGTTTCATCTCCAAATTCTAAAACTAATCAATCTGAACAAATACAAATACAAAAAACTATTTATGGTTTACAAAGTTTTAATAATGTTATAAATACTAATTTTAAACAATTAGCTAGATCACAAGCAGCTGTTGTTGAGGGAGAAGCTACAATTGAACAAGATATTCAAAACTTTTTTGAACAATATAATGCCTTATTTTATAATATTCCTCCTTCTGGTTCAGAAAATTCTCATCTAGGATTAGCTACTCGTAGTTTAGAATATTTAGGTGTATCTTTAGATGACTTAACAACAGAAATCTCTAACTTAAGAGAAGAAAATATTGAATTAAAAAATCAAATATTACTAGAAAGTAATATTAATACAGGAACACAAATATAATATGTCAACAACTGTTATAAAATTACCAAGAAATAATAATATCCTATCAGGATCATCATCAGCCACTTTAGTTCCATCTAGAGAGATGATGCGTGTTTTTGGTAACTCTGAAGATTATGTTGAATTACATGTTGCTAATCCAGCTGGTAATATTTTATATTCTGTTATTCCTTTTAAAGGTTATTCAATTCCAGGAACATTTTTACCAACATCTGGATCTATATCTTTAAAAGAATTATTATTTGATCCATCTTTAGATTTAAAAAATTTAGGATTACAATTTGGAGAATTTAAAGTAATATATAATATTTTAAGACCTAAAATAGATCTAACTTATAATAGAACTTTTTTTATAAAAGAAATCTCAGCAGATAGAACTGAAATTAGATTATCAACTAATAATATATCAAATTCTGTTCTACAACAATCTGCTCTTGATTTTATTTATGATTTTCAAAGTACTCCTTATTTTAAAGAATTTTATCTAAATCTTGGACAAAATAGATTAATACCAGCTATTAATATAGCTTTAGATTTAGGATCTTTAGTATTAAATAGTAATATTCCAACTCCAACAATATTAATTAAATTACTTAATCCTTTACCAACTAATATTGATATAAATACTTTAGTTAGTATTGTTGATGCAATATCTAACCCACAAGAATTTAGTGTTAGTATAACTATTGATCCTGTTCCAATTACATTTCCAACATTACGTGGACCTAATTTTGATTTAGATTTAGATAACTTAAGAGTAGGACCTACACCATATTTTAATTTTAATCAAATTACTAGTTCACAAGCATCATTTGGACCATTACAACAATTACTTGGTCAATTAAGTGCTTCTAATTTTGCTATTAATATTGATTATGATAATTTTGAATATACTGAGTGGGTTCATTTTTCATCAGCAGCTCGTAGATTAGAAGGATTTAAATATAAATTAAATAATATTGAATTATATTCATCTGCTTCATCTTCAGCAGCTGCTAGTTCTACACCAACAGCTCAATTAGATGCTCAATTATATAAAAATAAAATAAATCAAACTATTCAAAATTTTGATGGTTTTGAACAACATTTATTTTATACAAGTGGTTCTTTTTCTTGGCCAAAACAAAATTCAGTTAAACCATTTGTAAATTATTCAGTTACATCCTCCCAAGCTATAAGTTGGTATAGTGGTAGTTATTTATCTGCCTCATTGTATGATGATAATAACCAAAACTATTTACTATATGCTATGCCTGGTTATATAGCTGAGAATAATGACAATGAGTTAGTATTTAAATTTGTAGCTTCAATAGGCCAAATGTTTGATGATATTTGGATTCATATTAAAGCTATAACTGACTTATATAAGGCTAAAAATGCTTTAGATCAAGGTATATCTAAAGATGTAGTATACTTTGCTCTTCAATCCATGGGTATTGATACCTATACAGATGAAGATGGTACTAATGTATTTAAATATTTGTATGGTGTAAATCCTGATGGTTCCTATTTACCTAACACAGGTTCATACCAAACACTAATTAGTGCTTCTCAATATCAAATACCTGGTCAAGATCAACAAAAAGGTATTTATAAACGTTTATATCATAACTTACCTTTATTACTTAAATCTAAAGGTACAACTCGTTTTATTCAATATTTAAATACTATATTTGGTATTCCACCAACTGTAATGTCTTATCTTGAATATGGTGGTGTTGATAAAATTGAATCTACTAGTGAATATGAATATGATAGATTTACTTATGCTTTAAATGTTAGTGGTTCAAATACAATAAATATACCTTGGAATTATACATCACAAAGTTTAGTTAGAACAGGATATAATGATATTGCTCCAAATGGTATTGAATTTAGATTTAGAGCTTATCCAACTGCATCAAATATATTATTATCTAATTTCACTACTCAATCATTATTCTATAGTGGTTCTGATATTCAATTTAATTTATTATATACTAGTACTGCTTCAGCAAATTCTATATATTCAGGTAGTGTAGGTGATTTTGGATATTTTCAATTTAAATTAGGTGGATTATCTGTCACTTCTTCTACTATTCCTATTTATCAAACAGGATCAAACACTAATTCTAATAATAATACTGATTGGTATTCAGTATTAGTTCAAAGAACAAATCCAAATTTAAGAATAAATGAGACTGGTTCTTCTCAAACATATGAATTTTTTGTTAAAAACAATGTTTGGGGAGAAGTAGGACATAAGACAAGTGCTAGTTTAACTACTAACACAGCTGTTTCCAACTCATTATGGTATCAACAAGGTGCTATAACATTTGGAGATGGATCTTACCCATTTAGTGGTTCATTACAAGAACTAAGATTATGGTCTAATTATGTGTCTGAATCAGCTTTTAATTCTCATGTATTAAATCCTGAGTCAATTGAAGGTAATTATACATCTTCAGCTTATAATGATTTAGCTGCTCGTTTTACTTTGGGAAATAACTTATACACTTATAATCATAGTGTCACAACAGCAGTAAATTCAACAGCTCCTAATCAAACAATTCAAGGATGGACAGCTTCATTTAGTAATTTTTCTAATCAAAATAACTATGTTTCATTTGTAGAAACATATTATGCTGATACTCCAAACTCAGGATATGCTAATCCAGTAACTGATAAAATAAGAATTGTAAGTAGTAGTTTATATGGTACTCAATTATTACCTAATAAAAGTATTATTTTACAACCTACTTTACCAACATCAAAAGATATACACTTACTAGATGCTGGTTTATCACCACAAGATGAAATTAATAAAGATATTATAGCTCAATTAGGTTCAACTTATACAATTGATGAATTTATAGGTGATCCTAGAGGTAGTGGTTATAAAGCTTTAGATAATTTAAGATTTGATTATTTTAAAAAATATATTAATACATTTAATTATAAAGACTTTATAACACTAATTAGTTATTTTCATAATTCACTCTTCAGAACACTTAAAGATTTTACACCAGCTAGAACTAATGTAGCTACAGGTATTGTTATTAAACCGCATTTACTTGAAAGACCAGATGTTAAAATACTAGCTCCTCAAGTAGCTAGACATAATAATCAAAGTGGTTCTATTAATACTTTATTTATCACAGCTAGTAATAGTGGTGATTATAGTCAATCACTTTATAATTACACTGTTAAAAGTAATTTAGGACTAGTAACTATGACATCTGATGGTAGAGATTTCTTTACAGGTGAATTACCATCATCATCTATATTCATACATGATGATTTTGATATAGCTAATTTTAATCCTTTTGCTATTAATTTTAAACCAAAGAATACTAGTTCATACTCTGAGAGTATTTGGAATGTTGAATTTAATCCATTGCTAAATAATGTTGAATTAAATCAAAATTCAAATATTAAAAAAAAGATAACACTTATATCAGGTAATGCTTTTTATATATCAGGAAGTCAATATGTAACTGAAAGTTATCAATATCAAGATTTCACAGACACATACCAACGTCATACAAGACCAAGATATGAAGGTTCAACTACAACAAGTACTTTATATAATGTATTTTCAAATGGTGATACTACATTTGGTAAAACAGCTACTATAGATAAAAATACAAGACAATTTGCTTTCTTTAGTGAAGTAGCAGCTTCAGGATCTGATTTACTCTCAATGCCTGAGCGTTCAAATGTTTATATTAAATATCTAATTGATGAAAATAGTAATTTAACTGAACTAACAAAACGTAATTATGATTTATTAAGTGAAGATCAAAAGTATAATTTATATCAAGTACAAAATACATTTAAATCAGGAGAAACAATTAATATAGGATTATTTGATAACCAAAATCCATCTAAGCAACAAATATTAGATGGTAATAAACCTATATTTGCTGGTGGATTTAGATTTTATCCTGTATTATGGAATAGATTTGGAGATGATACTTTAAATTATATTTTAGTTAAACCTAAACTAACTAATGTTTCAACACAAGGTGGTGCTGGTGCTGGTTTACTTGCTAATTTTAATGGCTCAGCTCAATCTGGTGGAACACAAGCTCCATTTAATGTAGAACTTATTGATGTCACTGTAAATTATATTGGAGTAACTCCATTAAGTAATGCTGTTAATGTCACTGGAGTTGTTACTTTTGATCAACCAGGAAATATAGGTTTAAACTTCTTATTCTTTTCAATTCCTATCACTCCTAGTCAATTAACAAATACAGTAGTTTTAAATACAAATCATGTTGGTACAGTAACTAATATTACAACTACCCTAACATCAGTTTTACTTCAATCAGGTGGAGGTAGTGGATTTGGTGGTTTAAGTAATGTTAGCACTTACTTAAGTTCATCATTAGATCCATCTCCATTTTTTAAAGTACATGTTAGTCAATCAAATGTATTAATAGCTTCAAAAGTAATATCTGAATTTTATTATAATGTTATTAGTGGTAGTTATGTTAGTGAAGGATTTTATTTTGATGGTGATGACTCTCATATGTTTACTCAATCATTAATTACAATGTATGGTGAAGCTGATTATCCATTTATTTTAAATTCTGGTGATTTAGTTAGATTACACAATCTTTCATCTTCAGCTGAAGGATTTTCAATAATAGAAGAATATGAAGTAATTAATGTTCATACTCCAACATCACTTACTGATTCAATGTCATTGTCATTAAATAGAAATATTGATTTAGGATGCATACAATCATTTTCAGCTAATAATTTAACTGGTAGTATTAGTAAATATATTTTTAGTAGAAGAATACCTGATGAAACAAATATTGTTATTAGTTATAAAAAACGCTCAGGACAAACATCAGCAGGTATTGTTAAAAATATTAATTTAGCACCTAATGTTGATGTTAAATTAGCTAATATTGTAAGTGACTTAAAGAGTAAAATATTTAGTACAGTTCTTATTCCATAATATATTTATATAAAACACATTGAAAGATGTCATATTTAAACAACCAATTAGTAACAATTGATGCCGTGTTAACAAAAAAGGGCCGTGAATTAATGGCTCGTAATGACGGCTCATTCCAAATCACACAATTTGCATTAGCAGATGATGAAATTGATTATACTTTGTATAACCCAACTCATCCATCTGGTTCAGCTTTCTTTGGTGAAGCAATTGAAAAAATGCCTTTATTACAAGCATTTACAGATGATACTCAAAACTTAAAATATAAATTAGTAACTTTACCACGTGGTACTTCTAAATTACCTGTATTAAATCTTGGATATACAACTGTGACATTACGTCAAGCCGCCGCTATCAATATTACTCCTCAAACATTAAATTACTTAGGAGCTGTTTCAACTTTTGAACCATCTGGTTACTTAATGACTGTGGGAGATTCAAGATTCTTAAGTACATTTGCTGGAACTGGTATTGATACTACTGGTTTGGCAATTAGTACAACTATTCCAAATTCAAGTGGTGCTAATTTATCTAGAAGTCAAATTGGTACTTCATTTAGTTTAATTGCAACAACAATTAATACATTATTTGGTACTTCAGCTTTACCAGGAGCTACTATCACAACAACAATAACTGTAACTGGTAGAGATAGTGGGGCTAGAATAACTATACCTTTAACTATAACTAAAACCTAATTAATATATGTCATTTATAGCATTTAATCCTGAAGACTCAGTAATAAGTTCAGATGTTTCAATTTCTCCAATGTGGACTGGAAATGTAACTACTTTAACTACTTTTCATTCAAGTTCAACTCAAGAAGCTTCAACTCCAGGTAAATTTTATTTAGATGTTTATCAAACATCTTCATCTGATTCTAGTGCTGAAATTCAATTTTCTATAGCTTATGGACATGTAAGTGGCTCAGGCTCAGCTTATTTTAATCCATCTATTATTGATAAAACTCCTACTAGAGATATCTATGGACAATTTAGAACATTACTTTATGGAGATGAAAATACAAATATAACATTTGGATCATCAGTTAATACATCTAAAGATATTATTGTATTATCAATTAACAGAGCACGTTTTAAAGAATCATTTAATCCTGGTTCAATAACATTAACATTAGCTACTGGTAGTAATGTTTTAAAATTAACTGATGATTCAACTGTCACATCCACAGCAACTTATATTGGTACATGTCGTGTTTATCAATTATTAAGTGGATCTTTTGATAGTGTTTTTTCTTCAAATTATACTGTAAGTGGTTCTTATGGATTGATGATTCCTGATGAAGGATTAATCATATTAAACCCACGTGCTTTAGCTAATCCAGTAGGTAGTTTAGGTGGTTTAAATGTGACTTGGAATGAAGATAGTTCCAATACTGTGGCTTCAGCTAATCCATCTTTTAATTATAATAATAGAAAAACATTTGATTTATTAAAATCAGGAGCTAGTTTCCGTTTACAAAACTATGAAACTATTTCATCACGTTATTTCTTTGTACGTGTTAAAAATGCTGATAATAATTACACTACTAATCCAACTGTGATTGATTCAAATGGTAATTTATTATATACATCATTAATTTATAATCCACAGACATTTATAACAACTGTAGGTATGTATAATAATGTTGGTGATTTAATTGCTGTTGCTAAATTAAACAAACCATTAATAAAAGATTTTACTAAAGAATTATTATTACGTGTTAAATTAGATTTCTAATGTTCTGCCAATGTCAGTGTTTAAACGAATTAATGTATCAGACTCATTTGTAGTTCCATATACAGCAAATAAAAGCTGGAATATATTATCTGGGTCTTTAACTGACTTTCAAATCACAGTAAATGCAGGTGTTAAGTTCACTAGTTCATTATTTGATCCACATAATGAGCTTGAGACTAATGGTCAATATGATCGTTTAGTTTATGACATGATAAACACAACTTATTATCCTAACTTTTTACCAACATATGTTAATACAAGTTCAATGCAAGGTACTATTTTTAATGATGGTACTTTATCTACATCTTCATATTATAATGGATTTATTGAATTAGGTAATTTAGATACAATAAAATTTTTTCCAACTGGAAATGGATCATTAATTTATGTTATTAATTTCCCACGCCAATTAACTGGTGATAAAATATTACCAACTACTTTAGAATTATCATATATAAGTGCTTCATCAGCTACTTATAAAATTTTTGATGATGGAAATTATAATTTACGTTTTAGTGGTAGTAATGTGAGTTCATCTATTGGAACATTACTATCTCAAAGTTCATATATTGGTAATGTATTTTATGAGCAAAATATAGCTGTATTAAGTATAATTCCTGATGGATTTATGCCAACCCCAACTCCTACTCCCACTCCAACTCCTACTCCAACTCCTACTCCAACATCAACACCAACATCCACTCCTACAGCTACACCAACTGCAACACCAACTGCAACACCAACTGCAACACCTACACCAACTGTAGCACCAACTGCAACACCAACTGCAACACCAACCGCAACACCTACAATAACTCCAACACCAACTGCAACACCAACTGCAACACCAACCGCAACACCTACAATAACTCCAACACCAACTGCAACACCAACTGCAACACCAACCGCAACACCTACAGCAACACCTACAATAACTCCAACCCCTACAATAACACCAACACCAACAGAAACACCAATACCTACATGTACAGCTTATACTTTAGTAAACAACGCGGGTGGTAGTATTACTTGGAGTGCCACAGATTGTAATGGAAATCCAACTGGAACTACAGTTAGTCCAGGTGGAACTGTAGGCACAGGATGTTTAATTGATGGAACAGAAAGTTTTGGTGGATTAACTATACAATCTCAAGCTCAATGTTAATTTATTTAATAAAAATAAAATGATTAGAACTATAGTACCAAATTTTGATGTTAGTTTTAAAAACAACCATGTTGTTTATGAGACTTTTATCAAATGTACTATAAAAGACTATGAATTTAATACATCATATAATCCAACATTATTATCAGGTTCACAAGGTATATTAACACCATATAGTTCATCAATTAATGGAAATATTGTTTATACAACATCAGAAAATAATTATGGTATATTAAAAGATTTCACTACTGGATCTATTTCAGGTTCAGAGTTTTCACCATATGTGTCTACTGTTGGTTTATATAATGATACTAATGATTTATTAGCTGTTGGTAAAATGGCAACTCCAATTCCTATCTCATCAAATACTGATATGACATTTTTGATCAAATGGGATATTAATTTTAAAGATATTCCATTATCATCATCTATCTAAACATCTATTTTTAATATTTATATAAAATAATGTTATGAAATGGAACTACTGGGATAAATTAAATCCTGAAGACTACATTGGTTTTGTTTACAAAATCACTAATTTAACAGATGGTAAATTTTATGTTGGTAAAAAGTATTTTTGGTACAACAAAAAGAAAAAACTAACCAAAAAACAACTCGCTGAATTACCACCAACTCCAGGCCGCAAACCAACACATGAAGTTATTCGTGTTGAAAGTGACTGGAAAACATATTGGGGTTCATCAAAAGAATTACTCAATGATATTAATGAACTAAGTCCAATGTTTTTTGAGTGTATGATACTTATGCCTTGTAAAACTAAAAAACAACTCACATACTATGAAATGCATTATCAATGTAAGTATGAGTGTTTAATCCCAGGAACTAACAGCTATAATGACAATATACTAGGTAAGTTTTTCACTAAAGATTTGGTTTAATAAAATATTTTAACTATATTATTAGTTATGATTAATGCGGCCCTACTGCATACAGTAAATAGTGTATTAGGAAAAGGAAAAGAAACAAGTAGTAATAACTATGCGTATAAATGTCCTTTTTGCAACCACCATAAGCCAAAACTAGAGGTGAACATGGTACCTAATATGAAAGGAGAAAATCCATGGCATTGTTGGGTGTGTAATAAAAAAGGAAGAACACTGATTGGTTTATTTAAGAAAATAAAAGTTATTCCTGAAAAAATAGCTGAATTAAAATCAATACTTGGTTATACACAAAAAGAGGAAACTGTTAGTGACAAAACTAAAGTTGAATTACCTAAAGAATATAAACCACTAATTAATATATCTCGTACTGATATTATGGCTAAACACGTTTTAGCATATTTAAAAAAACGAGGTATTACTAAATCAGATATCCTTAAGTATAATATAGGATATTGTGAAGAAGGCAGGTATGAGGGTAGAGTTATAATACCATCATATGATGTTAATGGTGACTTAAATTATTTTATAGCCAGAGACATTAATCCAGACTCTAAGAAAAAATATGATGCTCCTAAATGTAATAAAAATGAGATTATAGGACTAGAATATTTTATTAATTGGAATGTACCTGTTATATTATGTGAAGGTATTTTTGATGCTATTGCTATTAAACGTAATGCTATACCATTACTTGGAAAAACATTTTCTAAAGCATTAATGTTGAAACTAGTTCAAAATAATGTAAAAACAGTATATGTGTCTTTAGATAGGGATGCTTTAAAAGATGCTTTAAAATACGCTGAGGAACTTCTTAACTTAGGCAAAGATGTTTATTTAGTGGATCTACAAGACAAAGATCCATC